>Ga0207701_10001942_pt1 | contig 21480 bp, 14 predicted proteins | sample KBSSwiSSwithPhiX_FD_184294 | JGI IMG/M metagenome (GOLD analysis project Ga0207701, IMG submission 184294) | Switchgrass rhizosphere bulk soil microbial communities from Kellogg Biological Station, Michigan, USA, with PhiX - S5 (SPAdes) (version 2) | ecosystem: Environmental > Terrestrial >... | reverse complement strand
GAGCCTGCAGGGCCTGGCAGCGGCCGCCGGCAAGGGCAGCGACTGGCAGTCGATCGCGTCCGCGAATGGCATTGAAAACCCGCGTCTGCTGCAGCCAGGCGCGCTCATCGATCTCAATGCGAGGAGTCCTCTCTGATGCCTGTCGTCATCAACGAGTTCGAAGTGGTTCCGGCGCCGGCGGAACAGCAACCGCAGGAACAGTCGTCCGATCGTCAAGGCGGGACTGGCCCGACACCACGAGACATCGAGCGCATTGTCGAGCGATCGGCCGAACGCGCGCGGCGTGTACGCGCGCACTGAGTAAACCATGAGCGACCCGGCAACCGGCATTGCAGCGGCGAGGCCGGCCTTCAAGGTTGGCGGCGAGGACAAGGCGTTTCTCGCGGCGGCATTGCTCGGTCTCGTCGTGCACGAGACAGTGGCCGGGTTGTTCCGGTGTGAGGCAACGTTTGGCAACTGGGGCAACAAGGATGGGCACGCCGACTTCCTGTACTTCGACCGCTCTGTCTTCGAGTTCGGCCGTGACTTCTCCGTCACCGTCGGCGACACGACGATCTTCGATGGGCGGATTACCGGTCTCGAAGCGCACTTTCCAGAGGGCCGGCCGGCCGAGATCGCGATCCTTGCCGAAGACCGCTTTCAGGACCTGCGCATGACTCGCCGGTCGCGGACCTTTGCCGACATGAGCGATTCCGCGGTGATGAGTCAAATCGCGCAGGACCACGGTCTCACGCCGCAGGTGAACGTCAGCGGCCCGACACACAAGCTTCTCGCGCAGGTGAATCAAAGCGACCTCGCATTCATGCGAGAGCGTGCCCGCGCAATCGGAGCCGAGTTGTGGATGGACGGTCAAACCCTGCACGTGGAAACCCGCGCATCACGAACCGGCACGTCGAAGCGACTGGCGTTCGGACGCGAACTGCGCGAGTTCTCCGCACTGGCTGATCTCGCGGGTCAACGAACGAGCGTCACGGTCGGCGGATGGGACGTCTCGGGAAAGAACGCGCTCAGCGCGCAGGCAACCGATTCGGCGATCAGCGGCGAAGTGGGAAACGACGAAAGCGGCGTCAGCATTCTCCAGGGCAAGCTCGGAGATCGAAAGGATGCGATCGCCCACGGCGTGCCGATCAACCAGCAGGAAGCGCAAGCGCGGGCCGAGGCTTACTTTCGTGGCATCGCCCGCCGTTTCGTCACGGCACAGGGCGTCGCCGAGCCCGATCCGCCGCTGCGCGTGGGATCGGCCGCGGAACTGAGCGGGCTCGGTCCCCTCTTCAGCGGCAAGTACTACGTCGCTGGCGTGCGTCACATCTTCGACGGCGCCAAAGGATTGCGAACCGAGTTCACCGCGGAGCGGCCCGGACTCAGCCGGCCATAGCGAGGACCCAGGAGTGATGGACCACGCCTTCATGGAAGCCGCCATCGACGAACGCGTGCCGAGCGGACTCGGCGGGCGCTGGTACGGCGTCTACCCGGCGCTGGTCACCGACATCAAGGACCCGGACAACCAGGGCCGCGTCAAAGTGTCGCTGCCGTGGTCGCCCGACACGGGCAGCGCGAAGTACGAAGCGTGGGCCCGCCTGGCCACACTGATGGGGGGCAACAATCGCGGCAGCTGGTTCGTGCCTGACACCAACGACGAAGTGCTCGTCGCCTTCGAAGGAGGCGACACGCGTCGCCCGTACGTGATCGGCGGCCTGTGGAATGGCACCGACTCGGCGCCCGAAACCATGGACGGCAGCGGCAACAACTACAAGAAGGTGCTGCGCTCGCGTAATGGCGTCAAGGTGACGCTCGATGACCAGGACGGACAGGAAAAGTTCATCGCCGAAACGCCGGGTGGACAGAAGGTGACGCTGAAAGACGGTCCTGGCGCAGTCGAGATCGTCGACAGCAACGGCAATTCGATGAAGCTCGAATCGAGCGGCGTGACGATTACCGCCTCGGCCAAGGTGACCATCAACGCCAGCACGATGGCGATCTCCGCCGGCATGGTCACCGTTGATGCAGGCATGTCGAAGTTCAGCGGTGTCGTTCAGGCCGACACCGTCATCAGCAACAGCGTCGTGTCGGCGTCGTACACGCCGGGCGCCGGCAACATCTGGTGACGCGATGCGGCATCACGTGCTCTGGACGGCGCCGACAACGATGCGGGGAACCGCGCCGGCGATTCTGCGGTTTGCGACCGACGGCTTCATGGACGAGTTCCATCGCGTGCTCGAAACCGACCCATCCAAGCTGACAGGACTCGAGGCGCAGTTTGAAACCTGGCGCGGCCCCGGATCCACCGCCGCCGCGGTGCCCGAACCGATGGGCCTGTCGTCGCAGCTCGAACGCAAGCTGGCCCGGCTGCGCGGATCGGCCGAACGCCGCCTCTCACTCTTCGGCAGGGGCCCCGCGACAGCGCTTGACGATGGACCACCCGCGACATCGGGAACGACGCGCCCGCGATTGTTGAAGCTCTATCAACCTGCTCACCAGCGCTTCTACCTTGTCGCCGCGGCGCTTGTATGCCGTCTTCCCGGCCTTCCGGATCGCGCCATCAATGCCTCGCGCGATGAACGAGCCACCTTCGTGCTCCGCCGCATTCGCACGCGTACGTCTGGCAGTGCCAGGATTCGCGACGAATACGGATTCGTCACGAGTTCAAGCGGCGGAACGTGGGTCAAGGTTGCGTCGCCAGACACGACGCTCGCGCCCGGCGAAGACAAGCGTCCGCTGTTCGCCGTGAACTTTCAGGACGACGCCGAGCACCGGCGGCGTGTGCTTGCCGGTCTGATTCCGGCGGGCCGCCGCGAGCAGTACGTCGGGGCGTCGGAGTCCGCCGCCTCGGCGACGCCAACAACTCCAGACCCCGCGTCGGCGGCGCTGACCGACCCCGGTGCCCCACCACCCCCGATCGATGCGCGCGTCGCGCTGCTCTCGGCCGACGTCATCGAACCCTGGAAGGCCCTCGTCGTCCGGGCAGCGAAAACCGCCAGCGACGTCACCGATCCCAACAACAGCGGGAAGGACCTCAGCAAGATTTACCGCGCGTCGCTCGAGAACATCGCCGTCGGCTCCTGGTACGTGCTGCTCGACTTCGCCGCGTTCCTGCAGGATCACGTTCAGGATGTGTGGACGGCGCTCGTCAACAACACGACGCCGGCATCAGGGCCGCCGCGGAGCGCCGTCCTCGCGATCCGCGGCGCGACGTTGCCGGGGGGCATTCAAAGCACGATGACCAAGCCGGCAAATCTCGCAGCCGCGCTGGTTGCTGTTCCGACGTTTCGCGAACGACTCGAGCAGGCGGACGGTTCGTTCGACGTGACGGCACCGACATCCGCCTGGCCAAACTTCATCTTCCCGCTTGCGGATGCGCAAGTTGGCGGACCTCAGCCAGCGGTGACGATTGCAACATCGGGTCTCCAAAGCTACCAGGTGGTTCTGCGCAAGATCAGCGCGCTGCGTGATTTGATCGCGGCGGCGCTGCCCGCCCAGCCGACCGCCCCGGTGCCGGAGATGCCGCTCGCGGCCCAACCGGTGATGGCGCCGGACGAGACCGCCGTGTTCGTGATTCGCTGCGTGTTCGAACGGCCGGAGTGCGGCCCGCTCGACCCGCCCTTGCTGAGCGCACCCAGCCGCCCGTTTGAGCTGGCCGCGTTCTTTGACCCTGAGGCTCCGGCTCGTCCGATCCGCATCTCGCTGCCGGTCGACACCTCGCCCGCCGGCTTGCGGCGAGCGCCGAAGAATACGGCGTTCATGGTGTCCGACATGCTCTGCGGCCAGATCAACCGTGCGAAAGGCATGGGCTTCATCGATCTCGTGCTGTCGGTGCTGCCGTTCCCGCTGCACAAGGATCTTCCCACCGGTGGACCGGCGCCGTGCAAGACCGACGCGGGCGCGAGCCTGGGAATGATCTGCTCGCTGTCGATTCCGATCATCACCATCTGCGCGCTCATCATCCTCATCATCATGGTGAGTCTGCTCGACATGATCTTCCGTTGGATGCCGTATTTCTTCTTCTGTTTCCCGCTGCCCAAGTTCAACGCCAAGGCGCCAGCGGCCGAGGAGCCGGCATGATGGATCCCGGACGCATCTTCGGTCGCGGCATCAGCTTTCCGCCGCGAGTTGGCGCCGACGGCCGCGTCGCGTGGTCGGAAGGCGAGACCAACGTGCGCGAGTCGATCCGCATCGTGCTGATGACCGATCAGCGGGAGCGCATTCGACTGCCGCAATTCGGCGGCACGCTGCATCGCTTCCTGTTCGAACCCAACACGGTTGTGACGCGCCGGCGCATTCAGGATCAGATCGCGGTTGCCCTCGCGCGGTGGGAGCCGCGGGTTGCGGTTCAGTCGATTGAGGTGGAAGAAGACGTGACCGATCCGAACGCCGCCATCGCGACCATTACCTATCGGCTGGTCGCCACGCAGTCGGTGGAGCGCGTGAGCCTGACGGTCACGCTCGCAGGGTGAACGCATGCCGCTGACGATCCCGACGCTCGACACGCGGCGCTACCAGGATCTGCTGGACGAAGCGTTGGCACGCATTCCGGTGCACAACCCGGAGTGGACCAATTTCAACCGCAGCGATCCTGGCGTCACGCTGATCGAGGTGTTTGCGTTTCTCACCGAGAGCCTGCTCTATCGGGCCAATCAGGTTCCCGACCGTAATCGGCGCAAGTTCCTGTCGTTGCTGGGTGTGCCGCTCCAGCCGGCATCATCGGCGCGCGGGATCGTGACGTTTGCCAACGAGCGCGGCCCGCGCCAGACCATCGTGTTGAACGAGGGGATCGAGGTCCGGGCGGGTGAAGTCCCGTTTCGAACCGAGCGCGGCCTGGATGTGCTGCCGATCGAAGCACGCGCGTTCTTCAAGCGGCCCTTGGCTGGCCCGGCGCCGGAACTGGAGGAGTACTACCGGCGGCTGTATGCATCCTTCCGTGGTCAGCCGGCCTCAACCGATATTCGCCTTTACGAGGCGACGCCGTTTCCACCACCCGGCGACGCCGCGGTGCAGAGCTCTCTCCAGGCCGTCGATCAATCGATCTGGATCGCATTGCTGATGCGGCCAAGCGACGCGCCCAACGATAGCAAGGAACTGCCGAAGCGGCTGGACGACGTCCGTCAGCAGTTGGCCGGGCGCACGCTCTCGCTTGGCATCATCCCGATCGTCGCCGATGCCTCGCGTGTCCTTCGACCGACGGGTCCGCATGCCGAGCCGACTGACGCGTTGCGCTATCAGCTGCCAAGTGTTCCGGCGAGCGGAGGGCTCCCGACCGCCCTCGTCGAGCGCGTGCCGCTCTATCGCGATCTCGATCCGCGGACGACGACAGACATCCTGGCGGAACCGGGTGTCGTCGAGCTGACGCTGCCATCGGCTGGAGAGCTGGCGCTCTGGAACAACATCGATCCGCTGGAATCCGGCGCGGGTGACTTCCCGCCCGCGCTCGAGGACACCAATCTCGCCGACCGCGTCGTCACCTGGCTCCGCGTCCTTGCGGGCACCGCGGCGCTGCCAGCGCAGCTGAAATGGATCGGCGTCAACGCCGCGATGGTGTCGCAGCGCGCCCACGTCATCAATGAAGTGCTGCCCGGCGGCAGCGGTGAACCCGATCAGGTGATCACCCTGGCGCGACGGCCCGTCGTCGCCGGAACGGTGCGCGTTCGCGTCACCGCCAACAACACCACCGACGAGTGGACCGCGATCGACGATCTCCTGGCCGCAGGCCCTGAAGTGCCGGTGCAGGATCCCAAGGTTCCACCCGGTGTCGTGCAGCCTCCACCTGCGCCGGCGAAGGTGTTCGTCGCCAATCTCGAGTCTGGCGACATCCGCTTCGGCGACGGACTGCGTGGGGCTCGCCCGCCGCTCGGCGCGGCAATGCGCGCCGACTACGACTTCGGCGTGGGTCGAGCTGGCAACGTCGGACCCCATGCCATCAACACCGGTCCCGCGTTGCCCGCGGGCATGAAGGTCGACAACTGGGATCGTACGTGGGGCGGCGCTGACGCCGAAACGGCGGCCGACGGCGAAAAGCAGATCGCGCGGTATCTGCAACATCGGGATCGTCTCGTCACGGCGTCGGACTTCGAAGCCATCACGCTGCGAACGCCGGGCGTCGAGATTGGACGCGTTGACGTCGTCCCGGCGTACAACGCGGAGGTGCCTCAGCACGAGCCCGGTGACGCACCCGGTGCGGTGACCTTGATGGTGCTGCCGCGGACCGATCCGCTGCAACCGGACGCACCGCGGCCGGATCGGTTCTTCCTGAATACGATTTGCGATTACCTCGACCCGCGGCGCCTCGTCACGACCGAGGTGATTCTGCGCGGCCCGATCTACAAACCGATCTGGATCTCGGTGGGGATTGCAGTGGTCGCTGGTATGGCAGTGGCGGAAGTACGCGAGGCGGTTGTTGCGGCGCTGCGCGCGTTTCTGTCGCCGTTACCGGCCGACGGTGTGCAGACGCTCGAGGACCTGACCACGGTTCTTCGCGCACCGCAGCTTGCAGAGCGGCGTAAGGGATGGCCGCTTCGCAAGCGTGTCGTCGCCGCCGAGCTCGAGGCCGTCGTGAACCGCGTCGAAGGGGTGCTGTTCGTCAATAGCCTGCTCCTCGCTCTCGGAACGGGAGGGTCACAAGCGTCGATTCCGATGACCGGCCTCGAACTACCTCGTGTGGCCGGCATTTCGGTGACCGTCGGAGATCCCCTCGATCTCGATCGACTCCGCGGTCAGAGTCCGGAGCCAACGGCCGCGGCCGGATTCGTTCCTGTGCCGGTCGTGCCAACGGAGTGTTGACGTGGACGCCAACGGCACGAAATTTCATCTGCTGATTGGACAGGACGACTGGGCGCGGTGCGTCGGCGCCAGCGACGCGCGGACGGCGCTCGCGGTCGACTTCGAGCGCGCACCGGTTCCCTGCGGCGGCACCAACGGTGGCGGCTTCGCATGGGACAAGTCCACGCAATCGCTGACGCTTCGACCGTGCCTCGTGGAGTTCCAATCGGCGCCGAACGACGTCCCGCCTGGTCCGCCGGCGGTCTCGCGTCGGGGCGCGGCGTGCGATCGGTTCGGCAACATCTATTGGATCGCCGCGTCGTCCTCAGAGCTCCGCATCATCCCGGCGGCTACGGGTCGATCGACGCATTTCTGGTCACCTGGCGACGGTCTGACATGCCAGCCGGATCGTCGCTACGGTGAGTTCAACCCCGCGGCTGAAGCGCCGCCTCTCCCGAAACTGCAGCTTTCCGGGCTCGCGATCACTGAGGATCACTACCTCGTGATCGGGGTCGCCCAGCCGGCGGGGTTTCTGGTTTTCGATCTCCATGCCGGCGGTCCGCCACAGCAGCTGACGTGGCCGACACGAGCAGGCAGCACGTTCGTGCCTTTTGATCTGGCGCCGCGCCTTGGCGGTGGCGTGTGGGTTCTCGATCGCCTGGCGCGCCGCTATTGGGCGCTGGATCGCCACCTGCTGCCTGAGGATCTCGGCCTGCCTGTTGACACTATCGATCCGGGAACGCGCGACGACTTCCAGCCGATCGACCCCGGGCCAATCCACCGTACCGCGCCAGGTGTGTTTCCGACAGGCATTCCCATCGCGGCCACCGAACCGATTGCGATTGAGGCACTGCCGGACGGCAGCGTGCTGATTCTCGATCGCGTGCCGGGCCGATCACGCCTGCTGCGCGATGGCATCGATGGCCGATTCGGCGCCGCGCAACTCCTCGAGCCGTTTGCTCTCGATGGCTACGACTTCGTGTTCGTCTCTGCCAGCACCGTCGCGCCGAAGAAGATGAAAGGCTGCTTGTACGTCGCCACAGCTGAAGGCAACCAGGCCACCGCCTTCGACGTCGTGACTGACGAGCATGGTGTGTTTCACTTCACGCTCACGACGGCATACCTGCCGATGCGGCTGTTTGGCGGTAGAGGCCTCATCTCGAACGGGACCTACGCCCTCTACGACATCGGCGAGGGCTGGGTCCCCCTGACCGAGCAGCGTCGGCCCCGGTACACCGCGACCGCCACGTTGCACACGCCGGTGTTCGACGGACGGGAACCGGCGTGTGTGTGGCATCGGATGATGATCGATGCGTGCCTGCCGCCGGATACGACGCTGCAGGTGCAGTCTCGTGCCGCCGATGAGCCGTCGCTGCTGCCGATGACGCGGTGGCAGCGAGAGCCTGACCCGTATTTGCGCCGAGACGGCTCCGAGTTTCCGTTGAGCCGCCTGCCGCGCGCCGAACGAGACGGCACGTGGGAATTGTTGTTCCAGCGTGCGCGCGGCCGCTACTTGCAGCTGGAGCTCACGCTCTCGGGCAACGAACGGACAACGCCAAGGGTGCGGGCGTTGCGCGCGTATTACCCGCGTTTCTCGTACCTTCAACAGTACCTGCCGGCCGTCTATCGAGAGGATCAGACCTCGGCGTCGTTTCTCGATCGGTTTCTCGCCAATCTCGAAGGGTTCAACACGACGCTCGAGGATCGCCTTGCCGCCGTCGAGGGGCTGTTCGACGTGCGAAGCGCACCCGTCGATACGCTCGACTGGCTTGCCAGCTGGTTCGGTGTCGCGCTCGATCCGGCGTGGAATGAAGCCAAGCGCCGGCTCTTCATCCAGCATGCGCCGGAGTTCTTCCGCCAGCGCGGCACGGTGCAGGGGGTCCAGAACGCGATTCGCCTCGCGATCGATGACTGCATCGATCCAACGATGTTCAGCGCACGCCCGCGTCGCCTCCGCAGCCTCGATCAAATTCGGATCGTCGAAGGGTATCGCACTCGCCAGGCGGCTCCGGTGTACGCCGGTGATTCAACGGAAGACATCGGGCTGCGTGAAGTCCCGCTCGCAGCGCGATGGTCGGCGTCGCAGGGGCGGACGCGCCTCAGTCTGCGCTATCGGGAATATCTCGCACCGCACGGGCTCGCGGTTCCGGGTGCCACCGAGTTTCCGATTCGCGAGCCGCAGGATGGCGATACCGCGCGGCTCTGGCGCGCGTTCGCTCTCGAAACGCTGGGATTCGTTCCCTCCGCCACCGCATCTGATCTCGGCGCGTGGCAGGCGTTTCTGGCGCGCCGATACAAGTCAGCCGGATCGCTACGGAAGGTGTACGGGGTGAATTCATCCGACGACCTGGCACTGCCCGATCGCCTTCCGGCCGACGGTCAGAGCCTCGGTGACTGGTTCGATTTTGAATCAAGGGTCATGGCCGTGCGCCGGAGCGCCCACCGCTTTTCGGTCCTCGTGCCGATCCCGCGCAGCGCCGACAACACCGAGGAATTCCGCCGGACACGGCTCGACCTCGTCCGGCGGGTCGTCGAACTCGAGAAACCGGCGCACACCGTGTTCGACGTCAAGTTCTACTGGGCGCTTTTCCGCGTGGGCTCGGCGCGCCTCGGCGAGGACACGCTGGTCTATCGCGGCGGTCGTGAACCCGATCTGCTGCCGCCGCTGCGATTGGGGCAGGGATATCTCGCCGAAAGTCATCTCGTACCCGGCCATCCACAGAACGTCGAGGAGCGCCTCATCGTCGGGCGCGACACGCTCGCCGATCAACCAGCAAGCGAGGAGACACGGGCATGAACGGTTTTTCGCCATGCGCGAGCGGCGTGGGCACGATGCCGAGCGATCCGCGCAAGCGCGTCAACTTCGTGCACGGATTCGTGCTCGGCGCCGACGATCTCACGCAGGAGTCTGCGTTTCTCGCGAATCGAGCCGAAGGCATCGCCCGAGATTTGATTGGCTACGGAACCGTCAGCGGACTCCGGGTCACGCGCGAGATGCTGCCGCGCAACGGCGGATCGGTTGCCGGCCTGGTCGTCGCATCGGGGGTTGCGCTCAGTCCTCGAGGCCGTCCAATTGTCGTCACCATGCCGCAGGCCGTCGCCCTCGACGAATGGCTGGACTCGCGCCGCAACGACGTGCCGTACCACCTCGTCCCGGGACTCGAGTCGCCTCCGGGCGATCTGCTCCGCCTGTCGGTCGTGCTCGCCTACCGGCAGTGCCCGAGCGACGACAAACCCGGTCCGGGTGAGCCGTGCCGGACCGACGAGCCACCGCGGTTCTTCACGCGTATTGCCGACGATTTCCGGCTCGAGCTTCGCTTCAGTCCACCGGAACAGATGCTCGATGATGCGATCCGGTCGCTTCAGGCGTGGCTGCGATCGATCGAAATCGTCGACGCTCCCGGCGGGACGCTTTCGCTCGACGACTTTCTCGCGGCTTTGCGTTCCGCCGCTCTCAGCAGCAGTCCTCCTTCAGGGACGCTGACGTCCCCACCGGAGCCGCTGCGGATCCATCGCGGGGACGCGGCCGATTTTCTCGACGCGGCGCTCAGCGTCTGGGTCACGGAGCTTCGGCCGCTCTGGCAAACCGTGGCGCCGCTCGATGACGCCGTCCTGCTGGCGGAAGTCGAGATGCCGCTCGTCGCAGAAGCCGACGGCCGCTGGCACACGGCGGACATCTCACGCGTTGTGATCCATAACGAACGTCGGCCCTACCTGTTGCCGTTGCGGCTGGTGCAGGAGCTGACCATTGGCGAGGCTGGGGCGGTTCCTTTCCGCGTCGAAGCGGCCGGCATCGTCAAAGGCGACACGAATTCAGCCGTGCATCGTGCACCTCGCTTCAACGGGCTTCGCGTGATCAACGTCGTCGACGGCGAGATCACGATGACGTTCGACGGTTATGTCCAGCCAGCGTCATCAGGATCGTTCCAGTACGTCGTCAAGGCGCTGGCGCAGCCCGCGCCTGCCACTCCGACGTCGCCGGTCTGGATCAACCTGAGAGCGTTCGAGGCGGATGGCTTTCGCGTCGGGGTGATGGATGCGACGGGCACGGCAATCCCGGTGGCACAACTCGCCACGATCGAAGTGTCGATCGAGGTTACCCGATACGCGTCGTAGCAGGAGCGCATTATGAACGGCGCCGCCACCGAGACTCAGTCACCGATGCTTCCAAGCACCGCCAAGCATGTCAACTACACGCTGGGCATGGTCCTTGGCGTCGACGACTTCGTTCAGGAATTCACGTACCACGACGGCCGTCGCCAGGCGTTCGCGCGTGAGCTGATCGGCTACGGCACGGTCGTCGGTCTTCAGGTGTCGGTCCAGAGCGATGCGCGCGGACCGCGCGTCATGGTCGCGCCTGGAGTGGCGTTGAGTCCGCGGGGGCAGACGATCCGCGTCTGCGCCGCGCAGTGCGCCTACCTGCAGGACTGGCTCAACGATCACCGCAATACGATCCTGCAGCGTCTGGGATCGCCGCCCGATGATGCCATCACCGCGCATCTCGCGCTGTGCTACCGCGATTGCACATCCGATCCCGTGCCGATTCCAGGCGAGCCCTGCCGGCGCGCCGAAGACATGACCGCCTCGTCGCGCCTGGTCGACGATTTCCGTCTCGAGCTGCGATTCGACCCGCCCGAACAGCACGAAGAGGATGCGCTGCGCGCCTTTGTCGACTGGCTGGTGCTCGTCCCGATTGGCGGCGCGAGTCCGGGCTCGTCGCTCGATGAATTTCTCGCCGCGATTCGAGCCGCCGCGCTGGAGATGACGTCGCCGCCCGGCGCGCCGCTTTTTTCGCACGGGTCGCCGCCGCCGTCGCTGCGAATTGCCGCAAGCGACGCCTGTGAGTTCCTGCGTGCAGCGTTTCGCGTGTGGGTGACGGAAATGCGCCCGCGAGTACTGGGCGCCAGCGTCGGGTGCTGCAGTAAAGCAACCACAGCTGCGTCACCAGAGGAATGTGTGTGGCTGGGCGAAGTGTCGGTGCCGGTGCTGGTCAATGAGCTCGAGGGCCAGTTGGAACTCGACACGACGCGCACCGTGACGATCGACGAAGAGGCGAGACCGTTCGTCGTGCATCTGCGCATGCTGCAGGAGTGGTTGTTGTGCGGCCGCTCCGCGCACGCAGTCAGTGGATCGGGCGCACCGGGTCCGACCGGTCCGACCGGCCCTACAGGATCAACTGGTGTAACCGGTGCGACTGGCGCGACGGGAGCCGATGCGGTCGGTGCCACGGGGCCAACCGGTCCCACCGGGCCAACTGGTCCGACAGGAGTCACGGGCCCCACTGGCGTCACTGGTCCTACCGGTGTGACCGGGCCCACGGGTGTAACAGGGCCCACCGGTGTTACTGGCGTCACAGGTGTCACGGGGCCGACCGGAGTCACGGGACCAACAGGCGTCACGGGGCCAACCGGCGTGACCGGCCCAACCGGGGTTACAGGCCCCACGGGAGTGACCGGCCCGACGGGCGTTACCGGAGCCACTGGTGTGGGACCAACAGGCGTCACCGGCCCCACTGGCGTGACGGGAGGCACCGGTCCGACAGGTCCAACCGGCGTCGGCACTCCCGGTGGCCCGGGTCCAACAGGACCAACCGGTCCGACCGGCGCAACCGGCCCAGGACTCGACGACGATCTCACGCGCATCGTCTCGCTCAGTTGGCGGCACAATCACCCGGGACTGAGAACTGTAGATGTCGTGAGTGTGACTCGCATCGGAGCAAACCCACGAACGCGTGGATTCATCGTCGCGTTCGGCTCCAAGCTCACAGGCAATCCCAACGATCTCCGGCCCGTGACATTCGGTCCAGGCCTGATCGACACCAATACATTCGAGATGTTCGTGATGGAGGGGCTCGGGGCGGCGGCGAGCACGCCGGGATTAGCCGTGTGGGCCCGCGTGCCCCAGCGGAGCGTCGAACTCATCCCGGTGAAGATTGATGCCCTCACCGGTGGCGTCATCAACGCCGCGTCCGAGTTACCCGTGCCTGCCAGCGGCATCGTCCGGTGCAACGGCGCAGGCTTCGTGTGGGACGACGCGCTGTTCGGGACTCTCAAGGGTCGCACGGTGATGGTGCAGATCAAAGGCGACTTCGTTCCCGATGCCATCCCCGGCGTCAAACCGCGCGCCGTCGACGCAAACTTCCTGCTCGGCACTCTCCCGACGGGTGATGGCGTTGCCGGCGGCACGTTCTGGAGCTTCTTCACGTTGCTGGGAGGGTGATGTGCGAGTTCTCTGCCGCTCGTACGACTTGGGAGACATTTCCGGCAGCGGTGCCGCCATGCGGACGCTCGCAGACGCGCTTCGCGCCCGCGGCGACTCAGTACTGGCGCTTGACGGAGAGATCGATCTCGCGGCGGTCGAGGCGTTCACGCCGGACGTCGTCGTGGCGCACCAGTGGGCCACGCGTGAGGGCAGCCTCTGGGCGACTGGTCTCCGCAAACCGTTCGTCATGCTCGTGCACGGTCCGGGTCAATACGAGCAGTTCATGCCGCAGTGCGATCTCGTGATCTTCGACTCGCTCGAGTTGCTCGATCTTGCACAACCATCGCTTGGCCGAACACCAGCGCGCGCGCTCCGCAATGGAGACGGACTCGACACTGAAGGCATCCGCGAGGCGCTGTCGCAGGTCGTCGCACAAGGCCGGCGCCGACCGACCCTGACTCTGTGCATGACCGTGGCAAATGAAGCTGCCACTCTGGAGCAGGCGATCGACTCCGTCGCGCCTGTCGTCGACGAGATCGTCATCGGCGTCGACGCGCGATCGAACGACGACACGCTGGCCATAGCGAGACGTCGAGCCACGCACGTATTCGTTTTTGAAGAGACCCAGCCGCCAGACTTTCCACGCATGCGAAACCGCGCGATGTCGCTGGTGGAGACGGATTGGGCACTCGTCGTCGACGGCCACGAATGGATCGAGCATGCCGATCGGATTCCGGAGGCGCTCGAAACCGATGCGTGGTCAATCGAGATTCAAACGCTCTATGAGCCAGACGAGCGCCGCGTTCCGGGGCTGGCGTTCCCATTCCCGCGCATTCACCGCAGGCATGTGAGGTTTGCCGGCGCACCGGCGCACGAGGAAGTCAACACCCCGATGATCCGTCGCGTGCTGCGGCCAGACATTCATGTCTGGCACGAACGGAAGGCTGGCGTTGCGGCCACGACGCGCCACGCCGAGAAGAGCGGCGACGAACTGGCGACCTTGCGGTCGGCGTGGACAACCGATGGCGATCGACGGGCGCTGTTCTATCTTGCAAACGGGCTGCGCGAGTCGCAGCGGTACGACGAAGCGGTTGCCGCTTACGCCACCTACCTGGAACGGCCGAATTTCGCCGAGGAGGGATGGCAGGCCCGCCTGTATCTCGCGCGCTGTCATGCGGGCCGCGAAGATTGGCCAGCCGCGCGTCAGCAGTTCGAAGCCGCTGTGGCGGAATCACCTGAACGCGCCGAAGCCGCGGTCGGACTTGGCCACGTACTCCTGGCGTCTGGCGATCCGTCGCGCGCGGCCGCATGGTTTCGCATGGCGACGGCGCTGCCGCAGCCGACTCATTGTCGATTGTTTGTAGAAGTGCCGGTATATCGATGGGGAGCGTGGCACGGTCTCTCGCTTGCGCTGCGCGCACTCGGCGACCGAGATGGCGCCGCGCTGGCCGAGGGGCGTGCCATTGCCGGCGGCCACGCGCCGGCAGGAGCGTGACGAGATGAATAGAGCACTCCAGGATCCGATTCTCGACGATGGCCTTTCGTTCACCGCCTATTTCAACGGCCGCTTGCTGTCGAGCGAAGACCTTGCCCGGGATCAGCGCGGCAATCGCGACGCACGCCGGCGGATCGGTCAGGCCGTTGGCGATGGCGTCGCGTTCGGACTCGACGTGTTCGAAGCGCCGGGCGAGAGCACGAAGAACTCGCCGGTTGTGACGGTGCAACCGGGCGTGGCGATCAATCGCCGCGGCCACGCGCTGTCGCTTCAGCAGCCGATCAATCTGCAGCTGGTCCGCAGCACGGCGACCGGTACGGATGTCTCCAACATCACGGCCTTTCGAGTCTGCGATCCGGTTCAGCCTGGCGTCTACGTGACAGGTGAAGGCGTTTACGTGCTCGCGATGACGTGCGCGGAAGGCGGAGAAGGGCGGGCGCCGGTGAGCGGCCTCGGCGGCGGCGCCGGGACCTGCAACGTGCGCTCGGTCACCGAAGGCGTGCAGTTCCGCCTGGTGAAGCCGGTCATCGACCTGGATCTCCTCGCCGACGAAGCTCATCTGCGGAATCGGATAGCAGGGTTTGCCCTCGGCCTTGCCGATCGCATTGCGCCCTACGCGGATCCGATGGCGCCGACGACCGGCGACTACGGCCTCGCCGACTCCTTGCGGGCCAACGGCGCGCTGAGCGACGACGACGTGCCGCTTGCGCTGCTGCACTGGACGGCGGCCAGCGGGATCACGTTCGTCGACATGTGGTCGATCCGCCGCGGCGTCATGTCGCGCGGCGCCGACCGGCGGTGGAAATGGCTCTCAGGCGACTGTGCGCGCATGCAGGCAGAAGCGACGTTCCTGCAGTTTCAAGAACAGATCGACGACATCGTCGCGAGCGGCGACGACCTGTCCACGATTGCCGCCGTCGATCGGTTCGATTTTCTGCCTCCGCTCGGTCTGCTACCGCTGCAGCTCGGGACGCGCGCGGGCTTTGACCTGGCGAAGTTCTTTGGGCCCGACGTGCTGTCGAGAGACATCGCAATGATGGATGGCACATTGCTGCGATCGCTCGTGCGCGAGTCGTTCACTTACGATCCCATCGTCCTCGCGGACAGCTCGCGGATTCAGCTGTACTCCGTCTTCGAGAACGTGAACGCAAGCGTGGGCGATCCGACGGTCGTACCTGTCGCCGTTTTCGCAAGCCACACGTTGCCGTATCGAGGCGTGGCACGCTTCGGCATCGCGCGTTGGGAGCAGGGGCGTTTAGTCCACCGCGTCATCTGATACACGACATCATTCGCATCCGAACGGAGAACAGACATGTCTTCGAGCTCGAGCAACTACAGCGCCGCATCGGCCTACGTGCAGTCCGGGCAGAACATTAAGTACATGATTCGCGAAGGTGCTGCCTCGTATTACGGTGGCTACTACTACGGCGGAGGCGGAGGCGGCGCCACGACACCGCCGCCCGCCGCCGCTCCACCACCAGCGTCGGCTCCTGCGGTCACTGCCACCACCGTATCTGACTTACAGGTGCTGATCTCTGCCATTCCCATTGCGCAGGATGGCGACGTGATCACGGCGGACTACCACAACAGTGTCCGCTCCGCGTTCATTGCGATGGCCAATCGTCTCGGGCTTGGAATCATCACCGAGGAGATCTTCATCACCAACGCGCCAAATCTGTTTAAGGTCGATGGACAGGGCGAATGGAAGAACGAGCTCGGGCAGGTGAAGAAGGCAGCCGCGGATACTGGCGCCCTGCGGGGATGGATGGAGCTCGATCTGCCGGATGGTGCGCGCATCAAGAAGATGAACGTCTACGCGTCGAATGACACGGCCGGCACGATGAAAGTGAAGTTGCGCCGGCAGAGTGTCTCGTCGAGCGCGGGAGATGACTTGATTGCCATTGACGTCGCCAACAACGACGCGAGCACGGTGAAGGATGGCGATGTGACGCTTCCCGGGTCGACGCTTGGAAACTCCGCGATCGAGGAAGCTCGCAGCGTCGACAACCAGAAGTACAAGTACCTCTTCGTGGCCGAGCTCGATGGCGGCGTCAGCGGCAAGGAAGCAAAGATCCTGTCGATGCAGGTCGTGCTCGGGAAGTGATATGTGGACGTCGACCGGTGACGATCGCGGGACGACGATCCACCACGTGCGGCTGCGCGGCACGGGAGGTCTGGATCCGTTGGCGGCGCGGCTCCGAGCCGCGCGTGCGATCGACCATGCCGCCGGTGACGTCGCGCTTCCGGCGAGCGCGATTCTCTGCGTCCGCCAGCTTCGCGATCCGCGGCCGCGGCAGGTCACGCTCTCGGCGGTCCACCCTCCGCGGGCCGAGTGGTCACGGGCCGTGGGAGACGCACTCGTCGACCTCGCGCGTGCGGCTGCGCGTCCAGCGGCTGGTCCGGTTGACCCTAACATCGACGCGGTGCTGTTTGATGATCGCGCGCAGCTTTTGGCTTGCCTGGCCGCCGACTGGTGCCGCGGGTCGTTGACGAGCTGCTGGTGGTGGGCAGCGCTCATCGGATCCGGGGCCGAGGCCGAAGCCCTCCTGCGCGCGTGGCGCCGAAATCCCGAGCACATTGCTGGAGCAATCGAGGCTCTCGCGGCAAGCGGGCAGGTGACGGCCTTCGTCCGCCGGTTGTCCGAGGCTGACGCTTCAACACTGCTCGAGGCCATCGTTCGTGCGCATGGCTTGAGCGCTCGGTTGATTGCGGCCGACAGCATCGGGACCCTGAAAGGCCTCGCTGAAGTCGAGAACTCGTTTCCGCCACCATCACCGCGGATTGAATCGAGGGGTGCGGTCGATGCCAACACCGTCTGGCGCAAGGCCGCAGAGGCGCGCGCCGCGGGCCTGCACATCGAGCAACGCTTGCTGGTCGGCATCGCGCTCACGCTGCGACGCGATCCGGTGCGGGCGCGCAGTTCAGCCTTCGTCGAAGAAGTGACCGAGTGGCGCAAGCAGATCACAATGGCGCGGCCGGAGCGGCAGGCACCACACTTTTTCCCCGCACCGACTGCCAACGAAGCAAACGCGAATGATGCGCTGACGACAACCGCGGCGACAGTCGTCGCACGCGACACCGCTTCGCCGTCTTCGGAGAGATCGCCGAGTCCCGACGACGACGCGCACGTTGCGCCGCCAAGGCCGATCGGGCCAGAGCCGCATCGATCCAGCGCGGCGGCTTCGACCGACGTCGCGAGCCCGGAGCCGACCGCCTACGCTCCGGTCTTGACCCGCACAGCCACTCCCGTCGAGACCGAGCTTGGCGGCGTGTTCTATCTGCTCAATGTGGCGCTCGCGCTGGGGCTGTACGGCGATTTCACCCAGCCGCTCGCACCGCGGCTCGATGTCTCGATCTGGCGGTTCATCGCGCTCGTGGGGCGCAGGCTGCTACGCGGCCGTCATCACGATGATCGACTTTGGGAACTACTGAGCGATCTCGCAGGCCCGGACGAGGCGCAGATTCGACCGATCGACGAGTGGCGGCTCGAGCCGGCGTGGCTGGCGGCGTTTCCTGAGTGCAGAACATGGCGATGGCATGCCACCGATGAGCGGTTACGGGTGCAACATCCGGCGGGCTTCACGATTCTCGACATTGGCCGCACGTACGAGCAATCCACCTCCGAGCAGCTGCGCGCTGCGCTCGCGCCTTATCAAGCCGCGCCGCTGCTCCGTCAGCGAAGAACGTCTGCAACTGGCCCCGCCCACGAGACGGGCCACGACCGCTGGCTTCGCTGGCACACGGAATACATCCGTGCCCGGCTGGCGCGAGCACTAGGCGTGTCCGCCGCGCGGAGCGGCGATCTCCTCTGCCGTCACCACGCGCGGGTTCACTGCAGCCTGACGCACGTCAACGTCGCCTTCTCGCTTGGCAACCTGCCGATCGTCATTCGCTTGAGCGGACTCGATCGTGACCCGGGATGGATTCCTTCCGCTGACCGTATCGTGAGTTTTCACTATGACTGACGCGCAGCCATTCGCAAGTCTCGAGGGTACGCCCGGCAACCACTTCCGATTGCACTTCTACGCCGCCGTATCTGACGTGCTGGCGGCCGCCTCGCAATCTGCCTCAGAGTCGGTGACCGAGTGCCTGCAGGCGTTGGCGGGGTACAAAGACGAACTACGCGCCTCAGGCGTGCCGGATTTCCACACCTCCGATGTCCTGGAGTGGTGGTGCGGCGCCATCACCCAATGGGAAACGACGGTGACCGGGTTCTTGCCGCTGCGCGCCGTGCGGCAGGCGGTCGGAGTGGGCGTCAACGACATGGTCCTGGCGTTCACGTCGGGCCTCATCGAAGAAGACGCGCGGTTCAGCGCCCTGTTCGAACGCATGAACGGGGCCCACGGGCAGAGTGGCCAACCGCGTGCCACGATCGCCATGCTCACCGACTGCCGGCGCGGGGGACAGCGCCCGGATTGGCGGCGTGCGTTCCGCCAGTTCGTCGACTGCGGGTTGCTCCGCGTGACAAATGCTGACGCGCCGCGGGTCCAGCACGGAATTGAGGTGGCGCCGGCGCTCTGGGACGTATTTCGCGGTGAGTTCCATCAGAAGCCTGAGTCGTGGCTTCGTTACGCGCCGCCCGACCAGTTGCCTGCATGGAATGACCTCATTCTCGATAGATCGTGCGCGCAGACGCTCACGTCTGTACCGCGCCTCATCGCCGCTGGCGAGGCACGCACGATTGTGCTGCGCGGGCCACAGCACAATGGCCGTCGTACGGTCCTGAGTGCGATCGCACGCGCAGCCGGTCGCGGCATCCTCGACGCCTCCGCGGTGAATCGTCCCGACAACCGGATCGACGAGGAGCGGTGGCGACACGTCGCCTTGCTCGCCACGGCCATGCATGCGATGCCAGTGCTGACCTGTGAGGTTGCTCCCGGTGAACGTCTTCAGATTCCTCGTCCGGAATGGTTCGACGGACCTGTCGGAATTGCTGTCGGACGGTCCGGCGGGATCGGTGGCTCGGCCTCGGAGCGTGCAATTACCTTCACGCTCGGGATGCCTGCCCCTGCCACACGCCGCGCCTGCTGGCGGAAAGCACTCTGCTCAGACGGCGGAAGTCACGGCAACATCGACGCCATTGCCGAGAGCTTTCGACTGCCATCGGGACACATTATGCGGGCGGCGACACTGGCACGCTCCCACGCTCCGCTCGCAGGTCGATCCGTCCCGACGCTGGACGACATTCGTGACGCAGTTCGGCTCCTCAATGCTCAGGCTCTCGATCCACTCGCCTCCCGGGTATCTGGCGGAGGCGATTGGAGCGACCTCGCCACCCGCGAAGACACCATGCGCGAACTCCTGGATCTCGAGCTTCGATGCCGGCAGCGTGAGCGCCTGCCGTCGGCGCTTGATCGTGGTGGTGGCAGCGACACCTCAGCCGTATGCGGCGTGCGTGCACTGTTTCGTGGCCCAAGCGGTACCGGTAAGACGCTCGCCGCGCGTGTGCTTGGCTCAGTGTTGCAGAAGGATCTGTATCGGGTGGATCTCTCAGCAATCGTCAACAAGTACATCGGCGAGACCGAAAAGAACCTCGATCGAGTGATCGCGCGCGCCGAAGAGCTCGACGTCATTCTTCTCTTCGACGAAGGTGACGCGCTGCTGACCCAGCGGACGGGTGTATCGAGCGCGAACGATCGCTATGCCAACCTCGAGACAAATTTCCTATTGCAGCGGCTCGAGGTATTCGACGGCATTCTCATAATCACGACCAACGCGAACGAGCGCATCGATACCGCCTTCGAGCGTCGCATGGACGTGGTCGTGGAATTCCTGCCCGCGCAGCCTGCGGAACGGTGGGCGCTCTGGCAGCTGCATCTGCCCCCCAATCACTCCGTCGCGGCCGACTTTATCGACGAGCTGGCCTCGCGATGCGCGCTGAACGGCGGACAGGTACACAACGCCGTGCAGCATGCCGTCCTTGAAGCGCTGTCGCACCGCGGCGTCGTCGACGCCGCACTGCTCGAAGCGGCCGTCCGCCGTGAATACCGTAAGACCGGTGCCGTGTGTCCGCTTCGATCGGGCGTCCCTGTCTACAGCGATTGATTGCGTATGCCTCGACTCGCCACTCGCGCGTCGTCTCGAGCCGAGTCTCACACCAGCGAGGCTGCCGCAGCCACGCCGGTCCGCAAACCGGCGGCGCCGGGACGGCCGTCACCACTCACGGGAGCGCCACCTAAGGTCAAACTCTCGGTCGTGCGTGCTACGGAGACGAGCGGCGGCTCTCCTTTGATGCCGGGAGTCAAGAGCGAACTCGAGCGCAGCTTCAAAGCGGACCTGTCAGCGGTGCGGGTGCACACAGATGGCGGCGCACGGGAGGTTGCGGTGACGTTATCCGCCCGTGCCGTCACGCACGGCACGCACGTCTTCCTCGGCCCGGGCGAGAACGAGAACGACCTGCCGTTGATGGCGCATGAAGTCGCGCATGTGGTGCAACAGCGCGGCGGTGCCGCACCGCAGGCGTGGAGCGAGAGCGGCGGCGATCGATTCGAGCACGAAGCGCAGCGGGCGTCGGACGCTGTCGGGCGAGGCGAATCATTCACCGTCCGCGAGCGCACCGATCGCCCGCGCGTCCAGCGGTTTGGGATCAGCAACATCCTCGACAAGCTCGCCGGCATGGCGAACGGGATCCCCGGCTTCCGGATGTTCACCATCGTGCTCGGCGTCAACCCGATCAACATGTCGGCAGTGCCGCGCACGGCGGCCAACATCCTCCGCGCGGCCGTCGAGATCATTCCGGGCGGCGCACTCATCACGACCGCGCTGGAAGGCTACGGCATCTTCGACAAGATCGGCGCGTGGGTCGAGCAACAGATTAGTTCGCTCGGAATGGTCGGCAGCGCCATTCGCGCCGGACTGATGAAGTTCGTCGATTCGATCGAGCTGACCGACCTGGTGCCGTGGAATCTCGGCAAGCTGGCGGACAAGGCGCTCGACACGCTGACCGGTCCAGTCAAGCAGCTCTTTAACTTCGTCGTCGGCCTCGCGGGCGACATCCTCACCTTCATCAAGGACGCGCTCCTCGTGCCCGTCGC
>Ga0207701_10001941_pt1 | contig 21487 bp, 35 predicted proteins | sample KBSSwiSSwithPhiX_FD_184294 | JGI IMG/M metagenome (GOLD analysis project Ga0207701, IMG submission 184294) | Switchgrass rhizosphere bulk soil microbial communities from Kellogg Biological Station, Michigan, USA, with PhiX - S5 (SPAdes) (version 2) | ecosystem: Environmental > Terrestrial >... | reverse complement strand
CCATGCCGCCTTCTTTGCCTTTGCGTCCACGGTCATCAACTCGCCCACTTGTATATTGGTTTGCGCCTTTAGGGTTATGGTTTCCGCCGCGTGCGTCTTTCTGCTCGCTTGGGTAGCCGCTTTCTTCACGGTTTACATCATTCACGCCCACTTCTTCGGAAAATTCTTGTCCAAATTGTGTTTCTTGTGGACGTTCTGCCGGCTCGCTTTGTGGTGCTTGGTTGCGTTTAGGTTCGTTCATATCTTGTCCATTTGTATCTTTCATGTGTTATCCCTCCATCTTTTCTGCATTAGATTTTTGTTTGGCTAAGATAGCAAAAATTAATTCTGATTTTGTCGAATTGCTATAGCCTGTAACACCAATATTCTTTGCAATTTTCTTTAAATCAGTAATAGTTTTTTGGTTCAATTCGTCCTCGGTGTAGTCGCTCTTTGCAACGTCTGTTGCCGGTGCGCTTGCCGCTTCAACCTTAGCCGCTTCTTTTGCGTCTGTCGGCTTTGCTAAACCAAGTCGAATATATTCCTGTGCATGTGCTTCATTCGCTGTGAATGTGTCACCTTGCTTAACAGTATTCACGCCCCCGCGCGAGAACGTTTTTAAGGCTACTAATTCCATGTTGTTTGTCCTCCTGCTGTCTTAGTATTAAAAACTGAAAAAGGAGGCAATTTGCCCCCTTCTCATGCGTCTAGGGTTATACTGCCGCTGTGAATGCACCGCGAACAAATGCTTCTGGACGGTATACAGTTAATGCCAAGCGCTCTTCTGCAAGAATAGCTAGCATGTTACGTGCAAAGTAATCTGCATGGTGTTCAGAGATACGCACATTTGCTTGCTCTCTATCCCATAATTGCCCTGCAAGTCCAAATGCACCTACTAAGAATTCGCCTTCGTTCATGCCTGTAGATTGAACAACCGGCACTCTCCATAGGCGTGTTTCTCCACCGTTAACCACTGATACCCAAATATAATGACCGTCTGTGCCTTTTTGAAGCTCAATGTCTTCCCAATCAGACGGATGTAATACAATACCTGTTGCCGGATAGCCTGCAAGTAATGTACGTGTAATCGCACGGCGTAAATGGTCAATGCGTGTGTCTGCCGCCGCTACGCCTCCAACGTTTTGCACGTTTGGATTTGTCATAATCCCTGCCATATTGTCGCCCACGCCGTCACCGTAAAGAATTTGTGCCTCTTCTGTTAGTGCTAGTCCATATGTTAAACGTCCGTCAACATAGTTACGTAACATTGGAGCATCTTGAATGATTTGGCGTGTTGCCGGAATCCAATGCGCTAATGTTTTAACTGTTGCGCTCTCAATGTCAAACGTTAAGTCTGATTGTGGTTTAAGTGATTTTTCCGGCGCTACTGCTGACGCATTTGTAAAGCCTGTTTCCACAATGTACTCAATAGCGTTGCTAGTAGTACGTTGAACGTTTAATAGGTCACGAATACGTAAATCTTCTTGCGGCGGTGTAAGAACGCCTGCAATTGTTTGTGGGCTTACAAGAATGCCGCCTTTAGGGTCTGTTGAATCTAGGTCTTTTGTAAAGAATCCTTTTAGGCTTGTGCTAGCTTTAAACTCGCCGCTACCCATGTTTTTATAAGAATCTGATTCAATTAGTAAGTCGCCGGCGCTTTTCGCACGCTCGCCGCCACCAAATGAAGGACGTTGCATTTTTGTTTCAAAGTCTTTGTATTTGTCTGTTACGCCTTTTAGTTCTTGCTCATATTGATTGATTTTTTGTTCAATCGCTGTGATAGAATCGGCTGTAGATTGTGCCGTTTCTCCGTGTGTTCTCATTTCGTCTGCTTGTTGGTCTAATAAACCTTTTAAGCTCTTCCATGATGCGTTAAATTCAGTTTGAAGCGTTTTAAGGTCTACTGCTTCATCCTTTTTATTTTCTGCAAAGAATTGAATATCTAATTTTAAAAGCGGTACAAATGGCTTTTTAATATACATGGTGTGTTCCTCCTGTTGGTTTATTGGTCTTCCCATTCAGAAAAACAAATGGCAAGGCGCTGTTCTTGGTCGGGATAACGTGAATGTAAGCGGCTCATACAAGCGCTTATAAACTCGTCTTGGTCATCTTTCTTGCTCTTCGTTTGAGTCGGTTTATAGCCTTTCATGTCGGCTATAAGAGCTTGGAAAGGATTAATTGAGTGAAGGTCATTCGGCTCAACTGTGCCTGCTTCAAGCTGTTTTAAAAGCGTTTCAAGTGTTCTAATCGTGTTTTCAATGCTTTTAATATCGGCTTTTGCAAAGTTTTTATGCTCTTTCAACATGTTTGCCATAACAGGGTTAGAAAATTCTTTCACAAGGCTATTAAAATGCGTCTTCACGCTTACAATGTCGGCGTTTGGATTCATCGGGAACGTAACCGGCGAAAACTCATATAACACAAGCTCTTTAAGAAAGCGTGTTTGTCCATCCTCGCTTATGTCATCTCCTACAACGTCATAACCAATGCTCATTTGGTCAACCACGCCGTCTTTAATAAGCTCTAGTGCTTCATCGCCTAGGCGTGTTTTACTAATGCGCCCTTTTACATAAAGCCCCTTGCTATCCTCTTCCATGTGCGTAGGAAGTCCAATTGGCTCATTATGTTGCCATAGGATTTTTACCTTGTTTTGCGGAAAGCGTTCTTTGATTGTCTTTTTAAATGCGCCCTTTTCTATTTGGTCGCCGCCTAAATCCCTATCCCATGTGCTTGCATAGCCTTCAAACTCTCGCTTATCTGAATTGGCTTTATATTCAAAGTTAAGATTTTTTAAAAGCATTCGTGTGCCTCCATCTATTCAAAGTGATGTAATATAACGCAACGGCAATTGATATTCTCGCCGGTCTTTTCGGTTTGTGTGTATTCGCCTGCATATTTCAAGCCGTTTGAAAAAGCTTCTCCAAGCGGCACACGTTCGCCGTGCATCTTTTCATGGCTATCTCGCACGCGGTCATCTAGGCTCGTATACCATTCACCTACAAGCGTTTGCCCTAACACCTCTTGCGCTTTTAAGCCTGCTTGGTGCTGTGCATAGCCTAGTGCGTTTTGTGTCTCGGTTCTTGCAATGCGGTATGCTCTATAACGGCTAAATTCTTTGTATTGGTCTTTAATGTTCTTGGCTAGTTCGTCCATTGTGGCGTTTGCTTCGTTCGCCTCTTCAACCATTGCGCCAATGACTTGCCTTGTCCAATCGCTCACCATTGCAACTTTTGTGCCTGCAAGCTTTCGTATGTAGGCTTTTATTGTCTCGGTGTACGGATTAAAAAAGTCGCTTAACGCTTTGTATTCGCTCGGCTCATGGTTCTTTGTTAAGTCGTCATAATGTGCCGCGCCAATGTCTTCAACAATGCCGGTGTAACTAGCTATTAAAAAGGTTTCCCACTTGGCGGCGTTCTTCTCTAGCGCTTTTTTCCAATCGCCGCTTTTAACTGCATTGGCTAATAGCTCGCCTTCACTTTCAAAAAGCTTGGCGCTTTTGCGTGTCATATTTAAAACCCATTGCTCACGCTTTCGGTCAATACGCTTGAAATGAAAATCCTTTTGAGCATCACTGTAACCGCTTGCTTTTTGATTTTGAGCGGTGCCCCTACTCTTAGTATTAAATGAACCCATTCCGGCTTGTGTCGGCTCTTCTGAATCGTCTGCCGGTTGTTCTGTATCATCCGGCGGCGGCTCTTCATCCGGCGGCGTAGTTTGTGGGTCTTCTTGTTGTGTCGGGTCTTCCATGTTCTCTAGGATAGTCGCCGGCATTAATCCGCTTGGTAAATAGCCCATGTCGCCGCCTTCTATATCGTCAAAGCCTAGGTCTAAGCGCTGATTGATGATATTAAACGGCACACCCATTGCAAAAAGCTGTGCGGCTGTTGCCATTTTTTCGGTGTTGCTTGTTTGTAGTGCCTCCACGTTTGAAAGGTCATAATCCAAAATAACGCCTTGCCCAAACTCCGGCGCTATTGACTGATTAAAGCAATTCTTAATATCTTCAAGTAGCGGCACCAAATGGTCTTGCCAAAAAATCTTCCTTGCTGTTTCGATATTGTTGTATGTGCTGTTCTCTAATACGCCAATCATCGGCGGCGGCACATTAAAGATTGTGCATATCTCTTCACGTGTAAATTTGCGGCTATTTAAAAAATCTAGCTCCGCCGGTGATAGGCTCATTTGTTGCCACTTGGCGCCTGCTCCTAATACCCACGGCGAGCGTGCATTTTCAAAGCCTTGGTGTTGGTCGCGTATCATTTGGCGTGCCTCTTCCCATTGGTCACGTGTCAAATGGCTTTCAAATGTGAAAATACCGTCTGAAATGGCACGGTTTTGAAGTGAAACTTTTTGAAAGCGCACGGCTTCAACTTCACTATCAACCGTTCTTGCTCCGGCTTGTAGCGGTGCCATGCCCCAATAAGGGTTTGCAGGGTCTAAAAACTTATTGTGCATAATGTCGCGTTGTTCAAAGCGCTGTCTTACGCCGTCTTTCTCGTATAAATAATGGTCAATAAAATCCGTTTTACTTGGTATAACCTTCATTGCATCCGGCGGCAATTGCCACAATTCTACCGGCACCCCTCCGGCTCTTACCTTTGTAAACACGGCATTACCGCCCAAATATAAATGGTGAACCATGCCTTCTATAAGGTCTTTTCGGTTGTGAAAGGGCGTAGGATTTTCAATTAAAAGCTCCATAGGATGCCGCTTTATTTGTTGCCAATCACCATTGCGCTTTTGTCTATACGCGTACCACGGCACACTTGCCGCGCTCCTAGCAATTAACTGAATACAGGCATATACATATGTGCTAGACTTTAGCCCCTCGCTTATGGCTTTCTCGGTTGTCCAATCATTAAATTTTGCGTCTTGGTTTGTCTTCCAACTTGGCAACAACTGACTATAACGCATTGATTTTTTTCTGAAAGGGTTAAATTTCAAGCTTTGCCCCTCCTTTTCGTATATTTACAAACGGAAAAAAGCGCCCCCTATTCATTGTGGGTCGGCGCCTGTTTATTATTCTGTTGAGACTCTTTTATTTCGCTTAGTATGTCTTGCTTGGCTCGGTGTATCTCGGCTTGCAACTGTGTATAAATAAACTTGTTTTGGATTTCTATGTTATTCATTTCTTGTTGCAAGTTCTGTTGCTGTTTGGTTTGCGCTTGGTTGCTTATATGTGAAAAGATGCCGGCTAATATAACACCTTCAACAATGACGCTTGCTATAAATTCGATAATGGTTAATGTGATAGTTTCACTCATTTTCTACACTCTCTTATTTCGTCTTTTATTTCTTCGATTTCGTTATACAGTTCTTGGCTTTGCTCTTTTAAAAGCTTGGTGCTATTTGCTTTGCTTAGTGCTGTATTGACTATCACAATAGCAAGGAACATGAAAACGTTAAAATCCTGTAGACAATGCTTGAAATAGTCAAACATGGTCAATCATCCTTGTTGTTTAAAATCAATGCAAACACAATTGCCACGGCTACAACCAAAAATAAAAGGCTCCACCCATGCAAGAAAGAATACTTGCTAAATCCAAATGCTACTTGTGCGTTTTCTGTTAGCTCTTCAAAGGCTTTTTTAGCGCCTTCGTCTAATGTTTCAAACAAGATAGTTACGCCCTTCCTATAAAGAAATTAATAGCGGTTTGCCAACGTGTAAGGGCTTGGCTCATTGCATCTACCATATCGTCATGCTTTCCGGCTGGAAACTGAATTAATTCCTCGATAAAATCATTAATCCAAGGGCATATGCTCGGATGCGGTAAAAATACATTGCCTGCTTCCCATTGTGGGCTTATGGCATCCGCTCGCACGGTTTTGCCGCCCATTGGCTCAATAGGTATCATTCCACTAATCTCTTTCTTTAAATAGTCAATTATTGCCGTTCCGTTTGCTTTATCTTCAACTAGCTTTGTATGAGCCTTTGGATGTTTAGCGGAAAAAGTACGGATAGCGGCAACGGTTTGTGGAAAGTTCATTCTGTCTCTCACTTGGTCTATAAGATATTTGTTCGCGCCCTTCTTGCCCCATGCTTGGAGCACACAAAAATCACTTGTTTTTTTGTCTTTAAAAGAGGCGTCCACGCTTATTAATTGTTCGTCTAACTGTGGCAATGTCTTGTAGAATTGAATCCATTCACGCTTGAATACATCGCCGCTATCCGGTGTGGGTCGCTGTTGAAAAAGGCTGTACCAAACCTTGCTACCAACTTCCACTTTTTTCTTTGCTGCCCATTCATTGTCATAGCCAAATTCAGACCAAAGAGGCTCGCCCTCTTCACGCCCTAATAGGTCGTTTTCTTCTGCTATTGCAGGCAGGCTTATAACTTCCCATTCGTCCGGCTCACTGGCTAGAATGCGTCCGGCTAAGTCGTCATGGTGCCAACGTGTGAGAATCACAATCGTTACACCGTTTGGCATTAAACGCGTACTTAGTGAACTTTGGTACTCTTCCCAAACACGGTTGCGGTATGTTTCGCTTTCTGCTTCTTGGCGTGTTTTTATCGGGTCATCAATAATTAAATAGTGTGCGCCGCGTCCAGTCACGCCGCCCAAGATAGAACTAAAATAAGAGCCGCCCAACTTGTCTTTGATTGTGTAATCGCTCATAGACTTATTAGCAGGGTCAAGCTCAACATTAAAAATCTCTTTGCCGTATTCTTTTACCTTTTGCCGGTTCTTTCGTCCAAACTCTTTTGCTAGGCTGTCACCGTATGAAATGGTCATTACTTTTTTATTTGGGAATTTGCCGTTTAAATAGCTCGGCAATGTTTCCGTTATCGTTTGACTTTTACCATGTCGCGGCGGCATAAAAACCATTAACTTTTTTAGCTTGCCTTCACATATGCGGTGTACGGCATCGCACAACAAAAAATGGTGCCTAGCCGGTATATATCTACCGTTATGCACCAATTCACAATAAAAAGCGTAGTCTTTACGTGCCGCCGCCCTTATATATAATTCTTGGTCTTTTGCGCTTATCATTCGTTTTGCTCCAATGATTGTTGCCTTCTCCATAACTGGCGCACTAATTCAACCGTTTGTGGGTCTGTTTCTATTTGGTGTTCTATTAGCATTTCTTTGCGTTCGGTGTGCTCACTTGTCACATGGGCGTCTATGCGCTCTTTCCTTCCCCAACGTTCGGGATATTTACGCTCTAAATACCATGCGTTCGCTTTCCAATCATCGTATTTACCGGCTTTTAAAATCAATCTAACTCGTTCCGCTTCTGCTACCGCCTCGGCTTGTTGTACTGCTTCTTGAAATTCAAAAAACTTGCCGCTCATGTCTTGCTCGCCCTGCAATATCCAACGGCGCATAGTTGCGTAATCAATGCCGGATAAGCGGCAAGCTGTATCTAAATAATTTCCCTCGGCAATATAGCCGCATAATTTATCTTGTAATTCTTTAGTAAGTTTATTTGGTCTTCCACGTTTTTTTGTGGTGCTCATGGTGTCTGTACCTCCTTAGAAAAAACAAAGCAACCAAGCTTGTGTGCCGGTTGCTAACAAAGGGATATAGAAGCTTTACAAGCCAAAGAAAGATTAAAGCAAAGCAGGAAAGGGCTTACCGCTTTGCGCCTATTCTCTATTCTAGCCAATAAAACCATGATTTATATGGTACTTTTACTGTCAAAAACCTGTCATAGCGCCCTTTTTTCTTAAATGTGAAACTTTTTTACTTGTCCAATTAACATTTTCGGCTGAAAATAAATGTTCTTACGTCTTCTTTTACGCTTGCTTTTGCTCATGGCTCATTCTCCTTTTGTTCGTTGTTTGCCTAGCCTATAGTTAATAACGCCCATAACCGCATTAAAACAGGTTATGAGCACGTTAAAAATTATTGTTAACTCTTTTATATCCATAACTTTATAAGCTCTTTCACGGCTTGTAAAAACACGCTACCAAAGTAGCCTAATACAATGCCGCCTAAAATCTCATATGCTCTCATAGCACACGTGTAGCCCATTGGAAATAGGTTTTTGTCCACGTGCCAAAGGTTGAGAAAATACGGACATCTTTACCAGTTGACAAATTCGAGATCCAATAGTTTCCTCCCATGTATATTCCTACATGCGTTATAACGTGGTCGGCTCTTGTGCTAAAAAACATTAAGTCGCCGGCTCTCATATCCGCAAACTTTACAGGTGTGCCCACTCTCGCTTGGTCACGGCTCACACGCGGCAAGTTCACGCCAAACTTTTTATAAATATATTGCGTCCATCCGCTACAATCAGTTCTTAGCGGCGGCGCTTGGTTTTGTTGTCCACCGTAAACATAAGTTGTTACATCTTGTAAGGAGCGTGCATAGTCAACAAGGTCTTTTGCTTTGTTGCCGCTTCTCACGTTTATATAGTCATTCACTTTAATTAAATTCGGGTTCTTAATTTGTGGGTTTAGGCTTTTTAAATCCGCGTAGGACATGCCATACTTCTTTGCAATGCCTGTTAGCGTGTCGCCTGCTTTTACGGTATATTCTGCGCTTGCTATCGTGGCAAATCCTAAAATAAAAACCGATAAGCAAACGGCTGTTAGTTTTTTAAGCATGTTGTTAGCTCCTATTCGTTTGTAGCGTTATAGTTAGCGGCATAAGCCTCTTGCCCTAAACATGGCGTGCAAATGGTGTTGCGGTCTGTTCCTTGCTCTATTGTGGTTGTGGTTTCGTCATAAGTCACCGTAACCGGCAAGCTTATGCCTGTCATATATTCGCGCCCACAAAAATCACATTTAATCATCTTCTAAATCCTCCCATACAGTAACGCCCATACAGTCAAGGCAAATATTTTGATAGCGGCTTGTATCACTTGGGAATAGAATTTCGTCCTCGGTGATATAGAAAGCCGCCTCTATTTTAAAGATTCCGCTTTTTATAGAATCGCAAAAGTCGCATATTAGTAGCATTACCGCGCCCCCTCATTTCAAGCTTAATAAGTTATTAAGGCTTATTAATAGCTTGTCTAATGCGTGGCGCCTAATTCTGTATATGCTCTTTTCCTCACTGTAACCCATTACCAATTTTACTTCCTGTATGCTCATGCAATTAAAGTAACGGTGTTCTATAAATTCGCGTTCTTGATTTTTTAAATCGCCTAGTGCATTTTCGATGCTTTGTACAATAATCAAATAGCGCTGAATCGTTTCATGTAAATCTAATGCGCGTTTGCTTTCTATGCGGTCTATTGCTACTTTCTCGGTGCTGTTGCTTATGTGAAATGTCGAACCCCCTACAAAGTCATAATGTGCGGTCATGTTCGGCATGATGTAATCTAATTGTTTTTGGCAATTAATAATGCCGGTTCTGTAGGTCATGTAATGCCTTAAATGGCTTTCAATCGTTCGTTCGTCTTTCATTTTCTGTATACTCATGCGGCTCAACTACTTTCACATATTTTGTGAAAATGTTTTGGAATTGCTTTAGTTCTTCATCGCTAAAATTCATGTGTGCGGTCAATGTGTCGAATAGCTGTAAGCCGGCAACGTAGGTTGTAAATTTATCTTTTGCGCCTTCCCACTCATGGATAAAAAGCTTGTGTTCATCGCTCCAATTCATCACATAATACATGTGCTCTTTATTCATGTTGGTTACAAAGGCATTCCCAAAAATTTGCGCGGTTTCGTAGGTGTAACAAAAGTTATCGCGTAAAATCCTTACGCCTGTTAACATAATATCTCTTAGTAATTCACGGTTAAAAAGTAGCTCATTCATTTCTGAAAACCTCGGCTAAATAATCTAGGGCATTGTCTTTGCTCGGATAGCAAAGCGGCGCGTTTTCGTCAAGCCAAGAAAAAGGAATAGACTTTCTTTTATAGTCTTCCATGAACTTGTCTAACATGTGTTGCCACAATAGCCATGTCTTATTTTCTGTTTGCGAAAAGATAAGCCAAAACGCTTTGCCGCCTTGCTCATGCACACGCTGTAAATAATCTATTTGGTGACTCTTTAAATTCGCCAAAGGAAAGTTTGTTTTGTTCTTGGTCGCTTTGGCATCGAACCAAATCGAAAAGCCTCTAGCCGTTCCGCCAAAATCCACCGTACTTTTCTTTTCGGGATAAGCTGAAACGATTGTATTTGAATTGCTCACATAATCAAAGCGGCGTTCTACTTTCCACGGCACGGCTATTTTTTGTATCACCGCTTCACGCTTCAAGTAATAACTCATATTCGCCCATTCAATTACTTGCTCGAATTCTTGCCCTTGGTTGTTTTCAAACATCACAATCAATCCCTAGCTCGTATTTTAAAAACAAATCAAAGGAGCCTGTTTCCTCGGCTATGCCCTCGTCTATGTCATAGAACATAATACCGCCCTGTCTATGCGGAAAAATTAAGTAGCCGCGTAGCTCTTTATGTTCTTTCGCAAAATCATTTGCGGCTTTTCGGTGCCCTTTGTTTACTTCAAAAATCTTTAGGGCTTTGTCGTATATATCCCATGATTCGTATTGGTCATAAAATTTTTTATATAATTCGTGTCGGGTCTTGTTGCTAAACATGGTTTAATGCCTCCTTCTATCTTTCCAACGGTAGCTTTCACCTTCAAACTTAATTTCGTCTGTATGGTGTAAAAGCCGGTCAAAGTTCCGTTTGCCTGTCCATTTCACAAGGCTTTTAGAATCTAAGTTCGTTGTAAAAATAGTGTGCTTACCTTCTCGGCTGTCTATGATTTCAAATAGTTTATCTAGTTGCCAATCGGTACACTTTCCGGCGCCAAAATCATCAAATACAAGCAAGTCAACCGTTTCAAGCGCTTCTAACAGTTCTAATTCTCTTACTGTGCTTTCTTTTTCCCATGTGCTCTTAATGCGTGTGAATAATTTCGGCACGCTTATAAAAATACATGTTATTCCTTGGCTCATAAGATACTTGGTCACACCTACGCTTAAATGTGACTTACCCAAGCCATAGGAGCCGGCTAGAATCGCTTTTTTATTCTCTCTAGTATTAAATGACTTGCAATAGTCTACCGCCCATTCTAGGGCATTCTGATGCGTTTGGTTCTTTGGCATATAATTTTTAAGTGTTGCCTTTTTTAAATCCTCGTTTATAAGGCTTTTAGAATCGAATAAATCTAAGGCATATTGCTTTTTGGCTCTTTCTCTTGCTTCTAAGGCTTCTTTTGCAAGCTTTCTCTCTTCACATTTGCAACCTTTTCTAAAAATAGCCGGTTGCCCTTTGTTCGGACCGCCAATAATTGGATATTCAACCAATTCTATTTCTTCTTGGCATCCTTCGCATTTTTCAAAGCCTTTAAAATTTCCAATCATACTTTTCCCATTCAATAGTGCTTGTATCTCTTTCATCGTAAAAACCTGCCTTTATGTTCTTACTACTAGATAAAGGATATATATTATCTTTTTTATTAGTATTTATATCTTTATTAGTATTGTTATCCTCTCGATAGCGCTCTTCGTTATCCTCATGATAACGCTCTAATTCTTTGCGCTTCTCTGTCGATAACGCTAAATTGTTTGCGTTATCCTCTCGATAACGCTCATTTCCTTGATAAATTTCAAAGCTTGTAACGGTGAAAATAGTTCCTAGTCTTACATGCTCAATAGATATTAAATTCTTTTCGACTAGCCAAGCAATTGCCCTTGTTAAGCTGTTAGGGCTTGCTTTTAAATCTTTTTGTAATTTCCTATTAGCTCGTAACCATTGCCCCTTCCCTAAAATTATTTGACTCTTTGCCACCTGTACGCCGTCCTTATAACAAGCGTTGCCAACAATAGTTAGAAATAATCTTAATTCTATTTGGCGTTCGGCTTGCATAATGTCATGGCTTAAAATGCTGTACGGTATTCTAAAATGCTTCATTTTTTTGCCCCTTCCTATAAACTAAAAAAAAGACAAGGCTTTTTCGCCTTGTCTCAATATCGTTGCCAATTATTCTTGTTTTTCTTCCTGTTTCTCTAAAATTTCTCCCTCAAAAGTCATGCCTTCTGTGCCGTCATTTTCCAAGTCAACATGCACGGCTTCTTGTGTAATATCTTTTCGTATTGTTTCGTCATGAGCTACGGCGTTTTGTGTCTCCACGCTTATCGGTAAATACTTAATAAGCTGTTTAATTACGGTCTTTTTCGCCATTGCTTCATAATGCTTTACCCAAATAGAGCTTTCTTCGTTTTTGTATTTCACGGCGTTGTTATAAGCCTTTGAATGTTCGTTTCTGATTTTCTCAATCTCTGACACGTGCATAACCTCAAATGTAAAGCCGCCATTCTTCAAATGAGCATAGGCATAAAAATACTGAATCTCGCCGCGTTGGTTTGCCGGTGCCGGTATATGCTTTAATGTTTCGTTTCGCCCCCACTCATAAATAAATGTATCACCTTCTCGCACTTCTTTGGCTACAATCGTGTTTACCTCGCCTTTACGTGTCACAAGGTCAATAAGCCCTTTGAATCCTATTTGAAAACTCACTGTGTTGCCATATGGGATGAAATAACATGAGCCAAGTAAGTTTGGCTCTAGTCCTAGTTGTGCGCTTTGTAACACGGCGCCTAGCAGGCTTTCTATGCTACATTCTAAAAGCTTTGGTGTGGTCTTTAACGTGGTCAATGTAATACGGCTCAAACGCTCGGCGCTCATGCCTGCGTTCTTTGGTAGTGCCTCGCTTATAGCCGGTTCCATTTTCTTTAAATAGGCTTGTGCTTTGCGGTATGGGTCAAGTTGTGCCGCTTGCTTGTTTTGTTGGTTTGTAATTGCGTTCTGTAAGTCCTTTGTATTTGCTTTCGTTGCCATGTGTTATGCCTCCAAGGGTAGTATTTTAAAATCTCGATAACTGCTTATTTTTGTTTTGTACTGCGCCATTATTTCCGGTTGCTCTTCGGCTAGGCGCTTAGTATCTAAGAGTGTTTTTGTTACGGTAGGCATGTACACTTTTACTTTGTTGCCTTGTAGTGTTTGTGTCGCTTTGCCTTCTTTCTTAATCTTGTTCTTTATCTCTTTCATTCTTGCTGTTGCTTCTTTTTGCTGTTCTTGCAATTCGTTATATTCCAATGCTAATTGTTCAATTGTCGGCGGTATGCTCATAACCTCGTCAATTGCTTGCGGATAAGTAGCCGCTAACCATTCACTATCACTTTCTTTTCCGCCTATTTCCGGCGCTATATCGTTTTCTACCATGTGCATAAATTCTTGCTCTTTTTGAATTATCATGTTTATTAAATTCTCGTCACGTTCTATGAGCCAATAGCGCATTTTGTTGCCGCCAATAAGCACAACAATGTAAGCATACTCATAACCTGTAACGGCTAGATAATGTTGAACCTGTGCCATATAAGCCAAGGGCACGTGGTCGCCTTGCCATTCTTTATGGTTCCATTCGCTTGTGGTCTTAATTTCAAGAACGCCGCGCCCTTTGCGGTTCGGGTCTTTAATCTCGCCGTCAAGGTTTGCCACCATAAACTCATACTTATCATGCTGTAACACATAATGACTTTGGTAGACTTTGAAGCCTGTCTCTTCTGCAAATTGCTTTCTTATGACCGGTTCCAAAAGGTTCCCCCACAAAACAAACTCATTGTCTACTTCATCGGGTTCCTTTTGTCCGGTCTTTTCAAGCCATAAAATAAAAGCGCTCTTCATATAATCCGGTTGAACGCCTAAAATCGTTGCAACTTCACTACCGCCAATGCCTTTTTGATTTTTCCGGTATTCTTGCCAACTATCACTCATTTTGCGTTTGTCGAGAATTTTTTTCATGCCGCTACCTCAATTCGCAATAAATTTTTCTGCTTCAAATCCAAAGAAATGCCCAATTTTAACGGCTAACTCTAAACTTGGTCGGCGTCTGCCGTTTTCAATATCACTTAAATGCGTCCAAGACATGCCAAGCGTTTGTGCCGCTTCTCTCACTGTTAACCCTTTTTCTGCGCGAATATCTTTTAACCATTGGCGGCGCTCCACCATTTCGCCTTTGCGATTTTTAACTAAACCTGTTCTCATGTTTTTCATGTTAATTCCTCCAATTTATAACGCCGTATGCGTCTTATATAACCTATTATACGTGCCTTTTGCGTACAACACAATAGCCTATGGCGTAAATCAAATAATTACCAAGTAGACGTTTTTAAAAAATTCTACTAGAATATATATATACAAAGTGTTACGCCCTTTGAAATAGGGTACAAAGCTTTGAAAGGAGAATGATAAAATGCCTGCAACTGCAAAACGCTTTCCAAAAGAAGCGGATATGAAGCGCACAAAATTTAATTTGCCAATTAATGACCGACTAAAAAAAGTAAGACACCATAGAAACTTATCCTTACGAAAAGTAGTAGAGCTACTTAAAAATGAACATGGTTTAGAATTAGCTACTTCAACCTTACAAGGTTACGAGGCGAGCGAATCAAACCAAAATCACCGTTACCCTAGCTCACATGTATTATTGACATTGGCGAACTTATATAACTGTTCACTTGATTTTATTTATGGTTTGTCCGATGAAATGGAGCGCCCAAGCAAAGATGTTTTCGACAACGTGCTTTTAAGAGACACGGTGTTATGGAAAGGTCAAGAAATGTCGGACGCTCAAAAGGCTATGCTTGTCGAAAAAGGCGACACAATCATGAAAATTTAAAATTCCTCGCTATACTCTTCTAAAAGCTTTAATGCTTTTTGAACGCTTGACAAAGGCATGTTAGCGAATGGATTGTGTAGCAATTCTTCTTTTTTATCTATAAGTTTTTTAATTCTTTCTAGTTCTTGTTTTTCGTTATATTCCAAACTAAACACCCTTTCCAAAATAAAAAGCTCTAGGCGAATGCTCACGCCTAGAGCTTATTTTTTCCCTTTTTTCTTTTTGAATCGCCTCTTAATGTATTCTTGCAAAATGTCCAAAGGTATTAGCCATGAATCGGAAGGTTTACGCTCAATTACTTTTTTACTCATTGCCGCTCAACTTCGGTGTAAAAATAATAATTCTCCTGTTCTAACTGCTCAATTCGCCGTGCGTCCACTATAGCTTTTTTGTCTTGCAAAGGAGGTAAAAAAAGTTCAATCATTTCCTGCTCTTCAATCCATGAAAGCCCTCTTAACAAGATACGCCCCCTTTCATAGTCAGTCTCCTAACCATATGCAGGCGGCGTATTGTCTTATGCTAAAATTTTTGTTGCTTCTTGCACTTGGGCTTGTATCATCACTTTTTGGATTCTATAAGCCTCTTCAAGTCTTGCGTAAACTTCGGTACGAAAACCGGTATTAATATATTCTAGTTCCAAATCACTAATGTATCTTTCTAGTTCTTTAATCATGTTATTGCCTCCTTTTAGTTAAGGCATTTCCCTTTGCCTTATGTATATAATTATAAGGCTTTTGTACGCATAAGGCAATGGAAATAACATGCAGCTATATTACTTTTTGGGTTCTTGTGCCGGTTCGTTTGGCTTTAATGGCTTAACCTCGTCAAATTCGCTATTTTGCGGCTTTTCGGGTCTTTGCTTAGTTTGGTATGGTTTAAGCATGTTTTCGCCTCCTATGGTCAAAATAAAGATGTTGGCATGTAGTGAAATCCCCTTTGTAGCCCTTTGCATTCGTGTGAAGGGTTTTAAAATGAAAAAATGGAGGCAATGACATGAAAAGAATTATCACATTAGCATTGTTAACTTTCTTGGTGTTACCCAGTTTTGCAGGTGCTCAAGGTTTTGATACCTATACCGTTAAAAGTGGTGACTCAATGTGGAAAATCGCCTCAAAGTACCAAATTGGCGTTTCTGAAATCATCAATGCAAACTCTTCAATTAAAAATCCGAATCTTATATATCCTATGCAAAAGTTACAAATTCCTAATATCTCTGCAACAAAAGGAATTGAACAACAAGTAGTAGACTTGGTAAACAAAGAGCGAGCAAAGCAAGGCATAGCCCCTTGCAAGTTAAATTGGGAATTGTCTAGGGTAGCTCGTACAAAGAGCCAAGACATGGTTAATAAAAATTACTTTAGTCATCAATCACCTACGTATGGTTCACCGTTCCAAATGATGAAACAATTTGGCATCCAATACCGCACGGCAGGCGAAAACATTGCAAGCGGTCAACAAACACCGGCGGCGGTTATGCAAAGTTGGATGAATAGCCAAGGGCACCGCGAAAATATCATGAATCCGTCATTTGATGAAATTGGCGTAGGTTATGTAAAAGGCGGTCAATATGGGCACATGTGGACACAACAATTTATAGGCAACTAAAAAGAAAAGCGCCTCTGTGTAGGCGCTTTTCCAATGCAATAGATATATATAAACGAAGTTTAGCTAAATGGTGTATGCCGATACCTAATATAAACATATGCCCATGTTGGGCGTGTGTGCTTGTTTAACTTATGTTCAACTTGTCCTTTTTTATAAGGTTAACTTTAGTTCAACTTATTTCACTTGTACTTTTTCGCCATCAATCACGACAAACCATTTTCCTTTTGCATAAGCATCTTTTGAAATTTCAAACACCATAGTATTAGTTACTAAAATGTTAGGGTTTAAATCGCTCATAAACTTAGAATTATCAATGTCTTTTGCTACTGCATAATAACTTGACGCGTCAATGTCACTATCGTAGCTTGTGCCTTCTTGGTCTTCAAGTGTTGCGCTTGGCAATGAGAAAGCGCCAATAGGTTTTTTTGATACGTTTTTGATTGTGTATTGAATTGCAACAAATGTGCCGCCGTCTGAAACTTTTTTATTTCCGTATTGGTTCCCTACTGTGTCGGCTTGTTCAACCTTAACCAAATTTGCTTCTGCTTTACCGCCGTTCGTTTTGAATGTTTCCCCTGTTTTATGAACGCTCTCGCTTTTCGTTTCTTGTTTACTTGGTTCCGTGCTTGCTGTGTCGCTACCGCCGCCGCTTGCCGCCGAACCAATAACACCAATAATCACACAAGCGCCAATAAAACTTAAAATCTTATGTCTTCTAAAAAAGTTTCTTTGGTCTTTTCCGCAACTTGGGCATTTTTTAACACCCTTTGCAATTTCTTTATTACATGCTTTACAAGCTACTAATTTATTCATTTTTTGTCTCTCCCTTTGTGTGTTTGTTTTTTTCTTTCTGTAAACAGCTTATAACGAATTTACGCCTTTTGCAATATCAAAATATGGAAGAAAGAAAAAAGAAGCTGTTAAGCCTCTTCCTTGCATTCATCGCATAATCTTGGATAGCCGCTTTCTTTTCCGTCAATCATTTCGCCGCACATTTCACATAGAAAGCCTTCTAAAATCAAATCGCTAAATTCACCCATTTGCCGGCTCCAATTCATCTTTAAAAATCACGTTTAAATTTTTGTCAAGTATTCTAAATTTCTCGTTCGGTCTGCTTGATTTTAATACCATGTAAAGCGTTCTAGCGTAATCGTTTGTAGTAAATAGCAACGTTTCATAGCCCCATTTACCGGTGTGTACTTGCACTTGCACATTTGCTTCTTTCTTTTCCATTAAAAATCATTCCTTTCTAGCCAAAGTTTATATTCAACTTTCATTGTTTTTAATTGTTCTCTTGATAAACCTTCTCGCATGTTTTCAAGATTTTTATTTATAAGTGCAATTTCTTCACGCATTCTTTTAAGCTCGCCTTCTAATGCGAATAACGTCAAGGCGTCCATATACCATTGTGCCTCGTCAAAATAAAAGCGAGAAGCTTTGTCCAATTGCTCTTGTAATTCTTTCTTGTCTTCTACTAGGTTAAAATATCTTTCGTTAAATGTCATTACTGAATTTGTCATGTGTAGTGCCTCCGTATGTTTGTTTTGTTTGTCCCTTGCTATATACATAGTATAACATGCAATGGGCGTACAAATCAACACTTTTTTATGCTAGTACATTTTGGTAAAACCAATTGCAAATAACAAAATTAAAACCGTCTATGCTTACTTCTAATTTTTGAACATATTGACTTACTATGTCGGTTATTTCGTGTTGCTCATGTGCTAAAAATTCGCGCTCTATTGTGGTTAAAACATTATTGTTTTTATATAAAATGATAGCTACGATAAATTTCTTTTTCATGTCACCAATTCCCCTCTAATTGCATATAATGGCGTTGTATCTGTAAGAACAACCTATTTTATTTTGATTTCTCTCTAGTATTGTGTGAACGTGTGGAAAGCGTTCACACTTTCTTTTTATACTGCATATAATATATGGCATGTCCTTACATGTAAATGGGTTCTAACAATTCTATAAATCATCCTTGGTTAACACCCCATTCTAAGAGTGGAGCCGGCTTTGTGCCGGCTCTTTTTTAGTTGTCCCATTTAATATTTAAAATGTGGTCTGTTGCTCTTTGTGCTAGTCCTGCGGCTCTTACTAAAAGCGTTTTGTCTTTCTTTAATTGGCGTAGCCATGACTCAATATAAGAAGCTGTGTTTTCTAGTGTAAAATCTTCAATGCCTGCCGTACCCATTAAGAAGCTCGCGCCCATTTCGGCTACTAATTCTTCTTTGCTGTAAGTCTGTGAACCAAAGTTAACTTGCCCTGTTACACCTTCACGGTTTAAGCGGCTAGCATGTCCGGTGCTGTGTGTCATTTCGTGGAACAATGTATTATAAAATTCTTCTGCGCTTGTAAAGTCGCTCATTGGCGGCACGTTCACTTGGTCGGCACTTGGTCGGTACCATGCGCCGTTTCGCTCGTATGTGTAGCTAGGTGCATTCAAGTAGCCTTTCACAATGTCTTCACATGCTTTAATTGGGTCATGGTCGAAGCTGTCACCCTTGCCGCCGCGTTTACTTTCTAAGCCTTCAACTTGTGTATTAATTTCAAACACGTTGTAAAAGCGTAGTAATGGAATACGTTCAATTTCGCCGTCATTGTCTTCTTTCTCAATCCATTTGAAGAAGATAACAAAAGAACTTTTAGAGCCTTTTTTAACCTTGCCGCCTGCTTCTTTAATTTGCTTGAATGTTGCCCATTCGCCGGCATCTAAAAGCATTGTGTTAATGCCTCGGTATGCTTTTTGTGTGTTCCAAGATACCGCGCCGCCATTTACCCAAGGTTTACGCCAAGGCACTACGCCTTTTTCTAGTTGCTCCACAATTTTGTTAGTTACCATTTCATAAATTTTTTCGTTTGCCATTTTAATTGCCTCCTGTTTGGGCTTTCCCTGTGCCCTGTTGATATTTATATCTTACTACGTTTGTACGCCCTTTGCAATAGTAAATATAGGAAAAGTTTTCGGAAGGCGAAAAAAAGCTTGTCCTATTTGGACAAGCTTTGTTCAATCAATTCTTTTATTTTGCCAAGTGCGGCGAGCTTTTCTAGTTCAAAATCTAAACTACTTTGCACCATTTCTTTATGCGATTCAATGCCGCTTGGGTCAATTGCTGTGCCTTTATATTCTTCAATGCGTCTATTGCAATAATCCAATTCACTTTCTATTTTTCTTATGTTCTGTCGAATGTCTTTAGCTGTGTAAAGAATGAATTCTAGTTCAGTCATGTGTGAACTCTCCAATTCTTTAATGCTGTAGCCGGTATGTCTTGATAGTAGGTAAAGCATTCAAACTTGTACACGGCTTTGTTATGGTCAAGTGATACGCGTAAAAATTCCATGTCTATTTGGCTTGTATCAATTTCAAAGACAATGCAAGGCTTTTGTACAAACTTCAAACATTGCTTTTCTTTTTCGCACATGTATGTTTGTCCAAAAACAGCATGTGGCATTAATCCTTGGTCTTTGATACGAGCATAATTTTTTAACGGCGTAGCATGGAAAAGCCTTTTCGGCTTTTCTGCTACTTCCGGCGATGTTTTATACATAAACGCGGCTACTGGATTTTCTAACATTATAAGTAAACCTCCAAAGGTGCAAATTTGCGAATGATTTCAAAACATTGGCGGTCTGATAACGTGATGTTATCGCCTTGCATATTTGCGGCACTTATAAAGAACGTGCCAACTAAAATATCTTTGCCCATGATTTTGCGGTTAACTGGCAAGCCTAAAAGCTTACCCTCTTCATTCAATGTTAAAATTATTTGCTGTTTCTTATCTGTGACGCCGCACGGAATTACTTCTATATAGCCGCCAACAATTTCTTTCATCGCTTCAAGCGTGTTAGGTATTGTCTTTTTATATGGCTTTTTGTTCGGCTCCACAATAACAACTTGTATGCTATCGCTTGTCGGGTTCTCCTTGGCGTCTTGTTCCGCTTCCTCTACATGCTGTCTTGCTAATTGCAAAAGAGAATACATGTCAAGTTTACTCATGTTATTGCCTCCTATATTTTGTTGTGTGTGGTTCCCTTGCCCACTTCTACATACTAGCATATGTGTACGCCCTTTGCAACACTTATTTTATACGGGCTTGTATCTGACAAAAGTTAGTTTTGTCAGATTGAAAACCGCGTCAAATCAACGTTTCTAAGCACTTACTAGAATTACCTGTATTATATCTTATATATTTCTAGTAAAATAGTATATATGTCAGATAAGGAAAGGCAGGAATAAAAATGAAGACAGTACAACCAATTAGAGACGAAAAGAAAATAAAAGACATGCGAAAAATTCTATATGCTCAAAATTTACGTGACTATGCTTGGTTTACACTTGGCATTAATTCCGGTTTACGCATAAGTGATATTTTAAATTTAACTTTTAACGATGTGTTAAATAAAGATAAGCTAAAACCTGCAATTGAGGTAAAAGAAAAAAAGACAAAGAAAACAAAAGCATTTCCCCTTGGTAAAATTACTATAAGTGCTCTTCAAGAATATATATATTCGCTTGAATCATACGAATTACATGAGCCGTTATTTTTTAGCAAGAAAAGAAAAGACGGCTCCAAAGCTCCTATTAGCCGTCAACATGCCCACTATGTAATAAGTGAATGTGCAAAGGCTGTAGGTATTACGGAAAGCATAGGCACGCATACGCTACGTAAAACATTTGGCTACATGGCATATAAAAAAGGAATTGACATAACACGCATACAAAAACTTTTAAATCATGATAGCCCTGCAACTACTTTAAGTTATATAGGCATTACAAAAGAAGAGTTAGACGAAATTTATATTAATATGGAGCTTGGATAATGAAAAATACAGATAAGATTTTAGAAAATGCAAAAAGACACTTTCAAGAAACTAAAAAAGATACTTATGAACATGCTACAAGTAAATTTGCTTTGCATGTTGCGATTGCTATTAAACATTTTGAAGAGAATTTAGAACGCCAAGCAAAAGGAGAAAAGTTAAAAGATATGACAGTAAAAGAATTAGAAAAGCACTTTGGTAAAGACTTGTAATTTTGATCAGGATTTTTTTACCAAATCTTTTTGCTGCTATATGGTCATAATCTTTAACATGAAAACATATTTGATATGGTGCCCAAGGTGTAAAAGGTTCTTTGTTAATGAACACCCAACTAGAGAAGAAATGAGACTTCTTTATAAGGCAAAGAGTGACACGCATGTAAAAGCAAAAATTTGCAAAAGTTGTTTTAAGAACGTACAAAATGAGAAAGACTTGTAAAGTGCATCCATCGCGGATGCCTCTCCTATTTGTTACGTGTGATAAGTAAGTA
>Ga0207701_10001938_pt1 | contig 21498 bp, 24 predicted proteins | sample KBSSwiSSwithPhiX_FD_184294 | JGI IMG/M metagenome (GOLD analysis project Ga0207701, IMG submission 184294) | Switchgrass rhizosphere bulk soil microbial communities from Kellogg Biological Station, Michigan, USA, with PhiX - S5 (SPAdes) (version 2) | ecosystem: Environmental > Terrestrial >... | reverse complement strand
CGCAAAGCTGACCTTGTCTCCGAAGTTCGATTTCATGAACTCCGAGAGCTTCGTCTGCAGTTCTTCAGGTGTGGGAAATGGCGGGTTTTGGTTCAACAGACAAACTTAACATTGCGGCTCGGCATGTAAAATTGGCATGGCTCCCACGACCCCGGCATTCGCCGCGGCGGACGCCCCAAAATCCGAACCGGCCAACGCCGTCAGCCCTTGCATTTCGGGCGTTCCTGTGCTCAGTGGAATTCCGCTTTGGCAAGCCGCTGCGCTTAATGCGCGCCCACCGCTGCCCCAGCCTACTTAATCATGCTCCATTTCTTTATTGCTCAGGCTCCCAGCGCGCCCCCCGGCACGCCATTCAGTGGCGCCACCACCTTCATCTGGATGGGAGCCATGATTGTGATCATGTACTATGTCATGATCCGGCCGCAATCGAAGCGGCAAAAAGAACATCAGCGCCTCATCTCTGCCCTCAAAACCGGCGATCGCGTCGTGACCACCTCCGGAATTCACGGGATGATCACCAATGTGAAAGACACAACCGTAACCGTGAAGGTCGCGGATAACGTCAAAATCGAGATGGAGAAATCCGCGGTCGCCAATGTGGCAGCAAAATCAGTTGAGAGTTGAGAAATGAACGTTGAGAGAAAAATAACCCAACGTCGCCGCTCTCAGGCCAACTCATGCTCGTCGCTCAACTCCGAACCCTCAATTCCCAACCTTTTTCAATGACTCCTGCGCTGACATTTTTTCTCGGGCTAATTCTGCTCGTTCTCTTCGGTTGGTATTTCGCAACTGATTTCGGACCGAGGAAACGGCTGCTCGCGACGTTGCTCATGCTTCTGCTGGTTGCGTTCAGCATCATGACGATTTACCCGCCGAGTAAGAAAATTCAGCTCGGCCTCGATATTCAAGGCGGTACTTCTTTCCTTATCCGGCTAATCCAGCAGAAGGACGATCGTCCCCTGACGAAAAACAATCTTGAACAAGCGGTCGAAGTCATTCGGAAACGAGTCGACTATTTCGGCGGCGGCGAACCGGTCATCAGTCCAGTCGGAAACGACCGAATTCTGGTGCAGATTCCCGGACTCGATCCTGCGAAGATCATCGAGGCGCGCCAACAACTCTCCCGGGTTGCGAAGCTCGAATTCCGACTTGTCTATCCCGACGATGGCGCACGCCTGCGCGCAATTGACGCGGGTACCGAAGTGATCCCGCCGGAATATCGGATCGAGACCTACAAGATGCAGCAAGCGGAAGGTCAAAAGCCGATCGAGGAGCGCTTGCTGGTCAAGAAGAAGGCCGACCTTGGCGGCGATCGGGTCACCAATTCAGCCGCCTATTACGGCAACGAGGGCTGGACCGTGCAGTTAAAGTTCGACGGCGTCGGCGCGAAGGTTTTCGGAAAGATCACCGAGGCGAACGTGGGACATCGTTTCGCCATTGTGCTTGACGGAGTGATTCAATCCGCTCCCAGCATCCGAACTGCAATCTACGGCGGGGACGCGATCATTACCGGGCGATTCACCGAACAAGAGGCGCGCGGCCTCGCCAGTGTGCTGGAGAACCCGCTTCAGACCCCGGTGAGCGTGGAAGAAGAACGCAGCGTTTCGCCGACGCTCGGCCTCGATTCAATTCGCAGCAGCATTCTGGCCGGTCTGCTCGGCCTCGCGATCACCCTCGTGCTCGTGATGATTTACTACAAATTCGCCGGCATCATCGCCAACCTCGCGCTGATCGTTAACATCATCCTGCTCATTGGCGCGCTCACGATGTTTAACTTCGTGCTCACCCTTCCGGGCATTGCGGGCATTATTCTGACGATTGGTCTGGCCGTCGATGCGAGCGTTCTGATCTACGAACGACTGCGCGAGGAAATGGCACTCGGCAAATCGTTGAAGGTCGCTCTCCAACACGCCTACGAAAAAGCGTTTTCATCCATTCTCGACGCCAACGTCACAACCCTCATCACTGCGGCGATCCTTTTCTGGAAGGCGGCCGGACCGATCAAAGGTTTCGCGATTTCGCTGACCCTGGGCATTCTCGCCTCGCTTTTCACCGCGCTAATCGTTGGGCGCAACCTTTTCAGCTGGTTCGTGGATACCGACAAGGTGAAGCGCGTCTCGATGCTCCACCTTATCTCGTCGAAACATATCGACTTCCTCGGCAAAGGGTTCATCGCCACCATGTGCTCGGTCGCATTGTTGATTGCGGGCGCGACGGCATTCGTCGTGCGCGGCGATCGGAATTACGGCGTCGATTTCAGGGGAGGCGACCTCCTTTCGCTCAGTGCGGCGAAGAGCGTGGACGTCGGCCAGGTCCGTGAGGCGCTCAAGCCAATCCATCTCGATAACGAGCCGATTCAACAATCGGTGCAGGGCGATCGAAGCTTCATCACCATCCGCAGCCCGATTAACACGAGCGAGTCGGTGGCGAAAGCGATCAAAGAACACATCCCAAATGGTGAATTCAAAGTCGAGCGCGAGGAGCGGGTCGGTGCACTGGTCGGAGGGGAACTGGCGAAGAGTTCCCTTTGGGCACTCGGCCTCGGCATTTTGGGAATCCTTATTTATGTCACGTTCCGCTTCGAGCTGGCCTTCGCGGTTGGCGCCATTGTCGCGTTGGTCCACGACGTGTTGATGACCGTCGGAATTTTTTCACTGCTCGGGAAGGAACTTACACTGACCATGGTGGGCGCGGTGCTAACGATCGCGGGTTATTCGATCAATGATACGATCGTCGTTTACGATCGAATTCGCGAGGGACTTGCGAGCGGCCGGCGCGGGTCCATCGAACAGATCATGAATGAAAGCATTAACCAAACGCTAAGTCGGACCCTTCTGACCAGCGGCGTCACGCTTATTCCGATCTTGTGTTTGTATTTTTTTGGCGGCGCCGTCCTGCGGGACTTTTCGCTGGCCATTATCGTCGGCGTGGTGGTTGGAACTTACTCGTCGATTTTCATCGCTTCGCCCATTGTGTTGTGGTGGACGCGCGCGCGTGGTGGCAGCGCCAGCAGTTTGCGTCGCGAAGTGATCCAAAAAACGAGTGTTACGAGCCCCTCTTCGGCCGCTTAAACCCAGAGTTGACGCCTGGGGAAGGGGGCGCTAGGGTCGCTCGCCAGTAAGCAGGAAAACTTTATAATTTCAATAGGATCGGGAGAATAATCGCATGCCAGAAGTGATCGTTCGTAAAGGTGAGCCGGTTGACCGGGCCTTGAAGCGCCTCAAGAACAAGCTGGACGCGGAAGGGATTTTGGAAGAGGTGCGCCGCCTGCGCGCCTTCGAAACGCCTTCACAAAAGGTCCGTCGCAAGGCGAAAGCCAACGCCAAACGGGGTCGCGCCAAGTTCCGCTTCAATCCGTCGTAAGCCGTTCGCCAGTGTGTAGATGCTCGCTGCACCAAAACGCGGTTGAGCAGCCCTTCTCGTTTTTCCTCGGCAAGGAACCAGTTGGTTCCCCAGCGTTTCGCAGAACTAAACCTCTACCCCTCACACTCGCAGACGATCCGGAACCCGAGATCGTTGCACGCATAGTTGGGAACGTTCGACCCGCGCGTCGTGACCCGAAGACTGTGGAAGCGCGACTTCCAACTGCCTCCGCGATAAACCCGTTTTAGCCCCCCGGCCGGACCGCGTGGGTTGGTCTTGGGAACTCCGCGGTAGGCTTCCATGTAATCCTGGCACCATTCCCAGACGTTGCCCGCCATGTCTTCTACGCCGAAGGGACTTGCTCCCCGCGGGAAGGCTCCGACTGGCGAGCTCTCGGCGAAACCATCGTTAACCTTACGATCGCTCCACGCGAACTCTGTATTGCAATCAGCAAAATTGGCCAGGTCTGGGCGTCCTTCGTTGTTACCCCACGGATATTTGCGACCGTCTTTCCCGCGTGCGGCATACTCCCATTCGGCTTCGGTGGGCAACCGGTAGCGGCGTTTCTCACGCGCACTGAGCCATTGGCAAAACTTTGCCGCCTCCGTGCTGCTCACATAGACCACGGGGTGATCGTCCCCTGCTCCGGGGGCGCGTTTGCGAGCATGGCTTGGGTCAAACATCTCATACTGCGCGTTCGTGATCGGGTGCCGCGATATGTAGTAGTGGCTGAGTGTGACCTCCGTGATCGGTCGTTCGTTCGGAGGAGCGTCGTGCGCTTCGCTTCCCATGCGAAAAACCCCGCTCGGCACAACAATCATTTGCTGCCCGATCTGGTTAACAAAATTCCTTAGATATTCGATCGAAATCTCTTCCGGGACTTTTGCAGTCGCCACCGTCGCAGGTTTCTCCACCACCGCAGGTTTAGGAGGTGGTGCAGCCACCGTTACGGCTTTCGTCGGCGGAGACGTCCCATTTTGTTCAATCTCCTCCAAATAGATATCGACCATATCTTCCGCCTCGCCCGGATCGATCCCCAGGTTTTCGGCCATATTAATGAGGGCGTCGCGTTGGTCATCGGTCATCTCGTCACTATCTAGGCCGCTCAACCGCAACATGCGCACGAAATCCTCCTTCGGATCTAACGCCGCTCCTGCAGGTGCCGCCGCTGCTTCCGCCGGCGCCGCCGTTGCAGCAACCTCTGGCACTCTGACCGTTCCCGAGCTAACCAACTCAGCATCGATTACCTCGAGCATGCGCTCGTTCGAGAGGCCCTGGTTTCGACCAAATTCGAGCAAAGCCTCTTCCTCCGATGGGCGGAGGGTCTTATCGGTAATGGCGAAAACGAGATACTTCTTGAACTCAGCGATCGCCTCCGCTTCCGCTTGTGCGGCCAGCTCTTCGTCGAGCTGTTGGCGCCGCTCCGGATTGAGCAGTTCGACTCGTGCCTCGCTCAGGTAGCGCGACGACTCGTCGAGTCCGGCGCGCAATAGCTGGGCGAGCGGATTGCTCGGCTGATTCTTAAGCGGCAGCTTCTTCTGCCACCACAAGACGAGCTCGCGAAAGCGCTCCTCTATTTCTTCGTTGGTCGGTTTGGATCGCGGATCAAGACCGAGCCGCTCGTAGGGGTCAGGGGAATCGTATCGACTCCAGCCGTCCCATTTTCGCGGATCATCCGGGAACGGGACCGGAAAACTGACCATGGTCCCAGCCACGTTAGACGACGTCTACTTGTCCCAAAGCGGCGGTTGCTCGCCCTAGTTCGTCAGGGGCAAGGCCGGTCTTTCGCTCGATTGAAACGGAGGCACAGGCGCCGCAAGCTTCGACCGCGACTTCCAGAACCTGGTTCTCGTTATATTCGTAGGTCAATTCTACGGGGGAGCCTTTCGGCAGGAAAGGCGGCAACTCCACATCACAGATTCCAAGGGGAGTGCACTCACCGGGTAACGTGCTCTCGCCTTCCACAATCCTGACAATCGCTCGCTGCATGTTGGCGGTGGCGGTGCCGAAAGAATTCTTCGCCACCGCTGGCATCGCGCTCATTTTCTTGATCATTGGGAACACGTATTCCTCGAGTTGCGACTCGTCCCAGAGCACCACGCCAAGAGTATGCGAAGCGATGTTGCGAACCTGGATGAGTCCGCCCTCGCGCGAGGAAAACTGCTGCCGCGTATCAGCCGGCAACGTTTTCTCACCGGTCTTGTCCTCTTCCTGAAGCAACGAGAGGACAGCCTGGATTGATGCACCGACGGCCACGGCTTCATCCGGATTTACGTCCTCAGCCAGCGGAACTGACGCGAGGTCCGAGATCATCTTACGAACCATCGGCATACGCGTCATGCCACCGACGAGAAGGATTTTAGTCACTTGCGACCATTCCATCTTGGCTTCGCGCATCACGATTTCGCAGATGCCCTTGCACTTTTCGACGAGGTGCCGGGTCATCTTTTCGAAATCCTCACGCGTCAGCTCAACCTTGACGCTCTTGCCGTTGTGGCTCTGCACGATCGTGGTGCGCTCGCGGCTGGAGAGCTGAATCTTGGCGGCGAGTGCCCGACTTTGCAGGTCCTGATAGCTCTGCAGATCGAGCAACGGATTTTCGCCATGCGCGCGATCGAATTCCTCGGCGACATGATTGACGATGACGTCGTCCCAATCCTTGCCGCCCAAACGATGGTCGCCATTGGTGGCGATCATTTCCAGACGGTGTCCTTCAATCCGCATCAAGGTGACGTCAAAGGTTCCGCCGCCAAGGTCGAAGACAAAAACGGTTTGGTTGTCGTCGAGCTTGTCCAGGCCGTAGGCGAGCGCCGCAGCGGTTGGCTCGTTAATAATTTGCAAAACGTTGAGACCAGCGAGACGTCCAGCGGTAATCGTAGCAGTGCGCTCCGAATCGTTGAAATAGGCCGGGACAGTGATGACCGCATCGGTCACCGGGACCTTAAGATATTTTTCAGCGTCTAATTTCAGCTTGCGCAAAATGAGGGCGGAGAGTTCCTCTGCGGAATAGCTCTTGCCATCGAAGTCGCGATGAAATTGGTCCTTCGCTTTGCCAATTTCGCGCTTCACGAAATCGACGATTTTCTCGGGTTCCGCGACGGTGTTGTTCTTTGCCACCGTCCCAACGATCGCTTTGGCCCCGTCGAACAAAATCACCGAAGGCGTGATGCGCTCGCTTTCGGAGTTTGGGATAATTTGCGGTTTTCCGTAGGCATCGATATGTGAGACGGCAGAAAAGGTCGTGCCGAGATCGATTCCGACTGCTTTGCGATTGCTCATGTTTTAGAAAGGACTCTTTGGATTCCGTTGCCTGGGCAGGTCGAGCCTCTAAATGCAGTTTTCGTGCCCTCCGCGTTGCAATCGCGAACGAATATTTTCGCTTCCCGCGGCGGCTGCGGGACCAGACTACCCGAAGCGCAGGGCTATGACTTCTTCCGGACGCAGCACTTGGCCGTGCCACTTGAAACCCTGTTTCACTCGCTTCACGATTCGGCCATCTTCTTCCGCAGTTTCGGCCGCAAGGTAGCCAATAACGCGGTGAACTTTGAAGTCGACTGTCGCGAGCTGCTCGACTTCCGTCACCTCCAGGCGGTGCAAAATCTCGATCAGGAAATGAAGCATGTTGTTGAGATTCTCCCGCGCCTTTATTTTTTCGGGTTGATTCTCTTCCTCGGTTGACGCGGCCTGTTCGAATTGCCAGGTGATCGCACTCAAGTCGTCATGCAGGATGAGCAGGTCGCGAATGAACGGTTTTTGCAGCGAATCACGCACGAAACTGTCGCGATAACTGATCAATTCCTCATGCAGGTGATCGAACAATTTCTGGTTTACTTTTTCCGTGTCGCGGATGGCCGCGAGCTGCTCTTCCAACTTCTGGAATTGCAGGCTCTCGAATTTCCGCATGACCGATTCTTCGAGCGTCTCGACTCGCTGCCCAAGAGAATGGACAGCGCTGATGAGCGAGGAAATACCGACGGCGGCACTGTCCTGGTCGGCTTTTTGCTTCATTGAAGCGAGGGCCGAGGCGGAAGCCTCGGCACTCAGTTCCTGCATGACCAGGGAAAAATTGGTTTCAACGTCAGATCCCCGGCTCATGATCGATCAATTTCGGGCGAAAAAGTGCCGGATTGCTTCGACCAAACCTGGAATATCGTGCTGCTGCGCCTCGACCCCAACGGTCAGCCCACGATCGCGGGCGGTTTGGCTTGTGATCGGCCCGATCGATGCGACCAACATCCCTTTTGGCCAGGGTAGCCCGAGAGCAAGGAAATTTTCGACGGTTGAGGAGCTTGTAAACGTGATCATATCCGCACCTTCCGCCGCCAAACGCGATCTTGCTGCCGTTCGATCACTCGGCTCTGCAACCGTTTTATAGGCAAATGCAACATCCACAATGGCGCCCAGGGCTTCGAGCCCCTTCGGTAGCAGGTCCCGCGCCTCTTCCGCCCGAGCAATGAGAATCCGTAGGTTTTCCAGATCGCCTTGCGTCTTAAATTCTTGCAAAACGGCCTCGGCAATGAACTCCTTCGGCTGCAAATCCACTTTGAGGTGGAAATCGCGAACCCGCTGCGCGGTGGCTGGTCCGATCGCGGCAATCCTGGCTCCGCCGATGTCTCGGGCGTCGTCGTAAAGCTTGTAAAACATTTCAAAGAAGGCAGTTACGCCGTTGGGACTGGTGAAAACGATCCAATCGTAGCCGTGAGCGTCCTGCACCAGCTCGGCAAAAGCGCGGAGATCACTGGGCGGCTCTATCCTGATCGTGGGCAACTCAATCACCTCCGCGCCAAGGTCCCGTAACTGACCGCTAAGCGCGCCCGCCTGCCTGCGAGTGCGGGTTACGACAATCCGTTTGCCTGCCAACGGTCGTCCCTGCTGCCACGACAAATCAGCACCTAAAGCCACTACCTCGCCGAAAACCGCCACTGCCGGGGGCGCGAAATTTTCTTCCAACACCCGTTGGGCGATGTCTCCCAACGTTCCCCGGATAATTCCTTGCCGGCTCGTCGTCCCCCACCGAATCAGTGCGACCGGCAAATCCGAACGAACCCCCTTTTCCATCATCTGCCGGGCGATCGTGTCGATTCGTTCGACTCCCATCAGCATCACCTGCGTTCCGCCCAACCGAGCCAATGCTTCGAAGTCGATCGAACTCGCGGTCTTTTCGGGATCTTCGTGACCGGTGAAAAACGTCACGTGCGAGGTGATGCCACGGTGGGTCACGGGGATGCCGGCGTAGGCCGGGACCGCAATGGCCGAGGTAATTCCAGGAACTACCTCGAAAGCAAGAGAAGCGGCGGCCAGGGCTTGTGCTTCTTCACCACCGCGCCCGAAAAGGAAGGGATCGCCTCCCTTTAGCCGGACCACCTGGTGACCTGCGCGAGTCTTTTCCACCAGCAGCGCGTTGATCTGGTCCTGCGTTAGCGTATGCGCATCCGCCTTTTTCCCGGCATAAATGATCTCCGCGCCTTCAGGCACCCACTGGAGCATTTCCGGATTGCAGAGGTAGTCGTAAATGACGACTTCGGCCCGTTCGATCAATTGCTTGGCGCGCAAGGTCACGAGTCCGAGATCACCGGGGCCCGCGCCGACCAAATAGCATCGGCCTGTCTTTTTCTTTTCAGCCATAGAGTTGTTCCATCAATTTCGATGCGACTGCTTCCGGATCAGCGGACGGGCCCGCCGTGGTCCCGACACGCGGCGCCTCTGTCGACGCTTCGAAGACTTGTGCCCGCAGATGCAATTGTTCCGCTTCCAACTTCGCTTGTACGCCGACGGGCGAATCGCAATCGCCATTAAGCAAACGCAGAAACTCTCGTTCTGCTCGCAAACAGACATATGTCGCCTCGTCGTTGATCGCATCGAGCAGCTCCAGAACACCGGTGTCGCCGCTCCGCGCTTGCAAGGCGATGATTCCCTGCCCGCCCGCAGCGACAAAATCGTCGGACGAAAGGACTTCCCCTTCCGCTTTTAGGCCCAGGCGTTGCACTCCGGCCAGCGCCAGGATAATTCCGCTCCAATCCTCGTTTTCGCCTAGCTTCCGAAGACGGGTCGGGACGTTCCCGCGCAGATCAACAATCTTCAGGTCGGGGCGAACCCAACCGAGCTGACGCTGGCGCCGGACGCTTCCGGTCGCGACCACATTGCCCCGCACAAGACTCGTTAGGCCGCCGCCTGATTTTGTAATCAGGATGTCGTGGGTGGCTGCTCGCGGCAAAACCGCTCGGATCTCGAGATCGTCGCGTTGTTCACTGGGCAAGTCTTTCGCGCTGTGGACGGCCACATCAATTCGCCTAACGAGAAGCTCTTTTTCAATCTCGCGGGTAAACATACCCTTGCGACCGGCTTTCCGGTCGGCAATCGGCTGCGGCTGGCCGCCTTCATCCCCTTTCGTCCGAATGTATTCGACCAACACATCCAGTTGCGGCCAGGCCTTGCGCAACGCCTGTTCGACCAATTGCACCTGCACCCGGGCAAGATCGCTCCCCCGCGATCCGAGAATGATCTTCTGCTGCACCACAGTCAGCTCTCGGAAGGACGGAGCGACGGCTCGTTCAAACCGGCGCCGCGCAGTCTGCGCTCCCGCGCCGCATCGAACCAGCCGCTAAAATCATCGACGTGCCGTGCGATAATTTCTTCCCCGGCGATAATCTGCTCCCGTCGTTGCGCCAGTGATCGTTCCGCAATCGATTGCAGAGAATCGATGTCGTAGAGAAACACTCCTTCCATCTCGTTGACGTCGGGCGCGACGTCCCGCGGAACGGCAATGTCGATGATGAAAAGCGGCCGATCGATCCGACCGTGCAGAAGCGGAGCTAATTTCGCTCTGGTTACGATTGGTTCCGGAGCTGCGGTGGATGAAATCAGGATATCCACTTCGCGACAGTGACCTTCCCATTCCTCGATCGGCACGGCGCGACCACCGACGAGTTCGGCCAAGTTCGCGGCGCGTTCGGCCGACCGGTTTGTCACCCGAATATCGCGCACCCCACGCTTGGCCAAGGCACGCGCCGTGCGTTCACTCGCTTCACCCGCGCCCAGGAGGAGCACCTTGCGCGTCTCGAAGCTCCCGAAAATGTGCTGAGCCAAATCCACCGCGACGGAACCAATCGAGACGGCACCGCGTGTGATTTCAGTTCGACTCCGCACCTGTTTTGCGACTCGGAACGCACGTTGGAAAAGTCGATGCAGGAACGGACCAGCCGCGCCGATTTCACGGGCAGCGGCGTAAGCCTTTTTCGCCTGCCCCAGAATCTCGGTCTCTCCGATCACCATCGAATCGAGACCAGAAGTCACCCGAAAAAGATGCTGCACACACTGCAACGCTTCGTGCCTGTAGAAGACCTCGAATTCGTCCTCCCGCGGAGTCATTCCACTGGCGAGAAGGCAATGCGCGATCCGCTCCGTCGGGACGGATTGTGGGGAGGCGGCGTAAACTTCAACGCGATTACAAGTGGTGAGAAGAAGCGCCTCTGCACAACCGACTTCATCGCGCAATCGGCTGTCCACCGCCGCGTGGCCCGCGAACCGCTCCCGCGTTTCCACGTTGGCAGTATGATGACTGATCCCGACGCAGAACAGATTCATTAAGTCGTATGACTCTGGGATATAAACGTGATGCCCCAGAGTAATGTTAACGCCGCGCTAAACGCGATGACGCAAAGGGCGGCGATCCGCCGCGGAGCCATTCGTCGCAGGTGACGTGCGAGCAGAATGGCAGCGTAGAGAATCCACACCGCGATGGACCACGCGATCTTGACGTAGGGGAGCGGCGATCCAATCAAGAAACCGGCTGCAATGCCCAGGGTGAGAAGCGCAAAACCGAGCCACAAGAGACGCGTGATCGCCGCAAACAGGTCCGTCAGCGGCGGAAAATGGAAAAACATCGAATTGAGCTGACGTCTCTTGAGTTGATGATCCTGCACCAGGTACATGACCCCTGCGACGCAGGCCAGCGCGAACGCCCCGTAAGCGATGAGCGAGACTGAGGCGTGCACTTCCAGCCACGGAGATGGCACAAGGTTCAGTGTTTGCGCTCGATCGATCGGCGCAATGAGCGCAAAAGTTTGCAGAGCAAAGACGAGTGGCGCCGTGAAAGCACCCATCAATGACAAGCGATAAGCGGGCCCAACCATGAGATAGATGAGCGAAACGGACCAGGCCAGAAAGATGAAGACCTCGAAGAGATTGGTCAGCGGACAGCGATGGAGAGCGTGACCGCGAACGGTCAAAAACGCCGATTGAAATACGAATCCGAGCGCGATCGAATAGAAATTGAAGCCAGCTGGACGATAGTTGCGCGCGCGAATGGCGAGGGCAGTGCGCACCATCGCGAGACAAAAGAACAGGGTTGAGACAATCAGGAGCTCACGATCCATCGCGAGCCAATGGTAAGAGCCTGCGCCAACGTTGGCAAACCCTACGCAGAACGCCCGGGCGCGCATCCAGCTTTTACGCGTTCAATGCAAATTCCCCCTGATGGCGCCAATGCTGGGCGACCGACACAAGAAGAAATCAAAGATCTGGAGCTTGCCCTCAACAGCGCGTATTCGCGCCTTCGTGAAAGAGCCCAGGCGGAATGGTTGCGGCATCAGAACGGAAAAGCGGACCCGGCCGATGCCACTGTTAGCGTGCGTATCACGGCAGTCAGCAAGCCCCCGCCCGCCGCCGAGCCAAAGAAAAGAAGTGCTACACGCCGGCTCCTTCCAGCCGCGCGAGCGTCGCGGCAAACTCGCCTGCACCAAAGCGCGCCGGGCCAAATAAGGCCCTGAATTTTGCCTAACGAAGTGCACGTAGACCCGCTCCTCGGAGCGCGTTGACCGACCTGCGCCAACCCGCTACCCTGCCGCCATGGTAGTTGCTGACTCAATCGACCGTCTCCGCGCCAACATCCGTGACGTCCCAAATTTTCCGAAACACGGAATCGTGTTTAAGGATATCACGCCTATTCTCGTTAACCCCGAACTCTTTCGGGAATCCGTCGACGTTTTCCTGGATCGCTGCCGACAATTGCCCATCGACAAGGTGGTGGGAATCGATGCGCGCGGCTTTCTCTTTGGCGCAGCCGTCGCTTACGCTCTCGGCGTTGGCTTTGTGCCAATCCGCAAGAAAGGCAAGCTACCATTCAAAACGACGAGCGCGTCTTATTCGCTCGAGTACGGCGACGCCGAAATGGAGATGCACGTCGACAGCATCGAACCCGGCGAGAAAATCGTGCTGATCGATGACCTGCTCGCGACTGGCGGCACCTCGGCTGCGGCTGCGGCCTTGATTCAGAAAGTAGGTGGAGAACTCCTTGAGGCCCAATTCTTGATCGAACTGGAGTTTCTGCACGGCAGGGAAAAACTCGATCCCACACCGGTGGTGACCTTCTTGAAGTATTAGACTCCAGAGGGCCGGATGCGCTAACCGACCTCAATCTCCCGTTCCCAGCGCCAGATCCGTCCATCGACTGGATCGACCAACTCGGTGCGATGTTCGAATTCACATTTCGTTGAAGCGTTCTCCTCCGGCATGGTGTGGGCGCGCAACCGGCGCACCTGGCCGCTTGCGCGCGCATGGGCGATGAGCAGTTTCGTCGCTTCAGTAGCGTAGCCCTGGCCTTCGAAATCCGGCGCAATGAAATAGGCAATTTCGACAATGCCTTCTGAATCGGGTGGCCCAACGTAACTACAAAGCCCGATCAGCCGTTGTTCCGCTAGCTGCACGATACCGAACCCATCGCGCCAGGGATCGGCGGCGTCGTTGTCGCGCAACCGTGCACGAAACGATTCGGAAACATCGGGACCTGTCATTGACTCGCTCACACCTTTGGCCGGCCTGATCGCGAAAGCCCTTTCGTATATATCGTCGCCTTCCAATAAAGCGCGAAGATGAGCCGACGTATGCGCGAGCAGTTTAATCCGCTGAGATTGCATCAACTTTTTGCGGCTGGTTGCTGCTGCAAATAGTGGAGGATCGTTTCGTTATATTGCTGGGCGTAAGCGCGGGAGCGCAAGAGGTAGCTGAACTTTCGCGAAGCCGTTAGAGGAGGCAGGAAACGCTGCTTCAAAAATTTTGTGCCGTGTAACTCGACGAAGCGGCCATAGTGCTCCAGCCCGGGCACATCCTTTCCGTGACGATCGATGGCAATAAAGCGGAAGTCGCGTTTCTTGATCGCGACAAATGCATCCTCGTGCGGATGAGCGAATTCCGGATAGAGCGCATCAACCCCACCAATGATTGCCTCTTGAGCGCTTGCAAGCGGGGCCATGACCGACCCGATCAGGAAAATCAGGAGCGCGCGTTGCAATCGATTCATTTACGAAAAGCGAACATACCGTCCCAGATTGGTCTCGGCCAGCCTAACCGTTATTGCTGTGGCCGGGAACGGTGATCCCGGTGTGTGCGAGTGTGGCGTTGGGAAAACCGGGATCACCGATCCCAGCCACAGCAATCCGGGAACGCAAAGAGGCGCGCCGATATTTCGACGCGCCTCCTGTGAAATCCCACTAGTCGTTTGCTTACTTCTCGTAGCGCTTGGCGACTTCGGCCCAATTGACCGTGTTCCACCACGCTTTGAGATAATCCGGCCGGCGATTCTGGTAATTGAGATAGTAAGCGTGTTCCCAAACATCGACCCCGAGGACCGGCGTATTGCCGTCCATCAGAGGGCTATCCTGATTTGCTGTCGAAATAATTTCCAGTTTGCCGCTCTTGTTCTTGATCAACCACGCCCAACCGCTGCCAAAACGTTTCACGCCGGCATCAGCTAATTTTTCCTTAAAGGCATCGAAGCTGCCAAAGGTGGATTTGATATCATCGGCCAGTTTTCCGGTCGGTTCGCCGCCGCCGTTCGGACCCATAATTTGCCAGAAAAACGAATGGTTGGCGTGGCCCCCGCCGTTGTTGCGCACCGCCGTCCGAATATCTTCGGGCAGAGCATTGAGATTGCTGATAAGATCTTCGATCGATTTCGCCGCGAGGTCGGCTTTGCCTTCAAGCGCCTTATTCAGATTCGTGATATACGCCTGATGATGCTTGTCATGATGGATTTCCATCGTCTTTGCATCGATGTGCGGCTCGAGCGCGTTGTTGGCGTAGGGTAGTTTTGGTAATTCGTATGCCATAGTCGAAAACTGTCGGGCTGCTTTTGCCCGATGAACAGTTATTTTTTTCCCACTCAGAAGGCATCTTTCCCAACGGAATATTCAGGGCAAATGGAACAAACTCAGACTGTCCATTGCGCTGCACCTGCACGAATAGCCGGTAGAATCCAGGTTTGGCGGCGTAAAAACGAAAGCGCAGATCCGGCCCACCACGATCATTGGGATGGAGCGGCCTCGCCAGCTCCGGGTGAATGTGGAGCGCGCTCGTGCGATCATCGCGAAAGCCAACAATATGGGCAAACGCGCCCATGATAGGTTCGAGCTGTCCGTAACCACTTCCGTCCGCCTGGGTGACATGGAGTGTCGCCTGGACAGGTTCGCCGGATTTTACCGGTTGTTCGAACTCGATGGTGTAATGCAGGCCATTAACTGTGTTCGTTAGGCAGTCGGGCTCAATCCTTAGCGGCTCGGCCCGCGTATCCGCCGGAATGACGGTCATGGCGAATTCCTGGACGTCGGTCGCGACCGGCTGGACGTCGGCCCAAACGCGGTAAGTGCCGGGCTTTTGCGGTGTGAAACTGAAATCATAGCAACCCGGGATGGCTGATGGAATGGGATGCTCGTGGTGATAGTCAGTCAGGCTGCCATCGATGATCAAAAGATGAATCTTGCGCGTGTGCACTTCCCGCAGTTGATCAGGGGTGATGGGTTCGCCTCCTAGGCTCGTTAGGGCGAGATGACCCATAACTCTAACTCCAACCTGGAGAGGAGCATCAATTTGCACCCGCGCCTTGACCATCCGGGCTGGAATCGCCGTATTGGTCGCTTCAAGCGTCAGACGCACCTGACTGTTCAGCGGCATCCCGCAACGCGGACAGCTGGTTCCTTTCGAGCCCACCACTTCCGGGTGCATCGCACACCGATATTGGTTCGCGAGTGCGCGCGCCTGCTCGATCAGTCTGGGGTCGTAAAGTTTCTCCAAATCTGAATAACCCTTCTCCTGCACGTTGCTGCCACCAGGTTCCAGTAGAGTCGCGTTCTGTTGGATCAGGTTCTGGAGATGAGTCGCGATTTGGATGTTTGCCGGCACAGCTTTCCCGTTCTCGGCCAGTAAGACGCGCAAGGCAGATTCCGCCAGGAGCAGATCTTCATGCGTCTCCCCTGTTTGCCCCTGCCCGACTGGTTGCTCCGTGCGTTGGCGAGCCTGGTAGAGCACGCCCCAAGCATTAACAACAGCGGGAATTGGCTGAGAAACCGGCGGCACCTCACCGTTCAATGTGCCCGCCGCGGCAAGTGGACTGATCAGGCCCAGAATCATCCCTCCCGATCCGAGAAGAAATGGGAGGAAGATTCGCGACCGCATCGAAATAATTGCACATCAATTCGCATTTCTGGCAACGGCTTTGATCCAGCCAGCCCGATCAGCTCACTTGCACAGAAGTGCCGCAGAGGTTACGTCCCCGAAGTTTTAACATGGAAAAAATCTCCGGCCGGCGGGTGGCGCACCTGCTTCTCCCTATTGCTCTCTTTCTCGCTGGTCCAGTCGGCTGCGAAAAGAAAAGCCAAACGGCAGCCCCAGCCTCCTCGCCGACTGCTGCGCCCGCGGCGACCGCGCCCGTTCGAGAGACCACGGTGGCTACGCCGCCACCGATTACGGGGCCAGTTACACCGGCGCTGGTGAATCAGGAGGCCGATTCAATTACGCATTACCTTCATTTCCCGACCGATCCCGCGATCGCAAAAACCGACGGCGTGGTGCAATTTTACTGTGAAGTTACAGAGAACGGATCGGTCGAAACAACCCATGCCCTGATTGCCAACAATGATGCCTTCAAAGATCCCGTGCAAAAGGCGCTCGATTGGGGACGCTTTACTCCGGCAACCGTGGATGGCAATCCCGTTCGGGTTTACCTCGGTGGAACGGTGCTTTTCCTTCATCAAAATGAGGAAGAACTGATTGTCGTCTCGCTCGCCACGCATGACCGCGATCGTGTGGGCAAACTGGCCAACTACATCCAACCACAATTAATCGGCGGGCTCCGCCATACGATGGAACGAACGCTCAGCTCGCTCACGCAGGGAATTCTCGTCGACGGCAAGGCGGAAGTGGTGGTGAATGTCGACGCCAAAGGCGCGGTCACCGGCACCACACCAATCTCGGAAAGTCCTAAAGGCGGTGGCCTTGGGAACTTGCTCGATGGGGCACTGAAGAAAGCTCAGTTCACCTCGGCTTACGAGAACGGGACGCCGGCGCCTGGGGGAATCAACGTCGTCGCAAACTTCAGCCAGTTTTAGCGCCAGCGCGCGCTTTTGTAGCGTGCGCTGCCCCCAGCGCACACCCTGCCTTCCGCGGAGACAACTGACGCTACAAGTCGTTATTACTCTGCAGTCGACGGATGTTTGGTCTGGCCGTCGTCGTCTGCCATTTTCTTAAAATGTAATTGGCCCACCCGGCGCCCGTCCGTCTGCGACACGGTCACCACGTAGTCTTCGATCGGCACTTGCTCGCCCGTCTTGGGCAGATGACCCAGCAAATGCGTCACGTAACCGCCCACGGTGCTGACATCGGCATTTTCCACTTCGATGTCGGCCAGGTCGCGCAGCTCATAGAGCCCGAGGCCGCCATCGACCACGAATTCCCGGTCGTTGATCTTGCGAAACTCCGCTTTTTCGGTGTCGAACTCGTCCTGGATATCACCGACCAATTCCTCCAGGACATTCTCCATCGTCACCATCCCGACCGTGCCGCCGTATTCATCGACCACGATCGCAAGGTGCGCGTGCCTGACGAGGAAAAGGTTGAGCAGCTTTTCGAGCGACATCATTTCGGGCACCGGGATAAGATCGCGCCTGATTCGCATCAGATCGGGATGCGGGTCTCGCATCATCGGCACCAGCTCTTTGATGTGGATCAGGCCGAGCGCGTTATCGAGGTGCCCGCGACAAAGCGGGAAGCGCGTGTGCCTGGATTCCAGCGCCTTCTTGACGTTGACCTCGAAACTTTCCTCGACGTCGAGATAGACCACCTCGCCCCGCGGAGTCATGATATCGCGCACGACCCGGCGCCGCATATCGAGGGCGTTGACCAGAATGTCGCGTCCTATGGAAGATACTTCGTCAGATTTTTCGCTCTGATCGAGAATGAGCCGCAATTCTTCCTCGCTATGAGCAATCTCGCCCTCCTTCACCGGCTCGGTGCGCAGGAGATGTTTCAGAACCCAATTTGAGGAAACATTCAGGAACCAGATGGCCGGCTTAAAAATGAGGTAAAAAAGGCGCAACGGTCCACTTACAATCAGGGTCGCTGGGACCGGCTTGCGAATCGCGAGGATTTTCGGGGCCTGTTCCCCCAGCACGATGTGCAGAAAGGTGATGATGGAAAAAGCGAGCAGGAACGAAATCGAGGTGATGAGGGCGGTCGAGCTGATGCCGAATCGGAAAAAAATGGGTTGCAACATTTGAGCCAGAAAAGGCTCCCCCACCCAGCCGAGCCCGAGGCTCGCGAGAGTGATCCCCAGTTGGCAGGCCGAGAGATAAGCATCGAGATCGCCGGCCACCTTCTGGGCTTTGCTGGCGCGCGTGTCGCCTTCCTCAGCGAGCGCTTCCAGTTGGCTCATGCGGATTTTTACCAACGCAAATTCCGCCGCGACAAAAAAGCCGTTCAGGAATACCAGGGCGACGATCGCGGCCAGCTTGGTGATCGTGAGAGCCGGCGAGTCCCAATGTTCAGAGACGCCCTCGGCGAGTGTCGCGAAGGCCAAAAATGATAGGAGTAAATTCATGGTGCGGATGCCAGAGCGGCACCCGTGAAGTCGCCGCGGCGACCTACCAGCTCGACTTCGTCACACCGGGAATGAGGCCGGCGGAAGCGAGCTCGCGAAATGTCAGGCGGGAAATCTTGAAACGGCGAATGAAAGCGCGACGACGCCCGGTCACCTGGCAGCGGTTGATCACCCGGGTGGGGCTGGCATCACGGGGCAACTGCGAGAGGCCGATGTAATCTTTTTTCGCCTTGAGCTCAGCACGGACAGCGGCGTATTTCGCCACCGTCTTGCGCTTGCGTTCATTGCGATTGATCCACGAAGTCTTCGCCATAAGGAGCGCGGAAGTTAGCGGAAAAAGCCGCTTACGCAACCAATTTTGTCCCAGTCCTTATCTCTGGCGCCTCAACTCGGGTCTCAGCAGGCCCAGGAAACGGTGGAGCAGCGGATTCGAGTCCGCCTTCCGCCATGCAGCTCCGACCCTCCAGCCCGCCTCTCGGTCCTTAAGCTTGTGGAAACGCACGCCGGCGAACTGTGTCGTTCCGAACGACTGCGGAATTAGTGTCAACCCCAGTCCCGCCTGGACGAGCGCCAACGCCGTGGTGATTTCCCGCACTTCTTGCACGATACGCGGATGAAAGCCGTACCGAGCGCAAAGGGCGATAGCGTGCTGGTGAAAGGTCGGGGAGCGATCGGGAGAGATCAAAATGAAAGGCCGGTCAACACACTGTCGCAATGAAAGGCTCGCAGGCAGATCGGATGACAGGCTCGAAACCAGCATCAGACGATCTTCGATGACGGGCAACGTCTCGAACTCGCTCCCGACGGGGAGCCGCACAAAGCCCAGGTCGATCTTTTCCGACCGCAGCGCCTCTACCTGCTCGGCGGTAGACATGTCGCGCAGTGTTAGTTCCATCGACGGCACACTCTTTCGAAGGCGCACGATGATGCGCGGAACAAGCTCGAAGGTGTGAAACCCGAAACCGATTCGCAGCCGGCCGGTTTGCCCCGATGCGGCCCGCCGGGTGCGATCGAGCAGTTCGTCGAAATCGCGCAAAGAGCCTCGCGCCCCACGGAGGAACTGTTCGCCCAACGCGGAGAGCTGTGTGCCGTGTCGACTGCGTGTGAGAAGCGCCCCGCCTACCTCCTCTTCCAGCCGGCGAATCTGTTTGGTCAGCGCAGGCTGGCTCAGGTTCAACACTCGGGCGGCCCGGCCAAAATGAAGTTGCTCCGCGAGAGTGACGAACGAACGAATTTCGCGCAGATCCATTCCAATAGGTTATCACCGAGATGAAATCATGCCATTGGAAGAATCATCGCCCGGCAGGGATATTCGCCCATGATACGAGAACCGCGCTCCTATAAGCTCGCCTTCATCGACTTGGACGACACGCTCCTTGGGCCGACGAAAGACATCGATCGCACAAATCTCCGAGCCCTAACGCGGCTGCGCAAAGCCGGGGTGCAGATCGCCATCGCCTCCGGGCGACATCACAGAAACATCACCGGGTTGCGAGAGATTGGACGACAGGAGTGGGTCTTGTCGTCACACGGGTCGGTCGTGCGGCACGAACAAACGGGCGAAGTCCTGGCCGAAGAAACGATCACTCCCTCATTGGTCGATCGGCTTTGCGCACGAGCTCGTGAATTAGGTTTCAGCCTCATCGTTTACCATCGCGACGGCGCCTTCATTGAGCACGAGTCTGAATGGACAGATCTGTATGCCCGTAACGCCGGCTGGATGCCGAACCGGGCAGACTTTCACACCTTGGATCCCGCGGGATTCCAAAAGGTGCTTTGGTCCGATCATTCCGACCGCATCCGCCAATGGGCGCCTAAGTTGAAAACGGAATTTGCGGACCAACTGAACGTCCTTGTGACGAATCCTGAACTCCTCGAGTTCTTTTCGGTCAGCGCCAACAAGGCCGTCGGCGCGCAGACTCTCGCGCGCAAGTTACGGATCAAGGCTGAAGACACCCTTGCGTTCGGCGATGGCAGTAACGACGTGGAACTGCTGCGCTGGGCTGGCTTTTCGGTGGCCATGAATCACGGCCAGGAATCGGCGCGCCAGGCGGCCCGTATTGTGTCTCCCCCTGGCCCTCCGGAAAGCGCCTTCGCCCGAGCGGTAAATCTGACCCTCTCGACGGCTGGGTAAATGGAGGGACGATCCGCCGTGTCGTCCAAACCGATAAACGGAGAGATGGTACTTTGTGTCTTCCTTGGAGGAACGCTTGGTGTCGTCCAAGTCATTCCTTCGTTGACGGTCCACAACAGCCGCTGGAAATACAAGGATGATGGAAGACCGCATGCGGAAGATCGAGGAGCGGATCCAGCAGGCTCCCGGTCTGCCGGAACCCGAACGAGAGAAACTCCTGCAACTGGTCGCGACCCTGCGCGAGGAGGTCAACGCCCTCGCCAGCAGCCACGAGGAGGATGCTCGCAGCATTGCCCACTTTCTCGATGCGTCGACCCATGAGGCCAGCCGGACGGAGAAACAACCGAAATTGCTCGAGGCCGCGCAGGGTGGATTGACCGCCTCGGTCGAAAATTTCGAGCAATCGCATCCGAAGCTTTTTGCAACGGTCAGCCAGGCCGCAACCGTCCTCGCGAACATGGGCCTCTGAGCAACGCGGTGAGATACATGGTCATAGAAACCTTTGCGCCCGGTCGCAAGATGGCCGTTTACGAGCGTTTTCAACAGCACGGTAGAATGCTCCCGGAAGGTCTCGTGTATCTCGACAGTTGGCTCGAAAAAGAGGGCGATCGTTGTTTCCAGTTGATGGAGACAGATTCGCCAAATCTCTTCGCCGAGTGGATCGATCATTGGAAAGATTTGGTCTCTTTCGAGGTGATCGAAATAGAGTCCCCACCGCTTGGTGCGCCAGAAAATGAGTAGAAGGAAACCGGCTCGGCTCGTCGCACCTGAAATGTGTCCGGTCTGCGGTGAGGATGTTCCGCGAAACTCGCGGGCTTGTCCGGAATGCGGAGCGGATCACAACTCCGGCTGGCGAGAGGAGGCCCAGACGTACGATTCTGCGGGATTGCCAGACGACGACTTCGATTACGACCAATTCGTTAGGCAAGAATTCGGAGAGGGTCCGAAGCCGGTCACAATCAAGCCGGTTTGGTGGGTAACGGCGATTGTGCTGATCGTATTCTCAATCGCTGCTTATCTTTATGCGGCCTGGGTGAGTTGATGGGCTCGACCCTCAGACTCGGCCTCGACCTCGGCGGCACCAAAACGGAAATCGCCGCGCTCAACGCAGAGGGCCAGATCGTCTACCGCGAAC
>Ga0207701_10001937_pt1 | contig 21499 bp, 21 predicted proteins | sample KBSSwiSSwithPhiX_FD_184294 | JGI IMG/M metagenome (GOLD analysis project Ga0207701, IMG submission 184294) | Switchgrass rhizosphere bulk soil microbial communities from Kellogg Biological Station, Michigan, USA, with PhiX - S5 (SPAdes) (version 2) | ecosystem: Environmental > Terrestrial >... | reverse complement strand
GGACTGCCCGAAGCGAGCTGTGCTTCGATGTACTCCCGCCGGTTAGCGATCGCCTCAACCCAACGATACGGCTCTTCGATCATGCAACCGTTTTCTTGAAGACCGTGGCGATTTTGCTCTCCGGTAAGGTGGTGATGCCTTCGCTCGAGACAATTTTGATGAGCGGATAGATCTTTCCGCCACGATCCACGCCGCCCGTCGATGTGTCGGATTCCGCAGCCGTATCCAGCGCGCGCAATGCAATCGAGATCGCCTCGTCGTCACTCAACTTTTGCAGCGGTTTCGCGCCCCAATTATTTTCGTAATAGAGAATGCCCCGCACTGCCGGGGACCCTGATCCAGTTGCGGCGTAGTCGGTCGCCTCAAATTGTGCGCCCATGGCATCGTAAAAATAAAGCCGTGCCTCCGGCTTTGGATGGGAGTCGTAGGTTGCGAAAATAGGCACCACCACTCCGACTCCCTGCATTACGAACCCAAAATTGTCGCGCAAGAGTTTCGATAGAGCGCGGACTTTCCCATCAACGCTCATTTCCTGGAGCTGGGTTCGCCGAAAATATTGAAATGAGTGTTCGAGCACGCGCGCCATTTCCCAGGCCGTAGCCGGTACGCCGGCAATGGCCATGATCGAATGGCGATCGATTTCCAGAACTTTGTCGGCACGATCGTAAACAACAGTGTTGCCAGCAGTTGCGCGCCGATCGCCGGCCACCAGCACACCACCCGAGAATTTGAAAGCAAGAATTGTCGTCGCTTCCGTTGGCTGCCACGAAATTCCGTGCGGCGCCCTAATCTGTGGTGTTGAACTAATAACCGCCGCCGGGGCGAGCAAACCTTTGTGTCGCAGCAACGCAGGGAAATCGCCAGCCGCCCCAGAGAAACTCTGGTCAAACGCCACCAGAGACCGCTCCATTATTGGCCCGTGCGCTGGCGATAGCGTTTGGATTGATTGGGGTCGACCTTGCGCATTTTTTTCAGGAGATCCTTCGTGTCCGGTCGCGAGATGTCCGGTGAACGCGGGCCGCCACCATCGCCTTGCTTGGGGCCCCACGGAGCTGGGTCAACCGGTTTTTGAATGCGGTCAGGCATGGAAAAATTTAAGAGCAAATGTTGGAAAGGCAAGCTGCGCATCTGTAGCCCTCGCTGCTTGTCACGCCGTAGTCTGGCAGCTGCGGCTAATAGCTGGTGAGCTTGCCAGACAAAGTCGCCAGTGCCAACGTAGTGGCCATGAAGCTGGCCGCTATTTTCCGTGCGACTTTTTTCTCAGGCGCGTTGTTGCTTTCAAGAGCTTCGGCGCAGACGCCTTCGCCAGAGCCAGCTAAAACGTTTGACGCTGCTCAACTCGAAGCATTAGCAAAAAAAATCGACGAACAGAATGCGAAGATCGACGCCCTCTCGCAGGAAATCCTCAAATTGGAGCAGCAGATCTCGCACAGCCGCCCGGGTGTAATGATTGGCGAAAGCACGCCATCAGCGCACACCGGCGCTGCTCCGGCGGAATCTCCGTCTCACGCGGCGAGCGGGAACACCCACACTGTCGCACGCGGGGAAACACTTACCTCTATCGCAAAGATGTACAAGGTGGACGTGGACGAATTGCAAAAGACCAACAATATCGAAGATGGCCGTAAATTGCAGGCCGGACAAACTATCGTGATTCCAGTTTCGCCGTCGCCCGCGCCTTCCGGTTCCCCGCCGACTGATTGAAACAAGAACCGCGCCGAAGGACTGGCCACAGTCCGGAGCGGCGGAACTAGACAGATAACTGCTCGTCTGGAAGAGGAATTGGCAAAGTAGCTAGTTCCTCTGGCGGCTCCAATTCAGGCTGGGGCGAGACCTCGAGCAAGCTCTGCTGGCACAGCCGCGCATATTTTCCGCCCAGCGCGACTAATTCATCATGCTTGCCGCGCTCGATAATTCCCCCGTGATCGAGCACCAGAATTTGGTCTGCGTGGACGATTGTCGAAAGCCGATGGGCGATCACGATCGACGTCCGATGAAACATCAGGCGCTCGAGTGCTTCTTGAATCAGTCGTTCCGTCGCCGTGTCCACGCTCGCCGTTGCTTCATCAAGGATTAAGATTGGCGGATCCTTCAGCAGCGCGCGAGCGATCGACAACCGCTGTTTCTCGCCGACGCTCAACTTCACGCCGCGCTCGCCAACGATGCTTTCCAAACCAGCCGGCAACCGTTCGATGAATCCCCGCGCATTGGCGGCATCCACGGCGTGCCATAATTCTGCATCGCTCGCATCCGGTTTTCCAACCAAAAGGTTCTCTCGAATCGAGCCGTTAAACAGAAAACTTTCCTGCGTCACCACGCCGATCGCCTCGCGCAGTGCGCGCAGGTTATATTCGCGAATGGACCTGCCATCTATCAGGATTTCGCCGCTCGTGTGCTCATAAAAGCGCGTCAGCAAATTCACCAATGTCGATTTGCCTGCCCCTGTTGCGCCTACCAGGGCAATAGTCTCCCCCGGTCGCGCGTGAAAGGAGACGTTTTTAAGCGCGGGCAGGCCTTCTGCGTAAGCGAAGGTCACGTTTTCGTAGCGGATATCTCCCGCGATTTGCGCGACATCTCTTTTATCCGACAAGCCGGGCTCAATTGGCGTATCGATAATTTCGAACACACGTTCACCGGCCGCGCGGCCCGCCTGGACGAGCTGATTGAGCTGGTGCAGTCTCCCGATTGGCTCATACAGGAATCCCGTCAGCATGAGAAACGCAATGAGGTCGCCGAGCTGCATCGCGCCGCTCAGCACCATCTTAGCCCCGACCGCTACGACGAGCACAATTCCTAACGAGCCGAACAAATACATGGAAGGGTGATAGATCGCCCAGACCCGCATGACCACGAGTGTGGCGTGGCGCAGCTGGTTACTCATCCGGTTGAAACGCCCATGTTCTTCCTTCTCGCGGACAAAACTTTTGATCTGACGAATCCCGGAAAGATTGTCGTGCAGCAACGAATTCATCGCTGACGAAGCCTGCCGTTGCAGACGGTAGCGGCGGTGCGCGGTGAGCGTATACCAGAGCGCGCCACCGACCAGAAAAGGCAGCGGCGCCAGGGCCAGTAATGTAAGTGTCACGCTTACGTAGAACATCACCCCGATCACGATCACGACTTGTAAGACGGCGACGACGCCCTGCTCCACTCCATCAATGAGAACGCGTTCAACCGAGCTCACGTCTTCGAGCACGCGCGTCATCAGATCGCCAGTGGCGCGGTTATCGAACCAGCGCAGGGGAAGCATTTGAATGTGTGAGTAGAGATCGCTCCGCAGATCGAAAATCACTCGTTGCTCAAAGGTATTGTTCAAAATAATCCGCAGCGCGTTTAAACCGTGTTGCAGGAGAAACGCCAGCGCGCCAAACAGCACCAGCGGCATGAGTCGCTCCTCGCGCCGCTGGTTTACAACCTCGTCCACAATCGATTTCGTCACCGCTGGGAACACGATCACCATGAGGGTGCCGAGAATCGCGCAGACCAGCGTGCCGGCGGCCAGCGCCGGATAACGCTTCAAATAAGCAAAAACGCGCCAGACCGTTCTCATCTCGCACTCAACGTCAACGCGCACGTCATCAGGTCAAGGTAACCACGCATCCGTTGCAGGATCTTGGGCAACGGCGCTGCACTACGAGCTCGAACAAATCTCCAAGTCCGAAATCCTGCGAAAACTAAAACAACGCTTCGGCAGCAAAACCATTCGCGATGTCCGTTTCCGCGTCGGTTGATCTGAAAAAGCAGCCTTGGGTGGCGATAGTTTTGCGTCTGCGAGGCTTTGATTCCGAGCCAACTCGAAGAATTCGGCATTTCTCGAGAAACTTAAGCGCTCAATTGCGGATGGGTTAGGAGCATTGATCACCGGCGCCGGAATGTTTTCCTTTACAGCCGGTGCTCGGCTTTGCTAAAAGCTCAAGCGGCAGGGCCTCGCGAGCACATGCGGATGGGAATCGCGAAACCATTTAGGAGGCCCCTCATGATAAACAGGTCACCGCAACTCTCCGCGTTACGCTCCGGATTGTTCATCGAAAGCAAGCGGCTGAATGCGTATTTCTCTATCGCCATTATTTTGCTGACCGGGTGCTCAGCCACCCAGGTACGCTGGGACGCAACGAAGATGCGGAAGGACATAATGGTCTACTACAACGACCAAATCATGGATAACCTGATTCGGGCAAAAAACAGGCTGCCTTTTGTGCATGTCGATATTACCCTTTTGACTTCGCAAGGCGGTTCGCAAATAAGCGGTACTATCGGGGCTGGCGAAAGTCGAACCAGTACGAATACCTCGAAGTCGATGGCAGCGGCGCTTGGAACAATCGCTAACGCTGTAACGCGACCCTTTGCGTACTCGGTGACCCCGCAACAGACCGAGACGCTTACGATTAGCACAGCGCCTGCGCTCGGCAGTCAGGCAGTAGCGGCACCAGAACAGACGCAATCGCCGAAATGGCAGCCCACTAAATGGACGGACACTTGGGAAACCACCTATCCCACCCCCACCCCGCCCGATCCCGTCCCCAACGCCGTCCCCAGGAATCCCGTCCGCAGGAACCCAGTCCGCAGGAACCCCGTCCCCAACATATCAGGCCCCAACATACAAGAACACGACCACTACGGAACGCCAACCAACACAGAGAACCATCTACGACCTGTATGAAGATTTCGCTAACTGTTATGTTAAGAAGAGCCCGACACGCCCAAGCCCAGACGAATGCGTTCCGGGCACCCTCAAGAGAGTGGGCAGAGAATACTACTACGTCCCAGTCGGGACGTGGAGTGTAGTGATTGTCAAAAACCTGCGAAAAAAGAAAAAGACAATCAAAAGGCGTATTATACGTTTTGCAAAGCATTGTTCACGAAAGGCCAACCCGGTTTGTTGGGGTCGGCGGTTCAGCAAGGTCTAGCTGCACCACTTGCTGTACCAACATTTCGGTAGGGCCGGCGATTTCAGCTAATTTTCTTGCGAACGGTCTTTACTGTCTGGACGCTAAAACTTAGGTAACGACTCTATCTTAGCGTGCAACCACTCGGGACAGCGAGTCCGCTTGTGAACTGTGGCGCGTACGCGCGCGCCGGTTGCAGGAAATTCGCCGCTTAGAAATTGAAATAGAATTACGCCCCGCGCGTAATCGTCTTCGTACCTTGACGGCAAACAGGAAACCTTTTTCGGTAAATAGGGGCAGGTAACGATGCGAACCCCACGGCAGCACGCCGCTCTCAGAAATGCAGCAAGCGCCTTCGAAATCAATCAAGAAGATGCGCTTCGGGTTGCGCGAGCGCTCACGCGAAACTGACGTGATCGATGCGTGGTCAAAAATCGTCGGCGATTTCATCCCCGCGCAGCCAACGCCAGTCGCGTTGCGCGACGGAATCCTCTACGTCCGCGTCTTCCAACTCGCATTGCACTACGAGCTCGAACAAATCTCCAACTCCGAAATCCTGCGAAAACTGAAACAACGCTTCGGCGGTAAAGCCATTGGCGACATTCGCTTCCACGTTGGCTGATTGGAAAAATCTGTGGCGCAAAACAAACCAGGCGCCGATCAAGCCACCTTCAAAAAAGAAAAGGAAGTAGTTCGGCGAGTCGAAAACTTTGATGATTAATGAAATTTGGAATAGAAGTCTCTCGCCTCTCTTATCTGAGAAAGAAGTTCGGCGAGGATAGTGCCTTGCTGCGCCACCGCTGGTGGTGACCACACCTTTTTGGCCTGACGAGTGGTGAAATAGCTTCGCTTGCTCCACGTTTTATCGCCATAGCAGTAATGTATGACGTCGCGATCCACCATCGCATTGGGCCAATAGTTGTGATTCATGATGTGGGTCAACGTTACGTTTAAATCCAGCTTCACAACCGCCAGACCAAATGCACCCATGACATCGTCCCACTCCCGCGGCGAGACCTCGTCAATCGCTCGGAGCCACGCCTCCGCCAATTGTTTGGCAGCAGCCACAGGAATGACGTAAGGAGGCCCGCAACACAACTCTTTCTTCTGCCGATCTAGCATCTCTAATCTGATCCCGATTTTCTTTGCGGCTCTTCGTACCGGTTTCCGGTCATAGTTCACATAGCCATAGTACTCACCGGAAAGATTCCTAGAAAAATCGGGTTGGCGTACAAAGATCATGTCCGGATCGCAAAATACGATGAATTCGTCCCTCGCTGAGCACAACTCCGCGGCGTGCAGCAATGAGCCTGGGATGTTTCTGCAAACGTAATCGTCGCCATTCGATGTCATGCGGTAGCTCGGGGCGCGGCTGACAATCGCGCCGGCATCAGCAAGTTCCTGAAAGTCACGACGCCACTTTGAGCCGCAATCATGAACAATGACTATTGGTGAACGACTTAGGCGGCTCACACAGGAGAAATGGAACAGTTTGGCCTGCCATGCCAGGTAGGGACTGTTCTCTGCGGATACAACGATTCGATAGCGAGGCGCCAGGTCTGCCATCAGTTGAATTCCGTCACGGTCGAATATTGAGACAGCACTGCGCGCAACAGTGTAGGAGTCGAGGGTCTGTCTGGTGGTGCACCGCGCATCGGAGGAACTTCGCCTGCGGCACGGATTTCAATTGCGCGCCTACACGGCAAGGCAATGTCGACGGCGGCTCGCTTGGGTTTCATTGCTGGACGTGGACGACACCTACGATTTCCGATACGATATTGGGCATCCGTTCGCCCTAAATTATGAAATGGCGTACGGTGTGTTCGTGTTAAGGCGGTATCTGCCATCATAGTCACTGTTGGAGGAACTGAGTCTTTTTGCTTCCCCTTTGCATCCGCCAATCGCCCACTACAAGCTCAAAAAAGTTTGCAAGACTGAAATGTTGCGAAAACTGAAACAGCGCTTCGGCGGCAAAACTATCCGCGACGTTCGCTTTCGCGTGGGCTGAAAGCGCAGCCGCGGCATAGCGGTTTTGCTTTACAACGATCCCTTCTTTCTGCTAAAGCCGCGACAGGGGAATGCCTTGCGAAACGAAGACGGGACATGAATCATAATATCTATGTCGCAAAAAAAACCTCTAAGTAGAATCCTCGTTTCAGAGAATACTCTCAGTTTAAAGGAATGTACATTCCTAATTGAACTTTACGACCGCTATGCAGAGTTATCAACTCAGAGAGATTATGGTCGGCCCCTTCTCCATTATTACACCCTTCGGGACGTAGACACCGAGTCAGCTACCTGGGTACATGGTATCAGCCTGCGATGCAAAGAAAAGATCGAGGTTGAGCTTTGTACTCCGGAATTAATTGTCGAATCGGTGTTCCTCGCGTGTTTATGGCCTGGGGATTCGCATATTCCCCACGCAGACAATGAGCGAGAAGAAGACGGGCGGTGGGTCCCGAATCACACGCCCCAACGGGATTACACGGCGCTTATTTATCTGAATGACAACTTCACAGGAGGTGAATTGGTTTTTCCGGCTCGTGATGTAGTTATCGTCCCGAAGCCCGGTTTATTCGTTGGATTTCCCAGCAATCACGAATTTGTGCATGCGGTCCCAAACGTTCTTTCTGGAAAACGATACTCTCTGCAAGTTTGGTTTACAATGGATTCAGAAAAAGCTATGCAGGTTTGAACGCTTCAATTCTTTCAGAAAAAGGGGGCGACCACTTGCAGTCTGAATGTTGAGGTATCGCTGCTTCGTCTGGGGGATTCATGTTTCGGACTAGTTCAACGCTAGTTACGGGCGTGTCTTCGGAATTGCTGAGCACGCGCTTCAGCGCTAACCTAACACGTAACCAAACGGCTAGGTGCGGCGTGCGAAGGGCGTACTATGAAATTTCTTTCACTTCTGTTTTTAATCGCGGTAATCGACTGTTCCGTTGCACAGACGCCGAACATTCAGGTGGTTGCCTACAGCCGCGTTACCACTCCGGGTATTCCGACGGGCCCTGGCGGACCGGCTATCAATCCTCTTCCGGTCAGGTATTACATCTATGTCACTGTGAAGAAAGGAACACCTGTCTCTGTCAGCAGCGTATGCCTCAAGGGGCAATCGTACGCGGCGAGCCTGACGAAAGTGACCTCCCCGGTGGTCGTTCCGCACGATCTCAACGTACCTACCGAGGCGAAAGACACGCTGGTGCCGAAGACCCAGGACGAGGTTTATCAGGTGAACGTGCAGGGACAAACAGGTCCGGCCTGTGAGGATCGGGCTCAGTTACTGGCGCGAGAAAACGAGGTGGTGGTCGCTCTCAAGTCAGGCGGGACAACGCTGTATGCGCCCGCCAAGACAATCGTGGCGCTAGCTGCTGCCGCGGCGCCGTAAGCTACTTCAGCGGAGCTTCCCAGCATCCTCTGCCGTAAGTAGCCGCCCGGATCACCTTGCTGCCGTAGAGAATCTCCAACCTATCCACGATCACATTCGGTAATCCCCACTTGTAGGGCACCCAATCGGCCAGGCCATCGTTGCGATAATAGACACCCGCATCCGTGCCGATGTAGACCGGATTGTCCGCCTTTTTCTCATAAACGATGGCGTCCACCGGCATGTTAGGCAGGGTGCCGCTGATATTTTTCCAGGTTGTGCCTCCGTCCTGGGACTTGTACACCTTCTCCGCGGCGTTGTATCCGCTGAACGTCACCCACACCAGGTTGGGATCGGTGTCGCTCACGGTCACGTCGGTCAGATAGTTGGAGACCACTGGCAGACCGGCCGTGATGTCGTGCCACGGCATGCCTCCGGTTGTGGTGCGATAGAGTTTGTTTCCGCTTCCCGCATAGATGTAATTGGGATCGCTCGGCGCAACTTTGAGCGATACGAATGTGGTAAGACCAGCCAGTGTCCCGCTGATATCGGTCCACGCGGTGCCCTGATCAGTGCTCTTGTACACCTTGCAGGTGGCAGCATAGATGGTGGTGGCCTTAATCGGGTCCTGCTGCAAGGGCGTGACCCAGTTTCCGCCGCAAGGCGTATTGATGCCAACGAAGGTGGTGCCGCCATCGGTGCTACGGTACAGCTCGCCGTATTGGATAGACGCGTAGATATTGCCTGCGTTGTTCCAGTCAATGAAGCCCCGCATTCCATCGGCGTTGGTGATACTGGTCCAGGTCCCAGCATCGTACTTCATATGACCGTTGTCCTGCGCGCCTAGCTCCATGATCTTGGCCGTCTTGCTGCTTCCCACCCCATAGAACTGGGTGATGGCGAGCCCCTTATTCAGGCTAGTCCAGGTCGAGCCGGAATTGGTGCTTTTGAACAGGCCGCCGTCATCGCCGGCCAGGATGGTGCTGCCGGAACTCGGTAAGAAGCGGAGGGCATGGTTGTCCGCATGGCCCGCCGTGGGTACGCTGACCCAGGTAGCGCCGCCGTCAGTGGTCTTCTTGATGTTGAAACCCGCCACCCAGACGACTTTATCGCTGACGGGAGAGACCGCCAGTACGTTGTCATAGTAGCCATACAGGGAAACCCCCGGCTTCGTGGTGTTGGTCCAGGTCGCTCCGGCATCGGTGCTCTTCTGGACAGTGCCGTCGGTGCACAGGGTGTAGAGCGTCTTGGAATTGCTGTGGGCGATTTCGATGCTGTAGCGGGAGCCGGCACAAGTGGCGGTGGTTGGGGCAAACGTTTCTCCTGCATCAGTGCTCTTCATGACATGGCTTGTGGTGACGTAGGCAATCTTGCCATTCTTGGGCTCGAATTCCGCATCATAGGCGCTGGCGGTGACCACCTGCTTCCAGGCGGCGCCAGCGTTATCAGTGCGATAAACGCCGTCACTAGTGGCGGCCAGCAAGATTTTGCTGTCGGTCGGATGAATTACCAGCCGGCGGATGACCCGGTTCTGGGCAACGGTCCAGGTTAGGCCGGTGTTGGACCACGTGATTCCTCCGTCGGTGCTTTTCCTTACACCAACACTATATGTGCCGCCCCACAACGGCGTCCCGTAGCCGTATGGGTCGCTGGTGGCGACATAAAGTGTTTTCGAGTCGTTAGGGTCAACGGCTACATCCCCCACGCTCAGCGTAGGCTGCGAATCGAACAGCGGCGACCACGAGGTCCCGCCGATGGTGCTCCTCCACACACCCCCGTCGGGCGTACCGATGTAGATAATTTTGGAGTTCTTGGGGTCGAAGTTGATGGAATTCACGCGTCCCATGTTGGTGCCGCCGATGGCATCCGACGGCCCCAGAGATTTCCATACGACCGGCGGCCCGGCGGGCATCATGGGCCCAGCGGCGGGTCCAGCGTTCTTTAGCAGTTGCTTATCTTCCTCCGGAATCCTCTCCCGAATCTCAGTTATGGCAGCCTGGTCCAGCCGGCCACTGGGATAGGTCCGCGGCTCCATTAGCCATTCCCAACGCTTGAACAACTTCCGCTCCTCAATGGCGATCTTGGCTTGGATTGCTTCCGCGTTTTCGAAGCGCTGCTTGGGCGCAACGTTCTCCTGTTCTACGGATACCGGATGTTGCTGGGAGTAATCCTGGAACGCCTTCTGGAAATCTTTGAACGTCAATTCCTGAGGGGATTTTTTAGGCAGGTTAGCGGCCCATTGTTGTGCCGGGGCATTCAGCGGCGCAACCGCAAGCAAACTGAATACGGCAATAAACGAATAAAGCGGCAGGATTGTCTTCATGTCTCCAAAGTCCTTACCATCCGCTCACGTGCAGGCTCAAGTAAATACTTTGAGCTTAGTTGCTGCTGCATGTTTGCGGTTCGATAATTCGCGAAATTTGCGATTGGTCGGACTGCGTTAGCAAACGTCCGCGATCGCTTTTTCTTCGATTCGGTTTTCAAACGGCAAATTTGCGATCGATTTTTCGGCAATTGCCGCTTTTTGCGACACCGCTCGCCCTTGGCGGCTTGTCGGTGATCAAGACGGAAGAAAAGCATAAAGCTGGAGTGGCGAAGCCTCTTCCGATTTGCGCGGCTCGCTCCGCCTTCAGATGAAACCCTCTGCGTCTGCTGTCACTTTTTGGTAGAATGTTTCTGCGTGGGCTTACCTCAATGGCGAGTTCACGGCAGGTACCTAGGTTTTTCCGGATGGCGGGATGTAGTTATCATTCGGAAGCACGGTTTATTGGTTGGTCCCTAGTAATCACAAGTTTGTGTACGGCAGTCCCAAAGGTTCTTTCTGGAAAGCGATACTTTCGGCGTGGCTTAGTATGGATTCCACAAAAGCCAGCGTTTTCGTGTTACACCGCCGACGCCATCTTAGTTAAATCTAAGAAGCAGGCTTGACATTAACGCAAAGGTTAAGTCACATCTCGTGTATGACACAAAATACAATACCGCCAGGACCGCCGCCAGCACCGCCAGGACCGCCGCCACGACCGCCAGAACCGCCGCCACGACCGCCAGCACCGCCGCCACAACCGCCCAACAAGTATTGATCGGACTCGCCATTCCGAATCGGCTGGCGCGCGAGAACTATCGGGGGCCCGGGTTAAACCCATAGCCTCCACGGGACTTGTGTTGACGAATTACAATCGGGCGGGATCACCTCGACGCGGGCGAAGCGACGAGTTTTTGAAAGCGCGGATCATTCCGGAGGGGATCGAACATTGGATCCAGCCGGAGCAGCGCGGGATTGAGCGGGCCGCCAGGGAAAGCGCTGGCGTACGGGATCGAGAGTAGTTTCTTTAAAGCGGCAATGGCGCGGTCGGGCTCTCCCACCTGTGCTGCCACCCGGGCGAGCATCTCGAGCGACGAAGGACCAGTCAAGGCGTCTTTCTCGATCGGATTCGCGGCCATGGCCCGCTCCGCCAGAGCCAACGCGGCGGCTTTGTCACCGAGACCCATATTGACGAGCGCCACATCTCCAATGAGATAGGAATTTTCCGGCTGTTCTTTAAGGAAAGGTTCCAGTTCGCCGCGCGCTTGTCGCCAACTTGCTTGGGCGGCGGAACGGTCGCCGGCGACTTCCTGTGCCCAGCCTAAAAAAAAGCGCAGCTCGCCATTGATATAGCCTAACGTTGGTTCAGGATTAGCTAATATTTCCTTGAGTCGAACGATGATTGGCGCGGTGTGGCGCTCCAGGATCACTTGGTAAACCTGCGTCTCCAAGACGTACGGGTTGTCGGCGGACGTGCGGAGCGGAGCGAGTAGAAGTGCCGCACGCGCAAGATCGCCCTGAGCTTGTGCAATAGCTGCCTTTTGCGAGAGAGTGTCGGGGTTATCCGGTATAATGTTTAGAATCTGATCAAGCTTTCGCAGTGCTTCGGGCAAACGACGACGGTTAACATAGGTAGCCGCGTGCTGGGTGAGTAGGTGAAGATTGCGCGGGTCGAGCCGCTCGGCTTCTTGGAAGTACGACTCGCTTTGGTCCCACTGGCCTCGCCTCCGCTCTAAATAGGCCAGCGATTCAAGAGTCCGGCTGCTATTGGGCAGGAGCTGCCGTGCCTGCTCAAAGTAACGCACCGCAGTGTCGTAATCCTTCAGACACGCGTAGTAGTACTGACCTTTGGCCAATATGGCCTCCCCAAGATTGGGCTGAAGCTTGAGGGCCGTTTCGGCTGCGTGCCGGGCCTCGTCGCAGAGAGCGAGTGTTGGTTGGAGACTTTGTGTAAGGTAGTTGCGTGAATCAACGTATGACAGCAGCGCCCAACCGAGGGCAAACTTAGGGTCCAAGCGCACCGCTTCTCTAAGATATTTCTGCGCAGCGACGGCAATGGCGGGTGTGTCGACGGTCTTCAGTGTATAAGCCAGCCCACGCAGGTAGGCATCATAAGCTTCAGGATTGTCCGTCGGTTTGGCGGCGATCACTTGCTCTTCCCGGCCCGTGAGTTTTGCGCGTAATTGGTCAGCGATGGCTTTAGCCACCTCACTCTCGACGGAAAGGATGTCGGTAAATTTGCGATCAAACGTGTCGGCCCAAAGGTGAGAATCATCAGTTGCTTTGATCAATTGCACATTCACGCGCACAGTGTCGCCGCTCTTCTGGACGCTGCCTTCCAGGATGTGGACGACACCTAATTGCCTGCCGATCTCAGACAAATTGTTGGGCCCACTTTTGTAGTGCTGCGTCGAGGTGCGCGAGATCACTTTTAGATCAGCGATCTTGGATAAACGCGTCAGAATCTCGTCCTGGATTCCGTCGGCAAAGTAGGCATTCGCCTTTTCCTCGCTCCGATTTTCAAACGGCAAAACAGCAATGGATTTTTCCGGAATTGCCGGCGCCTCTGACACCGGTTTGGCCTCCTGCTTCGCCAGCCTGAAGTACAAGCCAGCAAGCGCGAGAAGGGAGAGCACCACGATGCCACCGATAAGCAACGCTTTTCTATTTAATCTCTTGCCAGGGGCCACTCTTGTTCTCGTCTGGCCCGGGGCAAGCTGCAGCCGTTGCGCAACCTCCGCGGCCGATTGCGGACGCCGCGACGGATCCTTTGCCAGACAAGCTGCGACCGCATCTTCCCAAACTTTGGAAACTAACGCCGGATCGATGTCCAATTCTTTCCGCCGCTCCGTCATCGAAGGAGCAACCCGCTCGCAAATCTGTCGATCGATGTTGCCCGAATAAAACGGCGGCTTGCTCGTAAGCAATTCGTAGATCGTCGCGCCCAACGAGTAGATGTCGTCGAGATGTGTGCCGCGCTCGCCGTTGAGCTGTTGCGGGCTCATATAGACGAGCGTGCCGCTCCGACCTTCCTCCAACGTCAACCGGCTCACTGAATCGCCGAGACTGCGCGCTATACCAAAATCCGACACCTTCAGATCACCGCGCTGATTCACCAGCAGGTTGGCAGGCTTCAAATCGCGGTGGATGACCTTCGCGTGATTGTGCGCATAATCGAGCGCGTCACAAAGCTGATTGGTCCAGTCAGCGATCTCATTCGGCTCAAAGACTTTCTGCTCTTTCTCAGTTCGCAAATTCGATAGCGTTTCGCCATCGATGTACTCCATCGAAATGCAGCCGGAGCGTTCGTCGTGCACGAAGTCGTGAATCCGAACGAAATGCGGATGAGTCAGTTCTAGGCAGCGCTTTGTTTCACGCTTGAGCTGATCAAACACGGCATGATCTTGAATCATCAGGTCGGGAAGAAATTTCAGCGCGACATCGCGCTCCAATTCTTCATCGCGTGCCAGCCAGACAATTCCCATTCCGCCTCGCCCAAGGACCTTGACCAGCGTGAAGCGGCCAAAGACTCTTTGTCCGCTGGCGAACTCACGCGACGTCGCGTCTGCGACACCGCCCGCACGTTCGTTAGTCACCTTGACAGAGTATACATCATTAGGGTGGAAAGGAAGCTTAAAGCCGGCGGGCGGAGCCTTTTCTGGATTCGCGCGGGCTAGCTCGCCCTCCATCGAAGACACTTTGCGTCCGCCATGACTTTTTGGTAGAACGTTTCGCCGTGAACGGGTCTCAAGAGAAGGGTGCCTGGCTGGAAGCAGCCGATGGCAAACGCCATCCGATCCAAGGCAGTTGCTCACTCGGACGAACCGCCACCAATACGATCGTGTTGGAATCGCCGAAGGTGTCTCGCCGGCACGCGCTGATTCATGTGCAAAATATCGGCGAACTTTGGCTGATCGATCTTGGCAGCAGCAACGGAACTTTTTTAAGCAAGCGACGGATTCATCGCCCGGTTCAACTGAGCGACGGTGATCAAATCACAATCGGAGATCAAGTTTTCAAATTCCGTCAGCCCCTCGCGATCTCAGATGAATACAAAAAGGTGGTGACACGACAAACATTGCGGGAAATCGAGAACATTCCTTGCTGGCTTCTCGTCACGGACATTCGTGGATTCACGCCGCTCAGTCGCAGCTTGCAGAGCGAGGACTTGGACGTTCTTCTCGGAGCGTGGATCTTCACTTGCAAGGAGATCATCGAGAACCAACACGGCTTTATTAACAAATATCTGGGTGATGGTTTTCTTGCCTATTGGCCCGACGCGGCGACCACTCCGGAAGAGATCGTGGCGGTGATCTCCGCGCTCAAAGAATTCCAGAAGAAAGGCGCGCCTGACTTCCGCTTCGTAGTGCATTTCGGACCAGTTGTGATCGGCGGCATCGCGTCGATGGGCGAGGAAAGCTTGATGGGAAGCGAAGTGAATTTGATCTTCCGTCTGGAAAAACTGGCAGGCTCGTTGGGCGAATTTTGCGGTCTGAGCGAAACAGCGTACACGAAGCTGGGAGAACTCGTTCCGGCGCGTTCGCTTGGCGAATTCGAATTGAGAGGTTTTGAGGGAAAACGGGCCTTTTTTGCTCTGTAGCTTCGTTTGCGGCATCAGAGGTTTCAAAGATTCTGGGCGTCCTTCGAAAATGCGTTGGTTACACTATGACACTCAGTTCCCGAAAGATTTTCAAAGGGGGCCCGGCGACCGGGGATTGATGGGCATTCCAAAACTTTAGGCTTGATAATTGCCGCGCGCGGAGTCAAACCAGCGGTTGCTATGAAGACTCTATTTGGAAGATTCCGGTTTATTGTATTCGGCGTAATCGCGATCGTTGCAGTCGTCAGCTGCTGCAATTTTCCAATTATCCAGGACACAAAATTGTATGTCGAGCTTGGACATAAGGGGGAAACTAAGAGACCAACAAGGACATACGTTGAGTGGAAGAACAAGGGTGACTTCGACAAAGCCTTGGCACAGGTTCGTGCCCATAATGGGAAAATTTGCATCTGTGTTGTGATGCCCGGCGGTACACCCTATCCGCACGAGCTTAATAACGATTGCCGGAAGTACGAGTACGATTGCCCCCCCCCTCCGGAAAATATCAGGACTGTTAAGGTCACAAAATCCAAGGCCGCGGACAACATAGCGGCTGGAGGATCTGCCGTTAACGACCCTCACGTTACGTACAGGGTTCAAGCTAATCTACAGGACATAAGCGCGGTATTAGCTGCATTGAGCCCAACGCCTGCTCCATCCCACTGAGAACTGGACCGATCTTGCGCCAAAAATATGTTTACGTGGCGTGGTTTTGCCTACATTTTCTACTGATCGTTTCATTCTCGTGTCGGGAAACGCTGCGGTTGGTGGCGGAGGGACCAACGATTCTTCCTTCCTGGTCTAAAAACTTCTCACAGAAAGCCGAGGGGGTTCTTTCTATCGCCTTGGGCCAGCGCTTGGCGGCGTCGAATCCAGTGCGTCAGGCGCTCGCGACGTATCTGCACCTCGCTGGGATCGAAGCGGGTTATGGCTACTTTGCGCCAAATGTGCCAGGCAGTTACAGGCTCGTTTTTGAATTGCACTATCCCGATGGCCGAGTGGAATACGAGCTGCCATCGGTCAGCAGCGCCGCGGCCGGCTTACGCATAGCCGGTCTACTGGACACGATCGGGCGCACCGCCTACGACGTCCTGCGGGAACATCTGGTGAGAACGCTGGCGCTATCCATCTGGCGCGAGCATCCCGACGCGAAGACGGTTCGCGCCGTGCTTGGATCGATCAAGTTGCCCACCGCAAGCGAGTTCGAGCATGGGAAAAGAGAATCGTACGAGTTCTTGTACGCGTACGATTTCAGCCTCCAGAACGAGCCCGCCAAACCGAAGGATCGCTAAACAGCATGCAACGGTCGAGAGAACAGCTACGCGAATTTCTGTTTCCAGCCGGGACAGACAATTGGTTGACAGTCTTACGGGTCGGTCTTGGCTTTCAGGTGACGTTTTATTCCATATCATTGCGAAACGATTGGAATTATCTGCTGTCGGGGACTGCCCGCAATCTTGCGGAAGCACTGCTTTCTCTCGATAGCCATTTCGTCCCGAGATTGGGATGGCTCGTGGCTCTCGCCGCACCAGTTGATCTGCGCCAAGAGACAGTACTCTCCTTCATATGGATTTGTTTGCTTGCTGCCGGCTGCTGTCTTCTTGTCGGGCTTGCCTGTCGCCTGTCTGCGATTCTGGCCTGGCTTTTCCATTTATGCGCAGCCAAAAGCGGAGGGTTCGTGTCCTATGGCGTGGACAACTTTATGACGATTGGGCTCTTTTATCTGATGCTATCGCCGCTGCCGGACCGATATTCTCTCGACTGGCGACTCCGAGAATTGCGACCGAAAAATCCGCAGTTTCTCGGTTTCTGGCGACGCGTTCTTCAGCTTCACTTGTGCGCCATCTATTTTTTTAGCGGCCTGACGAAATGCCTCGGTAGCGGTTGGTGGAATGGTTCGAGCGTGTGGCGCGCTCTGATCCGCCCGCCATTCAACGTCATCGATCCCGAGATCCTCGTACGATGGAAATACCTGTTCCCAGTCGCAGGAATATTTATTTGTCTCTTGGAAATCACATATCCATTTTTCATTTGGAATGACAAGACACGCAAGATTTGGCTGATTTGCATTTGCGGGATGCATCTTGGGATTGGGCTCATGATGGGAATGTATCTCTTTGCTCTCATCATGATCATTCTGAACGTGGCGGCGTTCGGCCCGGGACTTATTCGTGCAGAGGGCAAGCGAATCAGCCTGCAGCCTCAGGAAGCTGTCTCGTAGAGCATTGCACGACACTTTGTGCTCCTGCATCACTGCTATTTGCCCTCGATCAAGCGTATCGATACTGTTAGGTTCCCCAAAGGGTGAACGCGCAAGACACGCCGGCGGAACCGACGCCCGATCTCCAGCTCGAGATTGCGCACCTGTTGTTAATCGACGTTGTCGGTTATTCAAAACTGCTCGTAAACGAGCAGATTGAATTGCTGCAAGAGTTGAATCAAATCGTGCGCGCGACGGAGTCCTTTCGCGCTGCGGACGCAAGCGGGAAACTTATTCGAGTACCGACCGGCGATGGGATGGCGCTCGCCTTTTTCCATAGTCCGGAAGAACCGGCGCGCTGTGCGCTCGAAATCAGCAGGGCCCTACAACATCATCCGCGCATCCAATTACGGATGGGAGTTCATAGCGGTCCGGTCAACCGAATCACCGATGTTAACGATAAAACAAACATCGCCGGTTCAGGAATCAATGTTGCCCAGCGAGTGCTGGATTGCGGCGACGCCGGACATATTCTTTTGTCGGCGCACATCGCGGAAGATTTGGCTCAATATCGGCAGTGGGGAGCTTATGTGCGCGATTTGGGCGAGTGCGAAGTGAAACATGGACTACGCCTGCATTTGTTTAATCTTTGCAAGGATGGTCTCGGCAATCCACAACTCCCTGAGAAACTCCGGAGAGGACGAAGGAAACGATGGTCCCATATTACGGTTCGCCCCATTGTCGCTCGCAGATGGCCGAGGATTGCGCTCCTTATTGGTTTGCTTGGGTTGACAGTAGCCCTAGTTATCAGTTCACTGATTTTTCTCAATCGAGTGCCATCGGCGACGATAACGAGAGCACCTGCTCCTGAGACAAAAGATGCCAGTGCACTGGCTGCGATTCCCGAGAAGAGCATCGCCGTTCTCCCGTTCGAGAATCTAAGTAACGAGAAAGAGAATGCTTACTTTGCTGATGGCGTACAGGATGAAATCCTCACTGGCCTTTCCAGAGTTGCCGACCTGAAAGTGATTAGCCGCACATCGGTGATGCAGTACAAGACTGGGCCGAAGCGCAACCTGCGCGAGGTCGCGACCGAGTTGGGCGTAGCCCATGTCTTAGAAGGCACAGTGCAGCGCTACGGTGACCGAGTGCGTGTCAACGCGCAGTTGATCGATGCGCGGACGGACAGCCAACTTTGGGCGGAACGCTACGATCGCGATGTCGCCGACGTATTCGCAATCGAAACCGAGGTGGCGGGGAAGATAGTCGCACAGCTTCAAGCCAAAATCTCTCCCAGCGAAAAGGCGGCGATCGAGCAAAAGCCAACAGCTGATTTAGCTGCTCACAATCTGTACGTGCAGGCTAAAACGCTTATAACGACTGCTGTCTTCAGTACCCCTCAAGCGGAGAGCTTGTCCAAGGCCGTCCGCCTGCTGGATCAGGCAATCGAACGCGACCCCGGCTTCGCGCTTGCATATTACCAACTGGCCCACGCTCACGATCTGCTCTACTTCACTGGTACGGATCACACTCCGGCACGATTAGATATGGCCGACGCGGCAATTCAATCGCTCGCTCGCCTGCGTCCAAACTCAGGCGAAGCGCACCTTGCCAACGCAGAGCATTTGTACTGGGGTTTTCTCGATTACGACCGCGCTCGAAGGGAACTTAGCTTGGCACAGAAAAACTTACCTAACGAGCCGCTTGCCTTTGTGTTGGCCGGCTATATCGATCGACGGCAAGGGCGGTGGGCTGAATCGGCCAAAAATCTTGAGCGCGCTGTCGAGCTTGACCCGCAAAATCGTGGCGTACTTCAACAACTCGCTAATAGTTATTGGTGTCTCCGCCATTATGCCGATGCGGAGCGTGCTCTGGATCGCGCGATCGCGCTCCCTCCCAAAGACGCAGCGTTGCAAGCTCTTCGTGCGCAGATCGAGCTCGACTGGCATGCCGATGCGCGCCCGCTGATTTCGACAATCGAGGCTATCGTTGCCGAAGATTCGGGCGAAGCTAAAAACATAGCGGACCTTTGGCTGCTCGGATCTCTGTGCAAGCGCGATTTCGATGGCGCCAGTCGCGCTCTGGCCGCACTGCCGACCGATGGATGCCGCGACGACACAATTTCGTTTCCGCGGGCTTGGTGTGAAGGCGTAGTTGCGCAAGTGAAGGGCGATAAAGCAGCGGCGCGCTCTGCGTTCACCACCGGGCGTAATGAAGCGGCCAAGCTGATTACGGGTCAACCTGACTATGCAGAAGCGCTTTGTGTGCTCGGAATGGCTGACGCGGCTCTCGGCGACAAAGAGGATGCAATTCGTGAAGGCCGCCGCGCGGTTGAGCTATTGCCGGTGACGAAGGATGCAATCATCGGTTCCAAATTGGTGCAGTATTTGTCGCTAATTTATGCGTGGACAGGCGAGAAGGATCTTGCCTTGGAGCAGTTATCCTTCGCAGCGCGCATCCCCGGTTATTTAAGCTATGGTCAGTTGCGTCTGCATCCATATTGGGACCCACTGCGCGGTGATCCACGATTTGAAGAGATCGTCGCTTCGCTCGCGCCGAAGTAGGCAACAGATTCGCGGCGAAACGAGTGTTGCTCTGACACACAGCGCGTAATCTTGCCCGATGCCCAACGAGTTCCCTTCGTCCGATCGGATTCACATCGAGCAACTCGAGGTTTCCACCCATATTGGAGTTCCCGATGAAGAGCGTGGCGCGCCCCAGCGATTAACTGTGAGTATTTCGTTTTGGCCATATCACGAAGCGGGCGACATGGCAGACAAAATTGAGAACTCAATCAATTATTCGTCCGTTGTCGAAGAAACGAAGAATTTCGTGCGCGATCAGTCAGTAAATCTTATCGAGACATTGGCCGATCGGCTTGCCATGCACCTACTGAAAAATTTCCGCATGCAGAAGATTACCATCGAGTTGCGAAAATTCCCGTTTGAGGACGCGAACTACGTCTCTGTGACCGTAACACGCATCGCATCCGTCAGTTGATTGCCGCTTGGTCAAAGCAGTAACCACGAATGGACACTAAGTGACACGAATGTTGAGAGCTGCTGTTCAGAGATGACGTTTTTCAAATCATTGGCCGCGCAATCGAGGTTCTGAGCATCCTTCGTCATGGAATAGTTGAGAAAGCCATACGAAAATGCATTGGTCGTCGCGGTCATGCCGGATGGGAACCCTGTAAGTCCCCTTCGGGAAAAGGTTCGGGTGATTCAAATTCCCTGGGGCGGTGCCCCAGGCTGATGTAACGAGAGCGCCGTTGGCGCTAAACAAATGCTGCTGCGACGCGGCGTCCCTACCGGTTTGCCGCTGAGGACAGCGGCCACTACACTTCCGGCGTGAAGCAGAGCAATCTCGCGCGGGACGGCAAAGGCTGGGAAACAATCTCGAGCGATCGGCATTTTGCTAACGCGCACCTCGAAGTCGTGACCGATCAGGTGCAAACGCCCACGCGAAGCAAGCCGCGCTCGTGGACAATCGTGCATCGCAAACCAGCCGTCATTATCGCGCCGATGACGCGTGATGGAAAAATCGTTCTCATTCACCAGGAACGCATCCCAATCCGCGCCGCCATCTGGGAAATGCCCTCGGGCCAGATCGACAACCTTGTTGCCGGGGGCGGCGACCCCGGCAACCCCGCGGAAACAATGGAACAAGTTGCATTGCGCGAACTTCGCGAGGAGGCCGGTTATGAACTAGCAAACGATGGCAACCTCATCGCGCTTGGACATTATTTTTCGTCGCCCGGATTTACTGACGAACATGGCTACTTTTTTCTGGCGCGTCCGGTTGAACGGTGCAAAGAGGCATCCGCGCGCGATGAGGGCGAATCGATCCTCGATTGCCGTCAATTTAGCCTGGAGGAAGTGCAACGGATGATTGCTGAGAACGAAATTCGAGATGCAAACACCATAAGCATGTGGGCGCGGCTCGCGGCGCGCGGGTTCCTTTTTGTTCAGCAGCGCTGAGCGATTTTTCATCCAATGGCGCTGCGAGACATTTTCAAATTTCGCGAGTTGCCCGAAAGCGAGACGACCAAGCCGTTTCTGGAGCACCTGGAAGACTTGCGATGGACCGTCGTGAAGATGGCAATCACGCTCGGTATCGCCATGATCATTTGTTTCGCTTTCCG
>Ga0207701_10001932_pt1 | contig 21540 bp, 17 predicted proteins | sample KBSSwiSSwithPhiX_FD_184294 | JGI IMG/M metagenome (GOLD analysis project Ga0207701, IMG submission 184294) | Switchgrass rhizosphere bulk soil microbial communities from Kellogg Biological Station, Michigan, USA, with PhiX - S5 (SPAdes) (version 2) | ecosystem: Environmental > Terrestrial >... | reverse complement strand
GCGGCGCGGGAGGCACGCGACGCGGCCGTCGAGAAGCTGCGCGCCCGCTATGCGCCGAAGGTCGACCGACTGCACACAAAAGTACAGGCGGCGCAGGACGCGGTCGCACGCGAACAGCAGCAGTCTCAGCAACAGAAGCTGCAATCGGCGGTATCGATCGGATCGACGCTCCTCGGTGCGCTCATGGGACGCAGAGCGATCTCCATGTCGACACTGGGCCGCGCCACGACCGCGGCACGTGGGATGGGACGTGTCGTGAAGGAATCACAGGACATCGCCGGTGCGGAAGAACGCGTACGTCAGGCGCAGTCGGAACTGGCCGGGCTGGAAGCGGAGCTCGCCAGCGAGGTGGCGAAGCTGGAGACCGTTGGGACCACGCCGGTCGAGACGATCAACGTGAAACCGAAACGCGGGAGCGTCGACGTCCGGCTGGTGACGTTAGCCTGGAGGCCGGTCTAGCGGGCCTCGCCCCTCGACGTCGCTCGGGGCGTCCTGAGCCACCTCGAAGGACGGTGTCGCGGCTAGGCCGAGCACTCCCCGTCCATCACCTCCGGCGAGAATGCCTGCGTCTCGGCGAGATCGACGAAATCCTGCTCCGTCGCCTCGTTCGGCAGCAACTGCGCCAGATCCTTGAGCGCCTCCGTGGCCGTCGCCGGCGGAATGCGGCGGAAGAAGGCGCCGAGGTTCTCCTCGGGCAGATGCTGCGTCTGATAGAGACCGAGCAGGCGATCGACGGCGTCGGTCAGGCGGTGCACCGGCACCTTCGACACGACCTTGCCGAAATGCGCGAGCCCTTCGTCCGAGCAGCCACCGCCGACGAGGACGAAGTACTGCGGCACCTGCCGGGCGCCCAGCTTGCGTACGCTTCCCTGGAAGCCGATGGAGGCGATGTGATGCTGGCCGCACCCGTTCGGGCAGCCGCTGATCTTGATATCACCTGACGGGACCATGTCCACCAGATCGGGCCGGGCGCTCAAATGCTCGGTCAATTCACGGCCCAGACCGCGGGACTGGGTCACCGCCAGGCGGCAGCTTTCGGCCCCGGGGCAGCTCACGACGTCGCTCAGCCGCAACGCGTCCGGCGCGTCGAGCCCGGCGGCCACGAGCCGCTGATAGAAGGGCTCGACCGATTCGGTCTTCACCCATCGATAGAGCACGTTCTGCTCCACCGTCAGTCGCATCGTCCCGTCGCCGTAGGCCTCGGCGAGATCCGCCAGCACACGCATCTGACCGGCGGTGAAGTCTCCCAGCGGCAAACGTACAGTGACGTGGCAATAGCCGTTCTGCCGCTGGCGGCTGACATTACTCCGCATCCAGCGGACGTAGCTGTCCGAGAGCGGCTGGAGCCTGACACTCCCCGGCATGATGCCGGGCCCGCTCACCGCCGTCGCCGCCATTGCCGCCACGCTTTCAGGTGACGGGGCAGCCGCGGGCGTCCAATCGGGCGCTTCCTCGCTGCGCAGCGCATCAGGCGCGAGCCGCAACGGGGCCCCGCCTTCACGCTTGAACTCGTCGAGCGCCTCTTCGTACCGGGCACGGAAACCGTCCCAGCCGAGCGCCTTGACGGTGAACTTCAGGCGATTCCGCTGGCGATGCTCGTAGTCGCCGAAGCGGTGGAAGACCCGCAGCACGGCTTCCGCGACGTTCAGCATCTCGTCGACTGGCAGGAAGTCGTAGAGCACGTAGCCCGACACCGGCATGATCGAGGTGCCGCCGGCCACGGTCACCCGGAACCCGCGACGGCCGTCCTGGATACGGGCGCGCCATCCCAGGTCGTTGATCGACGCGAGCGCGTGATCCTGGGCACAGCCCTCGAAGGCGATCTTGAACTTGCGCGGCAGCTTCGCGGCAAGCGGATGCCGCAGGAAATACCGCGTCATCGCTTCGGCGTACGGCGTGACGTCGAAAATCTCGTCGTGCGACGTACCCGTATACGGGCACCCGGTGATATTGCGGACCGAGTTGCCGCACGCTTCGCGCGTCGTGAGCCCTTCCTCGGCGAGCTCGCGCATGGCGGCTTCGCAGACGCTCAGCGGAACGAAGTGGAACTGGATGTTCTGTCGCGTCGTGACATGACAGAAGCCGCGCGAGTATCGGCTCGCGACGTTCGCCAGTGCGCGCATTTGTCCGCCGTTGACGATCCCTTGCGGGACCTTGATACGGAGCATCTGGACGTTGTCCTGCCGCTGCCCGTAGGTGCCGCGCACCAGCCGGAATCGCCGCCAGTCCTCAGGCGCGATGTCGCCGCGCTCGAACTTGCCGAGCATGTCGACGAACTCGTCGATGTCGCCTTCATCAGCGAAATCCAGGCGCGCCCGCCCGATCGTCTTTGGATCATCTGTTACGGCCATACTTCACCTCGTCTGTGGCAGCGCCCGAGTCGGTCGTTGCTGCCGACAGCGCGTCGCGAACCTGAATCACTTCTCCGACGACGAGCACGCCAGGCAACCCCGCGGGCGGCGCTGCCTGCGCCACGGCGTCGAGACGGCCCGTCCACACCCATTCCGCCGGCGTCGACGCCGCACACACAATCGCCGCAGGCACATCCGCGGACCACCCGTGTGCCATCAACTGACCGGCAATCGCCTCGCGTCCCGCCAGCCCCATCATGATCACGAGCGTCAGGCTGTTCGCCCGCACCGCCGTCAACGTCTGGGCGAACCCCTCGTCCGTGTGACCCGCAATCACGAGAAACGACGACGACAACCCACGGTGCGTCACCGGGATGCCCGCCAGCTCCGCCGCGGCCACGGCGGTGGTCACTCCAGGAACGACCTCGCACGGAATCCCGGCCATCGCGAGCGCCAGGGCCTCCTCTGCGCCGCGGCCGAACACGAACGGATCACCGCCCTTCAGCCGCACGACGTGCTTGCCGCGCCTCGCCGCCCGAATCATCAGACGGTTGATCGTCTCCTGTTTGACGCTGGCGCGGCCCGCGCGCTTCCCGACGCAAAAGCATGGCGCACCGGTCGTGCGGCGCAAAGCCTCTGCGTCGACCAGGGCGTCGTAGAGCACCAGGTCGGCGTCGCGAAGGCGATTGACGGCACGGACGGTCCACAGCTCGGGGTCACCCGGCCCTGCGCCAACCAGCGATACGCGTCCTTGAGCCATGTCACTCATTCCGGGTCCGCAGAGCCGGTCTCTCACTCCCGATCGTACAGCTTGTTCAGTGCCTCGAGCAGCTGCGGCCGCCGGCGGCCCATCGGTACCGCATCGCGCTTCCACGCACGACGCGCCTCGTCCGCTGCGGCCATCCACCGGTCCAGATCGGCCGGCAACCAGGCGTCGATCGCCTCACGCATGAGTCCGGCCAGCGCCGGCGCACGCCCATCCGTGGAAATCGCCAGGGTCAGTCCCTCACGGCGCACCACGCCACCGAGGTACGCCGTGGCATGCGCGGGATCATCGACCGCGTTCACGAACACCCGTCGTCTTGCCGCCGCGTCACACACCTGACGATTGACGACGGGAGGCGCGGCCGCCACGACCCACCACGCCTCGTCGAGATCGGCATCCTCGAATGCACGACGCACGATGGTTACGCCGGCACGCTCGATCTCCGGTCGGACGTCGGGCGCCACCACGACGACGTGCGCACCTTCCGACAGCAGTCCGGCGAGCTTGCTCGCCGCCACCGGTCCCCCACCAACGACGACGACGCGACGACCGGCCAGACTGAGGAAGACCGGGTACATGTCACCCCCAACGGCGCGCGCCGCGCCAGCTGTTCAGGCCGTCGCGAAACCCGCCACGGCCTGGAGGCACAGAGGCTCACACACAGAGCACGGGCAGCTATGCCGCGCCACTGGCCTGCGGCCCGATGGCGCGCTCGAAGTCGGCGAGGCTGCGGCCAATCTGCACTGGCGCGGCCACCCTGTCGCGCATCACCTCGGCGGTCTTGTAGCCGTTGCCGGTGATGCACACCACCACTGACTCGTCAGACTTGATGACTCCGCGCTTGATCAACGCCTGCGTCGCCGCCAGCGTCGTCCCCCCCGCGGGCTCGGTGAAGATACCCTCGGTGCTGGCGAGCAGCTGGATGGCGTTCAGAATCTCCTCGTCGCTGACCTTCGCTCCGGCGCCACCGGTTTCCTTGATGACCTTCACCACCTGGAATCCGTCCGCGGGATTCCCGATGGCGAGCGACTTGGCGATCGTCTTCGGCTTGACCGGCTCCGGGAACTCGAGTCCCTGTTCGATGGCGTTGATCACCGGGGACGAGCCCTCCGGCTGCGCCGCGTGAATCCGCGGCAGCTGCCCCTCGACGAGGCCGACTTCACGCAGCTCGCGCAGACCTTTGTAGATGCGCGGCAGCAGCGTTCCGCCGGCTACCGGCGACACGATGTGATCCGGATAGCGCCATCCGAGCTGCTCGGCGATCTCGAACCCCATGGTCTTGGCGCCTTCAGCGTAGTAGCTGCGAAGATTGATGTTCGCAAAGCCCCAGCCATAGCGATCGCCAATCTGCGTGCACAGGCGGTTCACGTCGTCGTAATTGCCTTCGACCGCGACGACCTGCGGACGGTAGATAGAGGCGCCGAGCACCTTCGCCGGTTCGAGGTCGTTGGGAATGAAGACGTAGCAGGGCAAGCCGAGACGCGCCGCGTGGGCCGCCACGCTCCCGGCAAGATTGCCGGTCGACGCGCACCCGAACACCTGAAAGCCCAGTTCGACGGCACGCGTCGCGGCCACCGATACAACCCGGTCCTTGTACGAGAAGGTCGGGTGGTTCACCGAGTCGTCCTTGATGTACAGCTCCCTGACGCCGAGCTCGTGCGCCAGTCGAGACGCCTTCACGAGCGGCGTCATGCCGGAATTGAAGCCGGTCTTCGGCTCTTCGACCGGGAGCAATTCGAGATAGCGCCACAGCGAGTGTGGCCGCGATTCGATCAGCTCGCGCGAGATCACACTGCGGATCGCCTCATAGTCGTAGGTGACTTCGAGCGGCCCGAGGCATTCACACACCCAGGACGCCTTGGCCGGATACGTGTTACCACAGAGATGACACGTCAGTCCCGCGACGAATCTCATACCGTTCTCCCGTGCCCGGAGCCTGCAGCCGCCATCACGGGGGCGTGATGGACGGCCAGCGTCCGAATCGACACTTCACAGCCCGCGCGGGCGTACAACGCGGCGAGCATCTGCTCGATACGCGCGAACTCGCGCCGCGCGAGGATCGCCACCGACGGCCCGGCCCCTGACAGGAACGAACCGAGGATGTCGGGATCCTCGAGCTCGATCACCTCGCGGAGCAGTGGCACCAGCGCGGCACGGGCAGGCTGGTGCCAGCGGTCCTGAACCGCCTCCCGCAATGCCCCGTCCTCGCCGATCTGCAGCGCATGAACCAGCGCGACGACCCGCTGCAGATTGAAAATGGCATCTCGCCGCGACAGCATCTCGGGCAGTGCCGCCCGCGCCTTCGCGGTCGCGAGCCCGACCGAAGGCGTCGCGACGACGAGCCGGAGTCCCTCGGGCCATGTCCAGCGAAACGCTTTGAAGCCGTCAGCCGCCTCGAGCACCGACGTGAGACCGCCGAACAATGCAGGTGCGGCGTTGTCGGCGTGGCCCTCCGCTTCGGCCGCCACACTCAACAGCAGGTCGTCGGAAACGACGCCCGTGACACGCTCGAAGATACGCAGCCCGGCCACGGTCGCCGCGGCGCTGCTCCCCAATCCGGCAGCCATCGGGATGTCGCTCTGGACATCGACCGTCACGGACGGCGCCGACTTCCCTATCTTACGCGCGAGTAGGTTGAACGCCCGCTCGACGGCATTCTCTCCGGTGACGGCTGGAGTGCTCTGCCGGACCACCAGTCGGCTGCCCTCGTCATGGCGGATCTCCACAATCCGGGCGCGGAGGAACAGCTCCACGGCGACTCCGAGGGTGTCGAAACCGCCGCCAAGGTTCGCAACGGAGCCGGGAACGACGACGTCGTCGGGCAAGGCCGACGTGGTGGAATGCGAATGCGTCAACTGAGTCGGTTACGCATCACCGGCGTTTCTAAGTGACACGAAACAAGAAAGATATCACGAATCCTGCCCCATCAGCATGGGAAGGGCGAGCGGTGGCTCGGCGTGCCAGGATTCCGCCGAGATCCGGTGGAGGGCTCTGAGCAGGGCTGCCTCCTCGCAGGATTCGACGGTGATGACAAACGGCAGAGCCTCCTTGGGATATCCCGGCTCCTGCAGCACGGCGTCCAGATTCACGTGTTCGGTGGCGAGCGCTGTCGCGATGGTGGCGAGAATGCCCGGTCGGTCGCGGACGATGAACCGGAGATAGTACGGCCGCGCAGGCGGCGTGCCCAGCACCGCCGGCTGCCACACTTCGGCGTCCGGCCCGGAGCGCTGCGTGAGCGCGAGCAGATCGGACACGACCGCAACCGCCGTGGCCGGACCGCCAGCGCCTGCCCCGCTGAACGCGCTTTCACCACCGTAACGTCCGTAGATCGTCACGACGTTGTTCGCCCCGAGATTGCGCCCGAACGCGGAGCCGGCGGGCACCAGGGCCGGCCCGACGAAGGCATAGAAGTGGCCCTCGTGCTGATGCATCTCCGAGATCTGCCGGATCGTGCAGCCGAGACGCCGCGCGTAGCGGAAGTCCGCACTGGCGATCGAGCGAATCGATCGCCGCGGGATCTCGGCGAGCTGCGTGTACCGGCGAAACGCGATGCCCGCGAGTACGACCAGTTTGGCGGCAGCGTCGAACCCATCGACATCGGCGGTGGGGTTCGCCTCGGCGTAACCGAGCTTCTGAGCATCGGCGAGGACGACGTCCATCGACTCGTCGGAGTCGGCCATCCGGCTCAGGATGTAATTGCAGGTCCCGTTCAGGATGCCAGCCACACCGGTGAGCGTGTCTCCGGAGAGCCCCTCCCGGACACCATGAATGAGCGGCACTCCGCCGCCCACCGCGGCCTCGAAACGGATCTGCGCGCCATGTTCACCGGCCAGCTGCAACAGTTCGGGACCATGTGCCGCGAGCAGCATCTTGTTGGCGGTCACGACCGAGGCGCCCTGTGCGAGCGCACGACGCACGATCGTGTACGGGTCTTCAACCCCACCCATCACCTCGACCACCACATCGGGCGTCGAGGCCAGCGCCTCGTCGACGTTCTGCGTCCAGGTCACCGAATCGGGCACCCAGGGAACGCGCTTGCGGGCCACGTCGCGGTTGAAGACATGCGTCAGCTCAATGCGCTCCGCCAGCTCGGCGCGATCCGCAAGAATACGTGCGACGGAAGCACCCACGGTGCCAAAGCCAAAGAGCACGACCTTCAGCGGCCGACGCGGCGCGGCGGCCGGGCGCGCGGGCAGATCGAATGTCATATGAGCGGTCATCGAAAGACAGTTCCCGTATCCGTGAGCGGACGAGGCCATTGTAGCCTTCGAACACCGTAGACTGTAGAGCAGGGCCAGGAAGGCCCGACTTCTTCACCCTTGCGGGCAGAGACGCCATCAGTGACACACGCGCCCTTCACCATTGCCGTCATCCAGGACTCCGCGAGCGCGGACGCGGGGGAGAACCTCGCCCGGGCTCTCCGGCTCGCGCGCGAGGCCGCGCAGCGAGGCGCGCAGATCATCTGCCTCAAGGAGCTGTTCAACGCCCCCTACTTCTGCAAGGCGCAGGAGGCCGGCCGCTTCGACCTGGCGGAGCCCATTCCCGGAGACACGACGGCGGCGCTGCAACGCCTGGCGCGGGAACTGGAAGTGGTCCTCATTGTCCCGATGTTCGAACGGCAGGCAGCGGGTGTGTACCGCAATTCTGCCGCCGTCATCGACGCCGACGGCGCCCTCCTTGGTGTGTACCGCAAGATGCACATTCCAGATGACCCGCTCTTCTACGAGAAGTATTACTTCACGCCAGGCGACGGGCACATGGACTTCCACGGCGAGAAGCCGGGAGAAGCGCACGGCTTCAAAGTGTGGAAGACGCGGTACGCCACGATCGGCGTCCTGATCTGCTGGGACCAGTGGTACCCGGAGGCGGCCCGTATCACGTCGCTGCTCGGGGCCGAGGTGCTCTTTTACCCCACGGCGATCGGATGGCATCCGGCCGAGAAGGATGAATGGGGTCGCGCGCAGGTGGATGCGTGGCGGACGATTCAACGCTCGCACGCGATCGCGAACGGTGTCTATGTCGCGGCGCCGAACCGCATCGGACATGAGGACGAGCCGGGCACCAACGGCATCACGTTCTTCGGGCATTCGTTCATCGCCGATCCCTTCGGTCGGATGGTCGCCGAAGCCGGCGAGAGCGAAGAGATCCTGATTGCGCGCTGCGACCCGGCCCTGATCGAAACCGTCCGCCGGAACTGGCCGTTTCTCCGGGATCGCCGGGTGGATGCCTACGGCCCCATTCTTCAGCGCTACATCGGGCAGCCCTAGCAGGCAGTGGTGGAACTCGCTACGGCGTGGAGGCACCGAGGAATTCACACACAGAGGCGCCGACGCACCGAGAAGACTCGAATGAATTCAAATACCTCGGAGCCCTCGCCCCTCGACGTCGCTCGGGGCGTCCTGAGGCACGTCAAAGGACGATGTCGTTCCTTCGTTCGTCGCAGCCCGCAAGCGGCTTTCACCGCGGGCTGCTCGAGGTGACCACCGGTCTGCGCATGCCGGCCGAGTGGGAGCGCCACCGCGCGACCTGGATCGCGTGGCCGCATCACGAGCCCGACTGGCCGGGGAAGTTCGCGCCGATCCCGTGGGTCTACGCCGAGATCGCGCGCGTGCTCGCGGCACACGAGCCGGTCGAGATCCTCTGCCAGTCTGACGACACGCGCGAGTCGGCTCATCGCTTACTCGCGGCACACGACGTGCGGCTCGATCGTGTGCGGCTGCATGTCGTGCCGACCGACCGGGTCTGGCTGCGCGACTCGGCGCCGATTGGCGTCCACGACGCCTCCGGCGGTGTCGCGCTCGCCGACTGGGGCTTCAACGCCTGGGCCAAGTACGACAACTGGCAGCGGGACGATCTGATCGGACAGGAGATCGCGCGGGTCACGCAGCTGCCCCGGCTCGTCCCGGTCCACGATGGACGTCCCATCGTCCTCGAGGGCGGCGGTATCGACGTCAACGGTCAGGGACTGATGCTCGTCACGGAAGAATGGCTGCTGAGCGACGTGCAGGTGCGGAATCCCGGCGTCGATCGGGCGGAGTACGAGCGGATCTTTCATGACTGGCTCGGAGTGCGGCAGACCATCTGGCTGGGCGAAGGGTGCATCGGAGACGATACGCACGGGCACGTGGATGACATCGCGCGGTTCGTCTCGAGCGATACGATCGTGCTGGCCGTCGAAGAGGATCCCGCCGACGACAACCACTTGCGATCGATGGACAACCTGCGGCGGCTCGAACACGCCGCGGCCACGCACGGGGCGCTCCGGGTCGTGCGCCTGCCGTTTCCGCGGCCGGTGATGATGCAGGGCGAGCGGTTGCCGGCAAGCTACGCCAACTTCTACATCGCGAATGGACTGGTTCTGGTTCCCACCTTCAACGATGCCAACGACCGCGTTGCGCTCGGCACACTGGCGGCGGTGTTACCCGATCATCGCGTCGTCGGCATCCATGCCGTCGATCTGGTCTGGGGACTCGGCACGCTTCACTGCCTCACGCAGCAGGAGCCAGCGCCGCTGACGAACGATCGGGCGTCACCGTCCCACGGCCACTGACACGGTCATCGTGGCTCCCGGCATCGGAACACCCGATATCTCCGAATAGGACCGATCGAGCAGATTCGCGCCGTCGACGTAGAGGTCGACGAGCGTACCCAGCCGGCGCCCGACTCGCGCGTCGAGGAGCACGTACTGTTCGCGTACGAGGGGACGGGTGCGACGCCGGTACTCGAGCCTCGGCGCGGCACGGAAGCCGCCGGGCAACGGCAGCGCTCCCGCAGCGGTAAACGTCAGCGGCGCATAGTCCAGCGCGTACTTCGACAACAGCGTCACTGCCGGCGCGTCGAGCGCGATGCCCGTGAGCTGGGCCATCACGAACGCACCGCGTTGGAAGTCCTTGCGCACCGAGAGCTCCACGCCCTGGGTGTCGATGTCGCGAATGTTGAACGTCTGCCATCGCTCGGCCGGCGTGGCGCGGAGCCAGTCTATGACCTCGCGATCGGCGCGGCGGAACACGGTGCCCTGAACGAGCACGGCATGCGTCAGGACCAGGTCGACTCCGGCGTCGCCGGCCCAGGCATGCTCCGGCTGCACCTCCGGTCGTGCCAGGTTCGCGGGATCGGAGTAATAACGCTCGGTGAACGTCGGCACGCGAAACGCGCGACCGACCGAGGCACGTAGGTGCACGCGCCCGTTGATCCACGACGACACACCCAGTGATGGATTCCACGAGTTGCCGAACTCCGAATAGTGATCATCGCGCAGGGCTCCGGCCACCTGCGTGCGCTCGCCGAGTGGCTGCCGCCATTCGATGAATCCGCTCGCGCGCGCGACCTCGTGGTCACCGAGGTTCGTCGAACGGACCCAGTCGCCGCCCGCCTCGCCGCCGACGGCGACCGAGGCCTTGCCCAGGCGCCTGGACCCGACGGCCCTGGCCGAGAGCGCATGCGTGCGGTGGTGGTTGTCGGACAGCGCCGGGGTGAGCTGATTGAAGATGAAGCGATCGCCGTGCGTGCGATAGCTGCCGTCAACGGTGAGTAACCAGGCGGCGCCAAGCGCGATACGACGATCCGCGCTGAGCAGCGCCTCGTCGGTCCATTCGCGCGACGGCGCATTCCCGCCATAGAAGTTGTTCGCCCCGAATCTCTTGCGCAGCAGCGACAGAGACACGCCGGTCGCCGATCCGAAATTCGTGCGCGAACGGAACAGCGTCGTCTCGTAGTCCCGATCGACGATGAAGCCATCCGATCGATCGAACGAGGCATCGAGCATCTGTTGAATCCCGTTTCGCGCAAACGCCACGCCGGCGGCGCCACCCGCGGTCTCGAAGGTTCCGCCGTGCAGCTCGAGCCGTGGCATTCCCGGATCGCGTCGCGTGATGATGTTGATCGTCCCGCCGAACGCGTCAGCGCCGAACAGCGACGACCCGGGGCCGTACAGCACTTCGATGCGCTCGACCGCTTCGAGCGGTATCGGAATATCGCCGTTGTGATGGCCCGACTGCGCATCGTTGAGGCGCTGGCCGTCAACGAGGATCAGCGCCTGCCCGAAGCCGGCGCCGCGCACCGAGAAATCGGTCTGGACGCCCTTCGCCCCGCGGGCGCGGACGTCGACGGAGGACAGCAGCCGCAGGACATCGGCTACCGACGAGACCGGCAGCGAGGCAATCTCCTGCCGCGAGATGACGGCGATTGCCCGTTCCGTGCTGCCCAGTTCCACCGGTGTCGTTGCCGCAGTGACAACCACGGTGTGCCGATAAGAGTCCTGAGCAGCTGCCGGCATGACGCCGGCCAGGAGGCAGAGCGCCGCTGCGCGCACGAGGCGCCGGATTTCGAGTGTCTGCATCAAACGCGACTCCTGCGGGTGCGCCTCCTGGCGCACAGTGGCACGCCGGTGCTCCGGCCGCACACCTGTGCAGTTTCGCACGGTCGCACGTCTCTGCCTCCAGGATGATCAGCTCACGGCGCCAGAGCCGTCCCGGTGACAGCGCACGCATCGATGGCATGCCGAAAGCTGGAGTGTAACCGTCGATGAACCGGGCCACGCTTCGTACCGCCGCACTCTGTCTGGCCGCAGGTCTCGCCGGCCTGGCGCTGCAGGCGGTCGGGGTCAACGCGGTGCAGCAGATCTGGCCCGGCCGGATGGTCACACTGGCGGCGGCGATCCTGCTCGGACCCTGGTATGGCGTCGCAGCGTCGGCGCTCACGCTCTGCACGTCATCGCCCATCATCCTCGTGACCGGGGTGCTCGAAGCGCTGATCATCGGCGCTGCCGCGCGACGTGCCTATCCGCCCCTCGTGGTCGGCGCGCTGTTCTGGGTGGCCGTCGGTCTGACCTGCGGGCTGGCGCCGCAACTCTATGGCGCCGACCCCTCGCTCGGCCCCTGGTCCTTCGGACTGCAACGCATCCTGAATGGGATGGTCGCCGTCGTGATCGCCGATCTGATCGCCACGGTCGTCGCCAGCCATCGGCCCTCATCGCACGACCTCCCGCCCCGGCGTCTGCGCTGGTATGCGTTCCACGCCTTCGTCCTGGTCGGCGTCGCGCCGGTGCTCGTGCTGAGTGCCGTCCTCGGCCGGGTCGTGTCCGATCGCCACGAGTCGGAAGGGCGCACCCACATGCACGAGATGGCGGTCTCCGCACGCGATGAGATCACGGCGTACGTCCGGGATCACACTCGTGCCGTCGAGACGCTGGCGGCGGCGCTGACCGCTCTCGACGCGGACGGCGAACGCCGCGAGCGGCTGCTCGAGATGTATGCGCGGCTCGATTCCAGTTTCCAGCACATATCGCTCGTCGACACGCGCGGCATGCTGATCGCGACGACCGGCGACATCGAGGAAGGCGCGGAGCTGCGCAAGCGAGGCATCGGCGATCGGCCCTACTTTCAGCAGGCGCTGGCGACGCACCGCACAACCGTGTCGCCCGTTGTCATCGCCCGCTCGTCGAACCGGCAGCCGGTCATCCTGATCACGTCGCCCTATCTCGATCGCGACGGTGTTCCAGTTGGAGCGGTGTGCGGCGTGCTCGATCTCTCCGACCTGCGCAATCTCCTTTCGCGCAACGTGCTGCTCCCGGCGGCCCGCGTCACGATCGTCGATGCCTTCGACAAGGTGATCCACGCGTCCGACGGCGCCGGCTTCACCGTCTCCCAGGACGTGCACGCGGAGCCGCTGCTCAACGCCGCATCGCGCACGACGTCCGACGTCTTCTCCTATCAGCACGGTCAGGACGCCGAGGGCGTTCGCCTGGCCGCCGTCGCGCTCGTGCCCGGAACCGGCTGGCGGGTTTTCGTCGAGCATTCGCTCGCCGGGCTGCGCCTGCAGACCACCAGCTACTACGCGCTCACGCTGCTGCTGATCGGGCTCGCCCTCGGCGGCGGGGTGCTCGCGGCGCGTCGTTTCTCCGCCGCCGTGGCCAACCCGCTCGAGAGCGTTGTCACGATGGTCCGCAATCTGACGGTCCGGGCGGAGACGGTCGACATCGACGCCGGCGAGGCCCCCGTTACTGAAATCCGCGAGCTCGTCGACGACGTACGCCGGATGCAGCAGCGGCTGGCCGATTCATATGGCCAGCTGGAACAGGCGCTCGGTCAGAAGGTGAGGCTGAATCGAGAGCTCCAGGTGCTGACCGCCGATCTCGATCGCAAGGTTCGCGAGCGGACGTCCGAGCTGTCGGAAGCCACGCGGATGGCGAAGGACGCGAATCGGGCGAAGAGCGAATTCCTCGCCAACATGAGTCACGAGATCCGGACGCCGATGAACGGCATCCTCGGCATGAGCGATCTCGCGCTGCAGACGGATCTCACGCCGATCCAGCGGGAGTACCTGCAGACCGTCCGCCAGTCGGCGGAGGCGCTGCTGGTCATCATCAACGACATCCTCGACTTCTCGAAGATCGAAGCGGGCAAGCTCGAGATCGACAGCGTCGACTTCTCGCTGCGCCAGCTGCTCGACGACACGATACGGCCGCTGGCGCTGCGGGCGCACGAGAAGCGGCTCGAGTTGCTCATCGATGTGCGGCCGGAGGTTCCGGACGGTCTCGCCGGCGATCCCAATCGTCTGCGCCAGGTCATCACCAATCTGGTCGGCAACTCGATCAAGTTCACCAACGCCGGCGAGGTGGTCGTCCGCGTCCGGCGCGAGCTGTCCGTGGCGGGCGGCGTCGGCCTGCACGTGAGCGTGATCGATACCGGCATCGGGATCCCGCCCGAGAAGCAGACGGCCATCTTCCAGGCCTTCACCCAGGCCGACGGCTCCACCACGCGCAAGTTCGGCGGCACGGGACTCGGCCTCACGATCTGTGCTCAGCTGATCTCGCTGATGGGCGGCCGCATCTGGGTCGACAGCACTCCGGGGCGTGGCAGCGCCTTCCAGTTCTCGGTCACGCTGCCGGAAAGCGCAAAGCCGGTCGCGGCGCGTCAGCTGCCTGGCGTCGAGGAGCTCTCCGGACTCTCGGCGCTGGTGGTCGACGACAACCCGACGAACGTGCGGATCGTGTCGGAGATCCTGGGGCAGCGCGGCATGCACGTCGTGCAGGCGACGAGCAGCGCGGAGGCCCTTCAGGCCGTCGATGCCGTGGACGCCGCCTTCGCCATTGCCATCCTCGACATGGAGATGCCGGGCGTGAACGGCCTCGATCTGGCGGCAACGCTGCGGCGCCATCCGCGCTGCGCGTCGGCGCCGGTCGTCATTCTGACGTCCGCCGATCGATCGCAGGAAGCGCGCAGCGCGGCGGCGATTCCGGACGTCCGCTGGGTGGTCAAGCCGGTCGGGCAGGTGGCACTCCTCGAGGCGATCCGGACGGCGCTCGGCGCGCGGAGCTCGCGAGACACTCAGGCGGCCGCACCGGCGGTGACGCCGATGCGCGCCGCGCATCGGCTGCGGGTGCTCGTCGCCGAAGACAACGCCGTCAATCGGAAGCTCGCCGAGCACCTGCTGCAGCGACGCGGCCACACGCCGATCCTGGTGACCAACGGCCGCGAGGCAACCGAGGCACTGCTGCACGAAGGCGTCGATCTCGTGCTGATGGACCTGCAGATGCCCGAAATGGACGGCTTCGAAGCCACCGCGGTCGTCCGCGAACGCGACCGCGCCAACGGCCGCCGCACGCCGATCATCGCGCTGACCGCTCATGCGATGGAGGGCGATCGCCAGCGCTGCCTCGATGCCGACATGGACGGCTACATCTCCAAGCCGGTCAAAGCCGTAGAGCTCTTCGAGGTCATCGATCGCGTGATGGCGGCGGCGCGCAAGAACGCGGCGTAGCCGGCCTCGCTGAAAGTCGCCGATGGCGGCGAGCGCCGCGGAACGAGCGCGTCAGTGCGTCGTCTGCTTCCCCGCCCGTTTGAGCACCGCCGTCACCTGACCGTGCGCGACGACCGCATCCGGCAGCTCCTGCAGCGCCGTGTGATAGCGCTGGGCGTACGCGTTGCCGGCTTCATCCGGTACGACCAGCACGCGAGCCTGACGGATGATGGCGTCCACCTCGGCGCGCGGCTCCGGGTGCTCGACGTCGAGCATCGTGTCGATCCGAACGATGAGCTCCGACAGCGGGTGGAGCCAGGCAAAGTGCGGATCGCGCATGACGATCGCGAGCAGTTCCGCGGGCGATGCACGCCCGTGCCGACGATCGTAGGCGACGCGTTCCCAGTCCAGCAGCGTCTTGTGCAGTTGCAGCAGCACGCGACGGAGGTCGCCGAGAAGTTGCCGTTCCGCTTCCGTCATCGCTCCGCTCCTGATGTCGACATGCGCGAGGAAATCAGTGCTGGAGGTTTCGCGCAAGTTGTCGCACTATAGACGGGCTCATACACTTCGGCCATGTCGCCGCACTCCAGCGCCTGCGTATCCCATCATGCACGAGCACGAGCCCGAGACCACATCAGAGTCGGTCCGTCTTCCACGCACCCTCGTCGAATCGTTCGACGCACCCGATACTGAGTCACCCCGCCTCTCTCCATTGCGAGAAGGGCTGCCGCCCGGATTCCGCATGCGGGCTGATGCGCACTATGTCGACCAGCTCGACACACGCATGCCAAGCATCCCGGTGCGGCTGATCGACACCAGCGCGATCGAAGTGGGCCATCAGCAGGGCGACGCGGTCTCACCGGCGTTCGTCGAATCGGTCAAGCGATTCGGGGTTCTGCAGCCACTGCTCGTCAGCTCACACGGCGCCCGATATCGCGTGATCGCCGGCCGCCGCCGTCTCGCCGCGGCGGTCGCCGCCGGCCTGCGTGACGTGCCCTGTCTCGTCCAGCACGTCGACGTCGAGCACGCGGAACAGATGGCGCTTGCAAGCAACCTTCCCGCCGCGCGCCCGCGTCCGTCGGCGCCCCCGGCGGCGATGGCTCCGGACAAGCCGGGCATCACCGTGGAGCTCACCAACATCGTGTCGGCACTCGTGTCGTGCGCCGAGCTGCTGGCGAGTCCCTCCGCGCTCACGCAGGCGGTGGCCGCCGATCTCGTCCGTGCGGAAGCGGCGCGCGCGCTCGATTCACTGATGGCCATCCGCATCCTGCGCGATGAGATGCCGCTCTCGCGCGCTCCCATCGCGATACAGACGATCCTCGATCGCCTGGCGAGCGCCGCCGCGCTCGAGCGCCAGATCAGGGGGATTGTGCTGCACATCGACGCGACGGCGGACGCCCGCGCGACGATGATCAAGGCCGATGGCCGATTCATGGTGTTTGCGTTGTCCGGTCTCGTCGCCGCGGCAGCGGCACTGGTCGAGTCTGCCAGCGGCGGCCGCTCCGCCGCCGACAACCGGCCCGCGACCGCCATCCGTCTGCGCTGTGCGCAGGACGGCCAGCAGATCACTTTCAGCGTGACGCAGCAATCAGTGGAGCTGCCGGCAGCCTGGCTCGCCCGCCCCTTCGAGATCGCCTGGCCGATTCGGAACGGCGCCACCGCGCTCACCCAGCTGCAGGCCTCCCGCTGCGTCGCGCAGAGCCACGGCGGCACGCTCGATGTCACTCCCGTCGACGGCGGAACGAATTTCGCCCTGGAGATACCGACCGTCGCGCCAGGCGCGTGAACGCCGTAGAGTGCTGCCGCGTGAGCGGCGGCGCGATGCGGCGTGAACGCCGTCACCGCCAGCGAATCAGCAGCACCCCAGCGAGCAGCAGCACCGCACCGAGCGCTCGCGACGGCGACAAGCGGTGGACGGTCAGCCCGAACCATCCGTAATGATCGATGAGCAAAGCAGCGAGCGTCTGCCCGACGATCACGGACGCCACCATCAGCGCAACGCCGAGCGACCGCGTCGAGAGGATCACGATCAGGACATAAGCGGCTCCGAGCATGCCGCCAGTCCAGATCCACCACGGCAACCGTGACGCACTGGCGAACGACGGGATCGGCTGACGCGTAACTGCGACGACGAAGAACAGCAGCACGAGCCCGACGAACACCTGCACAACGGTCGCCCAGATCGGACTCCCGAGCGCCGCGCTCAACCGCGCGTTGATGATTGCCTGGAACGCGAGACCGACGCCGGCCAGCGCCGCGAGCGCGAGATAGCCGGGTATGCCCATCGTCAGACGAAGGCGGTCGAGGAGCGCGGCTCGACGCGCGAGGCGTGCGAGTCAGCCCCGAACACGTGGGTGTGCTGCGCGCATATGTCCTGAAACTGCGAGGTCTGCGTGGAGAAGTTCCCGACCGAATAGCCGCAGAGCAGCGAGAAGGCGTGACGCGCGGCCAGTTGGTTCCACAGGACTTCGAGCGCGAGCGCCGCGTCGGCGCGACCCGCATGCCACAGGAGATCGACCATCTCCCCGTAGACACGCACGCGCGAGCGTTTGCGGCCGCCGCGCGTCTTGTCGATCAGCGCCCCGAGATTCTGTTCAACGAAACGCGGATCGGGAGCGGCGCCTCCCGCCATCAACGCCGAGAGCGTGGCCTGGGCATCCAGCAGCACCAGGTCACCGATGCGCAACGCCGCCGCAATATCGATCAGACGCGCACTGAGCGCATCGAGAATGCCCGCCGTATGCGGTTCGGTGGCGATGACCATCGCCGGCTCGCCGCGGAGGAAGCCCTCACCCACGAATGTCGCGACGGTCGCATACAGGCACGCTTCGTTGCTGTAGAACTGCACGGCGTGCGGGGCATCCCGACGGGCGAAGAGCGCCTCGGACATCGGACAAGAATATCAGGGATCCAAGCCCTGAGATCAACGCACGTCGGCCACGTGCTTCAGGGCGTCGAGCGGCAGCATGCGATAGCGTCCGCTCGGCGTTCGCTTCGCCCCGTCACGCTCGTAGACGAACACAAGCGAATAGGCATCGAAGTTCCTGAACCATTCGTCCCAGTCGATGGGACGGAAGCGGCCGAGGCCAGGGAAATTGAACCTGATGCCGGTGCCGTCGTCGTTGACGATGAGCGTGGATGGGCCGGAGTCGGTCGCCTCACCAGTGGCCGGTTCCGCGTGGCGCCGCGCCGCCCATCGGCGGATGAGCGCGTGATCCTGCGTGGCCACGACAGAAACGTCGGCGAGCCGGTCTTCGCTGGCGGCATCGATGAGCACGACCGGTGAATTGTCGGGAAGGAGCGAACGCGGTTCCATGCAGGCCCTCATCGCGAGGCCATCAAGATATGTACCGTTCTACCCCGTCGTATCCGCGAGCGCGAACTCCTCGTAGCTGCCCTTGAAGTCGTGGATCTCGCCACCATGGAAATGCCAGACGCGAGAGCCCACTTCCTCCATCAGGTCCTGATCGTGCGTAACCAGGAACACGGTTCCCTCGAAACGCTGCAGGGCGATGTTCAGGGCATTGATCGATTCGAGATCGAGATGGTTCGTCGGCTCATCGAGCACGAGAACGTTTGGCTTCTGCAGCATCAGCCGGCAGAACAGAAGGCGCGCTGTCTCGCCGCCGGACAGCGCTTCCGTCGGTTTCAGTCCTTCCTCGCCGCTGAACAGCATCTGACCGAGCAGACCGTGTATATCCTGCCGTGCCGCCTCGGGATCGAACGCGTGCAGCCATTCGACCACCGTCGTGCCGGGACGGATGGTACCGGTGTGATCCTGCGGGAAGTAGCCGATCGACACCTCATGCCCCCAGCGCACCGTGCCGGCATCTAGACGGCCCGCCGGCAGTACCTGACCGGGGGCGTCGCTCAGCAGCGCATGGAGCAGCGTGCTCTTGCCGAGCCCGTTCCGTCCAACCAGGACGATCTTCTCCCCGCGGTTGACCACTGCACCGAATCGCGAGATCACCTCGGGCCCGTCGTACGATTTGGTCACACCGGTGCATTCGAGCACCAGGCGGCCGGAGGGACGGCCCATCTGAAAGCGGATGTACGGGCGTTGAATGTTCGACCGCGCCAGCTCCGTCGTCTGCAGCCGCTCCACTTCCTTGCGCCGCGACTGCACCTGACTCGAACGGGTGCCGGCCGAAAAGCGGGCGATGAAGTCGTTGAGCTGTGCGATCTTCTTTTCCCGCTGGACGTTGTTGGCCTCGAGGCGGACGCGAATCTGCGTCTTGGCCAGCACCATATCGTCATAGCCGCCGCTGTAAGTGATGATCGTCTCGTAGTCGATGTCGGCTGTATGCGTACAGACGGCGTTGAGGAAATGACGGTCGTGCGAGATGACGATCAGCGTGCCGTCATAGCGGTTGAGGAATTCGATCAGCCAGTGAATCGAGTCGAGGTCGAGGTGATTCGTCGGCTCGTCGAGGAGCAGCGCCCCGGGCCGCCCGAACAGCGCCTGGGCGAGCAGGACACGCACCTTCTGCCCGCCCTGCAGCTCGGACATTGACCGCTGGTGCAGTTGATCGGGGATGTCGAGACCCTGCAGCAGGATCGCTGCATCGCTTTCGGCCGAGTACCCATCCTCTTCGCCGACAATTCCCTCCAGCTCCCCCAGACGCATGCCGTCGGCGTCGGTGAGCTCGGGCTGCGCATACAGCAGATCGCGTTCTTCGAGGGCGCGCCAGAGCCGAGCGTTCCCCATCACGACCGTATCGATCACGCGAAAGCGATCGAAGGCGAACTGATCCTGCCGCAGGATCCCCATCTTCGCCGGGCGGACGATGTTGCCCTTCTGCGGCGCGAGGTCGCCGCTCAGCAGCTTCATGAAGGTCGATTTGCCGGCGCCGTTCGGACCAGTCAGCCCGTATCGTCGCCCCACGGTGAACGTCGTGGTCACGTCGTCGAAGAGGACCTTCGACCCGAATCGCATCGAAACGTTGTTGACGGAAATCATGAGGAGGATTCTGAATCGTAGCAGACCGGAGGACCCGATTCCTCACGGCGGCGCTACGACCCAGCTCAAACTGAGTCGATATTTCACCGGGCGCCCGTCCTTCAGCGCCGGATAGAACTGCCATGTCTTGGCCGCGCTCAGGAGCAGCATGTCCGGCAGGCGAACGGGCTTGGATTTGAGCAGCACCTGCTGTACAGCGCCCGTTTCATCGATCGACAACTCCATCGTGTTCGTACCGAGCAGGTCGGGTTCGACGGGTGGCACCGGCGGGAGCTTTGGCGAAAACAACACCGGCGGCTTCACGTCCAGAGACGCCTTCGTGTACACGGTGGGATCGCTGAAGACGCCCCGCGGTGGAACGCCCGTCGCCACCGGCGGCAGCGCGAGTGCGCCTTCCGCAATGCTCCGCGCTTCGAGCGGCGATGCGGGCAGGGAGTTCTCCGATTCGGTCAACGGGCCGCCGTCGAGTGCGGCCGCCACTGGCCCGGAAGGATTCGTCTGGCTGGAAAGTTGAACGTCACCGTCCCCGCGAGACGGGCGCCGGGGACGCGTCGGCACCGGCGTGCCGCGCTCGACTGGCGCTGAGGGCTTGTCGTTCACGGCAGACGGCGAAGGCGCGATGAGCCGGCGAACCGACTGCACGACATTGGAAGCCGCAGCGGCGAGCGTGCGAACCGGCGTTGGGGCGGACCCGTGGGCGAAACGACGGAACGCCAGATACGAGCCGGCGAGCAAAACCAGCAACGCCGCCGCGATCGCGACCCACTGCGGCACCTTGCGCCGCTTCACCAGCGGCGGCGGTGCCGGTGCAGGCGTTTCCACCGGCGGCGGCTCCTCCATCGCGAGCGGGACGGTGGCGGTGGATGTCAGGCATCGGCGGTAGAGCGCCTGGATCAGTTCGGTCCGATCTGGCCGGGCGTAATACGCCAGAGCCTCTCCGTACGCGGCTACCGATCGATATTTTTCGGATCCGATGGAGTGCGCCACGAACAAGCGCAACGGTATCGGCGTCGTGACCGGATCGAGGAGCGTATTGAGAAGCCGCCCAAGGCCGTCGACATCAGAAGTTGCTGGTGCGCCGCGCGGGATCACTACCGTTCCCTGCGCCGTGATCAGCACGTCCGCTGCATCGGGAACGAGGACCGCTTCGCCGGCGGCGGTCAGCGCGAGACACAGTTCCTCGATCACCGCGACCGACTCGGTCCAGTGCACGGGGACACTCAATGCCAGGACGTGAGCGAGCGAAATGGGATTCGCCGCCGCTCGCCCATCGTCAAGGTCTGTCGGATGGATGTTCACATCTGTCATGGCGTCGCAGCGAGCCGGAAACCATGATACCTAGAAGCCGGCGGCGGGAAGCGCCGAAGTGATGGTATCGCCGAGTTTTTAGGAAAGGACCGTACAGAAGAGTCGGACGAGCTGGCGCTCAGCGAGGGGCCGCTACGGTCTTCAGGAGATACCGGAACGAGACGGGATGACCATCCTTCATTGCTGGCTTGAATCGAAGGTTCTTGGCCTCCTGGGGGAGAAGCATATCGGGCAGTCGCGCCGGTCGGCCGAGCAACTTGACCGTCTGAACGTGCCCGGTCGGATCGACCACGAGCTCCATCGTGTTGCTCACCTGTGAATCGGTCCCCTCCGGTGCTGGCGGTGGCGCCGGCCGCTTGGAAAGCAACATGGGAGGGACGACGTCCCGATCCGCATCCGTGTAGATGACCCCGTCG
>Ga0207701_10001931_pt1 | contig 21543 bp, 17 predicted proteins | sample KBSSwiSSwithPhiX_FD_184294 | JGI IMG/M metagenome (GOLD analysis project Ga0207701, IMG submission 184294) | Switchgrass rhizosphere bulk soil microbial communities from Kellogg Biological Station, Michigan, USA, with PhiX - S5 (SPAdes) (version 2) | ecosystem: Environmental > Terrestrial >... | reverse complement strand
CGGGACTTCCCTTTGGTTCTTTCGGAAACGGAGGCACTCCAACTCCAACTCCAACTCCAACTCCAACTCCAACTCCAACTCCAACTCCAACTCCAACTCCAACTCCAACTGCGACACCCACAGCAACTGTTACGCCCACTGCAACTCCAACGGCTACACCGACTCCTCCATTGGCTTCGGACAACTTCAACCGTGCGGATGGAGGACTGGGCCTAAACTGGGTCAAACCGGTACCGGCGTCGGAACAGACGTTGATCATTCTCGACAACGCGGTGACGCCCGACACGGATAACGCGCATTGCTACGCATACTGGACGGGGAACACGTTTAACCAGAATCAGTATTCCCAGGTGCAGGTGATAAACGTGGGACCATGGAATGGAGTAATTGCTCGGGCACAGGCCGGAATCGATCGATTCTATATGGCCTTTGTATTCGACGTTAACGACTACCGTATTTATCTGCGAAAGGACGGGCTTTATTATGCCTTGGCCACGGGCAGTACCGAGACATGGGTGCCTGGCGATATTGTCAGGCTCGAGGCGGTGGGGTCCAACCCCGTTCAGTTGACATTGCTTCGAAACGGGAACCCGGTGCTGACCTATACCGACGCAACAGAGAACCTCGTTGGAGGCAGCCCCGGCATAGGAATCTTTTCGAGAACCGATGCTAATCTCACGATCGATAATTGGGAAGGCGGCAATCTGGGACCTATGGGGCCTCTGATGCCATCTAGTGTGGCCGGGAATCTTGTGGCCACCGCATTAGGGATGAATGAAGTCAAGCTGACTTGGGCCCCGGCACCCGACAACTTCCGTGCGAGTAAGTATGAAGTGGAGCGGAAGGATCCCGTAAGCGCACGGTTTGTGCATCTCGGTACAACGACGGGAACGAGCTACACTGACACGGGATTGGCGGCAGGTGGTAACTACAGCTATCGCATCATGGTGAGAGACACGAAGGGGAAGCTGAAAGACTATTCAAGTGTGGCGAGCGTGACAACAGGTTCACCGACAATTGTTCCTCGCAGCGCACCATAACGATCGGAACGGCCGATGGGCAAGGCAACGCAGGTTGGCCACGCACAAATCGTCGCCAACGGTTCACTTAATAGAAGCTCGAAGACAACCCACCATCAAGCAGCAAGTAATAAGATCTAGAATACGTCGTGCAATTCACTGAGACAAAGCTCAAGGGCGCCTATGTTATTGACCTTGAACGCAGGGAGGACTCACGAGGTTTTTTCGCGCGCGCCTTTTGCCAGAAAGAATTCGCCGCGCACGGACTCAAGCCACTTATCGCGCAGGCAAATGTCGCCTATAACTTTAAGAAGGGCACGCTGCGCGGAATGCATTTCCAATTTCCCCCAACGGGGGAAACAAAGTTGGTGCGTTGCACACGGGGCGCGATTCTGGACATTATCGTGGATCTGCGCCCCGAAAGTCCTACCTACCTCCAAAATATCGCCGTCGAGTTGAATGAGGAGAACGGGCGCGCGCTCTATGTGCCAGAGCGTTTCGCGCACGGTTATCAGACGTTGCGCGACAACACAGAGACCAGCTACCAGGTCGGCGAGTTCTACGCACCGGATTATGAGAGCGGCCTCATGCACAACGATCCGCGCGTCGGCCTCGAGTGGCCACTGCCGGTGACAGTAATTTCGGACAAAGACCAAAAGTTCAAGTTGCTCGATCACATCGAGCCGGAGCTCAGGCGGCGTATGACCGTTTAAGACAAGACACCCAGGAGTAATCATTCATGGTTATTGTCGATAAGGCTTTGGAAGCATGCGCGGAGCAAGGCAAGCCGATCAAGGTTGCGATTCTGGGCGGCGGGTTCATGGCGCAAGGGCTCACAAACCAGATTGTGAACAGCGTCCCCGGCATGACGATGGTCGCCATTTACAGCCGTAAACCGCAGAAGGCGCTCCATGTCCTGAATTACTCCGGCCTGGAGAATCCCATCGAAGCTGTCACGCAGAGTCAGTTGGACGATGCTATCCGTGCAGGGAAGCCAGCCTTTACTCAAGATGTCATGTTACTGGCGCGCTCAGAGCATGTGGATCTAATAGTGGACACGACCGGCTCTGTGGAGTTCGGGGTACATGTTGTACTCGAAGCATTCAAACACGGCAAAGACGTTGTGCTGCTCAATGCGGAACTAGACGCGACAATCGGCCCGATTCTCCAGACTTATGCTGACAAGCATGGAGTGATTCTCTCGGCATGCGACGGCGACGAACCGGGCTTACAGATGAATCTCTATCGTTGGGTGAAGGGGCTTGGCCTTATGCCGCGCGTCATGGGGAACATCAAGGGGTTGCAGGATCCCTATCGAAACCCGAGTACGCAAAAAGGGTTCGCCGAGAGATGGGGCCAGAATCCTGCGATGGTTACCAGCTTTGCTGACGGGTCGAAAATCAGCTTCGAGCAGGCGATCGTGGCAAATGCGACCGGCATGGTTGTCAAATCACGCGGCATGTCCCGGGGCGCGGAATACAAAGACGACGTGATGAAAATTGGAAGCCTGTATGATATTCAAGAGCTTCGCAGGCTCGGCGGGATCGTCGATTACGTCGTTGGTACACCCTTTACGAAGGTCTATTGCCTTGCCGAGCACCCCGATCCGAAGCAGCGGCATTACCTGAATCTTTATAAGATGGGTGAGGGCCCGCTGTACTCGTTCTTTCTCCCCTATCATCTGGTCCATTTCGAGGTCCCGAATGCTATCGCTCGGGTTGCGCTTCTGCGGGATTCAGTTGCCAGGCCGCTCGGAGGGCCAGTCGTTGAGGTTTGTGCGGTTGCTAAACGCGATTTGAAAGCGGGCGAGGTGCTCGACGATTACGGAATGTACATGACCTATGGTGAGGCTGTGAACACGGGCGAGATGAGTAATGGCCGCTACCTGCCGGAAGGATTGGTCGAAGGCTGTAAATTGAAGCGCGATATTTCAAAGGACGCGGTCCTCACATACGACGACGTGGAATTGCCACAGGGTCGGCTGGCGGATCAATTGCGCGCCCAACAATATCGCCATTTTCGCGGCGAAACCTGGCTGGAGGAAAAGATCAAGAGTCGCAACTGAGCTGCCGCTTGTTTCAAAGGAACTCTATGCCTCAAAAACCGGAGAAGAGACTGTGAAAGTGGTTTTATTTTGCGGCGGTTTCGGCATGCGTATGCGCGAATACTCCGAAGCTTTGCCCAAGCCAATGGTGCCGATTGGGTATCGTCCCATCCTTTGGCATATAATGAAGTATTACGCCCACTACGGACATAAAGATTTTATTTTGTGTTTAGGTTACAAGGCTGACGTTATAAAAAAGTACTTCCTCGAATACGACGAGTGTGTGTCAAATGACTTTGTCCTTTCCAGCGGAGGCAAGAATGTTGAATTGCTGAGTAGCGACATCGATGACTGGAACATCACTTTTGTGGACACAGGGCTTACCTCGAACGTTGGTCAGCGTCTGAAAGCTGTCCGAAGGCAGCTTGAAGGAGAGGAGATGTTCCTTGCCAACTACACCGATGGTCTTTCGGACGTACCGCTTCCTGCGGTCATTGAATCTTTCAAGGATAGCGACAATGTCGCCTGCTTTGTGGGTGTGAAGCCGCGGGCTAGCTTCCATCTTATCACGATGGAGTCAGGTGGTGTCGTCACGAGTATCGAGCACATCGCTAAATCAGGAATGCGGATGAACGGAGGGTTCATGGTGTTGCGGCCTGAAATTTTCAGTTACATAAAGGATAGCGAGGAACTCGTAGAAGAACCGTTCCGGCGACTCATTGGCGCTGGCCGGCTGATGGTTTATCCACATGACGGCTACTGGGCCTGCATGGATACTTTCAAAGAAAAGCAGGACCTTGAAGACGTCTTCGGCCGAGGCAGTGCTCCTTGGGCAGTGTGGAATCATCAGCACGAAATCAAGAAATGATTTCGTGCAATCTAAATGGTGCGAAGCGTGTCCTGTGCCTGGGCGCACACAGCGACGACATCGAGATCGGCTGTGGCGGCACACTGCTGCGGATGATTGAGCAGTCGGAGAGGATCGAATTTTACTGGCTTGTGCTGTGTTCCAATGCAACGCGAGCCAAAGAAGCCAAGCGCAGCGCGAATGCTTTCCTGAACGGCGCGCGGAACAGAACAGTAGTTGTGAAATCCCTTCGAGATGGATTCCTTCCCTACCTTGGTCCGCCAGTCAAAGAATGCTTCGAGGAACTCAAGAAAGTCTTCACGCCCGATGTAATCTTCACCCATTGCCGGCACGATCTTCACCAGGACCACCGTCTGGTGTGCGAGTTGACGTGGAACACGTTTCGCGATCACTTCATCCTCGAATACGAGATCCCGAAATACGACGCTGATTTGCGTTCACCTAATTTTTTCGTGCCCTTGAGCGAGACCCAAGCGCGCAAAAAAGTGAAGAGTCTGATTCGGTACTTTAACACGCAACAGAATAAGCAGTGGTTCTCTGAGGAGTTGTTTTACGGTCTGATGCGGCTTCGGGCGACGGAGGTCGCCTCTCCCGCCCGTTACGCGGAGGCTTTTTACGGTCGGAAAGTGTTACTCGGGACAACGAATTAAGCTGCGCGAGGGAGTGCGGTAAATTCGCCGTCGCCAAATTCTACGCATGCATGATTACGCAATCATCGGAGGTGGTATCGTCGGACTGGGTACGGCTTTGGCTGTGGGCAAAAAATATCCCAAGGCGAGGATCCTGGTTTTGGAAAAGGAGGAATATCTCGCGCAACACCAGACTGGCCGGAACAGCGGTGTCATCCATTCAGGGATTTATTACAAGCGCGGAAGCGTGAAATCCAGGTTCGCCGTGCAAGGCAGCCGCTCAATGGTTCAGTTTTGCCGCGAACACGGCATCAAACACGAAGTCTGCGGAAAAGTGATCGTCGCCACCAAGGCGTCGGAGCTTCCGCTTCTCGACAGCTTGTTTCAACGAGGGCTCGACCACGGGCTCGCCGTCGAACGGCTCGCACCCGAACAAGTGCAGGAGATTGAGCCACACGTCCGCTGCGCCGGTGCCATTAAGGTCCCGTCCACGGGAATCGTCAACTACCGGGAGGTTTCGGCGAAATATGTAGAACTGGTTAACGCTCAGGGCGGAACGGTGCAGACCGGCACGCGCGTTGACCGTTTCCGCGAAGCGAATGGGATTCAAGTCATTGAAACACCTAGCCGGGAGTTTGAGGCCGGATTTATCATTAATTGCGCCGGCCTGTTTAGCGATCGCGTGGCCAGATTCGCTGGCCTAAAGCCGAGTGCGAAAATCATCCCCTTCCGTGGCGAGTACTACGAGTTGATCCCGAAAAGACGATATCTCGTAAGGAGCTTAGTTTACCCGGTGCCCAATCCCGATTTTCCATTCCTAGGTGTTCATTTTACGCGGATGATTGATGGCTCCATCCACGCCGGACCCAATGCCGTGCTCGCCTTCAAACGGGAGGGGTATTGCAGGACCGATATCAACTGTAAGGATTTGTTTGAGACTCTGACCTTTTCGGGTTTCTGGAAGCTGGCACGCAAGCACCATCGAGAGGGGATTATGGAGATGATGCGTTCAGTGAGCAAACGGGCGTTCGTAAGGAGTCTTCAACAACTCATCCCTGAAATAACTGAAGATGACTTGGTTCCGGCGAATTCCGGAGTCCGGGCGCAAGCGTTGATGCCTGACGGAAAACTGGTGGACGATTTCCTGATTGTGAATGGAAGAAATTCTATACATGTCTGCAACGCCCCCTCGCCCGCGGCGACAGCCTCACTTGAAATCGGACGGTTCATTGCGAACCACGTTCCGGAAGTGACGCGTTCCGAGGCGAGATTCTCATTTCCGGCATGACAAATCCCACGCCCCTTGGTTCCGGGCGACACCTCGCATCGCCGGGTTCGTCGCATTTATCTTGCCAATCCACAAATTTGTAGGGTAAACGACATTGCATGATACAGGAGAGCAGACAAATGTCGTACGATCGCCGCAGACCTGAGCCGAGCTGGTCCCCGTGCCTGTTCGCTTTTTTTATTTTTGCCGGGTTCGTGTGCGGCAGCTGCCAGAGCCCGTTACCGCCCTTGCCGAATCCGCCCGGTCCTCACACAGCTGTAAGGCTCTCTCCCGGAGACGTCCTCAAGCTTTCGTTTGCCGAGGAGACCGATTTGGATCAAGTGCAGAAAATTCGCAGGGACGGAAAGATAAGTCTACCATACCTCGGCGAAGTGACGGCGGCCGGCAAGAGGGTTATCGATCTGCAACGTGAGCTAACCCACCGCTACGATGAATATCTTGATAATCCCGAGGTGCTGGTCATCTTGGAAAGCGGTCCGGCCACCGTCATCGTGTCAGGATTCGCCAATTATCCGGGCAAAGTTACGGTTGATCGCCCGACGACTGTGTACCAGGCAATTATGCAAGCGGGGGGTGTAAGTGATTATGGAAGCCTCAGCAACATTCATCTCACTCGCATTATCAACGGAGTACAGCTCACTGAAACTATTAATCTTCGGCCCAGTATTCATGGCCAGCCTATCTACCCAAAATACGTACAGGACGGAGACGTGATCTACATCTCGCGCAGTTTGTTTTGATCTAAAGTGCCGGCAGGGGCGACTTGCAAACATGATTTTGCCATGTCGAATTCACCGGGCCGGTAACCGTAACCGCGTTAATTCACTTCCTCTCGCGCTCCTGTTCGCCTCCTTTTTTCTTGTTGTCCAACCCGGGCGCACTTGGAGTCAAACCGCGGCGGGTTCGACGTTCGAACAAGCTGGTTTGGGCTGGCTGCCAGCTATCCCAATTCAGATCACGGCCGGTGTGGACACGGGCTACGACGACAACATTACCCTACAGCCGAGCGGCGAAGGCTCAATATTCACCAAAGAAAATGTAGTTCTAACTTACGCTCGCCCTGGGGCACAGACACAATTTTTTGTGGTGGGTGTTGGAAGCTTTAGCCAGTTTTTCGATGTGTCGGGCCAGAACGAGACTGCCGGAAACGTCACCTTGTCCCTCACGCATAACTTCTCGAGTCGGCTTTCCTTCTACGCCAGCGTTTACGGCACTTACCAGAACGAACCCAATTTCCAATCCAATGTTGGCCCGGAGAACGTGCGCAGCCCGTTCTTCGACACGGTGGATATTTTTTCGCTTACTTATCATTGGTCTTCGCGACTTTCCTTGGTGACAAGCTACACGTTCGAGCGCGTTCAGTACTTTTCCTCGTCGAACGGAAATTCTCAGAACGGTGTTCAGAACACGCTTGCTCAGAACCGTATTCAGAATACGTTTAGCGAGGAATTTCAATTTAGCCTCACCAGTCGCACGGTTCTTTTGAGCGAATATCGTTTTGAAACGATTAATTACGACACTGCCCCAACCGACTCCACGACTCATTTCATCCTCGGTGGAGTCCATCATCATTTAACTGAGCACTTGATTGCTCACCTTCTCGCGGGTGAATCATTTCGCTCTCTCGAGAACGCTGGGGATTCGGCCCTCCCTTACTTTGAAGGTTCGCTGGATTACGTGAGGAGCAACCATTCGCTAAACTGGACAACAAGCTATGGGTTCGAATCGCCCACGGCTGGAGGCGCTACGACCACAAAGACGTTGCGGACTGGCTTGAACCTGACTTACGGTTTAACTTCGCGGCTCAGTTCGGTGACCGGAATTTATTATCATCATGATGATAATCAGGGTGGAACCGGAAGCAGCTCCATGGGGACGCAGGATTCTTTCGAGCTCAATCTCGGCCTCCATTATACGATTAATAAGCATTTTACCTTACACCTTGACTACAACCATAGCACCCAGGGTTCGATGGGATCGACTTCCGGCTACTCGCGAAATCGCTATTTCGGTGGTTTGACCTACACCTACTGAGAATCTACAAACGAGATAGCTTGGTCACCGGGTCTGGGGACGAGATTGACAATTATTGTTTGACGCTGCCTGAGAGACTCCTTCGAAATGTCCCCTTCATCAAACGAAGCCGGGCCTCGCGAAACGATTATTCCCGCGCAAAGAGGTAACGTCTCCCGATTTGCGCCGTCGAAACATGGGAAGACGTGGCGATTTTGGGGCGGCGCGTGTTTCGTGATTGTACTGCTGGGAGCTTTCGCCCAACCCCTGTTCGTGCTGCTAAATTACGCAGCCAGGAGCGACCTGTATTCATACATTTTATTGATACCGTTTGTTTCTGCTTATCTGATTTACCTCCGGCGTGATCAATTGCCAAAAAATTACGTTATCGATCTTCCCTTTGCGATCGCGTTCCTGGTTACCGGTGTCGCCACTTTGGCGTTCACCTGCTGGTTGGACTTCGCCGGGCGAGCGCCAGCAGGTAATGCTCGAATTATACTGTTGACATTGTCGTTCCTTTGCTGTCTCGCAGCGGGAGGCTTTTTCTTTCTGGGACGCGACTGGATGCGGGCAGCAGCTTTCCCTCTGGCCTATCTCATTTTCATGGTTCCAATGCCGGATGCAATGGCAGATGCGCTGGAGACCGCCTCGAAATACGCCTCCGCGGAGGTCGCAAATGTTCTTTTCCACCTGAGTGGAACGCCTTTTGTCCGGGCCGGCGCTGTTTTTCAACTGCCGAACATTACCATCGAAGTCGCGCAGGAATGCAGCGGCATTCGATCAAGCTGGGTTCTTTTGATGACGAGCATCCTGGCCGCAAATCTGTTCCTAAAGACGCCATGGCGGCGGTTTGCCCTTGTCGCCTTCGTGATTCCGCTCGCCATTTTGCGAAATGGCCTCCGCATCCTTGTGATCGGCCTCCTCTGCGTGAACGTGGGCCCACAGATGATTCATAGTATAATCCACCGGCGCGGCGGCCCTGTCTTTTTCGTGCTTTCGCTGATTCCGCTTTTGCTACTATTGTGGTGGCTGCGTAGGGGCGAGATTCGGACTCACCCAGTGGAATCGCGCTGAGGCACCGGCTCGGGTCGAAGGTCCTGCCTTTCTTCCGCTTGCCAGCCTGTTTCGCCCCTGTTTCTTCATTTTTTACGCAAGTTTTCGGGAACTTTGTCCTCCGGTTTCCGGAGAACGCTTCAGAGACCCGACGCTACGGCTCGCGCCCAGAGAGCGTTTCGCTTAACGAATGAGATTTCGATTTAGCGATCGGCCGGAAACTCGTGCCATAGCTGAACCTACAATGCGATTCATCATATCAGCTGGGAGCCAATTGTGAGCCCGAATACCGTTCTAGCCTTGGCCGCCGGCATGTCTAGTGCTGCCTTGGCGGCGGCTGCGGCCTGTCGAAAGCAACGGTCGCTGGCAACCTGGTGTTTCTCGGCTGGAATGCTGACGTTCGCCTTGGAAAGTCTGTTTGGCGCGATAGCGAACGACGCTCTCTTGCCTGAGAAAGCGGCCTTTTGGGGAACACTTGCCATGGTGGCAAAATCATTTCTGCCTGGCATTTGGTTAACTTTTAGCCTGACGTATTCCAGGGCAAATTACCGGGATTTCCTCGTTCGATCCCGGTGGCTTCTTCTTGGCGTTTTTTTAGTTCCACTGTTGTCGTTAGCGGCTATTTACAGGCCTTTCTTCTACGTTATCGCCTACAAGCCACCCGTTGACGGATGGGGACTCATGCTCGATGACCCGGCAAAAATTCTAAACGTTCTGGTTCTCGTCTCAACGGTTTTAATTCTTACGAATGTCGAGCGGACGTTCCGAGCCGCCGTTGGAACGATGCGCTGGCGAATCAAGTTCCTGGTTCTGGGGCTGGGGGTGATCTTTGGGGCCCGCATTTATACTGGAAGTCAGGCGCTGCTTTTCTCAGATTACAGCTCGGGGCGACTCAGCGTCGAAGCAACTGCGCTTCTTATCGGTTGCGCGCTGATCGCCGTAGCTTACCTCCGGACTGGATTCAGCGAAATTGATGTGTATCCGTCACGTGCGGTATTACAGACCTCGGTCACGGTGTTATTGACCGGGGCATACCTTTTTGTTGTTGGCGTATTGGCTCAAATTGTTGTCCGCTTTGGCGGCGCGGCCAGTTTCCCAATCGATGCTTTTGTCGTCCTCCTTGGCGTAGCCGTCCTGGCCGTGTTGCTTCTTTCTGATCGAGCTCGGCAAAGTCTGCAGCTCTTTATCAGCCGCCACTTTAAAAGGCCACAGTATGATTTTCGTCAGATTTGGGCTCGATTCACTCGAAGTCTCTCGAGTGCGCTGGATGAGACCGCGCTCGGCACGATCGCCGCGCGGCTGATTTCAGAGACGTTTGGTGCCTTGTCCGTCTCGACCTGGCTTTTCGATGAACAAGGAGAGCGCCTGATCCGGGTGAATTCAACCTCCGATGCGGAGCAAGCGCCGAGCGACGATTCGACCACCTCGATTGAAGCAAGGGCGCTCGATTCAGCCGAGTTAATCAAGCTGTCACGACCCTTTGATCTTGGTAGAGCAAAAGAAAAGTGGGCACGAGACCTCATGGAAAGAAGCAGTGGCCAATTCCGCACCGGGGGGAGTCCCATTTGTGTCCCGCTGATCGGGGGAGAGCACTGCCTCGGAGCGATTGTCCTCGCAGACCGTGTTAGAGGCCTCGGCTATTCAGCAGAGGAGATGGACTTGTTAAGATGCATCGGCGAGCAAGTGGCGGCGAGCCTGCTGAAACTGCGCCTCACAGAAGAGATCATGGAAAGAAAAGAGCTGGAGGCGTTCCAGACGATGTCTGCATTCTTGATTCATGACTTAAAGAATGCGGCCTCAACCCTTGGCCTCATGTTGGAGAATTTGCCGACACACTTCAACAATCCCGCCTTCCGGGAGGATGCATTCCGCGGAATTGGAAGCGCAGCTAGCCGAATCAATGATCTTATTAACCGCATGAACGCCCTGCGCCATGAGTTGCGTCTCAAGCCGGCAGAATTGGATCTCAATCTCGTCGTCACCGAAGCCCTCGCGACCTTGAATGGGACACTGGAAAACAAACTGGTAACCAAATTTGATCAGATCCCAAAAATACTGGCCGATGGACAACAACTTCAAAGCGTGTGTACGAATCTCCTTCTCAACGCGAGCGATGCGGTCGGCACGAACGGCCGGATTACGGTGGAGACGACACGGCAGGGGGAGTGGGTAGCCTTATTCGTGAGTGACAACGGATGCGGCATGAGTGAGCAGTTTATCAAGAATTCTCTTTTCCGGCCGTTCCGCTCCACAAAGAAAAAAGGATTGGGCATTGGTATGTTTCAATCCAAGACGATTGTCGAAGCCCATCAGGGGAAGATCCACGTAGAAAGCCAACTCGGCGTCGGCACAACCTTCCGGGTCATGCTGCCTCTGAAATACCAAACAGCATGAAACCGAAATTGCTCATAGTAGATGACGACGAAGCCATCCGGACCCAGATGAAATGGGCCCTGAGCGAGCATTACGAAGTCCAGTTCGCCGAAGACCGCAAGGCAGCGGTTGAAAGCTTTGAGGCTAACTCGCCGGCGGTAACATTACTTGATCTTGGGCTCCCACCTCGTCCCAATGAATGCGACGAAGGCTTGGCCGTGCTATCTGACATACTTGCAATCGATAACACGGCGAAGGTCATCATCATTTCCGGACAGAGCGAAAAGCAGAATGCCATAGAGGCTGTCGGTGCGGGGGCCTACGATTTCTTGTGCAAGCCCGTGGATATGGAAGAACTGAGACTACTCCTTCGTCGATGCATCCATGTGGTGGAACTCGAGAAAGAATATCACGAGTTACAACAAAGCCGGCGCGGTGATGTCTTTGAAGACATGCTCGGCACCAGTCCGCAAATGCAGGCGGTCTTTGCATTCATTCGCAAAGTAGCCGGGACAAATGTTCCCGTGCTATTGCTCGGAGAAAGCGGTACTGGTAAAGAAATGGCGGCGGCTGCCATCCATCGTCGCAGCGCGCGTAAGGATGGTCCTTTTGTCGCTATCAACTGCAACGCTATTCCCGAGACTCTTTTGGAGAGCGAGCTGTTCGGTCACGAAAAAGGCGCCTTTACAGGCGCTCATGTTCAACGCAAGGGACTCCTGGAAACAGCCAGTGGCGGCACCCTGTTCTTGGATGAGATTGGTGAGCTTCCCCCACCCATCCAGGTGAAGCTTCTCCGGTTCCTTCAGGAACAACGCTTGCAAAGGGTAGGCGGAAGACAAGAGATTCAGGTCGATACCCGGCTTGTAGCCGCTACCAACGCTGATCTGAAAGAATTGATCAACACCGGTAAATTTCGTGAAGATCTGTATTTTCGTCTTGCCGTTGTCACTATCCGCCTGCTGCCGCTTCGTGAGCGTGGGGAAGACATCGCGTTCCTGGCCCGCGAGTTCCTACAAAAGTATGCTAACCAAAGCGGTCAGACCAAGATGGTCTTTGCGCCTGACGCGTTGCGTGCGATGAGCTCTTATTCATGGCCCGGAAATGTCCGCGAACTCCAAAATCGTGTGAAACGGGGCGTCATTATGGCCAGCGGATCGCGACTGAGTGCAAAAGACCTTGAGTTGGAACGGGATCGGGTAGTGGCGTCTTCAGCTGCAACGACTCTGCGACAAGCACGCGAGCACGTCGAGCGGGAAATGGTTGAACAGGCGCTTAAGAAGAACTCTGGAAAAATCACCTCTGCAGCTGCTGACCTCGGAATTAGCCGACCAACTCTTTACGAATTAATGGAAAAACTTGGCATTGCGAGAGAGCGCGCAAACACAAACGTCGACAAACATCAAAACAACCCTCGATATGCAAACATCGACTCTATTTAGAATTGCAACGCTTACTCTTGCGGCTACAGCACTCGTCGCCTGCTCCAAGGAAGGCAAGAAGACACGCTTTCTCGCCGAGGCTGACAACTATTTCAAAACCGGCGATTACGATAAAGCCAAAGTTAGCTATCTGAACGTGGTGCGGCTGGACTCGCAAAACGCGCTGGCATTCGAAAGAATCGGGGCGATGTGGCTGGACGGAGGAGCACCTCTTCGCGCTGCAGCATTTCTGGCAAAGGCGAGCGAACTGGACCCGAAGAACACCGAAAATCGAATGCGGCTCGTCCGTTGTTATCTCGTTATGGGGCAGTTCGCCAAAGCAAAAGAAGAAGCTCTTAAGGTCCTTGAGCAAGTTCCGGACCGTGGCGATTCCATTATCGCGTTAACTGAAGCAGCGCGAAGCAAAGAGGACCTTCAGGCCGCGGAGGAACAGCTCGAGAGATACCCCAAAAAGGACGACATTTCTTTCCACCTTGCTTCGGCGAATCTGCTTCTTAACAGTGGCGACTTGGCTGCGGCAGAAAACGACCTGCGGAAGGCGCTTACAGTCAATCCCAATTCTTCTGCCGCGCACATGGCGATGGCTGATCTCAATCTGCTCAAGAAAGATCAGAAGCAAGCCGGCGAAGAATTTAAGAAAGCGGCCGAGCTTGCGTCTGTTCGTTCGATGGAGCGCTTGAAATATGCTGCGTTCGCGTCGGCAACTGGCGATACCGGAGAAACAACAAGAATTGCCACCGAGATGACCAGGCAGGCGCCCGATTATCTGCCAGGCTGGACTTTGCTAGCCGAGCTTGCCTTTAAAGACAAGAAGTACGACGAGGCCCTCTCACTTCTTGAAAACGTTTTTAGCCGGGACCAAGGGTACGTCGATGGACACCGACTGGAAAGCGATGTGCTGCTGGCAAAGGGCGACACGAAAAAAGCGATCGAAGTCTTGGAGCAACTTGACCAAACCTATCCAGACATCCCGCTTATCAAATACCAATTGGCACGAGCATATCTCAAAAATAATAATTCGAATCAGGCAAAGGTGGCGTTGGATCAGGCCATCTCAATCAATCCGAATTTCGCCGATGCCATCGTGCTGCTCGCCGAGACTAATCTTCGCTCCGGCCATGGTGAGATGGTGATCGAGCCAATCACCAGCTTGCTGAGAAAGAGGCCCGATCTTAGGTCTGCTGCCCTCCTTCTGGCCGCCGCGTATGGCTCACTTGATCGGTACGACGATGCCGAAGCAGTCATTCGCGATCAAGTGAGGCTCGCTCCGCAGGATCCACAACCCCACACAGCGCTCGGCCTGACCTTTCGAGAGGCCAAGAGGAATGACGAAGCGCGCCAGGCCTTTGAAAAAGCTGCCGAGCTTGCGCCGGATAACCTCTGGTTGGTGGATCAACTCGTCGAGCTGGACTTGCTGGACAAGCATTTTGACTCTGCCCGCCAGAGGATACGTCGCCAGTTCCAAAAAAACCCCGATTTGCCGGCCCCTCATTTTTTGGAAGGCAAAGTTCTGATTGCGGAAGGAAAGTGGGACTTAGCCGCAGCAGAGCTTCACAAGACGCTCCAGCTCGATCCTAATTTTTCGAGCGCCTACGATTTGCTGATCCAGGCGTATGTCGCGACCAACAAACTTCCGCTGGCGGTGAGCCAATTGCAGGCCGAACTGGCGAAGATGCCTAATGACACGACGGCGCTCATGACGCTGGCGCTCGTATATGAGCGAATGAAGGATTTCCCGAAGGCGCGCGATACATACGAGAGGCTTCTCTCAATCGAGCCCAACTTCGTCTCCGCGTTAAACAACCTCGCTTATCTCTACACCGAGCAGCTAAACGATCTCAATAAGGCCTATGACCTGGCTCGCAAGGCTCGCGATCTAAGAGCGAGTGACCCGTCAATCGGCGACACCTTAGGCTGGGTTCTTTACAAACGCGGCGAGTATCAACAAGCCCTGACGATTCTGCAGGAGAGCGCCGAAAAAGCCGCCGACAATCCGGAGATCCAATTTCACCTCGGCATGAATGCCTACATGATGGGACAGACTGATTTGGCCAGAGTTGCGCTTCAAAAAGCCGCGAGCGCCCCCAAGGATTTTCCTGGTAGGGAAGAAAGCAAACGTCGTCTCGCCTTGCTAAAGAACGGTACCGCCGCTTCGCCGGAATTGTCGGTTTCACAGCTGGAAGCAATGGCGAAAGAGCAACCTAACGACGTCATCACTCAGACGCGTTTGGGTGAAGCGTATGAGAAACAAGGCGCAGCGGATAAAGCGGCCGCAGCGTTCGAGCAGGCACTAAAATTAAATCCTCGGTTGGCTTCGGCGGCAACCAAACTCGCGCAACTCTATGCGGGGCCGCTTCAGAATAAGGAGAAAGCTCTCGCTTACGCAAAAAAGGCGCGTGAGCTCACGCCGAATGATCCCCAGGTGACCAGTATTCTTGGAAAGGTTGCCTACGAGAGCGGCAATTTCGCCTGGTCTTATAGCCTTTTTCAGGAAGCCGCACGCCAGCGCCAAAACGATCCGTCGATCCTCCATGATTTGGCCTGGGCCGCTTATAGCTTGGGAAAAGAAAATGAAGCTCGGGAGCTCATGCAAAAGGCCGTGGCCACCAGTCGCGACTTTCCCGAGCTCACTGACGCCAAAGAATTTCTGGCGTTGACGGCCCTAAATGAAAATTCGATGGAACTTATGACCGCCGAGAACGAGATCCAAAAGGAACTAAGATCGAATCCCGAATATGTTCCTGCGCTCATGGCCCAGGCGGCGCTTGATACACAGCGCCGTGAAACAAAACCGGCAACGGAAATTTATAGCAACGTTTTGCGCCGGTTGCCCGATTTCGCGCCCGCGCAGAAACGCCTCGCTTTGCTATGTGCTCGAGACCCATCCAAGCTCGCTGCGGCCTATGATCTCGCTACAAAGGCGCGCAAAACATTGCCAGATGATCCTGAACTGGCCGAGCTTCTGGGACGACTGAGCTACGAGAAAAAGGAATACTCGCGCGCCGTCCAGTTGTTGCAGGAAAGCGCTCGGAAACAGGCGCTCGACGCCGATTCTCTTTTTTATCTGGGAATGTCTCAGCTCCAAAGCAGACAAAAGGCCGAAGCGCGGGAAGTGCTTGATCAAGCTTTGGTCGCCGGCCTTCAGGAACCTCTCGCGGCCGAAGCGAAACGCGCCCTCGCGGAGCTTCAGCACGAGTGAAATCCGACCTTGGGCACGGGCCTCGGCGTCAGGCCGACCGATGCCCGTCCGGAATGCTGTATGGGCTTAGCCCGGATATTTCATATCCGCTCGGGCTGGAAGCCGAGCAGCCTTAACAAGCTCCAAGGGGCGGACGTAAGATGCGATTTCCGTGAGCCGAACGTGATCCGCGTTGCCCCACGTCGCTCCACACTTTCCAGGAAGTTTGGCGCTTCGCAAAAATTCTGGCCGAACATCGATGATGGTGTGATCAGTAAGGGCTGAGGTTCATCGACTCAGCCGGTTTGAAAAGCTAGAAGGATCGCCCCGCATAGTAGCGGCGAAGCCGTTCGTTCTCGATATGGCCCAGATCCTGCGCCCAGATGACCGGCGCGGCGTCGATGTCGGCCGCGTTATAAATCCATTCTTCGTGTGGACTGGGCAGACCGGCATAGCGAACAAAGATTACATGCTGTCCAGACCGCTTCTTCAGCAACTGCTTCTCGATGCGCTCCTTTTGCGCGACCTGCGCGTTCTTGGCCTGCTCCTGATCTGCTGTCCGATGCGTCGCAATCGCCTGTGCCTCGGATGCCACCATCACCAACACGACCGCAACCGGCATTGCACTCACCAGAAAACGGCCGGGCTGCCGCCCGCCGTAGTTCCATTGCCGCAGGTACCGCATCGACTGCGCTACAAGTATCAACAGCGCGGCCGTAAACGGCGCTGCATAGTGCGGATACCACCATACCTCAATCAAGCGAGGCTGCTCCGATCGCCGTCACGAGAATCGTCGCAAATCGCGTCCTCCTGGAGCGCCACAGAAAGGGCATGAACACCACCAGCGGCAACAGCCAGATGAGGTTGCCATAGTACAATCGCAGCAGAGTGAGCCAGTCCAAGGGGCGGTCGACGAATAGGCGCCAGCTCCGAACGCGCTCATATGTTTCCCGCGCCCTGGACTCAAGATCGAAATGCCGAAAGGTTCGCGGAGCGGTGGAAAGCGGCAGAAATGAAAAAGGCGGCACTATCTCATATTGCTCATAATACTCCCGGTAGGGCAGACGCAGTGGGTGACCGGTGACGCGGTTGTTGTCACAAGCGAGCTAGGAAGCGCCTGCAACGCCGGTGAGCGCAATCGGTAACCATACGCGCGCCGTGCGGTTTGCCATGCCCAACGCAATGAGTGCCGGAACAACAAGCACCAACCCCTCAAACGGCCGCGGCAGGACTACGATCACCGCTCCAATTCCGAAAAGCCAGGCATAGCGCCATCGCTTCGCCCGAGTGATGCGGACCCAGGCGCCGGTAACCAGCGCGCCCCCGATTGCGGTCACAGCGCCTCCCCAGTAGCTTTTTATCAGTAGCTGAAAAGACAAAGATTGAAACCGAATGCTCCGAAAAGCGCCCAGCCTGGTGGCAGCCACCCTTGCAACGCCCAGCAAAGGGCCGCAGCTAGGAGGCCGGCACTCAGCCAGACCCCAAACCACGGATGCCCGAAGATCACCTGCCCCAAGGCCATCACAAGCCCCTGCGCGGGCGGGAAGCGGGAGGCATAAGTGGGCTGTTGAAGGATATAGTGCTTTCAAAGAAGCACCAAAGCGGGTGCGCCGGGTTGGCCAGACGGCCATGCGCGAAAGTGTCAGCTTGAAGAAGGTAACTAAACTCATCGTAGATGGATGGGATAGGGATCGGCCAGACCGCAAGAAGCGCCGCCCGCACGACCAGAACCAACACGCCCAGTCCAACGCAAAACAATGTTTTCTGGCGAGCAAGACTGGAAAGCCCGCGCACAAATCTTTGCCATAAATCCTGCCAGCCGGGCGGCACCGCCTTCGCGACCACGCCGAAGATTCCGATTAGGAAGGCGCAATAGACGAGGTGGTGGCCACGCATGTCACGAAGACACCATATTTATCATCAACGATGCTCACACACCAGCAGCATTCGCGCGCTCTTAATAGGCTAGGCTCGTTTTGCAATTAGAGAGTGATTTTTGAAGATTGAGTACAGTAATTTGATTATGGTGAAGGGAATCAATGCAGTTCGAACGCCAGACTGAGCCTATTGAAGTATCAGTGGTCATTCCCTGCCTCAATGAGGAGGATACTTTGGCAAGGTGCATTGAGAAAGCTCGGCGAGCTCTCCGAGAACATAACATCGCCGGTGAAATTGTAGTGGCTGACAATGGCAGCACCGATTCGTCTCGAGCTATCGCTGAGCGCGAACAAGCACGCGTCGTAACGATCAAGGAACCAGGTTATGGCAGCGCACTGATGGGAGGAATTGCGGCGGCGAGCGGCCGGTTCGTCATCATAGGGGACGCCGATGACAGCTATGATTTCCTTGAGATCCCGAACATTGTTGAAAAATTGCGAGAAGGGTCTGACTTGGTTCAGGGATGCAGGCTTCCCGCGGGAGGCGGCTTCATTCGACCTGGCGCGATGCCATTTTTACATCGCTGGGTTGGCAATCCATTTTTTTCGTTTCTCGTCCGGAAATGGTTTCATGCCCCGATCAACGACGTTTACTGTGGCCTGCGCGGTTTTACCAAGGCCATGTACGAACGTCTCGATCAGCGTTGCACTGGAATGGAGTTCGCCACGGAGATGATCATCAAAGCCAGCCTGCATGGCGAAAAAATCACCGAGGTTCCAATCACGCTGCATCCCGACAGACGTACCTCGCATGCGCCACATTTGAAAACATTTCGCGATGGCTGGCGCACGTTTCGTTATTTCTTAATATGTAGTCCCCGTTGGCTCTTTTTCATTCCTGGTGGCGCCTTTATTGCATTTGGCCTGCTTGGTTATCTGGTGGCCATGCCGGGTCTGCGCATCGGGCATGCTACCTTCGACGCTCACACGCTGTTATTCTCGAGTCTCGCCATCTTGTGCGGCTACCAGTGGATTCTCTTCGCCATCTTCGCCAAGACATTTGCCATTACGGAGGGATTCCTACCACCAGACCGTCACTTGGAACGCTTTTTCGAATTGATGAATTTGGAAAAAGGGCTGGTCGTGGCGGCGCTTGCGATCCTCGCGGGTGGCGGTCTATTGCTGACTGCTGTCCGGCAATGGTGGCTGACTGGTTTCGGCCACTTGGATTACGCCTACACGATGCGATTCGTCGTGCCCGGAGCAACGCTGGTCGCCTTGGGGTTTCAAACCGTCTTCTCCAGCTTTTTCGTCAGCATTCTTGGGATGCGACGAAAATGAGTCTGATCGGTTCTGTCCACCGTGGTCCACGAAGTCTGGGAGTTCGCGAAAATTGTCGCTGAGCAACAATGACCGTGCGGTTAGTGTTGCAGTACGACTTCTTGTGGTGCGAAAAACCTAACCATCCATAGCACAATGCGAGCTGATCTATTGATTAGATCAACGCCACGGCCTTTGGCCTCGCGGTAGTACTTCGTAAACGTCTAAAGAAGGCCCTTTCACTTCCAGGCAATTCCGCATGCTTTCCAAGCTGTTGTTTCGGGTACGCTTTGGTCGGACCCTCGCGCAATGGAAAGGGCTCGCCGCGGCGAGCTACTTCAAGAAGTAGCTGCCCTTCGGGCGTATTTTCCCTTGGCAGGGTGAAAAATGCGGGTTAGCCCGCTAGCCGCAGAACTTTCGCGGGCAGAGCATCTGGCGCCCCTGCCTCGTGCGCGGAACCGTTGAAATCGCATATACGCGGCCTAATCGTCAGGCATCGATACGTTTTACCACTCTGCGTTGTAATCGCCTACACCCATGATTGTTATGTATCATTACCCTTCGCGGAGCTGGCAGATCGTCGGAACACTTGACAATTCAGCGCGACGGGCGGAAACAGATCACGAAATAGGTCGTCGTGTTAACACGGTAATGCCCAGAGCCTTACAACATTTTCGATACCGTATTCCTTTTTTGGCACAAGGCTTGCTTTTCTTTCTGGCACAACCGTAAATCCTATGAAAATAAACATAATTCCCACCAACAAACTCGCAATCCTTTCTGCGGTCGCCTGCGCAGTAATGCTTGCTTTCACCACCAATGCTCGTGCAGACACTACTCTGGGGTTCTTTGATCCAAACACCCTGACTGGTGATGTGCACGTTGTCGGCACTGTAAGTCCCGCCGCCCCCGCCGATGCCACTGCACACGCAACGTATATCAACTTTTTGATTACAATGGGCCTTAACACTTCTGCAACGCATGACTTCGGGCAACCGTTAGGCATCCAGAACTTCTACCGCACAACCAATACGTTCGGTTCCTTGCCGCAGGCCTCAAACGTGGGATCTGTAAGCGGTACCGGCACGACCATAAATCTTAACACCCTGGGTACATTTACATACCTGTTTGCGAAATACGACGGCCAAAACGATACCTCCGTGGTTTGGAACATCAGTGGTTTAACTGGGGTACTCACGATTCCTCAAGATGGCCCGTTAGGGTATGGCCTTTCCGGGTGGATACTCTTTGGCCCGACAGGGACTGTCCCTGACGGTGGCACAACTGTAATGTTGCTTGGCGCGGCCCTCGGCGCGCTCGGTATGGCACGACGCTTCCTAAAGATTTAACTCCCCACTAGACGCAGAAATAACTGACCGGGCAGGGTAAAACCTGCCCGGTTTTTTGTACGAGAAATAAAGCCCCAAACAGAACGGCGACACTCACCCTAGTGGAATAGGCCATAAGCACAAGTTTGGCTTCTTCGCGTCGTACGGCTCTTTCCCGGCGGCACCTCTTGCCTCTGTGCTTCTTGGAGTTATCGTCGTCATACTTTACAAAGAGCCAAACCTACTTTCGTTGAACCAACGCGTTTATTTCCTTGACGACCCCCTGTATAGCGGCCCCTTACTGGCACGAGCACAACCATAATCTGGATCCCGTTGAGTAATCCCCTTGATGCGCCAGGCAAATGTCGCCAACTTCGCGCTTGGCTGGGGCAAAAGCCGAACTCACATGCAACCGTCAGAAATTCCGACGCATTCATTGGCACATAAATCCTGCGCTCGTGATTGTTAGCTATTGTCTGTTAAGGCGCACAAAGAATAAGTCGGAATACTTTACGATTTGTCCTATTAACGGAATGCAGTCATGAAATCATTTATCAGCATAAACATCCTGTCCTGTGGGAACTTAGGCTGTTATGAAAGAGTAGCTCTTCTATTGGCACAGTGCTTGCTTTTATAACTTGCGACATATGAAAATAAGAACAATCCCCACAACCAGGCTTGCCTTGCTCTGCGCGGCCCTGATCGCTGCATGGCTTATGTTCCCCAATAAAGCAAGTGCCGTCAGCATCCGTGACGCTTCGCATTATAGCGACGGATCGACCTATGTTCGTCACTTGATTGGCATGGGCCCTCGTCACGACGAAATCTCCAACGCACAATACTTTTCTTCAAACATCTCATTGCGCCACGTTGTGTTGCCTGATCATGTGAACGCTGATAGGAGTGTCCGAGTCATCACGATCCCCGGCATAAGCGGCGTTCCCAGCCCAGTCGGCAGGGTTCCCGATGGTGGCATCACTGCAATGTTACTCGGCACAGCCCTTGGTGCGCTCGGCATCGCCAGGCGTTACATCAGGAATTGACAGGGCAAGCGCTCCGACCTCGCCAAAAAGCTTACATCAGACGTCGCCATTCCTTTTGGGATGGCCACGTT
>Ga0207701_10001928_pt1 | contig 21555 bp, 17 predicted proteins | sample KBSSwiSSwithPhiX_FD_184294 | JGI IMG/M metagenome (GOLD analysis project Ga0207701, IMG submission 184294) | Switchgrass rhizosphere bulk soil microbial communities from Kellogg Biological Station, Michigan, USA, with PhiX - S5 (SPAdes) (version 2) | ecosystem: Environmental > Terrestrial >... | reverse complement strand
TTGAAGCTGCTGCTCGACGGGCATTCTGGTGGCACCTTCAACCTCGGCACCGGCTCAGGTTACTCCGTACGGGAAATTCTCGCGGCAATCAAAATGGAAACGGGGCGGGATGTACCCCATATTGTCAAGCCGCGGCGGCAAGGCGATCCAACTTACCTGGTCGCAGACACTTCTGCCGCGCGCAAGATCCTGAAGTTCGTTCCTGCCTATTCCGATCTTTCGACAATTATCCGGACCGCCTGGACCTGGCATCAAAAAGCACACCCGCGGCGGAGATGCGCTGCCGACACGAGAGCCCCGATGTATTCCGAGAGTCTGGTGAAGTGTCAGCGGGCAGGAACGACACCCTTCATGCGCGCGAAATAGCTTTTGTAAAACGAGCGCAGGTCCGGTTGTGAACCGCCATCCGCCATCTGCAACGTAGGGCATGCCACAGCTGGCTGTTTTCCCCAAGAGTAAGCCATATCGAAGGGCCGGTCTTTCACCGGAACCTTCTCGTCCCAGATGCCCAGCATAATTTCCGTCTCGACCACCGTGGGCAAACGGTAGTACGGGGAGTACTTGCGGCGAGAGCTTATGCACACTTGCCCGAACGTCTGAAACACCGGTACGATGCGGCTGCTCGGAATGCCAGCCGCCAGCGCTTGGTCGATGCGCTCGCGGAGCGCGGCGTAACTGCACCCGGTAAGCTCGTTCCTGAAATTGCAGGGATACGGATCGACGCCGATGTAGTCAATCGAGTCTTTCATTTGCGCGAACTCTGTCGGCGCGGTGGAACTGTTTAGGACGACGGCGAAGGTCCGGGCGCGCGGATCGAGCGAATGGATTAGCGCGCTGCGCTCCGCCAGCCGCTTAGGCGCGTCCGGGCATACCGCCGGATGGGGCTCATCCGAGATGTAGTAGATGCCGCTGAACTTCGGGTTATCCTTGATCGCCAGGACCAGATCCCCGATCTGCCTATCACTAAGCCGCCACGAACATTCAAGATTGTAACCATTACCCAGCCAGTAGACACCCTTCATGCCTTCCGGTAACGCCCTGAGTGCGGACTGGGTACTTACATCGGCAAGATTGAACCCGGCCGAAGCGGCCCCGGTAAAGTCGCCGACCAAGTTGACGGTCAGATGCAAATGCTCGGGTTGCTCGGTAGCAACGGCCTGGCCCGTGACCCCGAGCAAAACAGAGATCACCAGCAGCCCGATCCGCCCTAGAGAGCCACCGCCGACAGCGGTGGCAGTTGAGGCGTCAAAAACACTTCTGATAGTCGGTTCGCGCATGATGCTTCTCCGCCAACGCCAGGCCGGCGCCTTCGGTGCTCGCACCGGTCCTCGTTCCCAAACTCGCGCTTCACGAATTCACCGATCTCGACCAGCTTCACGCAGGATTGGACTTCAAGTGCAGGAGATGTTCACTAAAGTCACCATACCGATAACGCGCATGCTTTTCGAGGTCGACTTGACTGATCACGGCCGTGACGTCGTTTCGCAGATCTTGTCCTCCAGTTGCGGGGCAACGCAGTAGCCGCAACGCATTCTGTACAACCTCTCGCGGCGTACTTCCCCACTTGACGACAAAAAGGACTTTGTCGACCATCGAGGCGAGCAACCTCGGCTCCGTCGCGCTGAGCAACGCCGCACCGTCGATCACCACGCAGTCATAGCTCCCTTCCAATTGGCGCAGAAGGTTTGGCACCCGTTCAACTGCAAGTATTGCGGCCGGGTCCACCGAGCCGCATGGCAGAGGCAGATAGTCGAATCCCAAGCCTTCGGCGGCTCTTGTCAGCTCGGCCGGTGGTCGGCCCTCCAGGACTTGGAGGATCCCGCCTTCCGCGGATCCTCCAAGCTGGCCCGCGATGGATGGACTCCTGAAGGAAAGATCTATCAATAGAACGCGGCGCTGAATTCTCGCGGCATACGCCGCAAAGCTGATAGCCAGTGCCGTCTTTCCCTCGCCGGGCACGCTGGAGGTAACGAGCAACGTCTTTGTTGACCTTTGTGGATTCGCCAGCTGCAACGCTGCAGCAACAACCGATCGAATGGCCTCGGTATATCGTTCGTCCTGCGGAATTAACTGATGCGGCGGGAGGCCGATGCGCTTTCTTGACGAATTGCGCCTTGGCAACTGAGCCTTGCCAGCGTCGGCGAGATTTTCGAACATGCCTTGACGCATGGCCGTCCAGCCTGCTGTCGAAAGCATGTCAAAGTTCAAACGCCGGAACCAGCTCTTCTTGCTGCCGACCGGCTGCGGAACGCTCCCGACGCAGGGGATACCAAGTACATCGGTGACGTCCCGCTCGGTGCGCAACGACCCGTCGAGTTGCTCAAGCAAGACCGCCAATAACCCGGCGCCGATCAAGGCGAGAACCATAGCAGGTGGAACAAAAAGGAGCGGGTTGAGCGAGCTCGGGAGAGTCGGGATAGACGCAGAGGATAGTATGCGTACGTCTGGCTGAACTTCTCCCCCCGCGAAAATTGCCTTTTCACGCTGCACAAGGCCATCATACAGCTGAGCGAAAGTCGTTGCTTGACGCTGCAGTTCGCGCAGCTGCGCCTCGGGCTCTCGCACCTCGTTGCTGGCGTCCTGTAAAATGGCGATCCGTTGCTCCAATTGCCGCACCCGCGTCTCCAGAGTGCTGCTTTCCTCGGCCAATTGGCTCTGATTCGTGGCATGGCCGACGCTCAAAGCGGTCGGTCGCGCACGCAGCATCGCGAGATCCGATCTGGCGACTGCCAATTGGCGGTTCAGATCGATGAGTTGCTGGTCGACCATATCCACCCTACTCGCCTCCGTGAAGCCGTGCTTGATGCGATAGCTTTGCAGCGCCGCGTCGGCGCGCTCGACTTCCGCCCTGACGCGAGGGATACTCTTGCTCAGGCTGCGCAGAGCGTCGTTACGGTCGGTAATATTCCGCTCCGCGAGGGTCGCTAGATAGAGCTCCATGCTCCGGTTCGCGACCGCCGCTGCGAAGGCCGGGTCAGTCGATATGTAAGTGATCCCGATCATCCGCGAGTGAGTATCCTTGAACGCGTTAATGCGTTTTGTAAAATTGTCGATCGAGAACTCCTCGCGACCAAGAACCCCCCCTATTTCCTTTGGGCCCGGCCCGCGTTCCGCGACAGCGCGATCAAATACGTGTTGGAGATGGCTTTGCGAGAGAAGAGCCGCGACATGCGTTTGAATTGCGGCATCGTCCAACACCCCGACAACGCTGAGCTCCGAACCGCCGTTGGTGCCCCTCGGCGGATCAACGATGACCCCAGCGGTCGCAGTATACCGGGGCGGGAAGACCAGTGCGACCGTCCCGACTAGTGCACTCGCAACCACGACAGCGACGACGATCAACCTCCGCCGGCGACGGAGAATGTTGATGAACTCGCGCAGGGGAACTCCAGTCGACCGCCGTGTGTTCATAGCTTCGTATCCGTTGGAATCATTTGTCATGGCCGAGCTGCTTCCGCGCTATTTACGCCACGCGAGAGCTTCAGGACGGAGGCGGCTTCCAAGAAGCAGAGCACGACTCCGAACCAGAAGATCGGATGGCGGATGATGAAGTGGAACATGCTGAATACGATGAAGGCGCAAGAGAGCGCCGCCAGGGTCGGTAGCTTGGCTTTCATGGTCGCGAGAAGCAGCGACGCATAGAGCATGGCGATATCAAGAAGTGCCAACAGCCCGCCCTGGACAAACAGGTCGAGGGGGGTGTTATGGGCTTCGAATTTGTTGGGGGGCGCGCGCTTCCATGATTTCGTTTTCGTTAAGTGGGGGCCCGGTCCAAGCCCCAACATCGCGGCGCCCATGCCTTTGTCGTAGGCTTCCGCCCAGAGCTGAAACCGTAAGTTGCCCTGGTCATCTTCGTTATAGAGGGCGCCGGATTTGGCTTCCAAACGATCGACCGCTGCGGGGGCGAGCGGAAGGGCACCGACCGTGACTATTGGCAACCCGAGCAGAGCGAGGCTTACTAGCGTCGCCCGCAAGGTCACGCCTTGCTTGAACGTTGCCAGCCACAGTGAGGACTTGATCGTGAGAAAGACGACGCCCGCGGCCAGAAGGCCCACGGTGAAGGAGTCGCTCCTGGTGAGCACGCCGACGGAGACGGCCACTACGGCGCAAGCAGCCGCCGCCATCATCTTCACAAGCGCGGACGCGGCCGCCGCTACATGGATCGCAATCACAGCGAGCAATGCACTCACGAGGCCGAGTTGGTTTGCGTCCTGGGACCAACCTGCCAAGCGATCGTAGAACCAAGGCTCGACCGGGATGGGAAGACCGATCAATCCATATCCGTGAGCGACCTGTACGCTCAGAGACGCAGCGCCGAACAACACGACCAGCCACGTCACGCGCCGGCGGCGGTGCTCGCTCGCCAGATCGAGAGCCATGGTGCACGCGACGCAAGACAAGAACAAATAGGCGATGACGTCGTGAAGGATCTTAGTGGTGTCATAGAACGGCTCGGTTGCGAAGCCCACGATGGCTCCGACACTTTCGGCGAAGATCAGGATCAGCCAGAACGCGGCTATACGGGTGAGCGCAGCGTTCGAGGTCGGCGCCGGCCGCCAAGGCCGAACGCACAGGAACAAGCCGAGCCAAACGGCAAGGCAAAGCTCGCCTGGCCCAAACGGAGTTTCACCGAATCGCAGCTGGGTCGCCGTCGCCAAGACCAGCCCCGACGCGAGCAGCCCATCCATGATCACGTCCAGGATCATGCAATCACCCCCGCAACAGGCAGAATCCGACGCACCAACTGGTCCAAAGCGCAATCGTCGGCATCGTTCTGATGTTCTTGCGTGGAAAGCCACCGTGCTGAAGAGGCAGGCCGCAGCAAAAAGAGGATGGCCTCATGGGGCAAAGGACCGCGCCTACGATCATTGGGCCGGATTTGCCGTGCAACGTCGCTCATTCTCCCAGCCTTTCGATGGGCGTCAAACGACTTCTTGCGCGCACGGTCAGGAAGGCCAACGCCCTCGGTGTCATGCCGCATGAACCACTCCCCTCGGCACCTGTCAGTTCTGCAGAGCGCGGCGAGACTTACGATTGTAAGGTGGCGGTCGATGATACAGGTAACGAATCGGTATTATGCCTCCTCCTGAGTCCTGTACCTTAAGGAGTAGTACTGCCGATCGTTCTGGGGGTAGCACTGCGAAGGCTCTAAGGAGTAGTACTCCGCATGAGGCATTTGACCCGGACATGTTAGGGATGATTGTCTTCCTCACATGACGCGCCTCCGACACTGCATCGTTTCCTTGAAGACCGGCCTGCTCGTGGTCGCGCTGTGCTGTCCGCTGATCCCGGCGCGAGCAGATTACCGCTTGCAAGGCGGAGACGTCGTTGAGATCTCCGTCTCCGGCGCTCCCGAGCTGAAACAGCGCGCCCCGGTCCAAATCGATGGCAGCATCACCTTTCCCGTCGTCGGCACATTCATGGTCGAAGGCCTCGACTTTTCCGACGTCCGAAGCAAAATTCAATCCGCCGTAGCCGGCAAGATATTTCGCATCCGGACACCGGAAGGCCGGGAACTCACGCGGACGTTTGAACGGGACGAGGTCGCGGCGGCCATTGTTGAGTATAGGCCAGTCTTCATCACCGGTGACGTGACCCGTCCGGGCGAGCAGGCGTTCCGCCCCCGCTTGACCGTGCGCCAGGCCTTGGCGTACGCCGGGGGATTTTCTGCCTTGGCCCGGGCCAACGCAACGTCGTTCGATGCGGCCAATCTGCGTAGCGAGTTTGTTACCGTTTGGTTGGACCTGGCGCGGCAGAACGTGCGGGTTTGGCGCATCAGGACAGAGCTCGGGGAGAATATCGAGCTGGATCAAAAAGCCATTCCGCCGGCGCCACTTCCGAACGCGGTGCTCTCGCAAATTGTGAACCTCGAAGTCGAGTACCGCAAGGCAAGCTCAGAGGACCACGAACGGCAGAAGGATTTTCTTCGACGATCTATCGAGAAGGCGAGCAAGCAGGCTCAAGTCTTGTCGGAGCAGAAGCGAGGCGAAGAAGAGGGGGTTCGGGCGGACGAGCAAGATCTCCAGAAGGCCAGGACAGCCTATGGTAACGGTAGCCTGCCCAGCTTCCGCGTGGCCGAGTTCCGTCGATCTGTGCTCTACTCCGCAACTCGCCAACTGCAGACGACCAATCAGCTCATGCAAGTGGAGAGATCCGGAGCCGAGGCAGCGAGAGAGCTCGAGAAGTTGGACGATCAGCGGCGGATACGTTTGCTGACGGAATTGCAGGACGCTTCTGTGAAGCTGACCGGGGAGCGCGCAAAGCTGCAGAGCGTGGAAGAAAAACTGCAGCTCGCTGGCCTCACTCCTCCACGGAGTTCGGACCGCAGCAGTAGGGCCGACATCACCGTGTTCCGAAGCGGCAAAAGCGGGAAGGAACGCCACACCGCCGACGCCGATACCGAGCTCCAGCCTGGAGACGTGATCGAAATCTCCTTGCGTCCAGAAGGCGTCGATGTCGCTGCGCAATAGACACCGCTCACTTGAGCCCCCTCTTGTTTTGGCACGGCGACCGAAGCCCACACTGAGCCGCGGCGCTGTCGCCGTTGCTGTGCACGGCACTGACACTGAAGATCTTCTAACCCGGAATAGCAATTGGTCCCACGTCGGGTCGGGCTTAAATCCTCTAGGCGTGGTCGTTGGCTTTGGCGGCAACGACTGGCTCAACACAACGCGTGCCGAGGCCTGCTCGCGATCGCATCACGCAAGGTTCGACCTATGATCATTGAGCTTTTTGGCCCACCCGCAGCAGGAAAAACCACACTCGCGCACGCGTTGGCGAAGGCGCTCGAGAAGAATGGCTTCGACGCTCAGCTGATTGAGAGCTCCCGACCCGCGGAGGGGGGCTCGATCCAGGTCGAGAGAATGCAAGGCCTCTCCTGGTGCGAAACTGCGTTGGCCAATCCGCTGAGCAGGGCAGCCAAGGCGGTTAGCGCCGCACCCATTCTGCTCACCGGTCTGCGAACCGACGAACTTACGGCCAGCCTAATGAACCTCCTGCCGCCTCGCACTCTCTTAAGGTCGGTTCGCTGTCACCGATTTCTGTCGCTGCTATCCCGCTCCTGGAAGATGGCCAGCGCTTCTGACCGCATCGTCGTCTTCGACCAGGGGTTTCTGACGGCCCTGTGTTCGATGGCGTTGTTCGCTCGGTTCGTCGATCGAAGCATCATTGCGCGCGGGCTGGCGTTGATCCCTCGCCCGAACCTTCTCGTTCGCCTCGACGCGCCCCGGGCGACGCTGGAGGCTCGCCTCCGCTCGCGGCTAGCCCGCCAGGGCGCGGTCGAGCGATTGTTCGAATTCGATCTGCAAACAAATCTTCGGCAAGTCGAGACGATCCGTGAGGTGGCGGACATGCTTCAGGAGCAAGGACGCCGCATGATGCACGTGAACTCCCTCGACCGCCGCCTGCTCGAAGACGCGGTCGAGCGGATAATGCTAGAGGCGAAGTCCTGGGACGAAAAGAAGTCCTGGAACGAGAAGTTGAGCCCGACCGCCGATTCCTTGTCGAGAGACGGCGCATTGTCCGAGCCGCCAGATGACGCGCAAATCTGACCTGAGCCCTATCGGGGTCGATGCCGCGGCGTCAGGAGAGACGTTCGAGGGCGGCTTCCCGCCGACCCTGGGAGCGAGCCGCATCAAGGCCGTGTTTGCGGGAAACGCCCGCGAGCTGCTCGGACGTGCCAGCATTGCGGCCCTCGCCGTGTTTATTGTCGGCGCCGGGCTGACTTGTGTGGCGCAGCTCATGATCGCCCGGATCATCGGCCCGGACAGCTATGGAGTCTACGCCTATGTCCTGGCCTGGGTGACGCTGCTGGGCTACTTGTCGACATTGGGCTTCCATGTCTCGCTCCTGCGCTTCGTGCCGGCCTATCAGGCCAAGGGAGAATGGGCGCTGGCGCGCGGCGTGATTCAGTACACACAGCGCCGCATAGCGAGGACTGCATTCTGCATTGTCCTGGTTGGCGTCTGTGGGATCGCCGCCCTGCGCGGCTCGCTGCACCCCGAACTCGCCCTTTCGTTCCTTCTCGGAATAGCGACGGTGCCTTTTCTTGCGCTGCATCTCATCGGCGCTTCGGTCGCTCGCGCCTTCGGCGGAATCATTGCGGCCCTCGCGCCGGAACGAATTGTTCGCGATGGTTTGGCGCTCGCGATCGTCGCGACTGTCTTCTGGGGCAGCCTCTACCGTCTCGATGCAACGCTGGCGATGGCAGCCACCCTCCTCAGCTCGATCGCCGTTCTCGGCCTGGTCCGCATCACGGTGCGCCGGCTGCGTCCGCCGGCGCTCGGCCATGTGAAGCCGGTGTATGCTGCCGAGGATTGGTGGCGACCAACGTTGCCGCTCACCGTCATCACGATCGCGGACAACTTGATGAGTCGTTCCGCGGTAATCGCGCTCGGCCTCACGGGTAATACGCGGGACGCAGGCATCTTCGCGGCTGCATTCAGCGTGGCAACCGTGACGGCGCTGCCACGGATGGCTGTTGCCATCTCGTTTGCGCCCACCGTCTCGGCGTTGTTTGCTTTGGGCGATCGGACTGGCTTGCAATCGGTCACCACCAAGGCGGCTTGGCTGTCGCTTATTGGCACGGCGTGTGCCGCCATCCCGCTACTGTTGCTCGCGCACCCTCTCCTCGCGTGGTTCGGTCGCGATTTCGTAGCAGGTGCCCCGATCGTCACGATCCTCGTGCTCGGCCAGGTGTTCGCTGCCGCATGCGGGCCTCAACAGCACCTCATCACGATGACCGGAAACGAGCGCGCCGGCGCAACGATTCTTGCCGTCTGCGCCAGCTCGAGCTTCGCCGGCTGCGTGCTCATGATTGGTTCGTTCGGGATGACAGGAGCCGCTTTCGCCACGACGCTAACGCTTGTCGGCTGGAATGTGGCGATGGCCATCTTTATCCATAGAAGCCTGCATCTCATGCCGGGCGTGCTCGCTCCCTTCAAAGCCATGCCGAGAAGAAAGCGCGCGGCAGACTATGGGATCTAATTCTGCTGGAGGGGCTGCGATGCATCACGATACAGGTTCTGGCGGGGTGGGCGATGTGGTCCGGCCAAATTGGGCGAGAGAAACCGTACCGGTTCAATCGGAGGACGTGGCACCAGTTGTTTCGAGCAAGGCAATCATCCGGAATCTCTTCGGCTCACTAGAACAAAACGGCATTCGCTACTGTCACTGGAAAAGCAATATCCGCCTCCAGGCAACGCTTGCGGCGGCAGAAGACATCGATCTGCTCGTCGACCAACGTGATGCCGACCTCTTCCACACAGCGTTGCTTGAAAATGGCTTCAAGCTGGCGCAGTCACGCTCCGATATCGGGCATCCAGGCGTCTTCCATGCATTGGGACTTGAGGAGTCGAGCGTCGAGTTGGTGCATGTGCACGCCTATTTTCAGATCGTCAGCGGCGACAGCCTCGTCAAGACCTACCGGCTGCCGATCGAAAGGTTCCTTCTGGAGCGGACCCGTTACTTGCATGGTGTGAGGGTCCCCATGCCCGAAGCGGAGCTCGTGTTATTCGCGCTTAGGATCGCGCTCAAGCACACCGATCCGATCGAGATCCTGATGGCCAATCGCCAATATCGAAGGACCTCGAGGGAAATGAGCTGGCTCCGCGAGGCGGCAGATGCGGAGGGAGCCGAGGCGCTTTGCATGGCCTGGTTTCCGAGTATTGACCAACCGCTGTTTCGGCAGCTGTTGGATGCCGTCGAGGCCGAGCGCGCCGTGATCCGTCGCGCCGTCCTTGGCTGGCGCGTCGCCAGGCGGCTGCGCGGATTGCGAAGGCTGAGCCCGATGCGCGCAGCGGTTTCCCGACTTTGGCGGGTGTTCTCATTGCTTGCTAACCGGCTCCGCCGTCGCAAGGACTTGGTGCTACAGACCGGCGGTTTGATCGTTGCGCTCGTCGGCCCAAAGGCGGTAGGCAAATCCACCATCAGTCATGAACTGGAAATCCGGCTTGGCCAGCATCTCGACATTCTTCGCATTCACGCGGGTAGGCCGCCGCCGACGGCGATCACCCTGCTGCCTCGCCTTCTCCTCCCCGCGGCGCGTCTCCTGTTCTCGAATGAGCGAGCCGGGGAGTACGAAAAGGCCGAACGCCGCCAGACGAAGCAATACTCGCTGCTGTACACCCTTCGGATGACCCTTCTCGCCTATGATCGCCGCAAGCTGCTTAGCCGGGCGCTGCGAGCCGCGACGGCCGGCTCCGTCGTCATCTCGGACCGGTATCCCTCGGAAAGTGTGGGCGCGATCGACAGCTGCTGTTTTGACGAAGAGGCGTTAGCAAAATGCAGCTCTCCACTGAACCGCTGGCTGATGAGCCAGGAGCGCGCGCTCTGCAAGGGCTTGCCCAGGCCGGGTCTCCTCCTTTGCCTGGAGGCTCCGATAGAGACGACGATCGAAAGGGACGCTCGGCGGCTGAAGCGCGACGGCCCCAACGCCGCAGCGGTGCTGCGACGTTGGGAGCTGGAGAGCCGGCCCGAGTGCTCCGGAACGCCAGCGATCGGGATCGATACGAGCCAGTCGCTGGAAGAAACCGTCCGGACGGTAATTGGAGCAGTCTGGTCTGCTCTGTAAGAGGACGACGCAGCGGCGATGGCCCAAGCGCCGAGGCACCGTAGAGCTACCCCTCTTTAGTCGCAAAGGTCACCCGAAAGAAGAACACAAGTCTTGGCGTCCGAATTAGGATCGCGGAGTCTTCCTAGCTTGGCGAAGTGACGCACACCTGCACTGGGGAAGCGTCTCCCGACACCACACGACTTCGATGGAGTCTACGATGAGGTTCCGCGTTCTAGGTCATGCGTGTCTCGAGGTTACGAGCAATAGCAAGCAGCTCCTGTGTGATCCATGGCTGGTCGGCTCCGCCTACTGGAGATCATGGTGGAATTACCCACCCGTTCCAAATGGCCTTGTCGACACGCTCAAGCCAGATTTTGTTTACCTCACGCACATGCACTGGGATCACTTTCACGGCCCAACCCTTCGCCGGCTCGGGCTGGACGTGCACATGCTCGTGCCTAAGACGCCGGACCGTCGCATTTACGAGGACCTCAAGTCGATGGGTTGCACCCGGATCACGGAACTGGACCATGGCAAACCCTACCAGATTGGCGACAGCTTTCGGATCACGAGTTATCAGTTCGGGCACTTCCCCGACTCGGTTTTGGCGATCGAGGCCGACGGCAAAACCATCCTGAACGCGAATGACTGCAAGACCATGGGCCGTCCACTTCAGCAGATCCTGCAGCGTCACCCAAAAATTGATTTTGTATTGCGTAGCCACAGCTCGGCGAACAACCGGCTGTGTTTCGAGATCGTCGATCGGGGCGGAGCCCACATAGACAATCCGGAGAAGTACAGCGCAGAGTTTGTAGACTTCGCGCGGGCAGTCAGGGCCAAATACGCCATTCCTTTCGCCAGCAACAATTGTTACCTGCACCCGGAGACCGAACAGTTTAATCGATACCTAAACCTTGGGATCAATGTAAAACGTTATTTCGAGGCACACGACATCACGCAGCCCGAATGCGTTGTCTGCGCGCCCGGCGACGGATGGGATGACGATATCGGTTTCACGCTGACCGACAAGGACTGGTACACCAACATTGATGAGCACTTGGAGCGCTACAAGGAAGCAATATCCGACATTTTGAAGAAATCGGCACAAGAAGAGGCGCGGGCTGTGCTGAGCGAGAAAATCGTGGCGCGCTACACTGCAGGCCTGCTGTCCGGAACGCCGTTCTTCGTGCGGCGACTGTTTCGAGGAAAACCAATAACGCTGGTTGCGCATAGCGAGGCGGGCGATACGGCTTACGAACTGGACATCTACGGCAGAACGTGGCGCAAGCTCGAGACCTGGAACGATGACGATAATCCCATCCAGATTCACGCAAGCGCCAACGTCTTCATCATGTGTGTCAAACAGGTGAACTGGAACAGCTTGGGAATCTCGAAGCGAGTTCGCTACCGTGTGAAGAATGACGACAAGAAAATAGTGGTTTACTTCACCGAGCTGAATGATCTCTTCGATTGCGAAGTTCTTCCGCTATCTAAATCCTTGAACCCGCGGTTCGTGGCGGTCTGGCTGAGGCGCTGGCGTGAACTCATTCTTTACCTGCGGATCGCAGCTGATTTGGGCCTAGGACGCGACTTCGTCTATCGCAACTATCTTCCATTTATTCCACCTGCGGGGAGTGCGCTCCGTTGAGCCGGCACCTGCTTTACGTTGGAGGCGAGGACCATCATCTCCGAATTCCATTCATGCTCTCCATGCGTGATTCCGGATTTCGGGTGACGGCTGCGAGCAGCGGGGATTCCATTCCGTTCACCCGGGCCGGAGTTGACTTTCGTCCGTTCTCCTTCCGTCGCTTCGTGAGTCCCTCTTCTGATTGGACGGCAGTCAAAACACTGTCGGCGATCCTTCGTGAACTTCGTCCTGATTTGGCGCAGAGCTACGACACCAAACCGTGTTTGTTCCTCCCCCTGGCCGCCCGGGCTGCCGATCATCCTGCGATCGTGCGCACGATCTGCGGACGGGGCTGGGTTTACTCGTCCCGTTCGCCGCTCGCCTTAGCCGCTCGTCCGGTGTATCGCGCGATGTATCGCGCGGCCGCCGGATGGACTTCGGCTACCGTGTTCGAGACAGAAGACGATCGAGCTTTCTTCGAACGTCATAGGATGGTGGGGAAAAATGGCATGGTGATCCCGGCTGGCGGCGGCGGGGTCGATGTCGACGGATTTGAACGGGCCTTGGCCGAGTCTCCTCCTCCAAGCCAGCTGCGCGAAGAGCTCCGTCTTAGCACCTTCCCGGTCGTCATCACAGTCACGCGAATGACGCGGGAGAAAGGGATTCCGACGTTGCTCAAGGCGGCAGCGTTGGTGCATCGGACCCACCCGGATGTGAGGTTCCTGCTGGTCGGACCGCGTGAAAGCGAGGGGCCGCACGCTATCACGCAAGCCGAGGTCGACGAACATGCCCCCTATGTCGTGGCCACTGGACTTCGATCCGACGTCCCCGCGCTACTGCGGTCAGCCGACGTTTTTGCGTTTCCGACGGAGTATCGCGAGGGCGTGCCTCGCGTGCTGCTTGAGGCCGCGCTAGCCGGGCTCCCGATCGTGTCGACGAACATGCCAGGCTGCTGCGAGGTGATCCGCGACGGCTGGAGCGGCTTCCTTGTACCACCGCACGCCCCCGACCGCCTGGCGGCAAGGATCATCGAGCTGCTTCGCGATCGGAAAACGGCAGGAATAATGGCTGGTCGTGTCGAACAGCTGGTTGCGCAGAAATTCAGCTTGAGGATGATCGTCGCTCGTCATGTCGCCCTGTATGGGGAGTTGTTGGCCGGGAATTCTCGGCTAGACGTGGGCGAGCCTGCCTTGCCTCATCTCGCACACAAAACATAACCCACCAATACTATGACTAGTTGGCGGAAGAAGTCGGGGCTGACTCTATAGGCAGGGCTCCAGCTCCCCACCCCCCATAATCTGCTGCGCTAGGCGCGCGATGCCACATGAGCTCGCATTCGTAAGAAGGGGTACCACTTCTGTCTACGGGCGCGCTTATCGATCGCGGATTACAAGTAGTAATACCCTATAGCCAAGCGCGCTCATCAAGGGCGCGCTAACATGTCTCTCGAAGGTTCGGCGGAGCCGCGTACGAGACATGCCATTGATACCAGTCTCCATAAACCGAGCGTAAGCGGAAGATGACACGGAGGAGAAAATGAAAGCTGTCATACAGTGTGGTGGAAAAGGCATGCGCTTGCGCCCGCACACATCCATCCTACCAAAGCCCCTTATGCCGATTGGAGCGCGTCCGGTGCTCGAACTCGTGCTCAAATGGCTTCGACGAAACGGCATTAGGGAGGTTTTCATCACCACTGGATATCTCGGACACCTCATTCGCAGCGTCTGCGGCGATGGCAATCAATGGAATATGCAGATCACCTATACCCAGGAGATCGAGCCGCTCGGGACGATCGGCCCGTTGTCGCTCGTGCGGGAAGCGCTCAATGAGCCCTTCCTGGTTCTCAACGGCGACGTGCTTACTAATCTCAACCTCGGGCACTTCGTAACTTTTCATCGCCGACATCGCGCGGCACTCACCATTGCCACCGCCACCCGCGTCACGAAGATGGACTTTGGCGTGATCGATGAAACCGAAGACCGGGTCACCGGATTCCGCGAGAAGCCCGATCTTCCGCACCTCGTAAGCATGGGCATTTACTGCATGGATCCCACCGTGCTCGAACTCATCCCGTCCGGTGTTCCATTCGGTTTCGACGATTTGATGTTTCAGATGCTGGAGAACGAAACGGCCGTTCATGTCTTCAAACACGACGGTCTGTGGCTCGATATCGGCCGGGTCGAAGACTTCCTCAAGGCCCAAGAAACCCAATGGGACGAGCAGTCGCCGGCGTTTGCGGCAACGATCGCCGCTTGAGGCGACGACAAACGCTTGGCTTGCAGACCCATTTACCGACCGGAGACCATCCCATGCTATTGGTATCGGAGCCAGTGTTGGGGACGGAGGAAAAGGCAGCTTTGGCCGCCGTAATCGAGAGCGGCTGGATCACCATGGGAGACCGGGTCCGGGAGTTCGAGCAAGCCTTCGCCCTGCTGCATCAGGCCGAGGATTCGATCGCGGTTGGCTCCTGTACTGCAGCCCTTCACCTGATTTTGCACGCGCTCGGCGTCGGGCCGGGCGATGAGGTGCTTGTGCCGTCTCTGACGTTCGTCGCCACCGCCAATAGCGTACTCTATGTCGGAGCACGGCCGGTCTTCGTTGACATCGAGTCGTCAGAGATTCCATTAATGTCACTGGACGAAGCCGAAGCCAAATGCACTGCGAGAACCAAGGCCGTCATTCTTGTTCATTTCGGCGGCTATCTCGCAGATCGTGATACCTGGCAGTCCTTCGCTCGTAGGAGAGGCTTGCTCTTGATCGAGGACGCGGCGCATGCGCCAGGCCTGCCGGCGGCAGGGACTTTCGGCGAGGCCGCAGCGTTCAGCTTCTACGGCAACAAGAACATGACGACGGCTGAAGGAGGCGCAATCATTGCTCGCGATCCCGTGTTGAGAGAGACCATCCGGCAAGCGCGGTCGCATGGCATGACAAGCAGCACACGGCAGCGCCTCGACAGCCGCAGTCCGGATTACGATGTGACGGGCCTCGGGTTCAACTACCGCATGGACGAATTGCGAGCCGCCGTTGGTCTCGCTCAGCTCAAGAGACTGACGGGATGGAATGACATTCGAGGGCGTCTGTCGCTGCACTATCGCAGGTTCATAGCGGAGTACTGCCCAGAGGTGATGGTGCCATTCGCGCATTCCTGGCCATCGGCGCACCATCTGATGCCTACGGTACTTCCAACACCAATCCGCCGGCACGAGGTCATCGACCGGCTTCGCGATCGAGGCATTCAGACTACCGTTCATTATCCCGCCGTACATCGCCTGACGTTTTATCGCGAGCTCTACCCTGATTGCCGCTTGCCGCGAACCGAAGATTTTTGCCAACGGGAGCTCACGCTTCCGCTTCATCCAAGGATGACGCTGGCCACTGTCGAGGCGGTCGTGAAATCCCTTGCAGATGCACTGGCTACGGGGATGCCGATGGAGATAACCGCGTGACCATCCACGACTTCTCCGGGCACTCGTTCAACGTGCCGGACGAGACGCGCCCTGCCTTCGATGCAGGCGTAAGGCGCAGTCTCGACATTGCGGGTGCCGGCCTCGCAGTATTCCTTCTTGCGCCCGCGGCATTAATCGTAATGCTCGCAATATGGATCGAAGGCGGACGCCCCATCCTGTTCAGCCAACTTCGTCTTGGACAAGGAAGTCGGCCGTTCCGGATGTACAAATTCCGCAAGTTCAGGTGCGATTGCGACGATTGCGGATGTCCGCTGACCATGGAAGACGACGGCCGCTTGACACGAGTCGGCCGCGTGCTTGCCGCAACCAAACTGGATGAGTTGCCGCAGCTGTGGAACGTTCTTCGGGGTGACATGTCGCTCGTGGGGCCACGGCCAGAGTCGCTTGCCTTTTCCGATTGCTTTCGCAACGGGTTCGAGAGGATTCACAAGCACAAGCCAGGCTTATTTGGGCCCTGTCAGGTGTTGTTTCGGGATGAAAACAAGCTCTACCCCGCCGGGGTTACCGCTGTGGAGTTTTATCGACAGTTCCTGTTTCCAGCAAAAGCGAAAATCGACCTCGCTTATTTCGAGCACAGGACACTTGTTTCCGATCTCGGCTGGATCCTTCGGGCGGTCTGGGTAATTGTCGCGGGGGCGCGATCCAACCCGTACCTGTGTGGCCAAGCGGACCAAACCGATCAATGAGGTGAGCGCCATGGCGACCAGCTATACCGACACAAAAGTTCTCGTGACAGGAGCGGACGGCTTTATCGGTTCGCACCTGACAGAAGCCCTGGTTTCCGCGAGAGGCAAAGTAACGGCTGTTGCCCAGTACAACTCCTTCGACAGCCACGGCTGGTTGGACGATCTTCCGAAATCGGTTCGAGAGAAGATCAATCTCGTCCGCGGCGACGTACGCGATGCCGCGTTCGTCGATCGTCTGGTGCAAGGCCACGAGATCGTCTTCCATCTCGCCGCGCTGATCGCAATACCGCATTCGTATGTTGCTCCGCAATCTTATGTGGAGACAAACGTACTCGGCACGCTGAACATTCTCGAGGCAGCGCGGCAGCACGATACCGAGAGGGTCGTGCACACGTCGACCAGTGAGGTCTATGGCACTGCGCTAACGATGCCGATCAATGAAACTCATCCATTGCAGGGACAATCGCCGTATTCGGCTTCCAAGATCGCCGCAGACATGATGGCTGAAGCCTTTGCGAGGTCATTCGGCGTACCTGTCGTCCTGCTGAGGCCGTTCAATACGTTCGGGCCGCGGCAAAGCGAAAGAGCGATCATAGGCACCGTCATCCGGCAGGCGCTCGACCCTTCCTGCTCCACGATCTTGGTCGGCGACGCGACGACGGTGCGCGATCTCACTTTCGTCACCGATACCGCGGCGGCATTCATGGCAGCCGGACTATCCGAAAACCTGGAATACGGCCAGCCATATAACGCCGGAAGCGAGCGGGCGATCATGGTCGGCGATCTGATCAAGTTAATCGTCGAGCTGACATCCTGTCGCAAGCCAGTGGTTCAGGATAACAAGCGCCTGCGACCACCGAATTCGGAGGTACGGGCGCTGCTTGCCGATTGCACCCGCTTTACACGGGCCACGGGATGGTCACCGCGGGTCAACCTTTGGGAGGGGCTGCAAAAGACAGTCGAATGGTGGCGTTGCCGCCTTTCAGACAAGCACGTCAGACAGCAGAGAGAATTCATCACTTGATGCGTCCACGCACCTGTCTGAAGGCGACTACGGCCAGGAAACCGATCCATGCACCAATCGTGCTGACAATGAAATCGCGGGGGCTCGCGAGCCGGCCAGGATTCATCAATTGAACGAACTCCCATGCGCATGCACAGATGGTGAGCATCACGCCGCTCGATAACAATTGCAGAGGTCGTGCATATCCATTGGCGAACAGGCTTCCAACGGTAAGATATGCGATAAAATGTTCGGCACGATCGCTTCCCAGCACGTGAGGCCGAACGCTGCCTGGCACTACTAACAAAGTGATGATAACCACCAGCGCGGGCCAAGCAACCATGCGAGTCAGCAACACAACCTTTGTCGTTCCGGCGTCCTCCTCCGGCAGACTACCAGGCCGCGTCCCCGCCCTCTCCTGCTAGCGGCTCGTGCGGCTCCCCTCCTCTCCTTGCATTCCTGCTAGAGAGCCGAGAACGCCTGTTACTGGTCAATAGAACAGCTCGCTACGAACGTATCAGGCGCATATGGGCTATCGGATGCAGAGGCTGGGTACTCCGGCGGAGTACCCCCAAAGCCTGAAGCGCCCCTTCGCAATCTCAAGCGAAGGATGGCCTCACGATGGAGGTATGCGGCACACGGCAACGGTTCTTCGGCGAACAGCTAGCCAGCCCATGGTGTGGCGACGGGAACTTCACGACCGTTCGTTCGACGTTCGGATGCCCGAGGCAGTTAGTCGGGACCTAGAGACTAATGCCAGAAGACAAGCGGGTCGTGCAACAGCGCCGGTTGATCGAAGTAGCAGCTGCGGCGCTGACATCAATCACAGCGAAATTGCGGGGTAACCCCACGGGGTAAGTTACCCATAGTAGGGGCGGGTGTAGATTGCGAGGCGAGGTTCACAGGCGCTCAGTGTCCCTCGATAAGGCGATTCGTCTGCGCGTGTAGCAGCAAACTCGGTCGCGCTCTCCGGAGGAGATCATGGCAATCATTACCGGCACTGAACTTGACGATCCCAATCTCAAAGGCACCGCGACAAACGATACCATCTCGGGCCTTGGGGGGCGCGATCACCTTTACGGTGGCGCCGGTAACGATACGCTGTACGGCGGGGCCGGTGACGATGCCATGCACGGTGATGGCGGTGCCGACATCATGTTCGGCGGGGCCGGCAACGACGACTACTTCGTCGACGATGTGAACGACGTCATCAGCGAGACGACAGTGCCCGGCGTCGACGACGGCGGCAATGACAGGGTATACAGCACCGTCAGCTATACCTTGAGCCCGTTCCTCGAACGGCTGGTGCTGCTTGAATCCGCGGTCGCCATCAGCGCGACGGGCAACACACAGGTCAACTCGATCGTGGGCAACTCCAACGACAACATCATCAGCGGCGGTGGCGGCAAGGATACGCTCACCGGCGGCCTGGGCGCAGATATGTTCGTGCTCGGCCCGGCCAATGCCGCCAATACCGTCACCATCACGGATTTCGCGAGCGAGGACAAGTTCGCCGTCACCGCCAGCGACTACGGACTGAGCCAGGGCAACGGCCTCGTCGACAATGTCGCCGGTACACTCGTCCTGGACCCAACTTGGTTTGCTACCGTGGCCGGGACCCAAGGCACGGTCTCCGGCCACGGCCAGTTTCTGTACAATACCACTACCCGCACATTGACGTGGGACCCGGACGGCTCCGGTGCCGTCGCGGGCATCGCGCTGGCGAAGCTGCAGGCAGGTGCCATCGTCACCGCTGACAACTTCGCGATTTCCGGGACCGCCGGCAGCCCCGTGGCTGGCAACATCTCGATCGGCGATGTCACGATCGCAGAGGGCAATGCCGGGACCTCGATTGCCACCTTCACAGTAACCCGGACCGGCGGAAACGCAGCCTTCGACCTGACCTATGCCACGGCAGACGGCACGGCGACGGCCGGCAGCGACTATGTCGCGCAGCCGACAGGCACGGTGAGCTTCGCCGCCGGCGATCTCACCAAGACCATTTCGGTCACCATCAACGGCGACACGACCGTCGAGCCCGATGAGACGTTTTTCGTCAACCTGCTGGGCGCGACCAACAACGGCACCATCGTCAAGAGCCAGGGCATCGGCACCATTACCAACGACGACACCGCCGGGGGCGTCGGCAACATTTCGATCAGCGATGTCACGATCACAGAGGGCAACTCTGGAACCAAGGTCGCCACCTTCACAGTCAGCCACACCGGCAGCGCTGCCTTTTCCGTGAACTACTCCACCGCGAACAGCACGGCGACGGCCGGCACCAGCGGCGACTACTTGGCGGCCTCGGGGACGCTTAACTTTACCGACGGCACCTCGACGCAGACGGTGTCAGTGACGATCAGAGGGGACACAGTCTATGAGCCCAACGAGACGTTCTTTGTCAATCTGACGGGTGCGACCAACGGCGGCACCATCATCAAGAGCGCGGGTCTTGGTACCATCGCCAACGACGATACGGCACCAGTCGGACCAGCCGTCGTTGCAGTACACGACATGAGCGCTATCGCTAGCGGAATTGGCAGTTGGGATCCATCGGGGCTTGCATACGACCCTGCAACTGGAACCCTATATCTTGTCGACTCGGAGGTCGACGAGGTCACCCCGAAGGGTGCGGCCAACATGTGGGCACTAAACCTCGATGGCACTCTCAAGCCGAACGGCGCGATCAGCCTCTATGGCTACACGACCGAGCCGTCAGGCATCGCGTTCGACCCAGTCACTGGAAAGATCTACATAACCGACGACGATACGTTCAATGTATACGTCACCAACGTGGCCAATCCTTCGGTCAAACTCGCGCAATTCGCGACCAAACCCCTTGGCGGCGACGATCCCGAGGATGTCTCGTTCAACCCGATCAACGGCCACTTGTACATCGCCAATGGCTCCGACATCGCTCATCCCAAGATCATCGAGACCGACAGTAGTGGCACGCAGGTTATCAGGAACATCCTTTTGCCGGCGGTCATCAAGGATCCAGAGGCAGTCGTCTACGACGTCGCCCATGACGTGTTCTTTGTCGGTATTGAAAACGGTCATGAGATCTGGATGGTCGACCACAACGGGAACATCTTGAACGACATCAACATTTTCGGGAACTACCGCAATCCCGTCAACAATGGCAGCGTCAATCTCAAGGGATTGACCCTTGCTCCGAGCAGCGACCCCAACGACGATCCGTCGGTGTTGAGCCTTTACGCCGCTGACTTTGGGGTTTCACACGCCAATGATGGCCGACTGTTCGAGATTTCAAGCCCATTCTTTTGGAACCACCCCGCGCCCGCCATGCTGACCAACAATTTAACCACGGTTCAGAATCCCGATGGATCAATGACTCTGTCGGGCCTGCAGGTTACCGATCCCGATACCTTTGCCTCAACTGGAACCTTCAGTCTTACGGCAGTAACCGGAGCTGCGGCGTCGGGAACCAGCATAACACCGCCGATCAGTTCTGGTTCGTTGACGGACATCAACAATGTCTTGACGACGGGCGTGACCTATCACCCGGGGATTACGCCACCGTCGACCGACGTGGTTACACTAACCGTCAAAGACAGTTTCGGAGCGGCCGACAGCGAGAACTTTGTCTTCGCTCAGCCCGGGTCAGGACCGAACGTCACGCTGCAAGGCACTTCCGGCAAGGACGTGATCTTGGCGACCAATAGTCAGGACGTCCTTATCGGCGGCGCCGCACAGGACCAGTTCGTGTTCGCGCCAACTTCTGCAGGTCCGTCGGTGCAGCACATGATAACCGATTTCGTCGCGGGGGTGGACACGATCGACCTGAGGCAATTCAGCAATATTTCAGCCGCGGCTCTTCCGACCGAAACCCAGCAGGGCAATAATACGCTGATCACGCTCGACGGCCACGACACCCTGCTGCTGACAAACGTTACTGCCACAAACCTCCACGCCAGCGATTTTATTCTCCATGCTTAGAGCTCAACTCGGAAATATTGAGCCAGGTGAAGTAGTAGGCATTTTTTTAGTCGAGATACCGGAAACCGATGCATAATCGAATGTGCGAAACGCCACGCGAGAGGTTCCCATCGAGGTGATTTTTCCTCTGAAACAAAAGGCGCGATGAATTTGCGTAGCTGCATATGCCCTCAGTAAGAATGACGCGCTCCTGCAAACTAAAAGCATAGCCACTTCAAACCAACCGGGGCTTGAGGCGAGAACACGCTTCGCCGCTG
>Ga0207701_10001927_pt1 | contig 21557 bp, 16 predicted proteins | sample KBSSwiSSwithPhiX_FD_184294 | JGI IMG/M metagenome (GOLD analysis project Ga0207701, IMG submission 184294) | Switchgrass rhizosphere bulk soil microbial communities from Kellogg Biological Station, Michigan, USA, with PhiX - S5 (SPAdes) (version 2) | ecosystem: Environmental > Terrestrial >... | reverse complement strand
GACGCCGGCGCTGCGGAAGGCGTACGACTTCGAATACACGATGTCCTGGCAGCGCGAGAACCCCACACGGCCGCCGCTCGCGTGGGTTGCGCAGACCCGGCGCGGTCATGCCTACAAGAAAGACCCCGACGACAGCGTGCAGTACCACGTGGATTTCGTCGGACGTTCTCTCGACACCCTCGCGCGCACGGCCAAGGTCGAGGCCATCGTCAGCACCGACGCCAACGCCGAACTTCTGGAGACCAACGCGTATCCAAACGACGTCACGGGCGGCTATCGGCTGGCGTTGCGGCTGCGGCGCCTGGACGACAAGAAGCCGGTCGAAATCCGCGCCTTCCTGCGCAACAATGACAAGGTGGTGTCGGAAACATGGAGCTACGTAGTACCTCCCGAATGAAACACGCGACCAAGCACAGGACCGGTCCACCGCGGCCACCGACGACGCCGCCGATCGCCCGCTCCAGCATGGCCCCTCGCGGCTGGTTCGGGTCACGCCGTCGCGCGTGGGCAGACGCGTTCCCGGCACCGGACGTGCTGCCTGATGCCGGCACCCCGTGGAGCGCAGCCGCCACCTTTCGCAGCTACGGGTTGTTCGCGCTGATCGCCGCGCAGACCTGGCTCGCGACGGATTCCATGGTCAATGTGTTGCCGTATCACGGCCGCCAGCCGCTGGAAATTGCCATGCTGGTGCTGTTTGCGGTCCTCTTCGCGTGGATCTCAGTCGGTTTCTGGACCGCCTGCGCCGGCTTCGTGCTGCTCGTGTTGCGTGGCGACCGCCATTCGATCACGCGTTCGCTCGCGCCCGGCCTTCCGTTGTCGGAAATTTCGGCGAAAGCACGCACGGCGGTCGTGATGCCCATCTGCAACGAAGACGTGCCGCGCGTGTTTGCGGGCTTGAGGGCGACCTACGAATCGCTGGCGCGAACGGGCGCTCTCGAGCGCTTCGACTTCTTCATCCTGTCCGATACGAGCGACCGCGGCACGCGTGTCGCCGAAGTCGATGCCTGGCACCAGATGTGCGCCGCGGTCGACGGTTCCAAACGCGTGTTCTATCGCTGGCGGCAGCACCGCATCAAGCGCAAGAGCGGCAACATCGCGGACTTCTGCCGCCGCTGGGGACGCAATTATCGCTACATGATCGTGCTCGACGCGGACAGCGTGATGAGCGGCGAGTGCCTGGCCCGCCTCGTGCAACTCGCGGAAGCCAATCCGACCTCCGGCATCATCCAGACCGCACCACGCACCTGCGGCCGCGACACGCTGTTCGCGCGCGTCCAGCAATTCGGAGGCGCGACTTACGGTCCCATGTTCACAGCCGGCATTCACTTCTGGCATCTCGGCGAGTCGTACTACTGGGGCCACAACGCGATCATCCGCGTCGCACCGTTCATGAAGCACTGTGCGCTGGGACGGCTCCCCGGACGCGGCGCGCTATCCGGCGAGATCCTGTCGCACGACCTAGTCGAGGCCGCGTTGATGCGTCGCGCGGGGTGGGCCGTCTGGATTGCCTACGACCTGCCGGGCAGCTACGAGGAATTGCCACCCAACCTGATCGACGAACTTGCCCGCGACCGCCGCTGGTGCAAGGGCAACCTGATCAATTTCAGGCTGTTCACGATGCGCGGCCTGCACGCGGCACATCGGGCGGTCTTCGTCTCCGGCCTGATGAGCTATGTTTCCGCGCCGCTCTGGTTCGCGTCGCTGCTGCTGGGCACGGGGTTGCTTGCCGTGCACACGCTGTCCGAGCCGGAATACTTCGTCGAGCCCTACCAATTGTTTCCAATCTGGCCGGAATGGCATCCGCAGTGGGCGATTGGCCTCTTCGCCACGACGCTCTTCCTGTTGTATCTCCCCAAAGTGTTGGCGATCGGCCTCATCATCGTGCGCGGTGCGCGCAATTACGGCGGCGCGTGGCGGCTCGTACTCTCGGCGCTGGCCGAAATGCTGCTCTCGATGCTGCTGGCGCCCATCCGCATGCTGTTCCACACGGGCTTTGTCGTGTCCGCACTGAGCGGCAGCACGTTCCGCTGGCTCTCGCCGCCGCGGGACGACGCGCAGACGACCTGGGGCGATGCGCTGCGCCGCCACGGCGTTCACACGCTGATCGGCATTGCCTGGGCCGGCGTGGCGGCGTGGCTGGATATCCGCTTCCTGTGGTGGCTGCTGCCGGTGGTCGGCGCGCTCAGCCTGTCGATCCCGCTGTCGGTGTACACCAGCCGTGTGTCGCTCGGACGGAAACTCCGGGAGCGCGGGTTTTTCCTGATTCCGGAAGAGGTGAACACGCCGCGCGAGATCGCCGCCACGAGCAGCTATGCCGGCAATCTCGACGCGACCGCGGCTGACGACGGAGGATCGGCTGGTTCGGATGCAAGCGAAGCAGGCCGGCTGGCGCCCGCGCGCTGACGGAGTCGATGCCCACGCTCGATGAAGCCTTTGGTCCCCGGCCACCGCTGACCACAGAGGCCGCCTGCGAGATGGTCGTGCGAAGCGGTGCGACCGTGGTGATTCTCGTCGAGGTGTGGAGCGATCAAGCGGCGCTCGAGACACTCGCACATCGGCGCGGCCTGAACCTCGCGGCCGAGCGGATCGTCATCCTTCCACCGCTTTCAGGAGCAGCCTGCTCAGCGTGCACGGGAAGGGCATGCGCAGCTGCGCAGATTCATGGGCACGCGGGCGCGGCGCAAGATTCGCGGCGCACCAACGGCAACTGATTTCCTGGACGGACTGTGCCTTGATTCGGACGAGTCCGCGCCAACGCGGTTAGCAAAATTGCGAACCGCGATCGGTCCGCAGGAATGCGCGCAAGTGGCCTTGGTTGGGCGCCAGTTCGTCCCAATGGCTGATGGGGCGGGCTAATGGTGTGAGTTAGCATTTTTGCTAACTACCTAGCCCAAGCTATACACCCGCCGTGCAAAAGCGTACGGAAGTGCTGGCCAGGAACCTCGCGGTGCTGCGGCCACGGTTCGTCGAAAGCCTTTACAACCGTTCGCTGGGCATTCTCGAACACAGGCCAAACTCGTTGTTTCCACATCACTTCGCCACGATGGATCGATTCTTGCGACCGAGATCAGTTGCGACCTCCGAGGCAAGGCACCTGGTCGGCGAGACGAGCCTCCTAGTGCGGCTCGCAGTTGTGCAAGGCCCACAAATCACAATGAAAGAGGTAGCCGACATGCTTTTTCGCCGGATTGCCAGGATCGTCGCGCGCCTAGGTCCGTTCGTCGTTGTAATCGCCGTCGCGGCAGGCGCGCGCGCGGCACCGATGACCTACTTCGTCGGATTTTCTGGCGTAGGAACGCTTCCCGCCCTCGGCGCATTTACTTATGATGCCGCAGCGCCCGGTTTCAGCAACTTCATCGTTCTTTGGAATGGGACGCTGTTCGACCTGACCAGCGCCGCGAACGCTCCCAATATCGGTGGCGCATGCGCGGGGGCGGCCTCATCTCCGGAAACCGGCTTCGCGCTGATGGACCACAGCATGTGTGGCGGGTTGTTCTCCCGATGGTTCGGCAACCAGGATGTCGCCTCCAGTACGTTCGGTTTCTACAACGAGACGCTGGCGCTCCCCGCCCAGACTGGCGCGACGATCCTCGCTACCGGCCCTGGCAGTAACGACCCCTTTTCCGTCTTTGGCGCTGGCGAATGGACGTTGACTGGAGCTAAGCCGGGAGCGTTTAACTATGTCGTCAACTTCTCTGGCGTTGGAACGCTCCCGGCGCTCGGCATTTTCAGCTACGATCCTTCTACGCCCCTCTTTAGTAACTTCGTTGTTTCTTGGAATGACACTCTTTTCGACCTGACCAGCGCCGCGAACGCTCCCAACATCGGCGGCGCATGCGCGGGGGCGACCTCATCTCCGGAAACCGGCTTCGCGCTGATGGACCACAGCATGTGTGGCGGGTTGTTCTCCCGATGGTTCGGCAACCAGGATGCCGCCTCCAGTACGTTCGGTTTCTACAACGAGACGCTGGCGCTCCCCGCCCAGACTGGCGCGACGATCCTCGCTACCGGCCCCGGCAGTAACGACCCCTTTTCCTTCTTTGGCGCCGGCGAATGGACGTTGACGGAATTGCCGGGAGGACCCGTTCCTCCGTCTGCGCCCGAACCATCGACCGCCATGTTGGTGTTGCTGGCGGGACTCATAATTGCCGCATGCCGTGCGATACCGACCCGACGGAGACTTTCCTCCTGACTGCTGATATGAATTCCTTGCCGAATCAGGATTCGAGAGCTCGATTCCATCATCACTTCGTTTCGGACAAGGGGTCAGAATCCGCTGGTTCTGGGGATATTGGCCGAGAATCGGGGCCGATCGTCCCGTTAGCCCGCGCCTGAAAATACAGGTAAATATCGTCGATCCTCTCGGCCACCCGTGTGTTGGTGCGGTAGCCAGGCATGCCGCGCGGTGGATCCCCGTCGAGCACCATGCGGACGAACTTCTCACGGCTCTGCGTCCGCGCATAGTTGACGATTGACGGTGCCGCCAGTCCGTCGTAGTGCTTGCCGTGGCAGCGCGCACAATCGACGGCGCGCAGCGTGCGCCAGGCGCTGGCGATCCCTACGTCAGTGAGCGGCGGATTCGCTCCTTCCGCTGCAGCATCGGCCCGTGGAGTCTGCGTAACGGCAAGGACAACCGCAAGCAGCGCTGAAGAGCATACCTGCATCATGCTCTCAACCTTCCGCTTCGCCGTCCGCGGGCACGATGGCCTTTGGCCGATAGCCCCCGGTAACGAGGTTATCGTCAACGAGTCGCCGCATCCAGGTCGGCCAGCAATGGTAGGGCTTCCGAATTTGTCACAGTCTTCCGGAAGATGTCGGTGGGCCGTACGTTCGGCCGCCCGTAAAACACCTCGTTCCATGCCGCGTTCGCGTTAACCACTGTGCCGTCCAGATTGACGCCGCCGTACAAACCCTTGGAACGAGTAAACGCGACGAGATCTGCGGTGACTGTCGACCTTGCTCCAGCACCGGTTGGCCCGACTGCGATACTGGCATCGACGCCGATCTTGAACGATGGCGAGAGCAGGGAATTGAGTCCCTTGTCCGTCATGACCACGATCACGGCCTCCGACACGTCCACCCCGGCCTGAAATCCGACACTTGTGGTGAGGAGGTCGTAGAACGCGGGACCGGCCCACGTGCGACCGTCTCTCGCGACGAGCAGGGCGCGACCGCCCGATCCGCCAACGACGAAACCAGCTCGCAGTATGCGCGGGGAAATCAACACACCGCGCGCGTTGCTCAGGTTCTGCTGGATCCACGCTTGATTGGGATCGCGCATGAAATTGAGCAAGACGATTCGAGCCTCCGACACGAGCCGGACGGTTTCTACATCCGACGCCGGCGGCGGGCTCGAGCATGCGGCAACGACACAGACGATCAAGGCACAGCGCATCATGCGGCCAAGGTTCCGAAGCCGCTTGAACGAAACCGTCGAAGTATTCACGTTCAGTCTCCCGTAGGCATGAGGTCTGCGTCTTGACGAATACTCAGGGTGCACCGTCTTCGGCGACCCAGCTCGGAGCGTATGTTAGACCGTCGGGCGCGAACCGACCACATTCCTTTACCCCCATTTGCGCCGCATGAGCCCAATTGAAAGGCGCTATCATGCTTCGCTATCAATTCGATTAGCCCTCGGGCCCCGACGCCCGTTCTTCCCTGCCTGAGCTTGCACTACAACGCGTTGCAAATGAACGATTCGACCAAGGCGGTTTTCCTCAGCTATGCGTCGCAGGACGCCGGCGCTGCCAGCCGCATTTGCGATACGTTGCGGGAGGCTGGAATCGAAGTCTGGCTGGACCAGAGCGAGCTGCGCGGCGGCGACGCATGGGATGCCGCGATCAGGAAGCAGATCAAGGCCTGCACCTTGTTCGTGCCGATCATCTCGGCGAATACGCGCGCTCGTGCCGAAGGGTATTTCCGTCTTGAATGGAAGCTTGCGGTCGATCGCTCCCATCTGATGGCCGCCGAGAAAGCGTTTCTGCTGCCGCTCGTCATCGACGACACCAGCGACGCCAATGCTCTCGTTCCGGACAAATTCCGGGAGGTGCAGTGGACATACCTGCCGGCAGGAGACACTCCGGCCAATTTCGTCGAGCGAGTATCTCGCTTGCTGTCGCCGGATGATCACATCTCGCCCGCAGTTGGTCGGCGGGCCTTGGGGACACTTCCGACGGCGACTCCGCAACGCCCGCCGCGTCGGCGCGTCCTCGCCGCGATCGGTTTGGTTGCGGTCCTCCCGTTCGAGAATGCAACTGGCGACTCCGCGATCGACTATTTGAGCGACGGAATATCGGAGTGCCTCATCAACAAGCTCTCCAGCCTCAACGGGCTTCGTGTCATCTCGCGAACGTCCGCCTTCGCCTTCAAGGGAAAAAAGATGGAAGCGACGGAGATCGGCCGAAAGCTTGGCGTGGACGCCCTGGTCCTCGGCAGCCTCGCCCAGCGGGGCCCGAGCCTGACTATCACCGCGGAGCTCGTGAGCGTCAGCGATGCGACCCAGTTGTGGGGCAAGAAGTACGCGCGGCCGGCAGACGACATGATGCAGGTCGAAGCCGAGATCGCGGCGACCATCGCGCGGACCCTGCGCCGCCAACTGAGCGGGGAAGAGAAGGTCAGGCTCGCCCGCACCGAGACCTCTGATCCGGAGGCGTATCGCCTGTACCTCAAGGGGCGCGACTTCCTCGTCGGCAACCAGCAGGAGATGAACAAGAGCGTCGACTACTTCCAGCAGGCCGTGGCGCGGGCGCCGGACTACGCCATGGCCCACGCCGGCTTGGCCGAGGCCCACACTCGCCAAGCCTTTCTTCGCGCGGTCGATCGCACCGAGGCGGTGGCAAAAGCGCGCGTTGCCGTGACCCGCGCGCTCGAACTCGATCCGGACTTGGCCGAGGCCCACGCCGCGCTCGGTCTCGTCCGCTTCTACTTCGAGTGGGACTGGGCGGGCGCGGACGCCGAATTCCGTCGGGCGCTGGCGCTCAACCCCGGCAGCAGCTCCGTACACGAAAACTACGGGATTTTCCTGACCGCGATGGGCCGCCTGGACGAGGGGCTCGCCCGCAGCCGCGAGGCCGCCATTCTCGATCCCCTCTCCGTCGGCCCGGCGCATGACATCGCGATCAACGCCCTGGTCAGGGGCGACTTTGAGCGGGCGGCCACGGGTTTCCACCATGCGATCGACATCGACCCCAACTGGACCTGGGGTTACATCAAGCTCGCCCGGACCTTGGCCCTCCAGAAGAAGTGCAAGGAAGCCCTGGAGCAGGTCGAGATTGCCGAAAGGAGAATCGCAGGCGGCGCGGCGCCGCTGTCGTGGTCCTGGCTGGGCGCCACCTACGCGATCTGCGGTGATACGGCACGCGCCCGCCAGAAGCTCGACGAGCTCCATGCGCTGGAAAAAAAGCAGTACGTCGATCCGGTCACGTTCGCCGAGATCCACAGCGCCCTGGGCGAAATGGACGAGGCGCTGCACTGGTATGAGAAGGCCTACCTGGACCGGACGCCGAACATGGCCTACGCGTCCATCGGTTCGCGAATAAGTGTCGAGCTCGCCGGCAATACACGATACAAAGCGATCGTCGACCGCATGGGCTTTCCGCGACCGGCCGAGTAGACGCGATTGCGTCGCGCCCCTGTTCCCTAGTCCAGCATTACGCGATCGACATAGCACCACTTCCATTTCTCGCCAGGCTCGATGGACCGCATGATCGGATGACCCGTGGCCTCGAAGTGCTTCGTTGCGTGCCGGTTGTCTGAACTGTCGCAACAGGCGACGTTGCCGCAGCTCAAGCACATGCGCAGCTCGACCCAGCGGTCGCCGGACCGCACACATTCGGCGCACTTGTTGGTCCCGGGTTTGAACTTGCGAATCTGGTCGCGGTGCGTGCAGGCGCCTTTCGCCGCCGCCGCCGCAACAGGGGTCGCGCCGGGAAAGAGCCGCGACGCGACGATGGCAACCGCAAAGATGCCCGCGACGACGGCCAGCGACACCAGTGGCGGAATCTCGATCACATCGGCCAAGAGCATCTTCGCGGCGACGAACAGCAGCAGGATACCGAGGCCGGTACGCAGGAACCGCAGGTCGCGAATGGCGCCCGCCAGCACAAAATAGAGCGAGCGCAGGCCGAGCAGCGCGAACACGTTCGATGTGTACACGAGGAACGGGTCGCGGGTGACGGCGAACACGGCCGGGATCGAGTCGAGCGCGAAGATCAGGTCGGTCGTCTCGATCACCACGAGTGCCACGAGCAGTGGTGTGGCCATCAGCCGTCCGCCTTGGCGCACGAGGAATCCTGTGCCCGTCGTGAACGGTGCGATCGGAATGAACCGCCCGACCCAACTCGTGCAAATCGCGCAACTGGATTCGACCAGCCGTTTCTCCTCTTCCTTGCCGAAGAGCATTCGCGCTGCCGCGAACACGAGCAGGGCGGCGAACGGATAGATCACCCAATGGAAGCGCTCGAGCAGGAACAGGCCCAGGCCGATGAGGACCGCGCGCATGATCAGCGCGCCTACGATGCCCCAGAACAGCGCACGATGCTGCAGCGGGGCGGGGATGCCGGTCTGCGCGAAAATCAGCACGAACAGGAAGAGGTTGTCGACCGACAGCGATTTCTCGAGCAGGTAAGCGGTCAGGTAGGTGATTCCGGCGTCGCCGCCCAAGCGCATTGCCACGAAGACCCCGAACAACAGGCCCAGGCCGATCCATACGCAGCTCCACAAGGTCGCGTTGCGCACCGTGGGTGTGCGTCCGCCTAATCGCGCGACGACGATGTCGGCGACCAGAGTGATGGCGACGACCGTCCAGAAGACCGCCCAGTCGACAGGACCTGCCGTGGTCATGCCGACATTATGCAATGCCTCGCGCGGCGCCCGCGGCGCGCGTCACTCGCTTGCGTCGGCCCCGCCTCGGCACGTCAGACCCATTCGAAGGAAGCGCGACATGAGCCGGCCGACGGTGCGCCGCCGCCACGGCTGATGGAAGTGTCTCTGAACAACATGCTCGTCGCCAAATTTCTGCGCGACGAAGCGCAAGGCGGGATGATGATCGGGAAGTGCCGCGAGAGCACCATGCCCGTTGGCAAAGGGCAGGATACGGACAAGCGTGCCGCGCCGACCGAGAAGGAGATCGCTGTGGACTTACGGCTATTTCTTTTTCGAGACGGTCACCACGATTCCTGCGCTCGTGGTCTGATTACCAACGGCATCCCGTGCCCGCGCGGCCAAAGTATGCGACCCCAGGGACACCGCCTTGGTATTCCATGAGATGGAATATGGCGCGGTGCGGTCTTCCGCTCCCAGCGGAACCCCGTCCAACAGAAACTGCACGCCAACCACCCCCCTGTTGTCGCTTGCAGTCGCCGACACCGTCACCGTCCCCGAGACAGCCGCGCCATTTGCGGGCGCGGTCATCGATATCGTGGGCGCCGTGTTGTCGATCGTCACGCTTACTGTTGGGCTCGTCGTGAAGTTGCCTGCCGCATCCCGCGCCCGCGCAGACAGCGTGTGAGACCCGCTGCTGGCCGCCGTGCTGTCCCACGAGATGGAGTAGGGCCCTGTCGTGTCTTCCGTACCCAGCGGCACCCCGTCCAGCAGAAACTGCACGCCAACCACTCCCCTGTTGTCACTTGCTGTGGCCGACACCGTCACCATTCCCGAGGGAGTCGAACCGTTCGCCGGCGCGGTCATCGACACCGTGGGGGCGGTGTTGTCGATCGCCACGCTTACTGTTGGGCTCGTCGTGACGTGGCCCGCCGCATCCCGTGCCTGCGCAGACAACGTATGAGACCCGCTGTTGGCCGTCGTGCTGTCCCACGAGATAGAGTAAGGTCCTGTGGTGTCTTCCGCCCCAAGCGGCACCCCGTCCAGTAGAAACTGCACGCCAACCACCCCGATGTTGTCGCTTGCAGTCGCCGACACCGTCACCATTCCCGAGACCGTCGCGCCATTCGCGGGCGCGGTCATCGACACGGTGGGGGCCCCGTTGTCGATCGTCACGCTCACTGTTGCGCTCGTCGTCAGATTGCCTGCCGCGTCCCGCGCCCGCGCAGACAACATATGAGACCCGCTGTTGGCCGTCGTGCTGTCCCACGAGAGGGCGTAGGGTCCTGTTGTGACTTCCGTACCCAGTGCCACCCCGTCCAATAGAAACTGCACGCCAATCACCCCCGTGTTGTCGCTTGCAGTCGCCGACACCGTGACCATACCCGAGACAGTCGCGCCATCCGCCGGCGCGGTGATCGACACCGCGGGCGCAGTGTTGTCGATCGTCACACTTACTGCTGCGCTCGTCGTCAGATTGCCGGCTGCATCCCGCGCCCGCGCAGACAACCTATGAGGCCCGCTGCTGGCCGTCGTGCTGTCCCACGAGATGAAGTAGGGTTCTGTTGTGTCTTCCGTACCCAGTAGCGAATCGTCCAGCAGAAACTGCACCCCAACCACCCCCACATTGTCGCTTGCCGTCGCCGACACCGTCACCATTCCCGAGGGAGTCGCACCGTCCGTGGGCGCGGTCATCGACACCGTGGGGGCGGTGTTGTCCGACCGCGGAATCCAACCAACGATCTTTGGAGCGCCCCAGCTCGCCTGATCGGCGACGTTCTGCGCAGTCTTCCAGCTATAGAACTCAATCGTCTGATTGTCGGTCCTGAACTTCATCAGGATGATATTGCCCCAACCGGCATAGCTGGGGTTCAAGGTCGAAAGGGCCTGTACGAGATTCCCGTTCGTCCCAGTCATCTGTGCGCTGTAGGCGCCATGGCTGTGCCCAGTGAAGATCGCACGCAACCCCGCGATGTCCTTTAGCGCATCCCAGATCCCCGCTCCATCCAGGTATCCGTTGGGAGCATAGTTCGACGTTATGCAATAAGCATCGTTGTAGACACACGGACGGGAGGCATCCGTCCCTGCGATGGGTGCCAGGAATATGTGCGTCCCCACCACAAAATCCCGATCCGCGTCGGCATCCATGTACCCCTTCAATGTCGCTGCATCGGTGCGCGATGGGCTCCACTCAAGAACGCCGATACCCAGTTTCATGATTCCGGCGCTGGTAGCAATGTCCAATCGTTGATACTGGTTAGCGGCGAGGGGGTGATACGACGGCAGACCAGGATAGCTCCCGGCATATTGAGCAGCCAAGGGCCAACCAGCTATAACCGAGCCAAAGTACGTATCCCATAGAGCGTGGTCCGAGGGACTCGTTTCGTGATTCCCTGGCGCCGCGACCACGGGCATTCCCGCTGCGACAAAGTCGTTCAGATCGTTAGCAAAACCGGCCCAATCTGATGTGGCACCTTTTGCCGGATCGGCAACGTAATCACCTGTTCCGATCACTCCCTGAATATTCCATGTGTCCCGGTTGCTAATAATCCATGCTTTAATTGTTGCCCATGCCTGTCGATTCACCGGACTCGGATTGCCGCTTATGTCGTCGATGTGAGCATCGGAAACAGCAGCAATCGTAAAATAGGACGGTGCAGTTTGGCCAATAGCCACTGGCCCACTGAGGAGAGAGGCAGCAACGCACAGAATGAGACGCACGGATCCAATACACGATAGCGCGCGACATCTCCGTAGCTGGGAAGCGGCAGATTTCATTTCCGCAATCGAAGATCCAACGTGCGTTCCCCCGTTGAACTGCCACTTGACGCCGAACACAGTATCTCCGTGTCCGTGCGTGCTGGCGCGCTTCCAGTTAGCACCTGCGCTCCAGTCGGTGGGCTACTTGTACGCCCACGGTCGCCCTGAGGTCAACGACCTGCGATTACAGCGCAAGCAAAGCGGAGTATTCACACAGCCTCGGCCGACCCAAGGGATGACTACCCGTGCGTGCAGGAAAGCGCTTTGACGCGCTGCAGTGGATAGCCGGCATTGCTGCCGTACGGATCGACTTGTAACGTTCAGAGCCAAGGTCGGCCAAGTATGCCGCTGCCGCGCGGCGGGCCGATCTTGCGCAGATTCGCGCCTAATGCCCGGTATTGGTAACGATCAGTCGCCAATCGATGACGCTCGGTTGCGCACCTTCAGCGGCAATCGACGCTAACTGTAGTGCGCAAGGTCATTCGCATCCTTGGTAAAGCTCGGCTGTTCGCGAGTTTCATAATTGCCACTTCGGCGCTATGCTTGCGGAAATCCTGCAAGCGCGCGTTCGCGCGCCCGCGTCGGCATAGCGGTTGCAGGGAACGCCGGAGACACGCGCATGCGATGCACGGCAATTGGCGTGTTCTTGATTTGCGTAGCGGCACTCACCACCCACGCAGCTGCGCAATCTCCGCCGGCTGCACCCACGACTGCGCGGCCCCCAGTCGCCTCGTCCAGGCTGTCGATGGTCGGCGACGCACCAGTTCATTTCAAGGCGGTGAGTGTCACCCTTCCCGCAGGGGCAAGCAGCAACGTCTCTGCGGCCAACGGGATCCTCTACCAGCTTTCGGGGTCGACCGAGGTCGCGACCGGTGGACAGGTTACGACGCTGGCCCCGGGTGACGGTTTGTTCATTGCCAGCGGCAGCGCAGCGACGCTGAAAGCGGGACGCGGTGAGTCATCGACGTTGCTGCACTTCCTGCTCGCGCCGACTGCGGAACTCGACAAGGCACTCGAAGCGCCACCCGCGATCGTTCAGGAGCTGTATCGAACCGCAGCACCGCTGCCCGCGCTGAAGCCCGGGCCTTACGATCTCACGCTGAGGCGTGGTACGTTTCCGGCGCAGATGCCCTCTAACGCGCCGCACTATCGATCCGGCGCGGCGCTCTATTACATCGTTGCCGGAACGGGTGCGAACACGGTGGACGGCAAGTTGGAGATGAAATCACAGGGTTCGTTGATCTACGAGCCGTATGGACTTGTGCACCAATGGGGAAACCCGGGCGATGTGCCGGTGACGTTCCTGGCGTTCAACATAAACCCGGAAGGCGTGGCCGCTGTGCTTCCCGGTGCGCCCCCGAAGAATCAGTAGCGTTGAAAACAAAAGCATTGTCATAGGGCACGATCGCCGCCATCGGCCTGGCTGAACGGCTGTGTGATCGCTTCATCGAGCGGCATCTCGCAGCCTTACGCGACCGAGATCGGGCAGCGATACTTGAGCAGGAAGGCAGTCGCGTACGCCCTGGGCCACGGCCCGCGAGAGCAATATCTGACCGCCGTGCGCCGCGGACATGATTCGCGCCGCGCGATTGACGGTACTGCCAAAGTAATCACCATCACGGTGTTCGACGACGCCTCGATGCAGCCCGCAGCGCACGCGAAGAGGCGCGCCGCCGCTAACGGCCGAATCGTGGAGCGCTCCTTGCAAGTCCAATGTGGCAGCGAGGGCCGCACTCGCGTCGTCGAAAACGGCATGGATGCCGTCGCCCGTCTGCTTGACCACGCTTCCGCAGTTTCATGTGAATCGGCTCGAACAAGAGTTGGAATCCACTTGGTCGAACTTGGTTCGGCCAGCGAGCCGCTCAGTGCCGCGTCCCACCTTTTCCGGGAAGCTTTCCTTTGGTGGGCGCGGCTTCGACAGACAGCGTGAAGCTGCGTTGCTCGTTGGCAGTTATGGCGCCCACGCCGATCAGCTTGCGCGCGATCTCTACGCCCAGATCGTCACGGATGGTTACGACGACCGTGTATTCCCATGGATCAGCATCGGCAGGGTGCCGGATGTTGCCTTCGATCAACAGGGGCGTGAGCGCCGGCGCCGACGGCGCTTCGGGGCTCGCGCCGTAGCGCAAATAATGCCGGCACGCCGGACATACCATCGCACTTTCGAGGATGGTCTCCCGGCAGTGCGGACACGCGCGGGTGGCCCCGGGGTCGCCCGGGCGCACAGGGTTCATTAGCTCGTGCTGTGACCGATACCGTTGCCGCTCTTGGTTGTTTTCGAGCCTTTATCGTCGCCCCAGCCGAAGTCGGCTTGACCCCGCATGCGGGCGCCGGCCACGACGGTCAGCGAACCGGCCTTCACGTCGCCGACCACCACCGCGCTCTGTGTCAATTCAACCCGCGTGGCTTCCTCGACATTGCCTTCCAGTTCGCCGGCAATCGTGACATTGGCGGCGCGCACGCTGCCGGTCAGTTTGGCACCCGACTCGATCGTGAGGTCACCCTGGACGTTGACGTCGCCTTTGAAATTGCCGGCGATGCGGACACTGCCGCCGCCTTCGATCTTGCCTTCGATCGTAATATCCTCGGCGATCAACGATTCCTTCCTCGACACGCCGGTGTCGGCGCGCGCCACGGGCGCTGGGGCGGGGCTGTGCTGAACAGCCGCGGGCTTGGGTGCAACGTCGTAACGTGCCGGTTCCTTCGCTTCGGGGAGGGGCATCGGGGTCGGCTGCGCGGGGGCAGCATTATCTTTCCAGAGAGCCATGATGGAGTCCTTTCGTGAGGAAGCACTCCAAAGGCTATCGCTAAATGCCTGCGGGGGCAATGCTATTGTCATGGAGATTGTCCCAGGCGATGTCCACTGATGGCCCGCGCGGCGAACGCCCCTGTCCACTACATCTGCTTGAATCGATGGGTGAATGCGACGGTCACGCTTGTCCGTCAGCCGCGCCAGCCCGCGCCCGCTGGCGCTGCTCCCACCAGCGGAACAGGAATCCGCGCGCCGGCTCGCTGCCGGTGCAAACCCACGCGACCGTGCCCGGTTCGATGAGATAGCGTTGCTGCAGCCGGCGCGCGACATCATTTCCGAGGAAGAGAATGCGATCGCCCGGCTTCAGCAGCGTGTCGTCCGGGGGCAGCATCAGCGTTTCTTCGTCGCGTTCGAGCATTGCCGGCGTCACGCTCATGCGTGCGCCAGGATTGGTCGGATCGGCCAGCAGGTGCTGGACGCGGAACGGTTTGCCTACGCGCTGGAAGAACGCATAGAACATCCCGGGCTGCAGCACGTCGCATTCGAACGCCCAGCTGTGGGGAGAGCCATCCCCCACTTCCTTGCGCACGCGATCGAGCACGGCCGTGGCTTGCTCGCGGTCACCGGCGCGCAGTTGCGCGATGAAACGGGACAGCATCGGCGCCTTCAGCACTTGCAGACATTCGTTGACCATGATGTCGGACTGCACGAACTTGAGATTCGCGCGCGCGGCATCGACCAGCGCGCGGTCCTGCATCTGGTTTTGTCGGATGACGACGAAGATGTCCGGCTTGACGCGACGCGCGAGCGTGGTGGCGCCGAGGTTGACGGCGTCGTTGTCGGCGCCGGCCACCAGCACGTCAGCGACCTCGACGCCGGCATCGTGCAGAATGTTCTCCGCGTAGTCGCCATGCACGAGGCGCTCGTCGGTTTCGATCACTGCGCGCGGATCGAATGCCTTCCACTCGATGCCGGCCCGGTCGAGCACATTGGAGATCGCGCGCCCGAAACGGCCGAAGCCGACCAGCACCCAGCGCCCGTGCGGAGGCTGGACCGCAGGGGGGATAGGCGTGCCGTCGGTGGCGGTCAGCCAATCCTCGATCTGCACGATCTCCGGCGCGCGCAGGCTGACGCCCAGGTTGTACGCGAACGTCTCGAAGGGATTGATCACCGTCACGCCGCCGAAGGACTCGAGGCTCACTTTGGCGACCGCGGACTTGGCGCGCGCGATGATCGGGATGCCGGGATTGAGTACCCTGGCGTCGATGGCGATCGCCTGGTTGACGGAGTCCTCTCCCGCGAGCGCGATCAGACCGAGGCACAACGGACTGCGCACGCCGCTATCAACGAGCACGTCCGCCAGCCGCGCATCGGCGGCCAGCGTCAGCGGCCGGGTGCCGTACTCCTGCACGGCGACCGGCGCCATGCGCTCGGACGACGGATCCACGATGACGAGCCGGTTGCCAAGCCGATCAAGCGCGCGCGCAAGACGCGAGCCGCTCTGGCCGTAGCCGCACAGCACATAGAACGGCTCGGCAAGCCCGCGCACCTGCCGGTTGAAGACGCTGCGGCGAAGCATGGTGCGAAACGGCGCGTCGTTGGCGAGCGCGATCACCGAGCCCAGCGTGTACGCCCAGCCGACCACCGAAAGGTAGATTGCAAACGTGACCCACAGCCGCTGGGCGTCGGTGAATGGGTACGGAATCTCGCCGAAACCGATGGTCGTCGCCGTGAACGACATGAAGTAGAAGGCGTGGAAGATGCTCATCGGTACGCGCTCGCCTTCGGGCGTCACGCCCGGGATCAATGCCAGGCCGCCGACCGAGATCGCGTAAACGACAATGACCGTGATAAGCGGCGCGCGAAGGCGCCGCAGGATCAGGAACAGTATGTCGCTCATCGACCCTGGCGCAGCGTCTCGCCGATGAGCAGCACCACCGAAAAGAGATTCGCGAGCAGCGCGCCGCCCGACAGCGACACGACGACTGCCGTGAACTCGCTGTTCATCGGTTGTCCCACGACGTACAACTGCCACGCCCATACCATCGATGCCGCGATCAGCTGGAACGAAGCGACGAGACTCGTCGCGAGGTGTGTGGCGCCGAGTTGCGTGCGGTCGCCGAACTTGAGCACGGTCGCGATCAGGTTGACGACCACTGCAGCAAAGAGCTCCATCGGGTGGTGGAGTTCGGGACGCTCGATGTCGCCGATGAAGAACCCGAAGTTGAGCGTGCACGCGAATATGATGAAAAAGCCGAAGATGACCTTCTCTAGATTCATGTCCGGTACGCTCCGCGGGTTACGGCGATCGGCGCATGTTAGTGCAAAAGCAGCATTTGGTCGCCCGCGGTTGCGCTGACTCAGGCCAACGCCGCCGCCAACTTCACCGTCCGTAGCGGCATCCGCGTATACGTCTCCTGCACCAGTCCGCCGGCACGCAACTCCTCCGTCAGCCGCACCAGCGCCTCCTGATCGCGGCACGCGACGCGCAGCATGTAGTCGAACGCGCCGGTCATCAGCGTGGCTTCGAGGATTCCCGAAATCCTCTGCAGCTCGGCCTCGAACTTGACCGCCGTGGTGTTGGGGCTGAGCTTGACGTCGATGATCGCGGCCAGCGGCATTCCCATCGCGCGCAGGTCGACCTTGACCTCGTACTTCTGGATCACGCCGGATTCCTCAAGTCGCCGCACGCGCTCGGACACGGCGTTGGGGCTCAACGAAACGCGTTCGCCCAAGTCCTTGTAGCTGGTCCGGGCGTTCTTCCAGAGCACGGCGATGATTTCTCGGTCGAACTTATCCATGGCCTAGATAATCTCTGTATGTATTGGGGCGAACGAGATAATAACGCGGAAAACGCATCGCCTGCGCTGTTATTCTCTTCGCATCGCTTGCATCCGGAGGAAATCGCGCCATGGGACCCAGATACCTCCTTATTTCTGCCCTGCTGTTTGGGCTCGCGCTCGCCGCCGTCGCCCAGTCCGCGCCGACGGATCCGCCCATTACCGCGGCCGCCAAGGCTGACGTGATTCAGGCGCTGGGGCAGAAGCTGAAGTCCAACTACGTGTTTCCGGACGTGGCGGAACGCACGTCGGCGGCGCTCGACGCAAACTCCACCAAGGGTTCTTACGCGAACGCCAACACTTCCAAGGAGTTCGCGAAACTGCTGACCAACGATTTGCGGACACTGGGCAACGACCGGCATTTGGTCGTGCGCTATGCGCCTGACGCGACCTTCGAGACGCCGGGTGCCACGCCAAGTCCGCATCAGTTGGCGAAGATCCGCGAAGAGGTCACGCGCGACGGCTTCGGCATTGCGCGCGTCGAGCGGCTCCCCGGGAATGTCGGCTACCTCGACCTGCGCGGGTTCGGTCCCACGGAAATGGTCGGCGACGCCTACACGTCCGCGGTTGCGCTGCTCGCAGGCACCGATGCACTGATCCTGGACCTGCGCCGCAACGGCGGCGGCGAACCCGCGAGTGTGGCCTGGCTGATGAGCCACTTCTTTGCCGAAGGCGACGAGCGCCACATCAACGACATCTACGAGCGCACCAAGGACCAGACGCGCCAGTACTGGACCAGTGCGTCGGTCAAGACGCGGTACTTGAAGCCCGTGTACGTGCTGGTGTCAGGCTATACGTTCTCGGGCGGCGAGGAATGCGCGTACGACTTCCAGACGCAGAAGCGCGGCACGCTGGTGGGCGAGACAACGGGCGGCGGCGCCAACCCAGGCGATTTCGTGGCGCTGGGTCATGGCTTCGCGGCGTTCATTCCGGACGGTCGCGCGATCAATCCAATTACGAAGACGAACTGGGAGCACGTCGGCGTGAAGCCGGATGTGACCGTGCCGGCCGCGAAGGCGCAGCAGACCGCTTACGCGGAAATACTGCGCACGCTGATTGCCGAAGAGAAGGATTCAGAAGCCCGCCAGGAACTGAACAGGATCCTGGCGCGGGTGGAGAAGGGCGACAGCGAGAAGGTGGAGTATCCGGCAGGGCGGTGAAGGCGCGGTCGCAGCGCTGGTGGACGCTACTTCTTTGCCGGCAGATTCTTCGTATACAACTGGTTGAATATCTCATAGCACTGGCAGGCGCGCCGCTCCAAACCGGCACGATTCAAAACTTGCATCTCGCCGTGGCGATAGCGGAGCAATTTCTCCTCCTGAAGCTGGCCCGCGGCTTCAGTCACCCCGGGGCGGCGCACGCCGAGCATCCTGCCCAGAAACGTGTGAGTTATCTTGAAGGTGTCCGCGTTGGCGCGATCATGGGTCATGAGTATCCAGCGCGCGAGCCTCGCCTCCAGAAGATGAAAGCGGCCGCACGCAGCGGACTGGGCAATTTGACCCACTTGCACGTACATGTACGCATTCATGACGCGCGCGAAACTCGTTCCCGTGTCATAGGCACGGCGAAAATCCTTCGCGCGCATGCGCAATGCGCGCCCTTCGCCCTGGACCAGGCCCTTCAACAGCGACACGTCGACGCCGAGAATCAACGTAATGCCGAACGCGCCTTCATTGCCGACGAGCCCGACTTCGAGACTCTCCACGCCATGTTTCGGCGTGATCAGCGAGATGTAGCTCGTCGTTGGAAAATAGACGTGACGAATGGGGGAGTCGGGTTCGCAGATCGTGCTTTCGAACTCCAGATCCACCAGTTCGCAGGCGGCAAGAACCGAGGCTCGATCCTTCCGGCTTAGTGCGGCAAACAACCGATTGCCCCGGGAGGGCGCGTCAACATCGGGGGACATGCTGCCTCCTGTGACGTTGGAAAGATCCAACAACCGTCACAAGGGCTTGCGCGTCCCGATGGCGAGTGGTGAATGAGCGCCCGGACTATACGCTCGTTGCTCGAAGTCACGTAATGTGTCCGGTAGCGGACATATTTGCGGTCCACTCCGGCGCGGTGATAACTTCGCAGCCGATTAGATTGGTCTCAAGGCGGCGACATGACAATGGCGCGTTTCTATCAAGACGGATCGCAGGTCCTTTGGGCGCTCGTCCAGTGTGAAAACTGCCAAACCGTCCACAAGTACTCGACGGCAAATGCGCTGCAAGGCGAGATCACCTGCCTGGAATGCGGTTGCACGACCGATGTGCATGACGCCATCCGGAGGGCCGCCAGCGATTGGGCCGAACTTCATTCGCAAAATACCAAGGACACGTTCGCCATGCTTAGCCAAATGCGCGCGGCGGATCGGCCCAGCGTCGGCTAGCTGCGGGTCCATCGGTTGTCGACACGACCGTCCTGCCGATCACACGACGCGCCGCAAGCCCGCCGGTTCGTGCGCGCGCTTGGGCACCGGCCCGTCCATCCACGGCTGCACCAGGTCGGCGGCCAGCGGTCGGCTCAGGTAGAAGCCCTGCACGATGTCGCAGCCATGCGTGCGCAGCCGCTCCAGCGTCGCCTCGTCCTCGACGCCTTCGGCGACGACGACCAGCCCCATGTTGTGCGCGAGCTCGATGGTCGAGCGCACGATCACGCCATCGCTGGCGTCGCGCACCATGCCCATGACGAAGGACTTGTCGATCTTGAGTTCGTTGAGCGGCAGCCGACGCAAGTAGGCGAGCGACGAATACCCGGTTCCGTAGTCGTCGATCGATAGCTTGCAGCCCAGCGCGCTCAGGCGCTGCAGGTTCTCGACCGCATGACCAGGATCGTCGAGAATCGCACTCTCGGTGATTTCCAGCGTAATCCACTGCGCCGCGCAGCCGTGCACTTGCAGCAGTGCGGCCACCCGATCGGGCAACGTAGTGTCCATCACGTCGCGCGCGGACAGGTTGATCGACACGTTGATTTGCAGGCCGTCCGCGCGCCAGGTGGCGCATTGCGATATGCCCTGCACCAAAACCCACTGCGTGATCGCCCGGATGTAGCCGGTCTGTTCCGCGAAGGGAATGAAGTCGATAGGCGGCACGACGCCCCGCGTCGGATGATGCCAGCGCACCAGCGCCTCCACCGCGCAGTCCTGACCGCCCGCCAGACAAACCTTTGGTTGATAGACGAGCGCCAGTTCATTGCCGCCGACGGCCTTGCGCAAATCGCTCATCAGCGACAGCCGCTCGTGGCCGTGCTGGTTGTATTTCTCGTCCCATACGATGATGCCCTGGTTGTTGCGCTTGGCTGCGTACATGGCGATGTCCGCCTGGCGCATCAGCGCCGAGCTATCGTGCCCGTGCTCCGGACTTGCGGTGATGCCGATGCTCGCCCGCACGTCGACGGCATGGCCGTCGAAGGTCATGGGCGCCTCCAGCGCGTGCAGCAATGCGGCGGCAATGCGCTTTGCGCCCGCGGCCCATTCGCCCGGCAGCAGGATCGCGAATTCGTCGCCGCCCAGCCGGGCCACCGTACATCCGGGACGCTTGATGGCGTCGCGCAGGCGCGCCGCCACTTCGCGCAACAACTGGTCTCCGATTTCGTGACCGAGCGTGTCGTTGACGTGCTTGAAATGATCGAGGTCCATCAGCACGACGGCGACAGACCCGGTTGCGGGCGCCGAAGAAAGTGCAAGTTCCAGCTCGGCGGCGAACCTTGCGCGATTGGGGAGGCGGGTCAGTGGATCGCGGTATGCGAGGTCCATGATTCGCGATTCGCGCGATGCAATGTCCTTGCCCATCGTGCGGACAGCGGAAGCCAGGTCTCCGATCTCGTCGTTTCGCGACGGTGGCGGCAGCGCCGCGTAGTCTCCTGCAGCTATTCGCCGCGCGGCGGCAACCAAATCATGAACCGGGCGCACGATGCCGCGCGCAATCAGGACGCTGGCGATCATCGACACGATCACCGCGACGAGTGAGATGAGTCCCAGTTGGCGTTGCAGCCGATAGAAAGGCTCCATCGCGGCGGCCAGCGGCTCCTGCAGCAACACTACGACGTAGTCTCCCGCGCCTGCGGGCAACCGCAGCACGCGGGTCAACGCGACCGCGTCATAGGTGGCGTTGCCCATGGGATCGACCGCGGCGAAACGATCCCGCTCGAGGTCCTGCAACGACTGCTCGCGCTCCTCGGCGTCGAGCGTGGTTGCCTGCAACCTCCAGCCGCCTGCGTTGTGACGGCTGAACAGCGATACGTGGAAGCGCATCTGCCCGCGCAGGATGCCGGCAACCGGATCATTGACGCGGAATCCGATCGCGGCCCACGCCACGGGTAACGGTGAACGCACCGGGACCAGCACGACCTGGTACAGGCGATCGTTCAGTACGACCAGCGCACTCGCCTGCTGCTCCGATTCC
>Ga0207701_10001926_pt1 | contig 21558 bp, 19 predicted proteins | sample KBSSwiSSwithPhiX_FD_184294 | JGI IMG/M metagenome (GOLD analysis project Ga0207701, IMG submission 184294) | Switchgrass rhizosphere bulk soil microbial communities from Kellogg Biological Station, Michigan, USA, with PhiX - S5 (SPAdes) (version 2) | ecosystem: Environmental > Terrestrial >... | reverse complement strand
GAGCCACTATATCGCAGCAAGCTGCGGGGAATTAACCCGTAGCGATTAAAAACTCATTGCTCCGCGCCCTCCGCGCCTCCGCGGTGAGAGTTCTGTTCTGGATCGAGACAATCAAAATAGCTACTGGAAAATTTGCACGAGCCGCAAAACTTTCACGAATAGTAGTACAGAGTTCACAAGGATTTTTTGTGTCCTTGGTGCTCTCTGTGGTTAATTCTTTTCCCCGTCTTTGCCGGCGCGCGAGTCGACGACGCGCACGGTCTCGCCGTCTTGCAAATCGTCCGGCGGCGCGATTAGCAACCGCTCTTTTTCACTGAGCCCTTCCACCACTTCCACCTTCGTCCCGTAGTCTCGCCCCAGTTGGACGATCTGAAACCGCACTTTGTTGTCGCCGCCGAGGGTTGCGACCCGTGGCTCCCCTGACCGCACAATGAGGGCGCTGGACGGAATCAGCAGCGGCGGATCTTTGTGCGTCAAATGAAATTTAACGTCGGCGTACGTTCCGGGCCGCAACAACTCGCCTTCGTTGGTCATACGCACTTCGGTCAACATCGTTCGAGTCACCGGATCGAGAGCGCCCGCAAGATTGGCGACCTGCGCGATAAAATGTTTTTGCGGGTATTCGCGCACCGCCACCTCGGTCTTCAAGCCCGGCGCAATCGACGCCACGTAAGCCTGGGGCACGTTGACGAAAATACGCAGGCTGTCGGTCTGCGCCATGCGGAACAACGGCTGGGTATTGGTGCTGCTTCCCGCACCGATCAGCGCGCCGTTATCGACGTTGCGCACGGTGATCACGCCGGCGAACGGCGCGCGGATGTTTTGAAAGGATTGTAGATTCGCCAGCCGTTCCAGGTTCGCTTTATTCGCCGTCACGTTGGCTTCCGCGGCAGCGACGTTGGCGTGCCCCGCATCGACATCGGCTTGGCCAGACTTGACCAGCACCTGCCGATCATCGACGTCTTGCTGCGCCACGAGATCGCTCCCCTTCATCGTCCGCCAACGCTCGAGATTGGTGCGATTATAATCCAATTGGCTTTCATTGTGCTGCAGCGCGGCTCGGGCTTGTTCGAGCGCTGAAACGGCCTGCGCCAACGCTGCTTTCGCCTGATAAAATTGCTGATTGAGTTCAGGCGTATCGATTTCTGCCAGAATATCGCCGCTTCGCACCCGGTCGCCGATGTTGACGAGGCGCCGTTTGAGATAGCCGTCGACGCGCGCATAAATCGCCGTTTCCTGCACCGCCTGAATGCTTCCGGGCAGGACCAAATCGCTGGCCGGCGATGCTCGCGCCGGCAAAGCGACGGTGACCACCCGCGCACTCGACTCGACTTCCTGAACGGTGGCGCGCAACTGGCGCTCGCGCCAAAAGCGCGGCGCAAAACCGATCACTCCAAGCACAACCAGGACAATCAACGTCCCGATCACGATGCGTACGCTGTGGTGTTTTTGTGTCGCGTCGCTTGCCGGCAGCTCTCGTCCTTCAGTCATACCGCTGGTTTTCTCCTTGAACATAAAAGCATCGGTCACAGCGCGTCCGCGCTCGCGGCCTCAGTAGCCCCAGCGAATGGAGCCTTTTGGCGCAGCAGGCTATAGATGACCGGCACGACGAACAAGGTGGCGAACGTGGCGACCGTCAAGCCGCCGATGACTGCGCGCGCCAACGGTGCGTTCTGCTCGCCGCCCTCGCCAAGCCCCAAAGCCATCGGCAGCATGCCGATGATCATCGCCAACGCGGTCATCAGCACCGGTCGCAGTCTGGTGTAGCCCGCCAGCAGCGCGGCATTCACGGCGTCCTGTCCGGCACGCCGTTGATCGTTGGCAAAGGTCACCAACAAAATGCTATTGGCGGTCGCCACGCCGATGCTCATGATCGCGCCCATAAGGGAGGGCACGTTGATCGTGGTCTGGGTCAAAAAGAGCGACCAAACGATGCCGGAGAGAGCGCCGGGCAAAGCGGTAATGATGATAAAGGGATCCAACCAGGATTGAAAATTCACCACCATCAACGCGTAAACCAGGACGATGGCAAAGAGCAGGCCGGTGGCCAAACCGATAAATGCGGAGTTCATGCTTTCGACTTGACCGCGCAGGATCATCGAGCTGCCGCGCGGCAAATCTTTTTCGACGTCCGTTAAAATACGCCGGATGTCGCGGGCGGCGCCGCCCAAGTCTCGGTCCTGCACGCTCGCGAAGACGTCGAAGACGGGCTGAACGTTGTAGTGTGTCGCCACGGTGACGGTGGAACCGCGCTCCAACGTCGCAAGGTTCGCCAACAACTGCTGTGCGCTGCCGCCCGCCGCGCCGATCGGCTCCCGTTGCAAGGCGTCAACGGAATCGATCCGGTACTGGGGTGTCTGCACGGCAACCCGGTAGCTGACGCCGTTTTGCGGGTTGAGCCAAAAGTTCGGCGCTTGATCGCTGCTCGAAGCCAACGAGGCCAGCAGCGAATTCGCCACGTCACGCTGCGAGATGCCGATCTGCGCCGCCCGAACACGGTCGACGTTGATCCGCAACGCCGGCGCCGCCACGACCTGGTGCACGTGCACATCGGTCAAGCCGGGGACGCGCTCGATCCGTTCGGCGACCCGGCGCGCGAGCGCGTAGTTGGCGGCGCGATTTTGGCCGACCAGTTGGATGTCGATGGGCGCCGGCAAGCCAAAATTGAGAATCTGGCTGACGATGTCGGCGGGTTGGTAAAAGAAAACGAGATCCGGAAAGCGCTGCGGCAGCTCGCGGCGCAGGGCGCGGATATAATCAAAGGTAGATCGCCGATGCTCGGGTTTGAGCGCGACTAAAATCTCGCCATCCGCCGGACCGATCGTGGAAGAATCACTGAACGCCAGGTTGACGCCGCCCAGCGGCAGGCCGATATTGTGCAGCACCAACGCGGTTTCTTCGCGCGGAACAATGCGCTCAATGGCGGCCTCGACCGCGTTGAAAATCTGGTCCGTCTCTTCGAGCCGCGTGCCGGCGGGGGCGCGCACATGCAGACGAAACTGTCCGGCGTCGACGAGCGGAAAAAAGTCCCGGCCGGTCAACGGCACCACCAGAACCGCGCTGCCCAGCACGAGCGCGAATTCGCTCAACACCAGCCGGCGATGATGCAGCGCCCACTCCAGGCCGGCGCGGTATTTTTCGCGCATTCGTTCGAAGCGCCGGTTGAACGCGCCGTGGACGCGCCAAAAAACATCTCCTTCTTCCTGCTCGCCGCCTTCGTCGTAGCGTGCGACTTCGCTGGCCAATAAATACTGCACCATCGTCGGCACCAAGGTGCGCGATAAAAAGTACGACGTCAGCATCGCCAAGACCACCGCCAACGCCATCGGCGTAAAAAGAAATTGCACCGCGCCTTTAAGAAACACCACGGGCACAAACACGATACAGATTGCCAGCGTGGATACGAACGCGGGCACGGCGATTTGCTGAGCGCCGTCGAGGATCGCGCGGGTAATCGGTTTGCCCAGGGCGAGGTTACGATGGATGTTTTCGATCTCGACCGTAGCGTCGTCGACCAATATGCCGACAGCCAGCGCCAGTCCACCGAGCGTCATGATGTTGATCGTGTAACCGAAGAACCAAAGAATGATCAGCGACGTGAGAATCGACAGCGGGATCGACGTGGCGACGATCACCGTGCTGCGCCAGCTGCCGAGAAAGATCAAAATCATCAGCGCGGTCAGGCCGGCGGCGATCAACGCCTCGCGCACCACGCCGTCGATGGCGGCTTTCACGAAGATCGACTGATCGAACAGAGTGGCGATCTCGAGCTCTTTAGGCAGCGTGGCTTGGATCTTCGGCAAAATTTCCTTCACCCGCCGCACCACGTCGATAGTGGAAGCGCCGCCGCCTTTGAGCACCGTGAGCAAACTGGCGCGCCGGTTGCCGGCGCTCACGATGTTGGCTTGCACCGAGAAGCCGTCGCGCACTTGAGCGACATCCCGGACAAAAACCACGGCGCCATTGACGGCACGGATCGGCAGATTGTTCAGACCCTCGACCGTGTCAGGACTGCTGTTCAACTGGACGCTGTACTCACGAGTGCCGATTTTCGCCGTGCCGCTCGGCAGGATCAGATTTTGTGCATTGATCGCGTTGACGACGTCGATGGCAGACAGGCCGTATCCGTTGAGCGCCTTCGGATTGAGATCCACCATGATCTGGCGCGCCTTGCCGCCGTAGGGCAGCGACACCGCGGCGCCTTGAACCGTAGCGAGCTGGGTGCGCACGAAGTTATTGGCGTAATCGAAAAGCTGTTCCTCGGGCAGCACCTTGCTTGTCACCGAGAGCTGGAGAATCGGCACGCTCGACGCGCTGTAACGAATGATCAGTGGCGGCGTAAAACCGGCGGGCAAGGTTCTCAGCAGCGATTGGGAAATCGAGGTGATCTGCGCCACCGCCATCTCGACCTTGGCGCTCGGATGAAAAAAAACCTTGATGACACCGACCCCGTACATGGATTGCGACTCCATGTGCTCGATGTCGTTGACGGTAGTGGTGAATGCGCGCTCGCTCACCGTCACGACTCTTTTTTCCATGTCCTCCGGGGCGATGCCGGTGAAAGACCAGATGACCGTAACGACGGGAATATCGACGTTCGGGAAAATATCGGTTGGCATGCGCTGTACGGTTACAACGCCCAACACGACCAGCAAGAGCGCAACCACAACGAAGGTGTACGGGCGCCGCAGCGCCAGCCGCACAATCCACATTCGGCGTTACCTTGACGCTAGCGGCAACGCAGAAACATCGACGCGCATCTGTGGAAGTGAAGCAAGTTTACAGGAAAGGGCGAAAAAAATTTTCATACCGACTCACTATACATGAGCGGACATCGCGCTCAAGAATGAGCCGCACCGAGCGGCACAATTCAGCGCCGAAGTCGGGCAATCAGCGCGCGAATCGCGGTTTCACTGCGACTTTGGTCTGAAGAAAGGAGGGGCGCTATCAGGAATAAATCAACTTGCAGGGCGTCCAGCCGGTCGCCCTACAACTCTCCCCAGTTAAGTTCGTCCGACCTCCAATAGTTGTCCTGAAACATAGTCGGAGTCCGAGCTGGCGAAAAAAACGAATGCCGGTGCAATCGCTTCCGGCGCGACGGCTTCGCGATTGCGCCGCGCGATGCCCAAATGGGTACGGCGAAAATCCGTCAGAGCCGCGGTCATGCGCGTATCGGCGACCGGCGAGACGCAATTGACTTGAATATTATATGCCTTGAGCTCGTTGGCGGCGTTGCGCGTGAATGCGATGATGCCGCCTTTGGCGGCCGCATAATCGGCGACGCCGTACGAGCCGCGCAGCGCCGATGGCGCTGCGATGTTAATAATCTTGCCTTTGTGCTGCTGTTTCATGAAAGGGAGCACCGCTTGGGTGCAGTTGAACGTTCCCTTGAGATGCACCGCCAGAGTCTCGTCCCACTGTTCTTCAGAGATATCTTCCAGCGGCGCCAGACGAAGAATGCCGGCATTGTTGACGAGGATATCGATGCGTCCCCACTTGGCGATGGCCGCTTGCACGAGCCGCTCGGCGTCGCCCCGGCGGCGCACGTCGGCCAGCATGGCGATGACGTCACGGCCGGGCGCCGCGATCTCGGCCTTCGCCTTTTCAAGCGCGTCTTGATCGCGCACCGCGGCCAACGCCAGCCGCGCGCCTTCACGGGCAAAGGCGGACGCAACAGCGAAGCCGATTCCCCGGCTGCCGCCGGTAACGATCGCGACCTGATCCTCGAGTCTGCCTTGAATAGTCACCGGCGCGCGCTGTTTCTCGGGATTCTGATCATGTTGGAGTCCATTTAATTCGGATCTCGCGCGATCGCAACTTATTTTTTTCCATCGGCCACGCGCTCGAAGCGATCTTCAACTTCGCCGATGTAGGCGGCAAGAGAATTGCTGGACTGCTCGACGGCCACTCGCAGGTCTTGATCCAACTTTTCCAACCGAGCCAAAAGCGTGTTGTTAAATTGCGTGGCTTGGTTGCTCTGCTCGCGCAGCGCCTCTTCCAGAGATGTTTTCAACTGGTAGAAGCGCGACGCCTCCGCATTCTCGGCGATCTCGCGCTGGTTCTGCAACTCGCGCGATTGGCGCCGGTTTTCCAGCAGCACCGACGACTGCAAATAAACGACGTAGATCAAAAACAGCAGCGCGAGCAGTGCGGTAACGATGAGCAAGACCAAGCCGAGCGGCGCCTGCACGCTGGTGAAGCCGACGGACAGCGTCGTCTCGCTCATAAAGGCGCTCCAGTTTAGGACCGCGAATATGGCGACGACGGCGACCAAAAAAACGATGAGCAATGTGCGCAGATACACGGTAACCTCCTCGCTTGCACCCAGTTTGACTCAATCCGTCGATTCTTCAACACGTGGGCCGGCTCGGCGTGATAGGGCTTGACTGCGGAGCCCACTTCTCTGTTAAACTAAGAAACTGACTTAGCAACGAGGAGGCTCGCACAAGACAATGGCTATCCCTGGAGAAAAAGCAATCCAAATGGTGCGCAACGCGCACGGGCAGGCGGCGCAACTCGACATCGCGGTGACGGCCGTCGTGGTCGACCAAAGCGGCCGTATGATTGCGCTCGGGCGCATGGACAAAGCGCGCCCGATCACGGTCGAAATAGCCCTCAACAAAGCCTACACCGCGGCCAGTTTCCAACAACCGACGAACGAGTTGGCCGGCGTCGCGGCACAGACCTGGTTTCAGAGTTTGGTCGTGTCCAGCAACGGCCGCATCATGCCCGGCGGCGGCGCATTGCCGATCGTCGAAGGCGGCAACGTGGTTGGCGCCATTGCCGTGGCCGGCGGCACCGACGATCAAGACCAGAAGTGTGCCGAAGTGGCGCTGGCATCGTATTCGTGACATTAATGGGATTGAATCGATTGAATAGCCTATTACGCGCCGATTTAAAGAGGAGTGTGTTATGGCATTGACGATTGAGCAGGAAGCGCAACAGCCTACCGGAACTGCGGGCGCCAACGGCGGCCACGCCGACACAGAATTTCCCACGCCTTATCTCGGGCGGTCAGTCAAAATCGTCGGTCCGCATGTCAACGTCGATATGAACCAGTCGCCCCATCCGAAGAATCAGCGCGGCGAGCTCGGCAAACCGCTGTTCAACTGGTATCGCAACACCGTCTCCAAAGATCCCTTGACCCGCGTCTCGGCGCCCAACCACTTCGCCGATCGCAGACATTTTCTGGCCAACGTGATCAACCGGTCGAGCAACGGTAAAGTCAATCCACAAAAAGTCGCGGTGGACGATCCGGCGGCGATGGCGCGCCACATCAAGGCCGTCGCCCTCTACATGGGAGCCGACGTGGTCGGCATCGCCAAGACGCATCCGTCCTATCTGTACGCCGCTGGCGGAGGCCGCTACGTTCAGGACGGCACGGCGAAGGACGAATACCAAAGCAACTCGCCTGAAGATCTGGCGCGGAAGTTTCCCTATATCATCCAGGCAACCACCGCGTGGGATTACAACAAGCTCCAGGCGCACCGCCATCAGATCGGCGACGCCGCGTACCATGTGTCGCAAATGAAAGGCGTGATGGTGCTGAAGGCGCTCGAAGGCTACATCAAAGAACTCGGTTACACGGCGCTCCGAGGCGTAGTCACGCCGCAGGCGGCCGGCGTTGCCGGCGGCATCGGCGAGTTGGGCAGAAACGGATTGGTCATCAACAAAAACTTCGGCGCCCGCATTCATATGCCCGACCCGATCTTAACCGACCTGCCGCTCGTTGCCGATGAGCCGGCGGATATCGGCGTCGAAGACTTCTGCAAAATTTGCCGCAAATGCGCCAACACGTGTCCGACCAACAGCATACCGTTCGGTGACAAGGTGGTCTTCAACGGTATCGAAAAATACAAGATCAATTGGCTCACTTGCTACAAGCTCAGACCCTACGTGCACGATCACTGGGGTAGCTGCCTCACCTGCGCCGCTGTCTGCCCGTTTACCAAGCCGAATGTCTGGTGGCACACGATGACGGTGTCGATGCTTCATGCTTTTCCTTACTTCGCGCGGCCAGCGTTGGTGCGTTTTCTCAAATGGATCGACGACCGCTTCTGGGGCGTCGTGCGCAATACCCGCGTCACTTGGCTCGGCTACGACTCCGGCGTCAAGCCGGGTGAGCACGCTTGCACCGTCGCCGGCTGTAACGCCTCGCACGAGAAGAGTGCGGCAAGCGCCGTCGCGGGAAACGTCGGCTACTACGCGCCGCTCAAAGAGAACACCAATCGATTCGTCAAACGGGATGCCTAGTGGCCTTGCGACTCGGTCCGCTCAAGTTACCCTGGCCCGGGAAAAACTCTCATAAGGACGATTCTTACTGGGATTTTTTCATCAACACGCCCGCCGCGGATCTCGCCAATACGGTCACCGAGATGATCCGCAATGCCCCCGAGGGCAATGTTTTCCCAACCAGAACAGAGCTCCACACTCCCGAGATAACTTCGAGTCACGTTAAAGGAATGGCGGAATACTTCGGTGCCGAGATGACGGGCATCGCCAGACTGACTCCAGCGGATACGCGCGACGGTGAATTCTATCCGTTCGCGGTCATTTGCGCGGTACATGCCGATTATGATCCACGAAAATCACCAGGGATCGGCGGTCAGGTGCCGGTGCAAAATGGGCTGTTCATCAGCTTCGTTCTGAGCGCGTGGATCAGGGAGTTGGGTTATCGCGCTAGCGCAGCGCCGGAACCGGATGCTGAAAAGTTGGCCGCCAGAGCCGGGCTCGGCAGTTTGAATGAAGAAGGAAAATTGGTAACGCCACGGTTCGGCGCCAACGTTCACGTGGCCAACGTGATTCGCACCGACCTGCCGCTGGCGGCCGACGGCTAGCGGAGTTCAAGATATTCTAACGGTTCAAGCCGTTCAGAACGTTTTGAACTATTTGAACGGCTTGAATCAATTGATCCTGGAGACATTTGAATGCCCTATATCATCACGAGTCTGTGCACCAACGACGGAGCCTGCGTCGAAGTGTGCCCGGTTGCGTGCATTCATACGACCCCCGGCGCGCCGCAGTTCTACATCGATCCCGAAGTCTGCATCGATTGCGAGCAATGCGAGATCGTTTGCCCGGTAGACGCGATCTTCAAAGACATCGACATCCCCGCCGAGCACGTTCCATCGATCGAGGTAAACGCCGCCTTTTTTCGCAAGAACAAAGCGGCGGTCGGACCGGTACCGTTCGATATAGCGTGGGAGATGATTCATGCCGCCCAGGATTACGCGCAGCTGTTCGGCATCGCAGTCAGCGCGGCGGTTGTCGACGAAGCCGGCGCACCCATTGCCGTGGGGAAAATGGACAAAGCGGAACCGCGATCGACGGAGCTAGCCTTCAACAAAGCCTACACCGCGGCGGCGCTCCATGTGCCGACCGCGGAGTTGGTGCAGCAGGCGCGCCAACCCTGGCTGCGCAGTTTAATGGTTTCCCATCGCGGACGGATGATGCCCGTGAGCGGCGCAGTGCCGATTCTCAACGGTGTCACCATCGTCGGCGCTATCGGCGTGGCGGGCGCGAGCCGCCCGGAGCAAGACGTTCTTTGCTGCCGCGCCGCCCTCGCCGTCTGGGAAAGCCCCGGACACTAAATTTTAAATTTAGTTTGGCGGGCGCGCAGTTAATCGAGCAGAATAAATGTCAGCCCGATGACCACATCACCGCCTACGAAGGCTGCCGATGCGGCCCACGCCCAGCGGGAAAACATAGACTACTACAATCACGCCGACGCACAACGCGACAAACGCAGAGACGAAAGTTTTCAACCACATCTCGCCGCTCAGGACTGTACAAGGCCGAAGTGTTAGCAAGATACTCCAGTCAAATGGTTTGCGTGCGGCCTGAGCCGCTGGGTTATCGGTCTCTCCATTGACACGGCTTTCTTTCTTTTCCGTTTGACCAAAAGCCAGATCAACGGCACGAGCAAGACACAGAAATCACTTCTTCGATGCTCATACGCTTGCCACCGCCTTGCCGTGCCAGTTTGATCGTTCAGCGATAGTGCATTTTAGATTACTTCGCCGTCAGCGGACCACGGACTGGAATGTAATCGATCTAGCCATGCGCCGGCAAAGCTTATTAATTTATTCATGGATGCTTCCAGGGCAGATTCTCTTGTCAAGTGTGTGAATGAATGGGCGCGACAATCATAAATGGAGGTAATAACAAACATCAACTTTGCCTGAAAAACCATACGTTTGACAATATTTCGGATTGGATCTGCTTGATTTGGTTTAATTTTTAGTGTGGCATAGTGGTTGCACTTGCCGCGCTGAAAACAACTGGGCTTCGACGAAGTTCGTCCTCGTACAGCGCAACAAAATTAGAAACGCATTCCTTGAGTCGACCGTTTAATCGACGCAGGATTTGTCGCGTAGCGGTTATCTGGGTCGGCTGCCTTCAAAGAATACCATAGGTCGAAAAGCAGGGAGCAATTGCTCTACTCGTTGGAGCAATTCGATTAGCAACACTTTAAAAATACATGAGGAGTAAATGATGACATTCAATAAGAACAGTGAAGCAGGTAGGAGGATCGTCACTATCGTTATGGCGGTTGTCATAGGTGTTTTTTTAGTAACACATTCCGGTGAAGCGGCAGGAGATACTTTCTATGTGGCGCAAAACGGGAGCGATGAGAATTCCTGCGCGCGTGCCCGAGACATAAATACACCCAAGCGCAACATTATGGGATCTAACGGTGGCATCGCGTGCATGCAAAGCCCGGGCGATACACTATTGATCCGAGAAGGCATTTACCCGGAAACCATAAATAACTATACGGTACCGTATTCGTTGCCGTCAGGAACCGATTGGAATAATTCTTTCACTGTCGCTGCGTACTCCGGCGAAACTGTCGTTATCCAAGGAATCGCTATAGCCACTGACGATAACCTTAAGCTCAACCTCTCATACTGGATTTTTGCCGGCCTCCATGTTGTCGATAATGTCCCGGGCGTCGGAGCGACAGCGATATGGATGAGAACGCCGGACCATCTCCGATTTGTCGACATGGAAGTAACTAACGACTATGGAAGTGCATCATGCGTACAGGGGGGCGGGAAGTTCATAGAGTTCATAAACGTACACGTGCATAGCTGCGGCGATCCGATTGCGTCAGTCGTCGCGTATGGCTTCTACTGGGGTGGCAGTGATACTTTGTTCGATAATATTGAGCTGCATGACACGACCGGATACGGATTTCATATTTTCAAAGCAGGCTGTGAGGGTTCCGGAAACTGCCCAGGGCGGATTACTATCAGCAATAGCGAAATCTACAATACGGGGACAGTCCAATTTTCGGCCGGAATTCTGTTTGCTTTTGGTAACGGACACCAAGCGTACGGCAACATCATAAGGAATAACAGTTCCGGGATCACAGTTGGTTATGGAGCCTCAGACACAAAGATTTATGGCAATAAAATTTATCAAAATACCTATAGCGGAATAAGTAGTGGTGTGGGTTGGTCGAACAGGCCGAGCAGTAACGTCATTATCGAAAACAATGTAGTCGCCTATAATGGAGAATATGGGATTATAAATTCCTCTGAGGGAACGCCGGCAGGTGAACCGATCGGAACAATGATCATAAATAACACTTTGTTCAATAACGGATTCGGTGTTGATGGGATCTTGGATACCGGCACATTTACGATAAATTCGAATAACCTCACGGCTGACGTCGGATTGTAGATGCCCCTCAAGAACGCTTGATGTTTTAGACGGGACGCGCCGCAAGTTGACATTCGTCCTTCTAAACAAGGCGACAAGCAATTGGGATCAAAGATGAGTTCCTGATTTCATGAAACCACTCACCATCACAGGCCCAGATATCATTCCGAGGTTTACAGGGAAGAGGTTCGGAGGAATCATGATAACGGCCATCGGCTACACGGTTTGCTTCTTGGAGCGCACCGGATGAGCTGGCGCAAGGGTTTCGCTCGGCACCTGCCCTGTGCAGCTTTAAATATGCCATTTAGATCCAACGTGGCGGCCAAAATGAGAATGTTCACTTCTGCGCTTTTGTGATGCAATCGAATTATCGATTGATTAAGGTCGACTTCGCACTTATCCAGGTTGAACGGAATTTTTGGCAATTTTGGGCAAGGAACGGATAATCTTGAAGCGAACGCTCTCGAAGGCAATCTGTGCCACTGCGCAGCGGGTCGAATTGGGTTAGCTTTTCCCGCTAATTCCAACAATCAGCCCGCAGTAAATTCACTTGATATCACCGGGAAACAGCTTCGCGCCGTAGTCACGGTTGACTGCCTGAATAAGTGTATTGTCGTAAAATTTCTTCGGATCGGCCCCCTTCGCCTTGGCATCGGATGAATCGTCGAGCACGACGCGGATCGCCGTAGGATCCACCGTCATGTCTTTGTTCCACACCCGCAAGCCTTGCTGGTAGTTTTCGGACAGGATTTTTGGGTCGGCGATCTTGGTATACTTCGACTCGATTTTCTTGGCGAATTCTTCGTCGTCAACCGCTCTTTTCACGCCATCGAGATAACTCATGAGAAACGCCTTGATCGTATTCGGATACTTTTGCAAGAACTCGCGCGTCACCGATGTGCCCGGACCGACGATTTTCAATCCTTCTTTGTAGTAGTCGATAATGATCGGATAACCCTGCTGCTTAGCCAGTTCGGTCTGTGGTGGAGAGATGACGAGGCCATCGGCATTGCCCACGAAAAAAGTCGAGAGAGCCTCCGGGGGTGAGCGATGATAGAGCAGTTTCAAATCTTTTCCGACCTCCATGCCTTGTTTGCGCGCCGTCATGCGAATGGCGATTTCGCCGAAGGCGCCGGGAAACGTGGTCGCGATCGATTTACCGCGCAAGCTCTCGAAAGACGTGATTCCCTTTTGGCCAAACAAAATGAGCGAGTTTCTGTCCACCGCTGCGGCCACGTAAATAATATCCGCGCCGGCCAAATTCGCCGCGATGGCGGCGGTGCCGCCCTGATAAATGTCGATGGTTCCCGAAATAACGCCTTGAACCGCTATGGTCGCACCGACTTGATTGACCGAGACATTGAGACCGCGCTTGGCAAAGTAGCCGGCTTCGAGCGCAATAAAGAGCGGCAGACTCGTAGTCCCCGAGCCCGCCGTGCCGACTTCCAGGCGGGTTTTTTCCGGCTTCGGAGTGAGTGCTTGTTCTGCGCTCTCGGAATTCCACGAGAACGCGATCGAGCAGATCATGCCGAGGACGAGCGCGCTCCAACGCGCTGGTAAGAGATAATTCATGGCTCATTCCTCGTGGTCGCCCGCTGTCGACTTTATTTCATCTCGGCCAAGACCTGCCGTAGCAGCGTAAAATCAATAACGTCTTCCTGCTTCACTTCTTTCCCGGTGGTTTTCTTGATCAGCTCGAGCTGGGTTCGGATCGCGCTTTCCTTGCCGAGCCCGTCGGGACTGACGGTCTTCAACGACCGGGCGTAGCCCTTTTCAGCGATCGGCTTGGAAAGCTTGAGCCAATCCATGTAAAGCGCGACCGACTCGGAGCGGTGATTCAAAAAGAACAGCCCCGCCTTGACCATCGCTCGAATAAATTTCTTCACCTCTTCGGGGTTTTCTTTGAGCTTTTTATCGGTGACGGTGAGCCCGCTGAAGGGCACCTCGAACTTGCCTTCGATGTCGGCGAGCAAACTATAACCCTTGTCTTCAGCCACGGCATGAAGCGGCACCGGCAGCGGCGTCGCCTCGACGCTGCCGGCGAAGAGCGCCTGCAGCCGCACGTTTTCCCGTCCCATCGCGAGCATCACCACGTCCTTGTCAGGATCCAGGCCGCCGGCCGAAAGCATGGCGCGCGTGGATGTGTAAACCGCGCCGGAAAAACTGCTGATGGCAATCTTCTTGCCGCGCAACTGGGCGACACTTTTGAATTCCGGCCGTGCGACTAATGTGAGATCGGCAAATTTATGCGCCAGGTGAACGCTCTTGATCGGCAAACCCTGCGCCGCCGCCAACAGTCCGGAGCCGCCGCCGAACAGCGTATAGTCGATCTCGCCCACGACCTGGCTCTTCAACGCGAGATCGCTGGTGATAATCAACAGCGTCGGCCGCAGTCCCTCATCGTCAAAAAATTTTTGCTTGATGCCGGTCATCAAGGTGACCGACGCCATCGACGGCGGATAGGCGACTTTGACTTCCCTTATCTCGCGAACCTGGGCCGCGCGCACTGGGGTGGCAACCGGCAGCAAAAGAAGAGATAACAACAGCGCTAGTGCGCTGAGATGCGCTTCGGTGGACGTTCGATCACCGGTCATGATCGCGCCCTCTTTGCCGAACGAAATCCGAGGGAAAATTATCCACGTGGCACCAGCCGAACATCATGAGCATTGTCAACTTCGCGAAAGAATCAGCTCCGGCGGGCGGCAAAGAGTTTTTCGAATTCGCCGCCGTCGAGCCAGATGCCGCGGCAGTCGGGACAGGCGTCTATGATAACCGACCGCTCGATACTGCTGTAGACGCGCAGGAGTTCCGACCCATCGCGCGGGCATTTTCCCCTTTTTACTTCGACCTCGTCTTTGACATGGCCGCGGCGCAATGACGCCACTTGGCGCGCCTCTTCGGCAAGAAGCTGGCTAAGCTCATGCGCGTCGAACCAAATGCCGGCGCAGGACGCGCACCGGTCCACGGCTACCCCTTGAACTGAAAATTCACCGAGCGTGTCCGCCTCGCACTTTGGACAGTTCATATGCGATTCTTCCTGGCTTCCCCAGGGTGATTGCCGGAAACGTTAATTGAATCGTTCAAGGGGTGCAAGCAGAGAATTGGCAAGATGCCGCCGCTGCCTCTTTCACTGAATAGTGAATTGGTTGTATAAATCTGTTCGGGCTGCGTTTGCTAGTAAATATAAGGAGGTCTCCCATGAAGACGGTCAGAGACATCCTAGCCGTTAAAGGGCGCGAGGTTTGGACCATCGAGCTCGAGGCCACGGTATTCGAAGCCATGAAGCGCATGGCGGAAAAGGAAGTCGGCGCCCTGCTGGTCGCGGACGGCCCAAAACTCGTCGGCCTCATCTCCGAGCGCGACTACGCCCGCAAAGTGATTCTTCAGGGCCGCGCGTCGCCTACCACGAGGGTCAGGGAAATCATGACCAGCCACGTCGTCTGCACGCACCTCGACCAACCGATCGAAGAATGCATGGCCGTCATGACGGACAAGCGCGTGCGCCATTTGCCAGTCATCGAAGAAGGAAAATTGGTCGGCATCATCTCCATCGGCGACCTGGTCAAGTCGATCATCGATGATCAGAAATTTATCATCGAGCAGCTGGAGAGATATATTACCAGCTGAACTCGACTCACAATCATTCCGACCACATTCGATCGTCGTAGTCGCTAACGGCGGATAGGGCCAGGAACCACACGGAGGAAAAGAATGCTACCTGAAATACCCCGGGAGAAGCAGCTCGGCATCCTGCAAAGGATGCTGATGATCAGGCGGGCTGAAGAGCACGTCATTCGGTTCAATGAAGACTATGAGGGTCTGATTCGCGGCCACTTTCATGTTTATATCGGCCAGGAAGCGACCGGGGTCGCGGTGTGCGAAGCTCTGCAGAAGGATGATTTCGTCTTCAGCACACATCGCAATCACGGCCACGTCATTGCCAAGGGTGGAGATCCAGGCAAAGTGCTAGCCGAGATTATCGGTCGGGAAACGGGCTACTGCCGTGGACGGGCCGGGACTTTTCACGTCGCCGCGCCTGAGCTGAAAATCATTCATACCTCGGCCATCGTCGGCGGCTGTCTCGCGCTCGCCGCCGGGACGGCTTTTGCCTCTCAGGTGCAGGAAACACGCGCGGTGTCGGTGGTCTTTTTCGGCGATGGCGCCATGGAAGAAGGCGTTTTCTACGAGTCGTTGAATATCGCGAAGCTGTGGCAACTGCCGCTGATCTTCCTAATGGAAAACAACTATCGGCGCGCCGGCCACAGCGGCTCGAGCCATAGCGCGAAGGAACTATCCAACGTGCCCCGCGCGCTCAACGTTGAAACCACCGTCGTCGACGGCGGTGATGTGGGTGCGATGTATAAAACCACAAGCGAACTCGTCCAGCGCATTCGCGCCGGCGAAGGGCCATTTTTCGTCGAAGCGCAAACCCATCCCTGGCCGGGCAACGACACTACCCACCCGAAGCTTGTCGCCGGCAAGACGGATATAAAATGGGCTTGGGATCCGAGCCCCGTCCCGGAAAACGTCCGCTCTTGGTACGCCGAAGGCGATCCCGTATTTATTTTTGCCCGCGAGCTGGTGAAAAGCGGCGGCGTCAGCCGCGAAGAGATCGAGCGCATCGATGCGGAAGTTCGCAAACAAGCGGACGAGGCGGCGCGATTCGCGCTGGAAAGTCCGCTCCCGGATGCGAAAGCCGCGCTCAACTTTGCTTATGCCGGAAGAGGTAATTGAACCATGCCGCAAGAAATGAGTTTTGGTGAGGCTTTGGTCAGCGCGCTGGGCGAAGTCTTGGAGCAGGATCGCCGCGTGGTATTGATCGGCGGCGGTCTCGTTAGCTCGGGCCCCGCCCAGGCGCAATTCGCCCGTCTGCGTCAGAAGTTTGCCAGCCGCATGAAGTCCCCGCCCATTGCCGAGATTGGCTTTTGCGGCATCGCAGCGGGCGCGGCGATGGCGGGCCTGAGACCGCTTGTCGACATCGGCACAGCGACGTTTTCCTACGAAGCGATCCCGCAGATCGTCAACGAAGCGGCCATCGCGTATTCCAACTCCGGCGGACAAACCAACGTGCCGGTGACTTATTTCATGCGTTACGGCATTCGCGGCGGCGGCGGTGTGCAACATTCGGGAAGCCCGCAACCGTGGTATTGGAACACGCCGGGCTTGCAAGTCGCCATGCCGTCCAGTCCGGCCGACGCCAAAGGCTTGCTGCGCACCGCGCTGTTAAAAAGCCAGGACCCGACGATCTTTTTCGCTCACGAAAGACTGATGAACCTGCGCGGCCCGGTGCCCGACGGTGAATATGAAATTCCCTTCGGCAAGGCTGAAGTGAAACGAGAAGGACGCGACGTAACGATCATCGCCACCGGCGTGCAGGTCCCCCGCGCACTGGCCGCAGCCGACGCGTTGGCGAAGGATGGCATCTCGGCGGAAGTCGTCGATCCTCGAACGTTGGAGCCGCTGGACAAGGCGACGCTGATCGCGTCGGTGAAAAAAACCGGCCGCGTCGTAATCACCGACGAGAGCCATGATAATTGCAGCGTCGCCTCGGGATTGGCCGCGATCATGGCGGACGAGGCGTTCGCCAGCCTGCGCGCGCCGATCAAGCGCGTGACGATTCCGCACGTCCCCGTGCCCTTCGCGGTGCCGATGGAGGATTACGTAACGCCCACCGCCGAGCGCATCGCCGAGACGGCGCGGGCGCTGGTGCGATGAAGACTCGGCGAATCTCTTTCGACGATTAAACGGTTTGCTCTTACTTCACTCCGTAAGCCGCGAACAGTTTGTCGATAAAACCGCTTTCATCGAGTCTGCGCAAGATTTGATCGTCAACCAAATCTTCGACCCTGGCGTTTCCTATCTTGGGATTACGGAGCTTCATCAGCCGCTGGATGTTGCGCAGCCCGTCCATCGACGGATACGGCTTCTTGTCCATGCCGATGGCGATATCCACAAAACCTTCCTCCGCTTCCTTTTCGTTCACGCGCAGCCGCCGTTGTAGTATTTTTAGCGTCGCCGCTTTGTTTACCGGTGAGAGTACGAAGGCCATCCCTTCCAGCATGGCCTTCATGAAGCTCTCCATCACGCGCGGGTTTCTTTGGATATAGGCGCCGCGCGCAACCACACTCGTACTGGCGATGGGCAAGTTGGATTTGTGGAATTCAGCGAGGATGGGAAAGCCTTTTTCATGAAGCCGCTTGCTGAAAACAATATCGACCACGGTGGCATCGATGCGATTTTCCTCCAGCGCCTGGCTTAGCACCACCTGGTCGCCGATCACCATAAAGCGAATGTCGTCCCGGTTGGTGTCGATGCCTAATCGCTCCAGTCCGAGCACGGCTCCCATCCAGAGAGTGCCGCCGATGCTGGTGACGCCGAAGCGTTTGCCGCGCAGATCTTCCGCGCGCTTTATTTCAGGCCGCGCGACCAAGTCGTAGGTGACCCGGTTGGTCAGTACCGCCAATATTTTCAAATCTATCCCAGCCGCCGAAGCGCCCAGCACCGCGGTCCCGCCGGTGTAGCCGATATCCATATCGCCGGAGGTCAACGCAGCAACGAGCGTCGGCGCGCCGCGCACGAAGATCAACTCCGCCTCGATGCCATTCTTTTTGAAGAACCCTTGTTCTTGCGCCGCCCACAATGGCGCCACGCGGGGACTGATTGACGCATAGGCGACGATCATCTTCGTCGGCGCCGCTCCGGCGCCGGCCACCAAGCCGCGATCGAGAACCAGAAAAACGATCAAGAGTACCACTCGAAAGTAAAAAATGGAGTTCTTCTCCTTCCGCAATGGTGAGGGTTAGGTGCCCACGTTAGTAAAAGCCCTGGACGCGCGTCAAGGACAAGAAGGGATGGAGATAGCGCATTGGCAGATTCTTAATTGACAGGAATTTTGTATTTCCTTACACTCCGCCAGTTTCCTCATTGCGGCGGAAGGCCTTAACCGGAGCGCAGCATGACAATGAAAAAAGCAATGAACCCAGGGATAAGGAATTTAGGTGCGTGGTGTTTGCTAATTTTTGCTGCTCTCCTTTTGATCGGCGTGGCTGGGATCGACGAGGCCGCGGCGCAGAAGGTGCGGGTTGCCATGCCGGCCAAGAGCATGACGTTTCTCAACTTTTACGTCGGCGACAAGTTTGGCATCTACAAAGCCGAGGGATTGGACGTGTCTTTGGAAGTGATAAAGACTGAAGTCGGCGTCTCCGGCATGGTCACGGGTGAATTGGATTACACGTCCGCCATCGGCTCGGCGATGCGCGCCGCCGCCACCGGAGTGCCGCTGAAAGCCGCCATGTTCACTCTGGACCGAGTGATGGTCTACATGTTCGCCAAGCCCACGATCAAGTCGATTGAAGAGCTGAAAGGCGGCAAGGTCGTTGCCACCACCGGCTTGGTCGCGACGCCGACCTATGCGGCCAAGGTCATGGCTCGTGCCCATGGGGTCAACCCCGATAAAGACCTGACCTTCATTTCCACCGGCGACGTGGCCAATTCTCTGGCTGCGCTGCAGAGCGGAACGGCGGACGTGGCGATGCTTTCGATTCCTTTCAACTTCAGGGCAGAGGAGTTAGGCTTTCGCAACCTCGGCAACGCCGTCGATTATCTTCAGTCGCCCTTTGCCGGACTCGGAGCCACCGACGCCAAGATGAAGAGCAACCCCGCACAGGTGAAACGCATGATTCGCGCGACCCTCAAGGGAATGGAATTCACCAGAGATCCGGCAAACCAAGAAAAGGTAGCCGGCTTGTTAATGGATGAGTTCAAACTCGACCGCAAAACCGCTGGACTCTCGCTGCGGGAGATCATCAAGGCCTTCACCAAGGATGGCACGACCTCGGAAGACGCCGTGAAGGTCGAGATCAAGGAAATCCGCGAGCAGGCAAAGATCAAAGCCGAAATCCCCGTCAGCCAATTGGTTGACTACAAACTGCTCGAAGAAGTTTTGGCGGAGATGAAGCGATAGAAATACCGGCGGATGATTCGCCGCGGTCAGGCCGCGCTTCGAGAACGACAAGCAGTAAAGTTTAGATTGTGGTGAAGCGCGGAGCTACACCGTTCGTCACACAGGCCAGCTATGCTTGGAGAGATCGATGGGATTGCCGTCCGGGTCATGTACACGGTATTCGGCCTCGCGGTTTGGCGGACGCTTGTCGACGCCGGTCGAGGCGTTTAGTTCCTTACAAGCCTCGCGCACGGCAGCCACATCCTCCACCTCGAAACCAAAATGATTGATACCCACCTGCAACTGCGGCCCTTCGATCTCGCGCTCCGGCCCGATCGGTATGATCGCAAGATTAATGTGACCATCGGAAAGATAAGTTGCCGTGCCGACGCCGTGAACGATCTTCAAGCCGAACGCCGTGGTGTAAAACTTAACCAGCTTCTCCACGTCCTCGGTGAGAATCGCGAGATGACGGATGCGAGCCATAGATTTTCTCCTTTACGACCAACCTGAAGCTGGCCGCATCCTACGAAATCTGCACTGCGCCTGACAAGCGCAATCGACGTGCGAATCCACAGCAAATCATCGGTGATAAGTCGGCGCTTGCCGAAAAAAGTCATTCTTGGTCGGCGAGCTGCGACATAATCCGCGCTGGCCTTCAGCTCTCGTAGTGAAGTGTGACAGCTATATAGCGTTTGCCGTTCATGGTTTCCTTCGTCTTCGCTCAGGACAGGCTAGCTCACCACGAACGGCTTGTGCCTTGACCTTTCACCCTGAGCTCGTCGAAGGGTTCTTCGAACTCAAACCCGAATCAACCGTTATAGTCCAATAGTAAACGCGCGTCCTGAGTCGACTATGCTTGAACCGTCATATTAAGCGGGATTATTGTATCCGCTGAATCTAAAAATGGAGAATCACCATGGGACAAACCGAAACCGCACTGGCAAAATTCGTCTTGGACTTTCCGACCCAGGAGGTTCCCGCCGACGTCATGCACTTGGCCAAGCGCTGCTTGATGAACTACTCCGGCGTCGCGCTTCTCGCCAACCTCGACCCAGCGATTGATATCTTGCTCGATGTGTTGCGCGCCGAGGGCTGTGCGCCTGCGGCCACCGTCATCGGCAAGGGGTTTAAGACCTCGGTGCAGAACGCGGCGCTGGCAAACGGCTTTCTCGGTCACTTCGAAGACTATGACGACACGCATACGACGGTGATTCATCCGAGCGCGCCGATCCTGCCGGGAGCACTGGCGCTCAGCGAACAAAGGACCGTGAGCGGAAAAGATTTTCTCGCGGCATTCGCCGTTGGCGTCGAGGTCGCGTGCCGCATCGGTCTGGTGCTGGTAGAACATTTTCGCGAAGGCGCGGCGCACTGGCACATCACCAACACCTGCGGCGTGCTCGGCGCGGCGAGCGCGGTTGGCCGTCTACTCAAACTCAACCAAGGTCAAATGGTCTACGCTTTCGCCATCGCCGGCACCCAGGCGAGCGGTCTGCGCGAAGTGTTCGGCTCCATGTGCAAGCCGTTTCACGCGGGCAAGGCGGCGCAAAACGGCACCCTGGCGGCGCTGTTGGCGCAGCGCGGCTTCACCGGCACCGACGGCATTTTCGAAGGAGCGCGCGGCCTGGTCGGCGTGATGGCCAGCGGTCACGACATCAGCGAAGCGACGAAAGATTTGGGCCAACGCTGGGAGTTGCCGCAAAACGGGCTCAAACCTTTTGCCTGCGGCCAAGCCAATCATGGCTTTATCGACGCCGCGCTCGCCCTGCGAAAGCAACCCGGCGTCAGGCCCGAAACCATCAAACATATCCAGGGCAGCGTCGAGCAGTTCGCGCCGGCGCTGGTGCGCCGCCGTCATCCGCGCAGCGGACTCGAATCGAAGTTTTGCTACTATCACTCAGTAGCGGCAGCGCTCGTCGACGGCCAGGCGCTGCCGGCGCAATTCACCG
>Ga0207701_10001924_pt1 | contig 21575 bp, 19 predicted proteins | sample KBSSwiSSwithPhiX_FD_184294 | JGI IMG/M metagenome (GOLD analysis project Ga0207701, IMG submission 184294) | Switchgrass rhizosphere bulk soil microbial communities from Kellogg Biological Station, Michigan, USA, with PhiX - S5 (SPAdes) (version 2) | ecosystem: Environmental > Terrestrial >... | reverse complement strand
CCCCCCCCCCACCGTCGAGGCGCTGGCGCGCGACGCCTACCTGTACGGGATCTTCATCCTGCCTTCCAAGCCCATCGACCTCGAGTACCTGACCAAGCTGCATCGCTACCAGGTGGTCACCGCGGAGTCACTGTCGCGCGCGGCGGAGAAGCGGCGGCGCGCGCTGGAGATCGTCGAGGACGTGGCCGGTGGTTGAGGGCTGATGGCCACCCGCGACGAGATCGACACCAAGGACCGCGCCGACCGCGCGCTGCGCGCCGGGCGCTCGCGCGAGGCGCTGGGCCTGTACGCGACCCTGCTGGCCAAGGTGTCGGTCTTCGAGCCCGGCCTGTACGAGAGCTGGCTGGAGGGCGCGCTGGCCGCCTACCAGACCATGGGGCGCAACCGCGAGGCCGGTTACGTGCTGCTGGGACTGCGCCGCTTCGCCGAGGCGCAACGGCTGTTCCCGGCCGAGGAGCGGCCGCTGGAGTGGGCGCTGTGCGCTTCCCGCCAGGGTCGCCACGGCGAGGCGGCGCGCGTGCTGGCCGAGGCGGGCCACCCGGCGCTGGCCGCGGTCGAGCTGGAGACCGCGGGTGCGCACACCGCGGCCCGCCTGGAGTGGGAGCGGGTGGTGCGCGACCCACGCCTGGCGGGCATCCCCTACGAGACCGCGCTGGCCCACTTCAACCTGGGCGAGGCGCTGCTGCGCACCAACGACCGCGCCGCCGCCGACCGCGAGCTGACCATCACCCAGCGCCTGCTGGAGCTGCTGGCCGACGACTTCGAGAGCCGCGGCGAGCGCGAGCGCGCGTTCGACTGCTACAGCATCCTGCTGCGCCTGGGCAAGGACACCGGGTCCTTCGAGAACGTCGCCGAGGGCTATCTGAATGGCATCCGCATCCTGGCCAGCGACGATCAGAAGTTCTACGTGCTGCAGTACTACGACGACTTCCTGTCCTATGCCGTCGAGCAGAAGGAGTGGTACGCGGCGGCCCAGCTGGCGCGCGAGGCCGCCGACTACAGCGTGAAGGCCGGGCTGGTGTACGACCGCTACTACCTGGGCCGCGCCGCCGAGCTGTGGGCCGAGGCGGCGCGCCAGAACGAGGCGGCGGGCGGGCCGACCGATCTGTCCGAGAACGCGCTCCACGCCGGCATCGACGCCGCCAGCGCCCTGGGCGACCTGCCCTTGTGCGGCCGGCTGTACGGCGCGCTGGCGGCGCTGCCGCTGGCCACCAAGAAGCGCAATCGCTACCGCACCCTGGCCGCGCGCTACACCGGCCCGGTGATCGAGCTGCCGGCGGCGGTGCCCTTCCCCGAGTACCTGCGCCGTCCCGGGGCCTACCAGGACGTGTGGCGGCAGGACCTGGTCGAGTGGGAGCTGGACGGCGACCCCACCGGGGTGCTGGCCCGGCTGGTGGTCGACCGCACCGACCATGTCCGCTTCTCGCGCCTGGCCCTGCGCGCGCTGTTGCTGTGCAGCGCGCCCGGGTTCTCGCGCGACGATCCGCGCGCGGCGGCCGACCTGGCCCTGGCGCTGGGCAAGATCCAGGTCTACGAGGTCCTGCGCCCGCTCGAGCGGCTGTACGAACACTCGTCGCCCCAGGTGCGCGCCGCGGTCATGGGCGGCGTGGGCCAGGTCTACTGCAAGCGCAGCTTCAGCCTGGTGCGCAAGGGTCTGGCCGACCCCGCCGCCCCGGTCCACATCGAAGCCCTGCGCGCCCTGCGCGGCCTGCGCTTCCGCGACGGGTTCGACCCGCTGACCCAGATCTTCCGCGACTTCAGCGACGAGAACATCCGCATCGCCGCCGTGGAGACCATCGGCGAGCTGGGATCGCTGGAGGCGGGGCTGTTCCTGCTGGATACCCTGCGCCACGAGACCGGCGCCCTGCGCGGCGCCGCCCACAAGTGCCTGGTCAACTTCGCCGGCGATGACATCACCGCGACGGTGCGCCAGTACCTGGACCTGGAGGTCGGCGAGAACCGAGAGGCCCTGCAGCGGGTGCTGCGCTCGCTGAACGCGACCGGGTAGGGACCGCTGCCGACCTGGCGGCCGAGGGAGTCAGGCGACAGGGGCGCGACATCCTTGTCGTGTGGAGGGGGGAATCCGGGCCGAGAACACCAGGTCCGCGCGCCCGTCCCGCCCTGCAAGTTGGTCTGCCGATTGCGTGTCGATGACCGCATGATCGCTCATTCGAGGGTTGTGATCCTGCTGGCTGCCATCGCCATCCCCGTCCAGGCGTCTTCCTGCAGCAGCCAGCGTGAAGGCGATTTCCCCGGCGCGGGTGGCGCGGGCGGAGTCGGCGGCCAGCTTGCCGTCGGTGGGGCGGGCGGGTCTGGTGGAGTGGGGGGCGCCGTCGGGTTGTGCGCGAGCGATTTTCCCTGCTGGGTCTATAGCCCTCCCCGTCGCTGTCTCGACGACAGTCACTACACCGCCTTCGTCGACCACGATTGCCATTTCCAGTGCGGGCCGGGTCCCTGCTCGGGGGGCTCGTGCGGCCCGGACTACGTTCCGGCGGCCTGTCCGGCGGGTACCCGTTGCAAGGCTGAAACCTCGCTGCCACCCCCCACCTTCGGGGAAGCGGTCCCGCCTCCGTGCCAGCCGCTGGATGGGGGAGCAACCACCGACAGCGCGGCGGTCGACCGCTGATCGCGGTGTGGGTGCTCGGTGACCTGAGGCCGGCCCGGATCTCGCTCAGTTGCCCGTCTTTCCTGCGAACAGCTTCGCGCTCACCTGCGACATGGTCGCCATGATCTGTCGCTGATTGGCCAGGTACTTGTCGAAGGCCGCGAATTGGTCGGACGACAAGATCTGTCGGGCCCGCGCCAGATAGCGTTGATCGAGCGCCTCCGGCTGACGCTCTTGCTTTGAGCCTTCGTCGGAGATCAGGGAGGAACGCTCTTCCGCCATGGCCTTGATCAACTGTTGCTCCTGATCTGGATTGAGCGCGGCTCCAGCGCTCAGCTGATCTTCGAAAGCGCCGACCAGGAATCGAATCGACTCGGTCCTTTCGTAGTCTCGGAATTGGGCAAAGTTGTCGGTGCCCAGCAGTTGCTTGATCCTATCGTCTAGCTGGTCCTGCTTGGTTTTGACCTCCTGGGCCTGCTCCTGGGGTGGGATGCCATCCGCGGCACCCCGTAACCTGGATGCGCGAACCGCCACCGCGGCGAGCCTCTTCTCGAGAATCAGCTCCCTCAAGGCCGTGGATTGTTCGGGTGGAAGCCGCAGAGCCGCGAACAGACGCGCGTAGCTCTTGTCGACACCCATGCCCAGAACCGGCTTCATCATCTCTTGCATTTCCGGACCATTGAGCAGGTCCGCCAGCCCCCCGGCCGCCTGACCGCCGCGCTGCGAATCGCCTTGCTGTGATGGCACCTGTGCGCGCAGGCGGAGCAGCTCTGCTAGTTGATCCGGTGCGCGCGCTTGCGTTTGACTGAACTGGGCGACCAGGTTGGACAGGCGCTGGTAGTCCTCGGCCAAGGCAACCACCTGGTCGGCCTGCGCGCGCAGGCGCCGGTTTTCCTCGCGCACCTGACGGGCTTCCTCGCGGGCCCGACTCAGCGCGTGTTGCTGCACCACCACGGGAATGGCGACCGCCGCGATCACGAGCGCGCCGGCCACGCCGGCTTTTAGTTTTGTCATGGCCAGCACCTTGATTGTTGTGAGACTGATACCGCTCCCCGCGCCTGCGCCGCCCGCGAGTGACGCGGCCGTCACCGAAGCTGCCAGGCCGGCCGGCGCTGCGGTCACTGTCTTGGTCGCCAGCAGTGACGCCATGGCGGCCACGGTCAGGGTGACTCCCTGCTGTGTCAGCAGGGCACGGAGCTTTTCCAGCGCGCGGGCGACCCGTTTCTGAGCCGCGTCTTCGCTGACGCCAAGAGCCGCGCCGATCGCGCGAAAATCCTGGGCCTTGAGAAAGCGCAGGACGATGGCGTCGCGGTCGGCGGCGCTCAGATCATCGAGTCCTTCATCGAGATGGGGAGCCACTGCCTCCCAGTCGGGTTCGGTCGGTTCGTCGAGGGCTCTGATTTCCATGGCGGCTTGTTCGCGAGATTGTCGGCGGCGCTCGGTTCGCACCACCTTGGCCGCGGTGAACGAGGTATGTCGATGCAACCAGCCCGCCAGGACCACGCCGCGCGGGAGGCTCGAGGCCTTGCGCGCCAGGTCACTGAACACGATCTGCGTCACGTCCTGCGCCAGATGACGGTCCCCACCCACCACCCGAAGTGCCGCCGAATAAACCAGGTCGATATGCCGGGAGACAAGCTCGCGGAACGCCGCTTCGGAGCGTTCGCCGGTGTACTGCCGGAGCAATGGCTCGTCGTCGTTCATCGCCTGTTCATCTGTCAGAACCCGCCGAACACGAAATCCGACAGAAAAATGTACTCTGGGGCTAACGCTCGCTCATCTCGACGCGCCAGACCTTGTCCTTGGGATCGACGGGGGACGGCACATAGTGAACCTTGAGCTTCTCGGTCGCCGAGCGGCCGACGGTGTCCCCCTCGGGCAGTGGCTTGCCGCTCTCGACGATCATCCCCAGCAGGTCGAGCATGAAGGGGATCGCGTCGTCGGACTTCGCCGGCGGCACCACCAGCAGCAGGTCGGGTAAATCGAACTGCTTCATGCCCAGGCTGAGCAGGCTGAGCCGCTGGCCCTCGCGCGCGGTGCTGATGCCGGTCCAGAGCATCAGGCGCGCCAGCGCCGTGCGCGACTTCGCGACCTCGCGGAAGAACTTTGCCTCGTGGGTCGCGCCGGCCGCACCCCAGTAGATCCCCACCGCGCCGGACGCCTCGGCGACCGCGGCCAGGACCGAGGTGAACAGCGACAGGCGCGCCGTGGCGTCGCCCGGCACATGCAGGGTGACGACCAGGTGGGCCTTGTGCGGCGGCAGCTTCCACTTTCCGTCGAGCGCAGACATGCTGTAGCGAACGGCGTCGTCGGCCTCACCCTTGGGGATGGGGCTGGGAAGCAACATGACCATCGCCTGGCCGCCCTCGGTCTTGAGGATCAGCGCCTCGTCGTCGCCTTTCTTCGCCTTGTCCTGCTTCTCTGGACGGTAGCGCAGCGTCTGTCCCTTGAGCGCGTAGGCAGGGAACGCGTGTTCGATCGCCTCCCCCGGGGGCAGCTTCGGCGCGGAGAGCAGCACGAACGCGAAGTTCATCTTGCCGTCCTTGCCCTCCTTGTCCTGGGTGGCCGCGGCGCGCGCGGGGAGTGGCGCGAGGATCGCGGCCGCGATCAGCGCGGCGAGAGGACTGGAACCCATCGTGAGCGCATCTTACGTCAGCGCCCGTCTCACGGGGTTGGCCCGGTGATCAACGTTTCCGGTACTGCCGCAGGCCCCAGATGGCCAGCGCCACGATCAGCACCACCGGGGCGATGACCCAGGGATCCCGCCGCGCCATCAGATTCCCGGCCAGCCAGAACACCGCGAACAGCGCCGCCATGAACATGACCAGCCAGCGCAGCCGCTTCTCCGAGCTGGCGACCTTGTCCCGGGCCTCCCGTTTCACCCGTTCGAGCTCGGCGCGGACCCAGTCGACGTCGATCGGCTCGCCGCGCTGCTGGCGCTGGATCTGCTCTTCCAGGTAGGCGTGGCGGTCACGCGCCGGGTCATCGGACATGACGCAAGCATAACCCGGCATCGACCGGCGCACCGCGCTTCGCTGAGGCTCCTGACGGGTCAGGGGCGCCAGAGCGGGAAGAGCAAGCGCCGGTTGGCGACCGACTCCGGGATCGGGAGCTCTGCCCACACCGGCGCGAAGAAGAGCACCAGGGCAAAGGCGGCCAGGACATAGCCCGCGGTCAGGCGCGGCCAGCGACGCTCGAGCCGCGCGCCCAGGCCGGCGACCAGGGTCAGCGCGAACCCGTAGGACGGCAGGTAGTGATAGATGTAGGTCCCGACGCTGCGCCCGAACATCCAGGGCGCCAGCAAGGCCAGCCAGCCGGCGGTCAGCAGAGCCACCGCGCGCACCTCCGGCTGCGACCGCACGCGCAGCCACCAGTCGCGCACACCGGTGCGGGCCGCGGCGCTGACCCCGGTGCCGAAGGCCCACAGGATCGCCAGCGTGGTGGACAGGTACAGCAGGGGGTTGCCGGCGCTGGTGCTGTAACGAATCCGGGCTCCGTGGCCCGACAACTTGATCACGATGGGGTGGTACAGGGTCAGCCAGCTGTACCAGGGGGAGGCCAGCCCGTTGGGCACCTTGCCCACCGCGATGTGATGCTCGACCAGACCCTTCATCAGGGCCAGGGTCGCCAGGAGATTCGGCGGTCGCCCGCAGATCGCCAGGCCGGCGATCCACAGCCCGACATGGACCAGCGGCGCCACCGCGAACAGCGACAGCGTCCAGCGGGGCGCGCGTGCCAGCATCAGCACGGCCAGCGCCGCGGGCACGATGACGAAGCCTCCACTCCACTTCACCGACGCGGCCAGTCCCACACCGATGGCGGTCGCCAGCACACCCCGCCAGCTGCGGGCGGTGACCGCCGCCAGCATGGTCCACAGCACCAGGCAGGTCAGGCCGCCGTCGAGCAGCGCGGTGCGCGAGTAGGAGATGAAGAACCCGTCGCCGGCGAAGAACGCGGCCGCGAACCAGGCGGCGCGCCGGTCGGCGAACAGCTGGCGCGCGAGCGCCGCCGCCACCACCAGGGTCTGCAGGCCCAGGATCAACGAGGCGGCGCGCCAGCCGATCGCGTTGTCCCCGAACAGCAGCATCCCGACCGCGATGAACAGCTTGCCCAGGGGCGGGTGATCGTTCTCGTCGACGCCGCCGACCAGATAGGCGCGCGCGGCGGGCACGAAGTGATGTTCGTCGAACGCCAGGCGCGGCAGCGCGCCCAGGTTCCAGATCCGCAGCGCCACTCCCGACACCACCATCAGACCAAGCACGATCGTGGTCAGCCGTTGCGCGGGAGCGAGCTCGGTGAAGTCGCGCCACCGGCGCCGGACGGCCGCGGCCAGCCCGGCGCCGCGCGGGTCCGGCGATCCTGGCTGGCCGTTCATTGCGGGACCACGCAATCGCGCAGCGCGCCGACCGCCAGGCTCTTGTCGAACCGGTCGAAGCTTCCGGTGGATTGCCAGCGCAGCTTGACCGCGCGCAAGGCACCGACGATATCCAGGTCGCACCAGAGGGTGAAGCGCTGCCCGGGCGTTCGCTGGCCGACCTCGGCCGAGTCCCACAGGCCGGACCCCAGGAACAGCTCGCCGTTCACGGTGTTGTAAGGGCGGAGCACCGAGGTGTCGCCGTCGTGCGCGCCCAGCCGGTGCGGCTGTCGATCCGCTCCGAATCCGCAGTGCAGGCCTTCGACCACGGCATCGCTGGCGCAGGCGAGGTTGTCTCGATCCTCGGGGACCACGGTCACCTCGATGAAGTTGCGGGCGCCTCGATGCCAGCCGCCCCCGGTCGCCGAGTATTCGCGGCGGTGGGTGGTCCAGGCCAGCACCAGCCAGACCGCGAAGCCGATGACCAGCAGCGCCAGCACCGCCCGCAGCAAGACCTCTGGCTCGCTCGCCCCTTCGCCGGCCGCCGGCAGTGCGCCAGGTGCGCCGGGCGCGGCAGACGACGGCCGGTCAGCCGTCGCGCTGATGTTGGTCTCGTTCACGCGCGGAAGATAACCTTTTTGCCCGACGCCGATAACTGGACCCGTGCGCCTTCCCCGACAGTCGCTCAAAGCTCGCCGGCGCGCGCCCAGTCGCCGGCGATGGTGCGGGCCACCCGCGCCGCCAGGGTCGGGTCGTCCAGCACCACCCCGATCTCGCGGTTGTGGTCCAGCGAGGCGGCGGTCAAGTTGACCGACCCGACGTACAGGCGGACCCCGTCGGCGACGATGGCCTTGGCATGGACCACCGGCGCGAGCAGGGCGCGCACCGCGGCGCCCGCTTCGACCAGGGCAATGACGGCCTCCTGGGTGGTGGTCGAGCGCTCGCTGCCGGGCACCACGGCGCTGACCGCGACGCCGCGCGCGATCGCGCCGGCGATCGCGGCCACCGCCTGCGGGTCGGACAGCTCCTCGATCTCGATGGCCAGCGAGCGGCGCGCGCCGCCGATCAGCTCCAGCAGCCGCGCACGGGCGTTCACCGGCGAGGCGATCAGCCGGCTGGCCGCGGGCGGCGGCGTGCTGGCCGCCGCGCCCAGGCGATCGGCGGCCAGGATCGCGGCGGCGTCGGCGACGTCGGCGGGCGCCTGGTCGGCGATCAGGTACTCGCGGTTGCCCCGCAGCCCGGCGCGGGTCAGGTTGAGGCTGCCGACCAGCGCGCGCCGCCCGTCGGCGATCATGGTCTTGGTATGGGTCAGCGCGAAGCGCGGGCCGGCCCATCCGACCGCGACCCCGGCCGCGGCCAGGCGATCGAAGGCCGGCTGATTGGCGCCGTCGGCGCCGAAAGGGTGGGGCTCGAGGATCACCTGCACCTCGCGCCCATCCAGGCGCAGGTCGACCAGCGCCTGGATCGCCTCGTCGTCGGTCAGCAGATACACCTCGACGGCCAGCGAGCGCTGAGCGCCGCGCAGGAACACCAGCACCGGGGCGGGGCCGTCATCGGGCTCGACCAGCAGGGTGGCCCCGCCAGCTTCGGGCGCGGGCTGGTTCCGGGTGGATTCGCTGGAGCTGGGGATGCAAGCCGATGCCAGCGACGCGGCGGCGAGCAAGGCCAGCGGGGTACGGGCGAGTGGCGGCAGCACCCCCGGTTATCGGCGCGCCCGCGCCGCAGTTGCGTGGGCATCCGGGGCTGGTGCCGTTCGCGCTGGCCAACCGCCCGCCAACGGCGCTAAGTTCGCGCCGCCGCCGCGACGCCAGCCAGGCGGTGCCGGCGGCGAGATCAGGAGCCCGACATGCAGCACCCGTACATCGCCGGCGCGGACCGGTACCAGACCACGCCCTATGCGCGCTGCGGTCGCAGCGGCCTCAAGCTGCCGCGCCTCTCGCTGGGGCTGTGGCACAACTTCGGCGGCGTCGATGCGCTGGAGAACCAGCGCGCGCTGCTGCGCCGCGCCTTCGACCTGGGCATCACCCACTTCGATCTGGCCAACAACTACGGCCCGCCTCCGGGCTCGGCCGAGGAGAACTTCGGCCGGTTGCTGCGCGAGGACTTCCAGCCTTACCGCGACGAGCTGATCATCTCGACCAAGGCCGGCTACACGATGTGGGACGGCCCTTACGGCGACTGGGGATCGCGCAAGTACCTGCTGGCCTCTCTCGACCAGAGCCTGCGTCGCATGGGCCTGGCGTACGTCGATATCTTCTATTCCCATCGCCCGGATTCCGAGACCCCCATCGAAGAGACCATGGGGGCGCTCGCCGACGCGGTGAAGTCCGGCCGCGCGCTTTACGCGGGCATCTCGAACTACACCGCCGCCCAGACCCGGGCCGCGGCCGCCGCCCTGGCCCGCCACGGGGTGCCGCTGCTGATTCACCAGCCGGTCTACAACATGCTGGACCGCTGGGTCGAACGAGATCTGTTGACCACGCTGACCGAGGTCGGCGCCGGCTGCATTCCCTTCTCGCCGCTGGCGCAGGGGTTGCTGACCAACCGGTACCTGGGCGGCATCCCCAGCGATTCCCGGGCCAGCCGGCCGTCGGGGTTCCTCAAACCCGATCGCATCACGCCCGAGCTCCTTGGCAAGATCCGCGCCCTGGATGCGCTGGCCCAGCAGCGGGGCGCCACCCTGGCCCAGGTGGCGATCCGCTGGCTGATGCGCCGGCCCGAGGTCACCACGGTGCTGATCGGCGCCAGCCGGATCGCGCAGATCGACGACATTCACGCCGGCCTGGCCCTGGCCCCGCTGTCCGACGACGAGCTGGCGCGGATCGAGGCCATCCTGGCCGATTGAGAGCGCTCGGTGCGCCGGGCTCACGGCGAACAGGGAGCGGGCTCGGTGCAGCCGGGATCGCGGTATACGTCCCGCGCCTCGTCGCAAGACAGCGGCTCGTCGATGAAGCAGTCGCCCACCGGGCCGATCGGGCTCGGGGGCAGACAGGTCCATCGTCCCGCGCGACAGATGCACGGGTAGGTGGCCGGCCGGGGCATCAGCCTGAACCCGCCGACGCAGCGCCGACACTCGGGAGGTGGGGCGCAGGCCAGACTCTCGATCGCGCAGTCGCTCCCTGCGGCGAAGGGCAGGGGGCAGGGTGGATAGTCTGGACCGTCGCTGGTGCCGGCGTCGCCCCTGACGCTCTCACCGCCGGGGTTGCTCCCGTCCCCGCCGTCGGGGCCGTTCCCGTTCGGCCTCATGTTCACCGCGCGCCTGCCGCAGGCGGTGGTCGCCAGGACAACCACCAAGCCCATGATCAGGGTGACGCTTCTGGTGATGCCGGTCATGTCAGCCTCCGCGTTGCGGCGACGAATCGCCTCGGCGCCTCGCCCGTGCGTGAAGTAGCGCGACGCGCGCGGACTGGCTCAACAAAGGCGAGCTGAACCGGACGGTCACTGAAGGGTGAAGGTCGACACCCGGGTGGCCAGCACCGTCGAGAGATAGATCGTCAGCGTGGTGGCCGTCGCGTTGTACCGGAGCGTGGTCTGGATGCGCGCCGGGCAGGTCTGGGTGGCCGACAGGGTGGTGCCGTTGCTGCCCGGCAGATACTTCACGCTGGTGCGCATCTCGCGGCCATCGGCGCGGGTGGCGACCGACTGGACGGTCCCCTGCGACACCACCAGGGTTTCGGACAGGGGGTCGGTCGAGCAATCGCCGTGGAAGTGGGTCTCGGTCAGCAGGTAGGTACCGTCGGTGATCGCGCCGCCCACCGGCGCGGGCACCGCTCCCGGATCGCAGCTGGGCGTCACCGCGGCGCCAAGCTGGGTCAGGCCGTTGCACAGCGCGTCGCTGTTCCCGGCGGCGCCATCGGCCAGCTCGGCGTCGGCGGCGGCGTCGGCTGGCTCCATCGCCGGCGCGGACTTGCAGCCGCAGACCGCCAGCGCGCCGCCCGCCAGCAGGGCGGCGACCAGGCCGGCGGCTGCCGCTCGCCGCGCGCTCACTGGCGGGTCAGGACGGCCACGGTGGTCGTTCCCGAATCGGTCGAGTAGAGGGTCAGGGTGTTGCCCACCGCGGTGAAGCCCAGCGTCCGGGTGGTGGTGTCGGGGCAGGTGTTGGTCTCCACCAGCTGCGCCGAGGCGCCGGTGCCCGACACGGTGTAGGTAGAGTTGGCGCGCGCCACGCCGGTGATCGAATCCTGGACCACGGTCTGAATGGTGGTGGCGCCGATGATCAGCGTTTGCGCCACGTCCAGCACGATGCAGGGCCCGAAGGCGGTGAGCCCGGTCAGCACGTAGGTTCCGGTGGCGATGGTCCCGCCGGCCGGCGTCGAGGTGACGCCGCCGTCGCCCGCGCACACCACGGTCACCGGCGTGGCCGGCACCAGGGCGTTGCATGCCGCGCCGAAACCGGCGTCGCCGTCCGGCGCGGCGTCTGCGCCGCCGGCGGCCCCGTCGCTGCCGGCCGCGTCTGCGCCGGCCGGTCCGCCGGCCTCGGGCCCGGGCGCGCCCCCTTCGGTCCCTCCGTCGCTGCCCGCGCTGCTGCCGCCGGCGCCCAGATCGCCCCCGGCGCGCCCGTCGCCGGCGCCACCCCCGTCGCTGCCGGGGTTTCCGCCGCGGTCGGCGGCCGCGTCGCTGGTCGCACCCACGCCGGGGTGGCGCGCCGACTTGCACCCGGTGCTTCCGCCGGCGAGCACCACCGACCCGACCAGCGCCACGAGGTTCAGCCAGGTGACGGCGCCGCTGGAGCGGCGGCAGAGGTTCTTGCGCATGGCGGGGGATACTAACTCACCCGCCCCCGGGGCGGGTCACGGCGGCGGGTCACGGCGGCGCGGGCGGCGCGCCGGCGGGGCCCGGTGCGCGCGGCGAGCGCGCCAGCAGCACCGCCATCCACCCCCCGAAGACCGCCGCCGACCCCGCCAGCGAGGCGTGGATCCCGATCAGGCTGCCCACCAGGCCCACGGTCACCCCGCTGAAGGCGCGCAGGCCCAGCGCCGCCATGTTGAACAGCCCGATGATGCGGCCGCGCGCCGCCGCCGGGGCCTGGATCTGTACCAGCGCCATCGCCATGCTGCTGAAGGACAGCTCTAGAAAGCCGGCCGCGAACAGCACCGGCAGCGCCAGGGCGTAGCTGTGCAGCAGCCCGAACCCGACCAGCGCCGCGGCCCACAGCACGGCCAGGCGCAGCGCGCTCGCCACCGTGGTGGGCAGCCACCCGCCGCGGCTCTCCAGCAGCAGCCCGGCCACCAGCGCGCCGGCGGCGTCGGCGGCCAGCAGCGCGCTGTACGCCGTTCCCGGGTCGCCATGTCCCAGATCGTGCGCGAAGCCAGGCATCTGCGCCTGGTAGCTGTTACCCACGAAGAACGAGGCCGCCCCGGCCAGCAGGACCATGGGCGCGATGGCCGGCAGGGCGCGGACCTGGCGCAGGGTCTCGATGATGTCGGCGAGACCGCGCACGGCGCGCCGGGGCGGCGCCTGCTCGCCCCGGAACCGGCGGCCGTACGGCGCCCGGACCAACCAGACCAGCAGCGGCAGATAGAAGATCGCGTTCAGGAAGATCCCGTGGGTGGGTCCCAGCGTCAGCATGATCAACCCGCCCACCGCGGGCCCGACCAGGATGCCCAGGTAGCGGGCCGTGGCGTTGAGGCGCACCGCGCTGGCCAGCGCCGGGGCCCCCATGCCGAGGTAGACGATGTCGTGCAACAGCATCTGGCTGGAGGTCTGCCACAGCACGCCGGCGCAGCCGTGCACGGCCAGCAACACCATCGCGCCGCCCACGGTCAGCGAGCCGGTGGCGAAGAAGTACCCCCAGCCCAGCGACACGGCCATGAACAGCACCATGCCGGCCTGGATCAGGCGCCGGCTGTCGAAGCGGTCGTTGAGCGCGCCGACCGACACCGAGAACGCAAGAAAAGGCAGCCAGTGCGACAGCACCGCGAACCCGCCCAGCGCCGGCGAGTGGAACTTCTGGAAGGCCACCCAGTAGCTGATCACGTGCTCGATGTTGTCGGCCATCATGGCCAGCACGTAGGTCGCGAAGTGGGCGCGGTACCCGCGCAGGCGAAACGCCGCGAATGCAGCCGGCTTGTCCGTCGCGGTCGCGCCCAGAGTCATGCTTCGCCGGATGTTCTACGATGGAGACGGCGCCTGCGCTCCTCACGCGGGCGGAAGCTGCGGAGGAGCGCAGGAGGGCGGGCGTTACCCGTGCGGTTCGATCAGAACTGGGTGAACAGCGAGGCGAAGCGCGCGCTGCCGCCGGTCTCGTAGCCGGCGACGCGACGGGGTAGCAGGCCCTGGGCGACCCGCGCGTCGTACTCGGCCTGGTACTGCGCCGAGGTCATGCCGTGGCGCGCGGCCCAGGAGCCGACGCTGGACTGATCCCAGATGGCCGAGATCTTGGGCACGCCCGATTCCATGAACGCGTTGATGTAGGACAGGTGACGGCCAGCGGCGACATTGGCGTTGAACTGGGTCTGGTACTCGGCCTCGGTCATGCCGGTCAGCGTGGCGAACGAGCCCACGTTGGCCTGGTCGAACAGCGCGGTGAAGGTACGGACGCCGCCCGAGGTGACCGCCGAGATGTTGACCGGACGGAACCCCTGCGAGACCAGCGAATTGAAGTTCGCCTGGTGAGTGGCCTGGCTCACGTTGTGGTACGCGGTCCACCCCGTGCTGGGCGAGGAGTCGAAGATGGCGGCGTAGCGAACCTGTCCGCCCACCAGGTAGCTGTCCACCTGGCTGAGTCGCAGCCCCTGGCTGGTGCGCAGGTTGAACTCGGCCTGGTAGTCGGCGGCGGTCATGTGATGCCGGGCGGCCCAGGCGAAGGTCGCCGGCGCGAACAGGGCGTTGAAGACGTTGGCGCCCGAGACCTCGTAGCCGTCGACCCACACCGGGCGGTAGCCGGCGGCCGTGATGTCGGTGAAGATCGTCTGATAGTCCGCCGCCGGGATCCCGTGGCGCGCAATCTGCGCCGCGCCACCATAGGCCGCGTTGAGGCCGGCCTTGTCCTTGGCGCTGAGGACGGCGTTGTTCTGGCAATAAGTGCTGTTCATGATGCTGCCGTTGTCGTAGGTGGTCCAGTAAGTGCCCGTGCGAACCGCGCCGGCCTGGACCGCGCTGCAACCATCGGTATCCAGACGGTTGAACTCGTGCCCAAAGCCCATCTTGTGCATGACCTCATGCAAGACCACGCCCTGGATGGTGCGATCGTTGCCGAAATTGATCTGATTGGTTGCCACGTAACCAATCGCCAGCGCGTTGGAGTTCGAGGTGGTGACCACGTTGATCTGCAGGAAGTTCTGGCCCGGGCTGGCGGGGCAGGCGGCGAAGCCGGTGAAGTTGAGGCGCGCGAAGGGCTGAATCTGCGTGGTGGTCCAGGTGCGGACGTTTCCGCGCCAGGTGGTGAGCTGCGGTCCGCGCACGGGGTCGGTGCTGAAGGCCGAGGGCAGGAAGCAGAACTGCACGTTGCCGCCGGGCCAGTAGCGCGTGCCCGTCGGGCTATAGAGAGGGTCTTCGGTGGCGCCGATGCCCAGGTTCCCGTCGAGATTGTCGGGAGCGCCGCAGGCGGCGAGCGAGGTGAAGCACAGAGCGACAGCAAGCATTCGTTTCATGGATCGGTCCTTTCGTGAGACGCGACCAGGACGGCATCGCGGAACAACCGCGCCACTCCGGTCCGCGCAGACGCGTGACGTGACGACCAGGCTCCGGCAGGGGCGTGAAGTGTCGGCGAAGGTCTATACGAACCGCGGAAGGTATATTCCCGGAGGTTTCAAATAAACCCATCGCGCCAGGAGACTGGGATCATTGCTCGCGCTCCATTCGCGGTCTCGTCAAACAACGCAAAAATTGCGATCAATCACCGTTGCGATCGCGTTCAACGATCAATCTCACGGCAATAAAATGAAGCACGAAATGCTTTGACCATGCGATCGTGGCGAGGAATTTTCGGTGGGCGGCCCGTTCTCTCAGCGTTTGATGCCGCGGCGCCGGTGGGGCGCGCACAGGGGAGGTTCGCCATGCAAGCGCAGATACAGAGGGGCGGGACATCGAAGAATGTGGCGGCTGCCAGCGAGGTGCGCGGCGCGCCCTGGGTGGGCGCGGCGGCGGTCCTCGGGGTCGCCGGCTCCTGCGGACCAAAGGCCGCTGACGGGAGCCTGGGTCGACCCGCGGTGAACGCAGCGCCGAGGCCGGTTGCTCGACGGGCCGCCGGCGCGATATAAATGTCGACGATGGGAGAGTCGTGATGAGCAAGAAGTTCCCCGCTCGTAAGAGACTGGTCGCCGCCGCGGCGGTGGCGCCGTTGCGGCGGCGGCAGGGCCGCAGCGTCGCCGCGGATCTGTCCACCAGCGCCGCCGCCGCTCTTGCCGCCACCTCCCTGGGCAAGCTGGTCGCGGTGGGCGCCCAGGGCGAGCCCTGGGTCGATCTGCCCACCCAGGGGCTGTCGCGGGTGCCGGCGCGCGCGACCACGCCGATCAACGCCGCGATGATCGGACGCCAGGTGGTGGTGACCTTCCTGGACGGACAGCCCGATCAGCCGGTGGTGCTGGGGGTGGTGCGCGTTCCCGGCGATCCTTCGGTAACCGACGGTGAGGCGCCCGGGCTGGACGCGATCGTCGACGGCGAACGGATCGTGCTGACCGGCCGCCGCGAGATCGTCCTGCGCTGTGGCAAGGCCAGCATCGCGCTGGCCGCCGACGGCCGGGTGGTGATCAAGGGCGCGAACTTGCTCGCCACCGCGGCGGGGACCCACCGCATCCGCGGTGGCGTCGTGCAGATCAACTGACCAGCGTTTCAGCCGGCAGCGCCACACCTGCATGGAGCTCGTCAATCTCACCCCCTATGCCGTCGAGCGCGCGATCGGTATGGACGGCGACGGGCGCGAGACCCTGCTGGTCGCGGTCAAGGCGACCTTCGCCCTGACCGCGGGCGGCAAGGACGACCTGGTGCTGGCCGAGGAGCAACCGCCGCTGGTGATGGCCGACGAGTACAGCGGCGAGCCGGGGCTGTCCAGCATCAGCCGCGCCTCGGAGATGGCGCCTTTCAAACCCGGCGCCGATCTCCTGGTGCACGGCTGCGCCTACCCGTCGCGCGAGCGCGACGCCGAGACCCAGGTGGTCTTCAGCGTGGGCCGGCTGCAGAAGGCGGTGTGGGTCACCGGCGATCGCGCCTGGGAGGGCTCGCGCGGCGCTCCCTCGCGCCCGATTCCGCTGGCGCGCATGCCGCTGGTGTACGAGCGCGCCTTCGGCGGCCGTGACGACAGTCCGGGCACGCCTGACGCCTGCGCCGAGAATCCGGTGGGCGTGGGCTTCCGCGCCGCGCGTTCGCGCCTGCCGGTCGCCGGCGCGCGCCTGCCCAACCTGGAGGATCCGGCGCAGCCGATGCGCGCGCCCGACGATCGCCCGGCGCCGCGCGGCCTGGGACCCATCGCGCCCAGCTGGAGCCCCCGGCCGCGCTATGCCGGCACCTACGACGCCGCCTGGCAGCGCCAGCGCCTGCCGCTGTTGCCGCAGGACTTCGACCCGCGCTTTCACCAGGCGGCGCCCGCCGACCAGGTGCTGCCCGGCTACCTCGCCGGCGGCGAGCCGGTGGCCATCACCTCGGTGCGTCCGGGCGGACGCGGGTTCCAGTTCAGCGTGCCGGCCTTGCGGCCGGCGGTGGTGGTGCGGGTCGGGCAGCAGCGGGAGACGCCACCCGCGCCCTGCGACATGCTGATCCTCGACTGCGAGGCGGCGCTGCTGTCGCTGGTGTTCCGCGCCTCGCTGCCCATCCAGGGGCGGCTGGCCGACCTGGCCTGGATCAAGATCGAGGAGCCCGCCGGTGCCGCGTGAGCCGGGCGGCGGCGCCGCGGTGGTGATCACCGCGATGGGCGCGCGCACCGCGGTCGGCAACGACGCCGTGCAGACCGCGGCGGCGGTGCGCGCCGGCATCAATCGCTTTGCCCGCTGGGAGGCGCTGCCCGACGAGTTCGACGGCGAGGCGGGGGTCAACGCCGCCTTCCTGCCCGAGGATCTGGGCGACGCGCCCTGGGTCGCCAAGGCCGAGGACCTGGCGCCGATGCCGATCCACGAGGCGCTCTGGCAGGCCGAGCTGTACGACTTCGTGGCGGCGCGCCAGGCCCGGCCGCAGCTGAAGCTGGCGGCCTACGTGGCCACCCCCTATCCCGACCGCCCCGGCGTCAGCCCGGACGCTTATCGGCTGTTCGCCATCGAGGCGCGCGAGCACTGCATCGCGCCGGCGCGCGCCGATCAGGTGCACCTGATCTCGGGCGAGCACGCCGCCGGCTTGATCGCGCTGGCGCGCGCCGTGGCCGATCTGCGCTCGGGCGCGGCCGACATCGCGGTGGTGGGCGCGGTCGATTCGCTGCTGCACGGGGAGTTCCTGCGCGCGCTGGCCGCTGCCGGCCGCCTCAAGCTGCCCGACCGCCCGACCGGTCTGATTCCGGGCGAGGCCGCGGCGGTGCTGGTGCTGGAGCGCGCTCGCGACGCCCAGGCGCGCGGGGCGCGGCCGCTGGGGCGTCTGGGCGCGGTGGCCGTCGATCAGGAGAAGATCCCGCTGGGTCCGGAGCACCCGATCCGCGCCGAGGCCGCCAGCCGCGCAGTGCAGTCCGCGTTGCAAGAGGGTGAAAGCGGCGGCGCGGCCGACATTCACCGCATCATCGTCGATCTCACCGGCGAGCGCTGGCGCTCGCTGGAGTGGTCGCTGGTCGAGACCCGCTGCCTGGGCGGGATGCCCCGGGGGTGGCAGCTGTGGCACCCCGCCGACTGCCTGGGCGATGTGGGCGCCGCCGGCGGTCTGGTGCACGTCGTCCTGGCGCTGCGCGCCTTCGCGCGCGGCTACGGCGGTCCGGGCGGCGTCTTGATCAGCGCCGCCGCCGAACGCGGCGAGCGCGCCGCCACCTGCGTCTTTCCCGTGGAGGAGGCCTGATGCCAGCCAGCGTGATCGTGAATTTCCTCACCGTGGTGCACAAGGACAGCGGGGGCATCAGCATGATCTTCCCCGACGTGTGCAAGACGCCGTCGCCGGCCGGGCCGATCCCGATCCCCTATCCGAACATCGCCAAGTCGCAGGACACCGCGGACGGCAGCAGCTCGGTGAAGATGGACGGCAACCCGATCATGCTGAAGAGCTCCAACTTCATGATGAGCACCGGCGACGAGGCCGGCAGCGCCATGGGGGTGGTGTCCAGCAAGATCAAGGGCAAGGCCTACCCCAAGCTGTACTCCTTCGACGTCAAGGCCGACGGCGAGAACGTGTTTCGCCTGACCGACATCATGTTGCAGAACGGCGGCTCGCCCACCAACACGCCGCCCGGCACCGAGGTGCAGGCGCCGGGCGCGGTCCCCCCGGGCAAGGCCAAGGACCCGGAGATCCCCGAAGTCACCAAGCTGGAATGGAAGCCCGCGGAGGGCGCCTGCGGCGACGAGTTCGAGCTGTCGGTCGAGACCAAGAACTTCACCGCGGGCGCCGCGCTGCCGGTCAACGTCGTGCGCAAGTCGCCGGGCGCCGGCTACGACGTCAAGCAGGAGGGCGCCGGCCACTTCTGGGTCCCGCTGAGCGGCGACAAGGGCACCTTCAAGTGGGTCTCGCGCCGCTTTCGCTGGGAGAAAGAGGTCAAGCTCACCGCCGAGCAGATGTTCTTCAAGGGCGTGCGCGACTCGGGTCAGCTGACGTTGAAGACCGCGCCGGACGCGAAGCAGCTGGTCGGTCCCTTCCAGCGCCTGACCCCGCAGTTCGTCAAGCAAACGGTGGCCGGCGCCACCACCTGGGTGCCCAACAAGGACGCTCTCGGCAAGACCAAGAACTACGGTTGGGAGGTCTGCTACGAGGCCGAGATCAAGAGCGGCCACTTCACCGTCACCCGCAAGATCGACTTCAACGGTATCGGAGGCGCTTCTGCCAGCAACAAACAGAAGAAGAAGTGGAAGAAGGAGATCGAGTCGATCTGGAACAAGAAGTTCAAGATTCACCGCAAGAACTGCAAGCGCGGCGACACCTGCGACTGCTACGCCGAGCAGGGCTGTTGCTCGTACGCGATCAGCATCCTGTGTGAGTGGGGCGGCGGCCAGGGCAAGAAGACCGAGCTGCACCCCGGCGCCTGTGACCCGAAGGGCTGGGGAACCCCGCTCTGGTGGTACTCGCACACCTGGTGGGAAGACGCCAAGGGTGTCCCCTCCACCGTGCGCGCCCATGAGTTCGGCCATCAAATCGGCATGTACGACGAGTATCCCGCCGGCGCCTGCGACCCGCTGCGGCTTTTCCCAGACGTACCCGACAGCATCATGAGCGCGGGCCGCCAGGTGTTCGAGCGCCACTTCAAGGAGTTCCACGACTGGTTCCACGGGAAGGCTGGCGGTGTGCTGGGTGACACCAAGCTGCTGAGGATGTGATGGCGACGGCCGACGTGGTCGCCATCAACTACTCCCGGGACGTGGGCTGGGCTGGCTCCTTGATCGCCGAGATCTGCCGCGATGACCCGTCGACGGTCGACCTGACCTTCAACTACGACGGCGGCGTAGAGATCGGCGTCTGGGAGCAACGCCTGCCGGCGGCCACCTTCGCGCAGGCGCTGGCGCTGGTACAGCGCTCCGGCTACCGGGGCCTTCCCTCGCCGGACGAATCGCCGCCCGAGGCCAAGTTCATCGCCGTCGGCGAGCGCGAGCAGGGCCAACCCTTGCCGTTCCTGCGCGCCTTCGAGCTGATGATGGTGCCGCCGCCGGTGAGCGCGCTCGGCGTCGAGCTGGAGAAGCTGGTGGTCGGGCCAATCCGCCGCCATCCACTGCGGGTGATCCATGGCGCCGCGGCCTGGGCACGCCCGGCGTTCGCCGCCGGCGAGCTGCTGGAGATCGAGGTGGTGCTGGGCAACAGCGGCACGCTGCCGCTGGAGATGGGCAACCCGCTGGACGCCGCCGCGGATGGCTGGAACGGGATGCGGCTGGTGATGGTCGATGCCGGCGGCCACGAGCTGGCCGTCGATCTCACCCTTGCCAATCTGCGCCCGCCGGCGGGCGCTCCGACCGACGCCACGGTCACCCTCGACCCCGGCAAGGCGCTACCTTTTCAGGTCCACAAGAAGGTCTACCTGACGCCGGGGCGCTACAGCGGCCGGCTCGAGTACCACGGCCTGATGAGCAACCCGGGTAACCGCCAGCTGATCACCGGTGCCCTCTGGCTGGATCTGGGGACCGTGGAAATCCGGCGCGGACTACGGCTGTAGCAGCTCGCCGGGCTGGACCGGCGCGCCCTGCGGGTCCAGCACCCGCGCGCGGAAAGCTGGGCCACCGCCCGCGCCGACCAGCGCGATGCCGTTGGCACCGGCGGCTCCGGCGGCGGTGATCTCGACGCGCGTTCGGCCCTCGGCGTCGCTGACCCGCAACGTGGCTCCGTCGAAGGTCAGCTGACCCCAGGGCTCGCCCGCGTCGTTCTGGAGCGCGATCTTCTTGGGCGCGACCTGCTTCGGGTCCCCCAGCACCAGCTCGACCCAGTCGGCCGATTCGTTGGCGCGTACCGCGCAGCGAAGAACCGACCGACCATTTTGGGACTCGACGTCCGCCCGCACCCGGTAGTGGCCATCCCAAGGATTCTTCGACGAGCTCGAGGTGATATCGAGATGAGTCGCCGAGGGCTCGATTGTCACATGGCCCCGGGTCGTTCCGGTCAGCTCGTACGAGTAACCCGCGAAGGGCGGACTGGCGGGCGCCTTGGGGTCGAGAGGTTTCATCTCCGCTTTGGGGTCCAGCGGCTTGGCCATGGGCGGTCGCTCCTTTTCGTCGCGCCGTGCCTTGCTGGTGCAGGCGCACGCCGCGCACATCGCGATCGAGGCCAGCAAGGGCAAGACGGAAACGGCTCGCACGGGCGCCATCGTACCACCGAGCGGGCCAGCGCGGCCGGGTCAGGCGCGCGGCGACGTGATACCTTGCCCGCACCCATGCTGATCGACGTCCCCGAGTGGCGGCGCGACATCCTCGTCGAGCACCTGGAGGAGCTGGAGGCGCTGCTCAACCGTCGCGCCCGGGCCACGCGCTCGCCGGCCGCCGACGCGCTGGCGCTGCGCCGGATCGACGCGCGGCTGGACGCTCACGCCGACGCGCTGGCGCTGGCGGGACCGCACGGCTGGCCGCTGCTGATCCCGGCGCTGGCGCAAGATCCGACACCCACATTGGTCGAGGCCGCCACCCTGGCGCTGGCCAGCGCCGGCGCCGCCGAGGCCGAGACGCGCTTGCTGGCGGCGCTGGCCGCCGCGCCACCGCCCGGCCGCGCGGCGATGTGCCGCGCCTTGCAGCTGCGCGCCAGCCCGGACCTGCGGCGCGCGTTGCCCATCGACCCCGGCGCGCCGCCCGCGCTGGCGGGCGTGGGTTGTCTGGTGCTGGCCGCGCACGGTGATCCGTTGCCGGCCGGGCGGCACTGGCCGCTGGTGGCCGACGGGGATCCGGCGGTGCGCGCGCTGGCCTGGCAGGTCGAGGCGCGGCTCGGCGCCGGGCGCCCCGGCGATCAGCAGCGGCTGGGGGCCAGCGACTACCAGGCCGCGCTGGCCGACGCCGATCCAGAGGTGCGTCGCGGCGCGCTGGAGGCGGCGGCGCGCACCGGCCAGCCCTGGTTGCTGGACCACCTGCGCGCGGCGGCTCGCGCGCCATCGGC
>Ga0207701_10001923_pt1 | contig 21585 bp, 22 predicted proteins | sample KBSSwiSSwithPhiX_FD_184294 | JGI IMG/M metagenome (GOLD analysis project Ga0207701, IMG submission 184294) | Switchgrass rhizosphere bulk soil microbial communities from Kellogg Biological Station, Michigan, USA, with PhiX - S5 (SPAdes) (version 2) | ecosystem: Environmental > Terrestrial >... | reverse complement strand
GAGTCCACGGGGAGCAGTGAGGGAATGAACAAGCAGGAACTGATCGGCCATGTTGCCGACCGCGCCGGATTGAGCCGAAGCGAGGCTGGCCGAGCGGTCGAAACGATGCTGGATGTAATCACATCGACGCTCAAGCGCGGCGACGAGGTAAGGCTGGTCGGCTTCGGCAATTTCTCCGTGACGCGGCGGAAGGCGTCCACGGGCCGCAATCCCCGCACCGGCGAGCCGATGCAGATCAAGGCGACGTCACAGCCGAAGTTCCGCCCCGGCAAGGTGTTGAAGGACGCGGTTCAAAGCTAGACGGATCGGAAAGGCGCCTCTATGCGCGCCTGCTTTCGGGATGGGCGCGTAGCTCAGCGGTAGAGCACACCCTTCACACGGGTGGGGTCACAGGTTCAATCCCTGTCGCGCCCACCATCCCCAAGCGCAGCCAGTCCGGGGAACTGGCGAGCACGGGATCGGCTGAAAGCCGTCCCGTTCAAATCAATCGAGATAGCTGGGCTGGAAGCTGGCGATGCGCCTCAGCTCGCGCCAGTCGCGGAAGGCAATTTCTCGGCCCGCTCGCTCAATCAGGCCTTGCCGCTCAAGATCGGCGAACACCCGGTTCACGTTGACCGATGTCTGTCCAGTGATGTCCGCGATCTGCTGCTGAGTGAAGGGATTGATCATCATTTCACTCTCGATGTCGATACCGCTCCGGACGGCGGTTTCGCACAGGAGATGGGCGACACGCGCGACGGAATCACGCCGACCGCAATTGACGAGCCATTCGTAGCCAATAGCCTCGTTGCGCTGGATGAGACGCCAGAAGAACCGCTGCAGCTGCGGGTGCTTGTCGACGATCGTGTTGAAGTCCAACGCACTGCCGATCATCACCTCGCTTCGGACGATGCCCTGAATGCCGTAGCTGGCAAACCCGTCGCGGGGCAGGATTCCCTCGCCAGGGAAGCGAAGCGCAACGATCTGCCGCCGCGCGGAACCGTCCGTCTTGTATTTCGCGAGGATCCCCGACCGGACGAACATGACCTCGTCGCGAGGCACGCCAGGTTCGCGGAATGGGCGGCGAGGATCGACTTGTACTAGGCGGTGAGGCATAGCCTCCAGCATATCGGCGATGGACGATTCGAGCCCGGCAGCGACGAGAGTCTCTTTAAGAGACACGCGCGGAGCAGCGGCTGAGCGTGGCCGGCGACTCGACAGCATTCGCAGTTCTCCCCCTCGCAGCATGAGCCGGGCTGCAGTTATTCGCAAGGAGAAACGGCTGCTCTTGGTGAGTAATTCAAACTAAAAATGGCGCTTTACCTGATTCAGCAGCGCCGTGATTTGTGTTGGAGATAGTTCAACTACTAACTTTAGTTGAGGTGGGCCGGGCCAGCCGTGGTCCTCGAATTGGATGTCCTGCCATTCGCGGCCGCCTGAATAACGTGGCAAAATGTGGAAATGGACGTTGGGGTCCACCATCATCAGCATCAGGTAATTGATCCGCTCGTATTGGCAAAAGGCTCGAAGCGCCTTTTCGACCAAACGAACCGCGACGGCCTGCTCTGCGAAGGCTCCGTCGGACAGGTCCGAGTAGGCCGTGCATTCGGATTTCGCGGCGAGGATCAGCGATCCGAGCGTGACCTGCGCCGGACGGAGCAGGATTACCCAGTGATCGAGCTCCTTGACCAAGGTGCCGGGATAGCCAAATTTGCGCATCGTCGCGTTGACCATTCCGGACCTCCGTTCGGGTTGCGTTCAGGGGCCGCCAACCCTAAGGAGCGCGCGCGGTTTGGGGAACCTATTCGCGGCTTCCCGGGACGCGCCATGGCGATCGTAGCTCAGCTGGTTAGAGCACTGGTTTGTGGTACCAGGGGTCGGGGGTTCAAGTCCCCTCGATCGCCCCATTTTTCACTTCGATTGAACGGACATCCGAGCAGAAATGGAAACGCCCTGGGGTTATCCTGACTTCGACGCGCACGAGGTCGTCCACTTTGTCGACGAGCCGGAGCATGGGCTTCGCGCAATCATCGCGGTCCACTCGACGCATCTGGGCCCGGCTGCGGGGGGAGCGCGGTTCTGGCACTATGACGATCCCGCGAAGGCCTTGACGGACGCCCTCAGGCTCTCTCGCGGGATGAGCTACAAGAATGCAATGGCCGGTCTTCCCCTGGGCGGAGGCAAGTCGGTGATCCTCGCTCCGCCGGAGCAGCAGAAATCGACCGACCTTCTCGCGGCGTTCGGAAAGGCCGTCGATCGGCTGTGCGGCCGTTACATCACCGCCGAAGACGTCGGGATGAGCGTTCGCGACATGGTCGAGGTAAGCCGCCAGACCAAGTTCGTCGCCGGCCTTCCCAACGACGGCAATGACGTAGGCGGCGATCCTGGACCCCACACCTCGCTGGGTGTCTTCCTTGGCCTCAAGGCCGCGGTGAAGCGTGCCCTGGGCAAGGACAGCGTCGATGGTTTGCACATCGCGATGCAGGGCGCGGGAAGCGTTGCCACCGGCGTTGCAATGCATGCCTGCGCGGAGGGTGCACGGCTTTCGATCGCCGATGTGGACGCCGCCAAGGCGAAGAAGCTCGCCGAAGCCACCGGCGGATCCGTCGTCGCTCCCGACGAAGTGCTGTTCCTGGAAGCCGACGTGGTCAGCCCCAATGCGCTTGGAGCGATCCTGACTGCGGAAAGCATCGCGAAGCTCAAGACGCCGATCGTTGCAGGCGGCGCCAATAACCAGCTGGCGACAACCGAGGACGGTGCCCGGATCCACGAGCGCGGAATCCTCTACGCGCCCGATTATGTGATCAACGCCGGCGGGATCATCAACGTCTGCACCGAATATCTCGGGGATGGGGATGCGGGCCTGGTGCGCGAGCGGATCAAGGGTATCCCGCAGCGGCTTGAGCAGATCTGGACCGAGAGCGCCGAAAGCGGCCAAAACCCCGCGGCCGTCGCCGATGCGATGGCGCAGCGGCTGATCGGGCGAGCCTAGCGACGCCAGATGCACGCGCTCGCCAATCCGGCGCGATTCCTACGCATCGCGAGGCCTGCAACGGGCTGGCTTCTCGCCATTGGGCTCGCGCTTACCGGCGCCGGCATGATCGGCGGGCTGGCGCTGTCGTCCCCAGACTATCTCCAGGGAGAGACGGTTCGGATCATGTACGTCCATGTCCCGGCGGCGTGGCTCGGAATGGCGGGGTGGGCAGGACTAGCGGCGGCTGCGGTTAGCCAGTTGGTCTGGCGCCATGCCCTCGCAGCTGTTGCGGGGCGCGCGATCGCGCCGTGCGGAGCGACCTTTACCGCAATTTGCCTCGCGACGGGATCGATCTGGGGCCGGCCGACCTGGGGCACCTGGTGGGAATGGGATGGCCGCCTGACGTCGATGCTGATCCTGCTCTTTCTCTACCTTGGCTACATCGCGCTTGCCGCAGCCGAAAAAGAGCGAAGCGGGGACGGGCGTATCACCGCGATCTTCGGGCTGGTCGGCGCGATCAACTTGCCGATCATCCATTATTCGGTCCTGTGGTGGCGGACGCTCCATCAGGGCCAAAGCATCAGCTTTTCCGGCTCCACCATCGACCGGTCGATCCTTTGGCCGCTGCCGCTGACCTTTGTCGGCCTCACCTGCCTGTTCGGTGCGGCGGTGCTGATGCGCATCCGGGCGGAGCTGGCGAAGGCGCGGGTCGAGGCGCGGCTCAGGCGGAGCGCAGCCGAATGAGCCCGTGGCCTTTCGTGCTTGCCGCTTATGCCATAGCGCTGTTGGCGACGGCCGGACTTCTGCTGTTTTCCTTCGCGGTAATGCGGCGCTCGGAGGCCGAAGCCGACAAGCTGCGCGGCAATGATCGCTAAACCCAAGCATCAACGGCTGGTTCTCATCGTGATTGCCGCTGCCGCGGTTCTCGCGGCCGTTCTCCTCGCGATGTGGGGGCTGAGGAGCAGGGCCGCCTATTTCTATACTCCGCCGGAGATAGTGGCGGGCAAGGCTGCGGTCGGCCAGCCGGTGCGGCTCGGGGGGATGGTGGAGAAGGGCTCGATCCAGCGGCTTCCGGACGGGGTCTCGATCCGCTTCACGGTGGGCGATTCCAGCGCGCGCGTGCCCGTCGTCTTTCGCGGAATCGTTCCGGACCTTTTCCGTGAAGGAAGCGGGGTGGTCGCCGAGGGACATGTCGCCCAGGATGGGACGTTCGTCGCCGACGAGATCCTCGCCAAGCATGACGAGCGCTACATCCCGCCGGAACTCGGCAACCAGGCGGCCGAGCACAAGGCCGCGAAGACGGTCGAGAAATGATCGCCGAGGCAGGGCTTGCCGCGCTCTGGCTGGCAGCGGCATTGGCGCTATTGCAGCTTTTCCTTGCCTTCGGGCCCGCGCCGATGCGCGGCGGGATTGGCACCGTGCGCTCCATCGCCGTCGTGGAAGGCCTGTTGACGCTTTTTGCGATGGCGATGCTGATGCTCGTCTTCGCGCGCACGGATCTGTCAGTCCTGCTGGTCGCTGAGAACAGCCACAGCGCGAAGCCCTGGCTTTACAAGATCGCTGGAGCCTGGGGGAACCACGAGGGGTCGATGCTCCTGTGGGTGACGATCCTGGGCGTCGCCGGCGCGGGGCTCGCAATCTTCTCGAGGCGGATGGAGGAAAAGACGCTCACTGCAGCGCTGGGATCGCAGGGCGCACTGGCCCTCGGTTTCTTTGCTTTCCTGCTATTTTCGTCGAACCCGTTCGCTCGACTGAACCCTCCGGCGCTCGAGGGCAGGGGGCTCAATCCTCTGCTCCAGGACCCGGGCCTCGTCTTCCACCCGCCGACGCTATACCTCGGCTATGTCGGCCTGTCGGTCGCGTTCAGCCTCGCCGTCGGAGCGCTGATCACTGGGCGCGTGGATTCTGGGCTGGCAAAGGCAATGCGGCCTTGGGTGCTCGGCGCATGGATCATGCTCACCCTCGGCATCACCGCCGGAAGCTATTGGGCCTATTACGAGCTGGGCTGGGGCGGGTGGTGGTTCTGGGATCCGGTCGAAAATGCCTCGCTGATGCCGTGGCTCGCGGCCACCGCGCTCCTCCACTCGGTCAATGTGCTGGCCGCGCGGGATTCGCTCCGGGCCTGGACGATGATGCTGGCGATGGTCGCCTTCTCGATGTCGATGGTCGGCACCTTCCTGGTTCGCTCGGGCGTGCTGACATCCGTTCACGCATTCGCCGTCGATCCCAGCCGCGGCACCTTCCTGCTTGCGCTCCTCGCAATATATGTCGGAGCCGCCTTCGCTCTGTTCGCCGTTCGGTCCGGCAAGCTCGCCGAAGGTCCGCCTTTCGAGCTCGTAAGCCGGGAAGCCTCTCTCGTCGGAAACAACCTGCTGCTCTCGGTGATCCTCGGCGTCGTCTTTGTCGGGACGCTCTACCCGTTGTTCGTGGAGGCCACGACCGGATCGAAACTGTCGGTAGGCGCACCCTATTTCGACGCGGTGGCGGGCCCGCTTGCTCTGCTGCTCGCAGCGCTCGTGGCAGTCGGCCCGCTCCTCAACTGGAGACGCGATTCCGGCGAGCGTCTGAAGCGCCTCGCTGCGCCTGGGCTTGTCGGTGTGACCGTCGTCGCCATCGCGCTCTTCGTGCTGCCGGGTGGGATTCTCGCCAAGGCGGGCCTCGGCATAGCCGCCATGCTCGCCGGGGCGGCGTTCCTGCCCCTGTTCGGACGCAGGCTGCGCCGCACGCCCCTAACGACCTGGGGGATGGTGGTTGCGCATTTCGGCGCTGCGGTCGCGATTGCCGGAATGGCCGCCAGCACGATGATGACGAACGAAGTGCTGACAGCGGCGCGTCCGGGTGAACGGTTTTCGGTGGGATCCTGGCTGATCGAATTCGAATCCGTGACACCGACCGCCGGACCGAACTGGACCGCGCTTGAGGCCGAGCTTCGCGCCTCGCGCGGAAACGGAGTCAGCGTTCTGAAGCCGCAGGCCCGCTTCTACACGGACCCTCCGACCGAGACGACGGAGTCGGCAATCGAGACGGTCCTCTCCGGCCAGCTTTATACGGTGCTCGGAAGGTCCGCGGAGGATGGGCGTTGGCAACTGCGGCTGTGGTGGAAGCCGTTGGTGACCCTCATCTGGCTTGGCGGAGCCCTGATCGCGCTCGGTGGAGCGCTTGCCCTGGGCGGAAGGGCATGGCGAGGTTGGCGAAAGGAACGTGAGAGATGAGCCGCAACTGGCTTCGAGTACTTCCGGTCGCTCTCGCCATTCTGGTGGTGGCCGCTTTGGTGTGGCGGCTGGCGAACCCGCCTGACACGACGGTCGAGTCTGAGATGATCGGAAAGCCGGTGCCGGCCTTCGCATTGCCAGCAGCGGTGCCGGGATCACTACCGCTGTCCTCGAAGGACCTGGCCGACGGCACGCCCAAGATCGTCAACTTCTTCGCGAGTTGGTGCGTGCCCTGCATTGGGGAGGCGCCGGTCCTGACCGAGCTAAAGCAGCAGGGCGTTCACATCGTCGGGATCGCTGTCCGCGACCGTCCGCAAGACCTTGGGCAGTTCCTCGCGCAGAACGGCAACCCGTTTGACCGTATCGGTTCCGACCGGCAGAGCGGGGTGCAGCTGGCTTTTGGATCGTCGGGCGTCCCCGAGACCTTCGTCGTCGATGGCCATGGCGTCATCCGAATGCAGCATATCGGACCGATCGAGCCCGACGATGTGCCGGGCCTTATCGAAGCTGTGGGGCAAGCAAAGTGAAGAGACTGGCAATCCTTCTTGCACTGATTGCTGCGCCCGCGCTTGCGGACTCCTCGCTACCGCCCGCCTATTGGGCGAACCGCCAGCTGCCCGATGCCCATAAGGAAGCGCAGGCGAAGGCGCTGATGGAAGAAATACGCTGCCTCGTCTGCCAAGGAGAATCGATCGCGGATTCGGACGCAGATCTCGCCGGCGACATGCGCGACATGGTCCGTCGCCGGGTCGATGCCGGCGAAAAGCCCGGGGCAATCAGGTCATGGCTGATCCAGCGCTACGGTGCGTGGATCACCTTCAGGCCACCGGCCGAGCCGCTGACCTGGCCGCTGTGGCTCGCACCGATAATATTGCTGGCCGGCGGGGCCTGGCTTGCCCGTAGCCGGCTGAAGTCCGGGCGTGGCGCATGAACGGCTGGGTCATCCTCGCCTTGCTGTTCGCTGCAGCGATAGGCTCCCTGTGGCTGCTTCGCGTGCGCGGGGCCTTCCTGATGTTTGCCGCCTCCGCAATGCTGTTCGGCGGCGCCGGCTATGCCTTGCAGGGCCATCCCACGCTTTCCGGATCGCCCCGAACAGCCGCGATGCGTGAGCCTCCCATCCCGCTGGCGGACCTCCGGCACGAATTCTTCGGTAATTTCACCGGCGAGGAAAGGTGGCTGACAATCTCCGACGCCTTGGCTCGTACGGGCGATACGGAAGGGGAGGTCGGAGTCCTCCAGAACGCCGTCGGAAAATATCCGGGCAATGCCCAGCTTTGGGTCGGCCTTGGCAATGCACTGGTCGACCATGCAGGCGGTCTCACTCCGGCCGGCCAATTTGCCTATCAACGGGCAGCCGAACTTGCCCCCGGGCATCCAGCGCCGTCCTTCTTCCTCGGCCTTGCGCTTGCTCGATCGGGCGACCGCGAGAGGGCGCTCAGCCTCTGGAACGAAATATTGGAAGACGCGCCGGCAGATGCTGGCTGGCGGCCGGTGGTCGAAGATGCCGTGGCGACACTTCAGCCGCCGCGATCTTCTAGGGCTGGTGAAGCGCTTTTGCCTTCTCGATAGCGGCGGGCAGGCTGTCAGCGATTAGTCGGGTTCGCAGCGCGAGCCCGTCGTTGGCGCGAAGACCGACAACCTCGTCGGGAATGATGCCCCGAACCTCATTCGATCCGTCAGCTCGAAAGCGGACGCAGTCCGGAAGCTCCAGAATGATGCCGCTGTTCTTCAACTTGGTTGGCGTTCCTCCGTTCGTGTGGCCGCACCCGGCACCGCCCGTACGTGCGCCAAGTACAATCGCCGCTTTGTTATCCTGAAGAACCGCAGCGAACTCTTCGGCGGCCGACCAAGTCTCCTGGTCGACAAGCACGATGAGGGGGCCATTCCATACGCCGTCGTGATACGGAAACTGGGCTGGACTGAAGACATGCACGCCCCAATCCTTGCCAGCGAACGCGCCCGATTTCGTATGTCCGACCAAACCGGTCGAATAGCCAGCCGTCGCAATTCGATTGCACGTCGACGGTTCGGCGCAGGGCGTCTCGGCCTCGCGAACAGCGGCGTCAGCTTCAGCCGCGTACCCAAGCAGGCTGGCCTTGTCGGCACGCCTGGCCTGGGCCGCGAACTCCCGCAGCGTTGCGGCGAGGTCGCGCCACTGCTTCGTCCAATGCTCGCCTCGAACATACCCCCTGCGCTCGGAAACAAGCTCCTTGGCTGAGAAGATCCTCGCTGCGGCCTCGGCCCATTCGGATCCGCCGCCATTGCCCGTAATGTCGACGAGGAGCACTTGCGCGCCGGCCGACTTCAGCTGCCTGGTCCGCCCCTCCAGCGCGGCCGTAAGGCGGGCATAGGCACGGGTGATGATTTTGTCCTGGCATTGATCGTCGCAAGGGCGGTCCTCGGGGATTGCAAAGGTCCGCACAGCCTCGCGACATAATTCTGGATACCCTTGGGGCTGGAAAACCCCGATCCGGATCACGCCTACGATTGCTTCGCCTGACCTCGCGGTTCCGGCCGGAAAGGGATTGCCGTCGGCCAGCGGCCGATATCCTGGAAACGCCTGCGCAGTGCCGGGACTAGCCTGCCGCGAATCATAGTTGAGCTCGGCGCAGAGATCGCGAGGAGCGAGGGTACCGGGTTTCGCACCGCCGGCAGTCTGCGATGGCGCTCGCCGCGGCCAGACGAACTGAACGTGGCCGTCGCCTATGCGCTGCTCGATGCGATCGAACAGGCCGCGGACGTCTGCTTCGCTCGATGCGCCGGCAAGTTGTTGGGCTGCCCGGTCGAATAGTGGGTCGAGCTTGAGCCCGCGCTCGTTCTCGAGCCATTCGAGATTGGCGTATTTGTCGTGGAATGCCTGCCGCGCCTGCTGGAGGTCGGCGATCCACGGCGCCGGATCGAAGGGCTGCGCTGCTAAGGGCGCGGCGAGCACAGTTGCGGCAGCAGCGACCGCGATCAGCCGCAGTTTCACCGCCTTGGACCTAAATCGCGGGCTCGTACTTGAGGTCGAGCGCTTCGGCGACCGCCTGATGGCGAACCTTGCCCTGGGAAACATTGAGCCCGTTGGCGAGGTGCGGATCGCGGCGCATCGCTTCCTCGGCGCCGAGCTTGGCGATCTTCATCACGAAGGGCAGGGTGACGTTGTTGAGCGCAAAGGCCGAGGTCCGCGCGACGGCCCCCGGCATGTTCGCGACACAATAGTGGATGACCCCGTCGATCTCGTAAACCGGATCGGCGTGGGTGGTCGCATGGCTGGTCTCGAAGCAGCCACCTTGATCGATCGCGATGTCGACGAGCACGGATCCGCGCTTCATCGTCTTGAGCATGTCGCGGGTGACGAGCTTCGGAGCGGCGGCGCCGGGCACAAGAACTGCACCGATGACCAGCTCTGCCTTTTCGACTGCGCTGGCGATCGCTGCGCGCGACGCATAGGCCGTCTTGATCTGGCTCGAGAAGAACATGTCTAGCTCGGCCAGCCGCTCCATGTTGATGTCGTAAATGGTGACGTCGGCGCGCATGCCCACGGCCATCTGCGCGGCGTTCACGCCGGCAACGCCGCCGCCAAGGATGGCGACGGTTGCGGGGGACACGCCAGGAACGCCGCCAAGCAGGATCCCGCGGCCGCCCTGTTCCTTTTCGAGATAGTGAGCGCCGACCTGGACAGACATTCGGCCGGCAACCTCGCTCATCGGCTTGAGGAGGGGCAGAGAACCATTGTTCGCGGTGACGGTTTCATAGGCGATGCACGTGGCGCAGGACTTCATCAGGCCTTCGGTCTGCGGCTTGTCGGCAGCAAGATGGAGGTATGTGAAGAGGATGTGTCGCGGCTCCAGCAGCGCGATTTCCGACGCCTGCGGTTCCTTGACCTTCACGATCATGTCGCTGGCCTTGAACACCTCCTGCGGGTTGGGGAGGATCGTCGCGCCGGCCTTCTTGAAGGCTGAGTCCGGGCAGTCGATGCCTTCGCCGGCATGAGTCTCGACGAACAGCTCGTGTCCAGCGCCGACAAGCTCGGCGACCGAAGAGGGGGTCAGGCCGACGCGAAACTCGTTATTCTTGATCTCTTTCGGCACCCCAATTCGCATCGTTCACTCGCTCCAATGATGGTCTCGGCGGGGCCTATAGACGGCCTTTGCGCGCTTGTAAGCAGCGATTGCAGCACCGTAACGGGGGTGCTACGCCGCGCGCCTTCGCCGCCATGGCACCGGGGCATTAGAGTGCGCGTTCGCGGAAGGCCTGGATTGATCTTGCACATATGAGCATTACCGAAACCGGCGGCGCCGAAGAGGTGCCGCTCAACGCCGACCACCATCCCCATTCCCATGGCCCGCTTTACAAGCTCGCTATCGGCGCGGTGGGGATTGTGTTCGGTGACATCGGTACGTCACCAATTTATTCGTTCCGCGAGACGTTCGCCGGCCATCACCCGCTGTCGCCCGACCAGTTTCACATCCACGCCGTCCTTTCGATGATCTTCTGGTCAATGATGATCGTCGTGACGTTGAAATACGTCACCATCGTCATGCGCGCCGACAACAAGGGGGAGGGCGGAAGCCTTGCCCTCCTGGCGCTGATCAACAGGTCGATCGGCGGCAAGAGGAAATGGACGAGCAGCATCGTCATGCTCGGAGTGTTCGCGACGGCGCTCTTTTATGGCGACAGTATGATCACGCCGGCGATTTCCGTCCTTTCGGCGGTCGAAGGATTGACCACCGTCAACGCGGGACTGCAACCGTTCGTGGTCCCAATCGCGATCGGGATTCTCGTAGGCCTGTTCGCCATACAGGCGCGAGGCACTGCACGCGTTGGCGCAATGTTCGGACCCGTGATGCTCATCTATTTCGCATCGCTCTCCGTGCTCGGCCTCATTCATATCGTGGACCGGCCGGAAGTGATCCTGGCGATGATCAATCCGCTGAACGCCGCGGCCTTCTTCCTGGAAGAGCCGATGCGGGCATTCCTGGCCATGGGCTCCGTCGTTCTCGCACTAACCGGCGCGGAAGCCCTGTACGCCGACATGGGCCATTTCGGACGCCGTCCGATCAAGATCGCGTGGCTTTATTTCGTCCTGCCCGCACTCCTGCTCAACTATATGGGGCAGGGGGCAATGCTGCTTGGCCTGGGACCGGACGAAGTGGCGGTGGCGGTCGAGGATCCCTTCTTCTACCTCGCATCCGAGGCCTTCAGATTGCCTCTGGTGCTGTTGGCCACGGCAGCCACAATCATCGCCAGCCAGGCGGTCATTTCAGGCGCCTTCTCCGTTACTCAGCAGGCCGTCCAACTGGGCTTCGTCCCAAGGCTGAGGATAACGCACACGAGCGAGAGCGCCGCCGGGCAGATCTACATCCCGATCGTGAACTGGGCGCTGATGATCATGGTCCTGATCCTCGTCGTGACATTCCAGAGCTCTTCAAACCTCGCAGCCGCCTATGGCATCGCGGTGACCGGTGCGATGGCCATCGACACCGTGCTGATCGCGGTGGTGCTCTTCACGATGTGGAACTGGAACCGCGTCGTCAGCGTGGCATTGCTGGCGGTCTTCATCACGGTCGACCTTGGCTATTTCAGCTCCAACCTGACGAAAATTCCGGCGGGTGGCTGGTTCCCGCTCCTGATTGGAGCGATCGCCTTCACCTTCCTGACCACCTGGGCCAAGGGCCGCCAGCTGATGATCGCCCGCATGAGTGAGGCGACCTTGCCGATGCAGATCTTCATCAAGTCCGCTGCTCCGAGCGCGGCGCGAGTGCCGGGGACAGCAGTCTTCATGACGAGCTCGCCCGACGGAGTCCCGCACGCGCTCCTCCACAATCTGAAGCACAATAAGGTGCTCCACGAGCGGGTCTTCCTTTTGACGGTGCGGATCGAAGACGTGCCCTTTATCCGAAGCGACGATCGGGTCACGGTGAAGGATTACGGCTCGGGCTTCTTCCGGATCGTGTTCCGCTACGGCTTCATGGAAGAAATCGACGTGCCCGCCGCGCTTGCCAAGGTGAAGGGCGTCGGCCCGACCTGCAAGATGATGGACACCAGCTTCTTCCTTGCCCGGCAGACGCTGCTTGCATCCGCTCGTCCCGGAATGGCGATCTGGCGCGAGAAGCTCTTCGCGTGGATGCTGAGGAACGCTGAAAGCGCGATGGAATTCTTCAAGCTCCCGACTAACCGAGTGGTCGAGCTGGGAAGCCAGTTGGAGATTTGAACCGGGGCCACCGTTCGCTTGTTGCGGCGGCATGGAACAGATTGCCTCCTACGTCGCGCCGGTCGCAACGACGATTGCCGCGCTCATCGTTGCTTCGAACCTCGGGTCACGGATCACGGGCGCGGGCTTCATCGTCTTTACAATCGGTTCGATCGCCTGGGCGCTGCTCGGGCTGGCAACAGATCAACCGAACCTGCTTTGGCAAAACGTGGTCCTGACCGCTCTTAACTTGTTCGGAGTCTGGAGCTGGCTTGGGCGGCAGGCGCGAATCGAGCGCGGAGGCGAGGCGGCCGCCGAGCAGAGCCATCATAAGCCCGGAGAAAACCTGTTTCCGGTCTCGGCACTCACGAAGGGGCCGGTGCTCGCGAAGGACGGGACGGACATCGGCCGCTGCGTCGACGCGATGGCTGGGTGCCTAACTGGCCGGCTTGCCTATGTGGTGGTCTCGGAGGGAGGAGTTGGGGGGGTAGGCGAGACTCTTCTGCGCCTTCCGTGGCACGGGTGTCACGTCGCCGATGACCGGGTGCAGACGTCGATGGACGTAGACGGCTTAAGGCATCTCGAAGAGCTGGAGCCGGATCGTTGGCCGGCCCGCTGATAATCCTGGCCGAGCTCGGCAAGAGTGATTTTGCGTGGCTCGATGCTCTCCGTCGCTCCCATTACCCACCCGAGCGAAATCGCGTCCCAGCCCATCTGACGCTGTTCCGTTCGTTACCGCCATCGGCAGAGGACGAGGTTCGCCGAAGCCTGGCCCGGGTTTCGGCTGAGCCGCGCCCAAGGGCGGAGATCGGGGGGCTGATGGACCTCGACAGCGGAGTCGCACTCCGCATTATCTCGCAAGACCTGGAGCGCATCCGAAATGAGCTGGCAGAGGAATTTCGAGGCCTGCTGACGTCACAGGACGAGGGCCGCTGGACTCCGCACGTCACGATCCAGAACAAGGTCGAGCCTCGTGTCGCCAGATCATTGCTGGGGGCGTTGCGCGAGGGCTTTGAGTCGCGTGCGCTGGAGGTCAGTGGGCTGCAGTTGATCCGCTATCTGGAAGGGAAGTGGGAGCCTTTGGCTAGCTGGCGCTTCCGCTAGCTAACGCCGCCGATCCCGTCGCAGCTGAGATCGAATGCCGCCAGGCCCGCCTCGAGAACAGACGGAAGCATCGGCATTTCCAGGAGCTCGTCGATGAGGGTCTCGGTTCCCCCGTCATCGAACATTTCCTGGGCTTCTTGAAGCGCTTCGTCCCAGTCGGACGCCTCGTAGCTGCCGGTTCCCACCCAGCAGAAGGCCAGCACTTCCATCAGCTGGTCTTCGCCGAGGTCCTCGAGGATCGATCGAAGCTCCTCCTCGACGCTGTCGTTGATCGAATCGTCGAGGACGGAAAGCGACCCCTCGTCCTCGTCATCGACGTTGTCGGCCGCCTCACCGGAATCATAGTCGCTGGGGGTCTGCGCTTCATATTCGCGCGCCCTGAGGACGATTCGACAGAGCGTTTCAAGCGGTGTTGCGGGGTCCATCAAGTGCCTCTCGTGCTGATCCGCTCAACGAGATCAACGGTGTGCGGTTCCTATGCGCTTCAACGTTCGTTGACCGGGGGACTCGCCGCTCTTATATCGCCGCCCGCGCTCGCCTTCGAGCGCAGCTTCCACGACATGCCGCCTTTTGTGAGCGGCCTTGGCTTGGGGCGGAGTAGCTCAGCTGGTTAGAGCAGCGGAATCATAATCCGCGTGTCGGGGGTTCAAGTCCCTCCTCCGCTACCATCCGCGTCAATGCGTACCCGGAAAAGCAAACGCCCGGACCGTTTCCGATCCGGGCGTCCTGCGTGACGATTGCTCGTCAGCCCCCTTCGAACTTCTCCGCAGTCTTTCGAGCGGCCCCGATTATCGCCCGAGAGCGGAGCATTCGGCACGAGGGGAAGCTACTGCTCATCTGCGGCGCTTGTCACGGTGAAGCTGCAGCAAAGACACTTTTCGACCTCTGCTGTGGCGGTCGGGCCACAGCGGGGTCATCGTTCCGGCCACGTTGCGTTGCGCGGGAGAGCGCCCTAGGGCTGCCGCCTTCGACAGCCATTGCGAAGGTCCACGCCTTGCGTTTTTCGCGCGCTTTTCTGCCAGTCCTCAAGGAAAGTCCGTCGGACGCCCAGATCGTCAGCCACAAGCTGATGCTTCGCGCGGGGCTCATCCGGCAGACGGCCGCCGGAATCTATGCCTGGCTGCCGCTCGGCTTCCGGGTGCTGAAGAAGATCGAGCAGATCGTCCGCGAAGAGCAGGACCGGTCGGGGGCGCAGGAGATGCTCATGCCGACCCTCCAGTCGGCGGAGCTCTGGCGCGAGAGCGGCCGCTATGACGCCTACGGCCCGGAAATGCTTCGGATCCGGGACAGGCATGAGCGCGAGATGCTCTACGGTCCGACCAACGAGGAAATGCTGACTGCGATCGTCCGCGACGAACTCAAAAGCTATCGCGAGCTTCCGCGCACTCTTTATCACATACAGTGGAAGTTCAGGGACGAGGTACGACCGCGCTTCGGTGTCATGCGCGGCCGCGAATTCCTGATGAAGGACGCCTACAGCTTCGACCTCGACGAGGCGAGCGCAAGGCTTAGCTATTACACGCAGCTTCTCGCGTACCTTCGGTCGTTCCAGCGGATGGGAATCCGGGCCGTGCCGATGAAGGCAGCGTCGGGCCCGATCGGCGGCGACCTCAGCCACGAGTTCATCGTCCTCGCCCCGACCGGCGAGAGCGAGGTCTTTTACGATGCGGCATTCGAGGAAATGGACTGGAACCGCTCGGACCTTCGCTACGACGACCCCGTCGGCCTGACGAACCTCTTCAGCGACGTGAACTCCACCTACGCCGCCACCGACGAGACCCACGAGGAAGATCGCTGGGCCGACATTTCCGACGAGCGCAGGCGAACGGGTCGCGGGATCGAGGTCGGCCACATTTTCTATTTTGGCGACAAATATTCAGAGCCCATGGGCCTCAAAGTGTCCGGCCCCGACGGACAGATGATCACCCCGATGATGGGCAGCTACGGAATCGGCGTCTCGCGCCTGGTCGCGGCGATCATCGAGGCCAGCCACGACGAGGCCGGCATCATCTGGCCTGAATCGGTGGCGCCGTGGAAGGTGGGCATCGTGACGATGCGGCAGGACGATGCGGCGACGGTCGCGGCCGCGGAGGACCTTTATTCCAAGCTCAAGGGCGGCGGGGTCGAAGTGCTTTACGATGACCGCGACGAGCGCGGCGGAGTGAAGCTCGGGACAATGGACCTGATCGGCCTGCCCTGGCAGGTGATCATCGGTCCGCGCGGGATCGCCAGCGGCGTCGTCGAGCTGAAGAATCGCGCCACGGGAGAGAAAGAAGAGCTGAGCCTGGACTCGGCGCTCGCGAGGCTGGCCGCGTGACCGAAAAGGAACTGCAAGAAGTGTTGATGGAGCTTTCCGTCCTCACAAACGGTCAGCCCCACATCTCGGAATTTCTCGTCGAACTCAACGAAGCATCCGTGCACAACCCAAAGGCCGTGCAAAGCATGGTTTCCGACCTGCGGCTTTGGGGTGGAATGGGTTCCGTCGCAGATCAAGCTGGCATGGATTTACCTCCAGAAAAGCAGCAGCGGGTGCACGAATTGCTTATCCGGCTCTATGAGCTCCTCGAGCATCAGGGAATAACGGATGCGCGAGGCGCCTCCTGGGTCGAGACGTTCCGCCATTGGCGCAATTTAAGACTTCCTGAAGTGCGCTCATCATGATCCTGAATTCGTACGAGCGAATGGTCGCTCGCCGTTACCTGCTCCCCGGCAAGGGCGAAGGTTTCATCTTCCTCGTCGCCTCGATCAGCCTTCTCGCGGTCGCGCTTGGGGTCGCGGCGCTCATTATTGTCATGAGCGTGATGAACGGGTTCCGGGCCGAACTGTTCGACAAGATCACGGGGCTGAACGGCCACGCGATCGTCCAAGGTTATGAGGGACAGCTTCCGGAATGGCAGCAGATCGCCGCCAAGGCGCGAAGCCTGCCGGGCGTGACGTCGGCGACCCCGCTGATCGAGCAGCCGCTGATGGCCTCTGCCAACGGTCGCGTCGAAGGCGTGCTCGTCCGCGGAATGCGTATGGAGGACCTTCAGACCAACCGCGTGATCGCGCCCAACGTCAAATCGGGAGCGCTGCGCCTCGTGACACCGGGGAGTGACCGGGTCGCCATCGGCTCGCGGCTCGCTGAGTCGCTTGGAGCCTATCCGGGAAGCACCATCAGCCTGATCAGCCCGGAAGGGCGTTCCACGGTGGTTGGCACGGTCCCCAGGATTGTGTCCTACACAGTCGCTGCTGTCTTCGAAGTGGGCATCTACGACTATGACAACAGCTTCGTCGTAATGCCGATGCAGGACGCGCAAAACCTGCTTCTGATGGGCGATACGGTGAGCACCGTGGAGGTTCAGACCTCCAATCCCGACCGTGTCGATTCGATTATCGCCCCACTTGAGCCGCTGGTTCAGGGGAACGGCGTGATGATCGACTGGAAGCAGATGAACGCCGCGCTGTTCGACGCGCTTGAAGTAGAGCGCGTGGCGATGTTCGTGGTCCTGTCGCTCATCGTCGTCGTCGCCGTTTTCAACATCCTGTCGTCGCTCATCATGCTGGTTCGTGCAAAGACACGCGACATCGCGATCCTTCGCACGATGGGGGCGAGCAGGAGCGGCTTGATGAAGGTTTTCGTCACTGTCGGAGTGACGATCGGGTCGCTTGGGATCGTCCTTGGATTGATCCTTGGAGCGATCTTCCTTTTCTTCCGGCAGGACGTGGTGAACGCTATCCAGTTTCTTACGGGCCAGAACCTCTGGGATCCGTCGGTGCGTTTCCTTACCGAGCTGCCGTCCAAGACCGACCCGTTCGAGGTCGGCTCGATCGTGGTGACGGCGCTCGTGCTTTCCTTCCTCGCGACGCTTTACCCGGCGTGGAAAGCGGCGAGCACGGATCCGGTGCAGGTTCTTCGCTATGAGTGAGCCGGTCCTGCAGACCCGCGACCTGCGCCGCAGCTTCACCCAGGCCGACGTCACGATCCACGTCCTCCGCGGAGTCGATCTCAGCGTCATGCCGGGGGAAATTGTCGCGCTGCTTGGCCCTTCCGGCTCAGGCAAGTCCACTCTGCTCCAGGCGGTCGGCCTTCTCGAAGGCGGTTTCGAAGGCTCGATCCGACTTGAGGGGAAAGAGGCCGCGGAGCTCGATGACGAGGGCCGGACCGCGGTTCGCCGCGATATGCTCGGGTTCGTCTATCAGTTTCACCACTTGCTTCCGGAGTTCAACGCCCGCGAGAACGTCGTCCTTCCTCAGCTTGTCCGCGGAGCCGATCCTCAGGCGGCGCGTACGCGGGCTGATGAGCTTCTGGGGAAGCTTGGGCTCAAGGAAAGGCTGGAGCATCGACCGGCAAAGCTTTCGGGCGGCGAGCAGCAGCGCGTGGCCGTGGCGAGGGCGCTTGCCAACCGGCCGCCGCTCGTCCTCGCGGACGAACCGACCGGCAATCTCGATGAAGCGACGGCCGATACCGTCCTTGGGGAGTTTCTCAATCTGGTCCGCGGCGAAGGCAGCGCCGCGCTCGTCGCCACCCACAATGAGCGGTTGGCGAAGAAGATGGACCGGATCGTACGGCTGCACGAAGGCGTCCTTGAATAGATGGATGACGGACCTAGAGGCCTAGAGTCGCCGACTAGGCGCAAGGGTATCAACCGCTGGTTGATCGTCGCGCTTGTCGGCGCGATCGCCGCCGGTGTGCTCCTGGCAAGCACGGTTTGGGACAATCGCTGGCGAGGCGAAGACAAGAGCGTCGCAGACAGCTCGGCAACCAAGCCCGCAAGTATGGAGAAATGGTGCGGCGCGCAGGCGACCTATGACGCCATGAAGCGCGAGCTCTTCCGCCGCGCGGCGCAGGTACGCGGGAGCGACGAACAGGCCTATGCTCGCCTGTCCGATTTCGCTCTCCTTCGAATCAACGCGCCGGTCGCAAGCGGGATCGACGATCAGCTTCGGAGCGTCACCTGCAACGGGACGGCAATCCTCAGCCTTCCGCCCGGTGTGGAAGTTGCAGGCGGCCGGAAGTCACTTTCCGGCGACGTCGAGTACAGCATTCAGCCCGCGGCAGACGGAACCGGCAATGCGGTTCGCCTTGGAAACGTCGATGCGATCGTCGTCCCGCTCGCGACGATCACGAGAATAGCCGCGCCGCAACCCGCTCCAGCGGCACCCGTCGTCGAGAACGAAGTGACGGACCAACAGCCGCAGGGGGGCGAGCAGCCAGCGCCTGCGCCTGCCCCGCAAACCGCCAACCCCAGCTTCAACTGCGCGAACGCCCGGACCCGCGGCGAGATAGCGATATGCAACAGTTCGGCACTGGCCGCGCTCGATCGGCAGATGGCGGCGCAATATAATGCGGCGGTCAGCCAGGCGGATTCGACTCAGCGAGGCCTCCTCGAGCGCACTCGCAGCAGGTTCCTTTCCTACCGCGACCGCTGCTCGAACGATCAATGCATCGCGAACACCTATCGCAGCCGGATGAGCGAGATCGGCGACATCATGGCCGGCCGCTGGCGCGGCTAGTTGGGGATAATTCCCAGCGGACCGCTTTTCCGACTCGCCTGCACCTCCCATAGTCATGCAGTGACCGGCCCGTACGTACCCCTTCGAGTCCTTTCCTGCTTCACCATGCTCGAGGGCGCGATGGAGCCGAAGGCCATCGCCGAGCAGGCGGCGAAGCTCGGCTTTCCGGCCGTCGCCTTGACGGACCGGAACGGACTTTACGCTGCAATGCCCTTCACCGAAGCGTGCATCGCCAAGGGGGTGCAACCGGTGATCGGAACTGCGCTTGCGTTACGGCGCCCGCCGGAGCTCGGGGACAGCATCGACTGGATCGTCCTCCTCGCGAAGGATGACCAGGGATATGCCAATCTCTGCAAGCTGGTCTCGTCAGCGCATCTCGACAGACCATTGAGCGAAGTTCCGCATGTTTCATTCGCTTCTCTGGACGGCCTTAACGAGGGGCTGATCGCGCTCACCGCTGGAGCGGAAGGGGCGGTTGCGCGGCTGCTGGCCGACGGCCAGAGCGAGAAGGCCGGGGCCTATCTCGATCGGCTACAGTCGCTCTTTAATGATCGCCTCTACGTCGAGATCGTCCGCAGGGGCGATGCCGTCGAGGAAGCCGCCGAGGACAGGCTTGTCGAGCTGGCCTTTGATCGGGGCCTGCCTTTGGTGGCGACCAATCCCGCCGCCTATGTCGATCCGAGCTTCCACGCTGCGCATGACGCAATGCTCTGCATCGCCGCCAGCCAATATGTAGAGAGCCCAGACCGGGAAACCTCTTCGCCCGAGGCCTGGCTGAAGAGCGGGCCGATGATGGTGGAGCTTTTCGCCGACCTTCCGGAAGCGATCGCCAACACCGCCGTGGTCGCGCAGCGCTGCGCGGTCGGCGCGCCGAAGCGCCGGCCGATCCTCCCGCGGCTTAGCGAGCATGAGGACGAGCAGCTTCGCGCGGATGCCCGGGCGGGGCTGCAAGTTCGGCTCAAGGAACGAAGCGAGGACGAGCGCAATCCCTATGTCGAGCGGCTGGAATATGAGCTCGACATCATCATCAGCATGGGCTTCGCCAGCTATTTCCTGATCGTCGCCGACTTCATCAAATGGGCGAAAGCGAACGACATCCCGGTTGGGCCGGGCCGCGGATCGGGCGCCGGCTCGGTCGTCGCCTGGGCGCTGACGATTACCGACCTCGACCCCATCGAATTGAACCTGCTCTTCGAGCGCTTCCTCAATCCCGAGCGCGTGTCGATGCCGGACTTCGACATCGACTTCTGCGAAACCCATCGCGACAAGGTCATTACTTACGTCCAGCAGAAATACGGGCGGGACAGAGTCGCGCAGATCATCACCTTTGGGCGGCTGAAGGCGAGGGCGGTCCTGAAGGACACCGGACGCGTACTTCAAATGAGCTACGGTCAGGTCGACCGGCTCGCCAAGCTGATCCCAAATCACCCGACCGATCCCTGGACCCTCGAGCGGTCGCTCGGCGGCGTTTCCGAGCTGGCCGCCGACTATAAGGGCGAGAAGGACGTCAAGCGTCTGTTCGACCTGGCGATGAAGCTGGAGGGCTTGCCGCGCCACGCATCCACCCATGCCGCGGGAGTGGTCATCGGCGATCGTCCGCTGGACGAGCTGGTTCCGCTCTACCGCGACCCACGCTCGGACATGCCGGTGACGCAGTTCGACATGAAATATGTCGAGGCTGCGGGCCTGGTGAAGTTCGATTTCCTCGGCCTCAAGACGCTGTCGGTCCTGAAGGAAGGTCAGCGGTTGCTCGCGCAGCGCGGAGTCGACGTCGATTTCACGAAGCTGAAGCTGGACGATCCTGCGGTGTACGAGCTCCTGCAGCGCGGCGATACGGTCGGCGTGTTCCAGCTGGAATCGGAGGGCATGCGGCGGACCCTGTCCGCGGTCCGTCCCACCGGGTTCGGCGACATCATCGCGCTCGTCGCGCTCTATCGCCCCGGTCCAATGGACAATATCGGCATGTTCGGGGACCGGAAGAACGGCCGCACACCGATCCAATATCCGCACCCGCTGCTCGAGGAGATCCTTAAGGAGACCTACGGGATCTTTGTCTACCAGGAGCAGGTGATGCAGGCGGCACAGGTGCTGGCGGGTTATTCGCTCGGCGGCGCCGACCTTCTGCGCCGGGCCATGGGCAAGAAAATCAAGTCAGAGATGGACGCCCAGCGCGCGACCTTCGTCGAAGGCTGTGCGACCCACAACAATATCCCGGCGGCCAAAGCTAACGAGCTGTTCGACTTGATCGACAAGTTCGCGGGCTATGGATTCAACAAGAGCCACGCGGCGGCTTACGCGCTGGTCGCCTATCAAACGGCGTGGTTGAAGGCGCATCATCGCCCCGAATTCTACGCCGCGTCGATGAGCTTCGACTTGGCGCAGACCGACAAGCTGGCCCTGTTCGTCGAGGACATGCGCCGTGGCGGGACCGAGTGTCTTCCGCCGAGCGTCAATAGCAGCGACGCCTTTTTCACGGTCGAGCAGGACGCGGTCCGCTACGCTCTTGGAGCGCTCAAGGGCGTTGGCGAAAAGGCGATGGAGTCGGTCGTTGCCGAGCGCGCGGACAGGGGCGCGTTCAAGTCTCTCGATGACTTTGCCGAGCGCATCGAACCGCGGCTGCTCAACCGGCGGCAGATCGAGAGCCT
>Ga0207701_10001920_pt1 | contig 21595 bp, 14 predicted proteins | sample KBSSwiSSwithPhiX_FD_184294 | JGI IMG/M metagenome (GOLD analysis project Ga0207701, IMG submission 184294) | Switchgrass rhizosphere bulk soil microbial communities from Kellogg Biological Station, Michigan, USA, with PhiX - S5 (SPAdes) (version 2) | ecosystem: Environmental > Terrestrial >... | reverse complement strand
GTGCTGGATCATGCCGAGCCACTTCGGCTCGGGATACTTTCCCGAGCCGGCGGGGTCTTCCTTGCCCTGCAAGTCCTTCCGCTGATTTGCGTACGCCCACGCGCCGTTGAGGCCGGTCTCCTCGTTATTCCAGAGCACGAATCGAATCGAGCGCTCGGTCTGCACATCCGGCGAGCTCAGCACGCGAGCGACTTCCATGACCAGCGCAGTACCCGATCCATCGTCGTTCGCCGCTTCGCCCCACCCATGGCCGTCCATGTGGCCGCCGATGATGTACATCTCTTCGGGGTGGGTTGTGCCGATCTTCGTGCAGTACACGTCCTGACGCTCGCCGGGAGTCGTCGGTTGTGCGTTCAGTTCCTTGAGTCGCGGGTCGAGGGGGGCCGCGCCCGCCGCATCGGGCTGATAGACGCCGGTCCTCGAGCGATTGCCGAACTGGGAGCTGCCGCCCTCGCGCCCGCGCCGCGTGTCGCTGCCGGCCGGCGATCCTGCTGGTCCTGCGCCAGCTCCGCGACCAGCGCCGCCGCGCCCCGCCCCTGCTCCGGTTCCGCGCGCCGGCGCGTTGGGGTCCGACGCCTGCGGCGACGGGTAGGTATAGGTGATGCGCTCGGTGTTCGTGCAGCCGTAGCTTTTCAGCTGCGCCTCGATCCAATCAAGGGCGGCTCGGTTTCGATCGGTCCCCTGCCGCCGATCGCCAAACTGCGTCAGTCCTTTGATGGTCGCCTTGTATTTATCCAGCTCCAATCGATCGACCATGGCCTTGATCGCCGGATCGGGCGGGGGGACCGTCGCGCGAGCCTGCCCCGCTTCCTCTTCCTGAGCACGGACTGAGTAACTGACGCACCCAATGAGGCACACTACGAGCGCACAAACCTTCCAACGCATCTTCCATCCTCCACTTCAGAGTCTATCAATGTTGCAATGAATGCTGTGGCTGCCGGGATCCGTGACCCGGGATCCGGGATCCGATTTGACTGCTGGATTCTGGCTCAAGCGATTCGATGATTCAGCGATTCAGGGATTCGAGGATTAGGGATTCGAGGATTAGTGATCAGTGATTAGTGATTCACCATACCTCGCACTTGTCAGCGGGAGGCCGAACCATCGGAGCGTCCGGCTTGCAGCCGAATGCCTGGGCGAACTCGGGGAGGTTCGACAGCGGTCCGATGACGCGGAACTTGCCGATCGGGTGCGGGTCTCCCTGCACCATCGTCCGCGCGAATTCAGGCCGCACCGCGTCGCCGCGAAATTGTCCCCACGCGATGAAGAACTGCTGCTCCGGTGTGAAGCCGTCGATCGTTGGAATGGGCTCCTTGCCTCGCTGCGCGATCTGGAACGCGCGGTAGGCGATCTTCGCGCCGGCGAGATCGCCGATGCTTTCACCGAGCACGAGCTTGCCGTTGTGATGAATGCCCGGTTCGACGAAGTAGTTGTCGAACTGGCGCACGACGCACTCGGTCCGTGACTGAAACTTCTTCAGGTCCTCCGGCGTCCACCAGTCGCTCAACCTGCCCTGCGCGTCGTACTGCGCGCCCTGATCGTCGAAGCCATGGCTGATCTCGTGGCCGATGACGACGCCAATGGCGCCGTAGTTGACGGCGTCGTTCGCCTCCATGCTGAAGGCTGGAGGCTGCAGGATACCGGCGGGGAACACGATTTCGTTGAGAAGCGGGTTGTAGTAGGCGTCGGACGTCGGCGGGGTCATGCCCCATCGGCCGCGGTCAACCGGCTTTCCAATCGTCGAGAGATCGTCTCGCACGTTGAAGGTCCGGCCGGCGAGGACGTCCTGCCAGAACGAAGTACGGCTGATTGGGACTTCGCTGTAGTCCTTCCAGCGATCGGGGTAGCCGATTTTCGGATTGAACGTCGCCAGCTTCTCCGCGGCGCGACGCTTGGTGTCGGCGCTCATCCAGTCGAGGCCCTGGATCGTTTCGCCCATCGCCGCCAGCAGGTTCTTCACCAGTTCCTGCATCCGGGCCTTCGCCTCGGGCGGGAAGTACTTGTCGACGTACTTCTTCCCGAGCGCTTCTCCAAGCAGCGAATCGGTCAGCTCGACGCACCGCTTCCACCGGGGTTTCATCTCGGTCGCGCCATTGAGATACGCGCCGTTGAACGCAAAATCCTCACGCACGAAGTCGTCCGACAACGACGGCGCCGCGCTGTTGAGCAGGTGCCACTTCAGGTACGCCTTCCACTGCGCCACAGGCTCGGCGGTGAGATCGCGGCTGAAGGCCTGCAGGAACCGCGGCTCGGCGACATTCAGCGGCGCCGCCGTGAGTCCCGTAGCTTTGTAGTAGGCGGCCCAGTTGAACGATGGCGCCAGACGCTGCAGCTCGCCGAAGGACATCTTGTGGTCGGTCGCGACCGGATCACGAAGCGCGACGTTGTCGAGCGAGGCTTCGGCGAGCCGGGTTTCCATGCGAACCACGAACGCGGCATCAGCCGCCGCCGTCGCTTCGCTGACGCCGGCGAGCCGGAACATGCTGGCCACGTGCGCGACGTACTTCTCGCGCGCGTCCTTGAACCGCGCGTCGGACTTGACGTAATAGTCGCGGTCCGGCATGCCGAGGCCTCCGGCGTACACCTGCGCGATCACGTCGGCCGGCTTGTGGTTGTCGGATCCGCCCACCAGCTGAAAGGGAACACGGATGCCGATGGCGTGAAAGCGGCCGATCATCCGCTGCACGGCGGCGACGTCGCGAATCTGATCGACCTCACCGATCAGCATCATCACCGGTTTGGCCCCGAGCGAATTGATCGTTCCCTCATCGGTGCACGCACCGTAGAAATCGCCGATCAACTGTTCGACGGATCCCTTCGATTGATCCCGTAGCGCCGAGACCTGATCGAGAATTTCATGGAGGCGATCTTTGGCGGCCTCGCCCGCAGCCCACCGGCGGCTCCAGCGCGGCATCGCTGCCGGAATCGGGTTCTCAGCCCGCCACTTGCCGTTCGCGTAATCGTAGAAGTCCGAGCAGGCGTCCGCTGCTCGATTGATGTCGGCCACCTCGACGCCACGAAGCTGGCCGCTCTGTGCCTGCGCGAGCGTTGCGGACAGAACCGCGGCCACCATCATCACTCGACTGATTCGCATGTCGGCTCCGGTGATTGGAACGTTATTCCGCGGATGCCCGGCAGCCGGCGGCCGCCTGAAGCCGCTCGACCACTTCCGCCGGCAGATCAATCGCGCGCAACTGACCGTCTTCCTTCTTCGTGCACACCGCGGTCATCGTCCCGGTCCCGACGAGCGCACCGCCCGATGTGACGGTAAACGCGTAGCGGATCGAGCGTCGAGTCAGTTCCGCGATGCAGACCGTGACCTCGAACTCCTCTTCGAACCGAAGCGGGCGCTTGTAGTCGAACGCCGCGGCGACGCGCGGCCAGCCGCCCGTCTTCTCAGCCGCCCCAATACTGAGGCCTGCCGCCCGCCACAGCGCGTGTTCCGCCTCCTCCATGAACCTGAAGTACGCGCTGAAGTGCGCAATCCCCGCGAGATCGGTTTCCGAGAACTGGACTCGGCGGCTGTAGCGAAATCCCTGCGATCCCATCGTGCTCACCGGCGGCGTCCGTCCGGCAACTCCAGGTGCGGCATCCTGTCTTCCGCGAGCGCTCCGGGGGTGCCGGCATTCCAGGGAGGAATCGACGCCTTGCCTGGCTTGTAGAGCGATTCCATCGGGCGCCACACCGAATCCACGCGGGTGTTGAACAGGTCGCCGATGAGGAGGTCGGTGACCGTGCCGCGAAGGTGCGGATAGTTGCGAACGAATTCGCCAAAGCTGAAGCCGTCGTAGTACTCGCAGACGAGCCGGCGCATTCGATCGACCCCCTCGTTGAACGAGGCCCCCCACGTGCCCAGCTGCTGTTCGCTCACGTCATGGCGCTCGAGCCCTTCGATGATGGCGTCGGCCGCGAGCTCGCCTGATTTGAGCGCGAGCAGTACACCCGAAGAATAGAGCGGATCGAGAAAACCGAAGGCGTCGCCGACGAGCACCCATCCATGTCCGGCGACGCGCGTCGAGCGATACGAGTAATCTCGGGTCACGAAGTATCCAGTGGCGCGTGTCGCGCCGGCGATTCGCGCCTTCACAGCCGGACACCGATCGACTTCCTCGAAGTACGTCTTCTCGTGGTTGGCACCGCGTCCCTTGAACAGGTAGTCGAAGGGAGCCACCACGCCGACCGAGACGGTGTCGTCGTGCTGCGGAATGTACCAGAACCAGCCGTTCCGGTTATCCGTCTGCAGCACCATCGTCGCCCCTTCGTCGCGTCCCGTGTCGCGATAGGCGCCCTGCCAGTAGGTCCAGATGGCTCCTTTGTTCAGGATCGGATCCCAGACGCGCAGCTTGAATCGATTTTGCAGCAGCGCCGCCTGGCCGCTGGCGTCGACGACGACGCTGGCGCGAATCTCGCGGCGGGTTCCATCGGCTTCTTTGATCGCGACGCCAACGGCGCGATCGCCGTCGAACAGGACGTCGACGACGTGAACGCCTTCGTGTGCGTCCACACCGTGCTCGCGGGCGTTGTCGAGCATCATCTGATCGAATTCGCTGCGAACGACCTGCCAGGTCTGTGAACACTCGTGCGGCTTGTTGTCATGAAAGTAGAACGGCGCCGACAGCTTGCCGCTCGCGTTCACGAACTGCACGCTGTACTTCTTGACGAAGTGGCTCCGCTGCATCTTCTCCAGCATGCCGATCCGCTTCAAGACCCAGTAGGTTTCCGGGATCAGCGACTCGCCGATATGAAATCGCGGGAAACGCTCGCGTTCGAACAGGCCGACGCGCAAGCCGCGGTCGGCAATCAGCGTCGAGACCGTCGATCCCGCCGGGCCACCACCGATCACCACCACGTCGTATGCAGAAGTCATGTCTCTCTTCAGGTTCTACGAGGTTCTACAGGGTTCTACGGGGTTCTACAAGGTTCGTTCGGGTTCTACAAGGTTCGTTCAGGTTCTACAAGGTTCTCAGGTTTGGCGAGGTTCGTACGGCTCTGAACCTCGAACGAGCCCTTAGAACCCAGTAGAACCTTGCAGACCCAAGGCACAGGCTAGGTGTATCGAATTCCAAGATGCTGAGGAAGAAAGAACCGTGGGAGGAGCACGTCGACGCGCAGCAACCCCGCCCGCGTGAGGGCGATCGACGTGTGATCGGCCTGCGCCAGGTATCCCGAGTCGGCCAGTGACCGAAGCCCCTCGGCAAAGCGCTCGAGCACGTCGACGTCGTATTTCGCGGCGAAATACTCCGGCGTGACGGCGCCGCGTTTCAGCTGCAGCACGAATTCCCTGATCAGCCGTTCCTCGTCCGTTGGCCGATAGGCGCGGCCGAGCGGCATCTCATCGCGTTCGATCGCCGCCGAGTATTTCTCCCAGGTATCCAGATTCTGCATGTGGACGCCGTTGACGTGGCCGAACGAAGCCACGCCGAGACCGACGAGATCGGCGCCCTGCCAGAGCCGATCGCGATACACGAACTTCGTCGAGGCGGGATTCTTCACTGCCGTATACGCGCTGCCGATGTGATATCCCGCGCGCTCCAAAGCGGTGAACGCTTCATCCACCCATCGGCGCTTGGTCGCCCACGTGGCGACGGATTCGGCGAACTGGCCGGTGTGTTTGAGCAGGTCGCTGCTGATGGTCGTGTTATACGGCAGCTCCATCTGGTAAATCGTCACGCTGTCCGGATCCAGGGCGAGGGTGCGATCGACGCAGGCGCGCCAGTTCTCATCTGTCTCCCCGAGCATGCCAGCGATCAGGTCGATGTTGATCTGCGGAAAACCAAGCGACCGCGCGAAGGCATAGGAGCGGCCGATTTCGGGCGAACGGTGCGCCCGCCCGTTGATGTCGAGAATCCGATCGTCGAAGTTCTCGACCCCGAGGCTGAGGCGCGTCACGCCCATGTCCCTGATCGCCGCGAGCTTGGCTTCGGTCAGCGTTCCCGGCTCGCACTCGAAGGTGATCTCTTCGGCGTTCTTCCAGGGTGTCGCCGCGGTCAGGCGCTCGACCAGGCGCGCGAGCTGGGCGGTCGAGAGGAACGAGGGGGTGCCGCCGCCGAAATACACGAAGTCGATTGGCCGCCCGGCAAGCGCCGGCATCGGCGCGCACAGCTCCCACTCCCGCGCGAGCCGATCCAGGTACGACTCCACCTCGCGCGCATTGCGGTCGGTGTAGACGCGGAAGTAACAAAAGTGACATCGCTTCCGGCAGAACGGAATGTGCAGGTAGACGCCCAGAGGCACGCCGGGGACGGGCGGTGACGCGAGCGCCGGCCGCGCCTCGGTCGCGACGGCCCCCGTATTCCACACGGAAAACGGCGGGTAGTTCGCCACGAAATAGCTGCCGACCTCGGTCTGCTCGACGTCGGCATGGGGGCTCTGGGACATGTCAGTACTATACTTTCGCTGTCCCCGCTTTGCTTACCGGGTGCTGATTCTTGCCATCGGCGAATTGGCGATTTGGTGGGTTGGTGAATTCGCTTCGCACGCGCTACCGCGCGTGCTGTAAGAGCGCGGCGGTAGCCGCGCGGTGCCAATTCACCAACTCACCAATTCACCAATTCACCGATATTGTCTTCTGCCTCCCGATCGGTCACAATAGATAATATATGGGAACCAATACATCTGAGAACGGCGATGTGCGCGCCGTGCTCGACGGGGTTCGCCGGATCGTCCAGAGCCTGCGCGAATCCTCCCGGTGGGCCGAAAAGTATCTCGGCATGACCGGCGCCCAGCTGTTCGTGCTGCAGGAGCTCGACGAGGCCCCCGCACAATCGTTGAATGACCTGGCCGCACGGACCCACACGCATCAGAGCAGCGTCTCGACGATTGTGGCGCGACTGGTTGACCAAGGCTTCGTCACGAGAACGCGATCGTCGCGCGACGGACGGACGATCGAGCTGCACCTGTCGTCACGCGGGAGGAAGCTGACGGCTCGCGCGCCGAATGCCGCCCAGCAGCGTCTCATCCAGGGCATTCGCGAGCTGCCGCCGACCAGACGACGGGGACTGGCGAGCTCACTCGCGGCTGTCGCCCGGGCCATGGATTCTGCCGATGGAGAACCGGCGATGTTCTTCGAGGAGCGCGCCGGCACTCGCGGTCGACGCAGCCCGCGGCATGCATAACGTTCCCGGCACGTCACGACGCCTCGGCGATTTCACGGCAACCCCGCGCATGGTGATGGTGGGCCTCATGGCGGTGGCGATCGGCGCCGTCTGTGCCTACGTCGCCCGGGGCCTGCTGCTCCTGATTAACTTCTTTACCAATCTGTTTTTCTTTCAGCGCCTCAGCGCCGCGGCAGCCTCGCCGGCTGACCACACGCTTGGACTGTGGCTGCTCGCCGTCCCGGTGATTGGTGCGTTGATCATCGGGGTGATGGCGCGCTACGGCTCCGAGCGCATCCGGGGTCACGGGATTCCGGAGGCCATCGAGGCGATTCTGATCAACGGCAGCCGCGTCGAGCCTCGTGTCGCGGTGCTCAAGCCCGTATCCGCGGCGATCTCAATCGGATCAGGCGGCCCGTTTGGCGCGGAAGGGCCGATCATCATGACCGGCGGCGCCATCGGCTCGCTGATCGCGCAGTTCTTCCACCTGACCAGCGCGGAGCGAAAGACGCTCCTCGTCGCCGGCGCGGCCGCGGGCATGTCGGCGACGTTTGCCTCGCCGGTGGCCGCCGTTCTCCTGGCGGTCGAACTGCTCCTCTTCGAATGGAAGCCGCGCAGCCTCGTGCCGGTTGCGCTCGCCAGCGCCACCGCGGCAGCGGCGCGCCGTTACATCATCGGCATGGGGCCGCTCTTTCCTGTGCCGCCCCACCCGGCGTTCATCGGCCCCGAAGGCCTCGCCGGCTGCGTCACTGCAGGCCTGCTTGCCGGCGGCCTCTCCGCGCTTCTCACCGTCGGTGTCTATGCCGCCGAAGATGCGTTCCAACACGTGCCGATTCACTGGATGTGGTGGCCTGCGCTGGGCGGCCTGGTGATCGGCCTCGGCGGCCTCATCTTTCCTCAGGCGCTTGGCGTTGGATACGACACGATTGGCGCATTGCTGCAGGGCGACGTGTCCAGCCGCACGCTTCTCGGCATCCTGATTGTGAAGGCGGTGATCTGGACCGTCGCGCTGGGGTCCGGCACCTCCGGCGGTGTGCTGGCGCCGCTGCTGATGATGGGCGGCGCGCTCGGCGGCGTCGAGGCATGGGTCCTGCCCAATGAGGGCGTAGGCTTCTGGCCGCTCGTCAGCATGGGCGCGATCCTGGGCGGGACAATGCGGTCGCCGTTCACCGGCGTGATCTTCGCGCTGGAATTGACGCACGACGTCAATATGCTGCTGCCGCTGCTCGTCGCCGTCACGATCGCGCATGCCTTCACCGTCCTCGCGCTGAAGCGCTCGATCCTGACCGAAAAAGTGGCCCGGCGCGGATATCACCTCACCAGGGAGTACGCGATCGATCCGCTCGAGATTCTGTTCGCGCGAGAGGTGATGCGTACCAACATTGCGGCGCTTCCCGCTGACGCGACGCTCCACACGCTTCGGGCTTCACTTCGGGTGGATCCGGCGATCGGACCGCAGCAGCTCTTTCCCGTGATTGACGAGGATCGGCGCCTGCTCGGGGTCGCAACCCGATACATGCTTCAACAGCTGGCCGATCAGCATGCCGACGACCCATCGGCCAGCCTCGACGCCATTCGCTACAACAACCCGACGGTGACCTATCCGGATGAGCCGCTGCGTGCGGTCGTGCAGCGCATGGCGGAAACCGGCCTGACACGATTTCCCGTCGTGGAAAGCGAGACGGTCAACCGTCTGGTCGGGATGATTTCGCTCGATGATCTTCTGAAAGCGCGCGCGCTGAATCTCGAGGCCGAACGGCGCCGGGAACGCATCATGCGGGTCGAGATCGCGTTTCCATTCCGATTCAGGAGGGCGCGCGAAACCTGATCGAAAGATCCCAACCATTGGGGGCACGGCGAGAGTCTCTAGCGCGTGCCCTTTCTCGTCTTCTTTTCTCACTGCTCGCGGGAGCTGAAGGCTCCCGCTCGCTCGCGCTCGGCGACTTCGCGCCTCGCTCGGGCCGCAGGCGCCGTCCCTTTCCTTCTATAATCCGTGCGTGGTGTCCTTCGCCGCATGACGATCTTCCGGCCGCTGTCGCGGCGGATCACTCGCCCTCTCTCCATCGTGGCTCTCTGTTCGTGGGTTGCCACGATGGCGATCGTCGTGCAGCGTTCCGTTGCCGACGTCGGGGCCGGCAGCCTCGCAACTGATCTGGCTCGCTATGGCACGACCGCCGAATGGCGTGGCGTGTACTACCGCACCGAAAAGATCGGCTTCACCGTCAGCCAGACCATCGCCAGGGACGACGGCTTCGAGTTGCAGGAAGACGGACGGCTGCAGATGTCGCTTCTCGGCGCACGGAATGTCGTCTCGATCCGGACGACAGCACGTGTCGATCGCGAGTTTGTTTTGCGGTCGTTTGATTTCTCCCTCGATCCCGGCACCGGTGGCACGAAGGTTCGCGGCGAGCTTGACGGTCGCCGACTCCATCTGATTGTTTCGACAGCCGCGGGCAGTCACGAAGAGGATCGGGAACTCCCCGAGGCTCCCGTGCTGACCTTGAACGTGGCCCGCCGGGTCGCTGACGCGGGGCTCGTGCCCGGCCGCCACTACGCATGGACGATCTTCGACCCTTCCACCTTGAGTCAATCGCGCATCGAGCTCGAGGTGGGATCGCGTGAGCTCGTCACGGCCGGCGGGCGTCGCGTTCCGGCGTTCCGCGTCGACACGCAATACTCCGGTCTGCGGACCACGTCGTGGATCACCGACACCGGCGAGGTCGTGCTCGAAAAGAGTCCCTTGGGATTCGAGACGATCCGCGAAAAGCAGGCCGAGGCACAGACGATGGCCGTGCCATACAACGTCAGCACCGACTTGCTCAGCGCGTCGGCGATCGCTCCGACGGGGAAGGCGCAGATCGACGAGCCGCGTGACGTGCGGCGTCTGCGCCTCCGATTCAGCGGTGCGGACACCGGCGGTCCCGACCTGTCTGGCGTGGGTCAGTCCTTTGACGGACACATCCTGGAGGTTCGTGATCCGCAAGGTTTTCAGCCTGGTCCGGCGGATCCGGGCGCCGAGGCCTATCTGCGCCCCGAACCGCTCATCGAGAGCGACGCGCCCGAAATCGCCGCTGAAGCGCGCGCCGCGGTGCGAGACGCCGTCGGTACGCGCGCGCAGGCCGAGCGCCTGACCCGTCACGTCAACGCCATTCTCGAGAAGAAGCCGACCGTCAGCCTGCCATCGGCGCGGGAAGTGCTGCGAACGAGGGTCGGGGATTGCAACGAGCACACCACCCTCTACGTCGCGCTGGCGCGCGCGCTCGGCATTCCGGCCAGGATTTCCGTCGGACTCGTCTACGTTCGCGGCGCCTTCTACTATCACGCCTGGCCAGAGGTGTACCTCCCTGAAACACGATCGCGCGGCATGTGGCTGCCTGTCGATCCCACGCTCAACCAGTTTCCGGCCGACGCGACGCACTTGCGCCTCGCACGCGGCGGGCTCGACAAGCAAGCGGCGATTCTGCCGCTGATCGGCCGGCTTCACATCGAGATTCTCGACGTCGAAACGGCGCCGAATACGTCCCCCATCGTGGTGGGGCGCCGGGCTGACGACACCAGTCCCCTCAGCATCGCGCTGCCCACACGCGCTCCCGGCGACTGCTGGTCAACTCCCCCCGAATATCGTCGTCGTCGTCGATGATCGCCATTCACGATCTCGTCAAGAGGTACGGAACCTTCACCGCGGTGAACGGTGTCACGCTCGACGTCGCGAGCGGCGAGATTCACGGGTTTCTCGGTCCAAACGGGGCGGGCAAGACGACGACCATTCGCATGGTGGCCGGGCTGTTGAAACCGACCTCGGGAAGTGTGGTCGTCAACGGCCACGATCTCGCGCGTGAACCGGAACGGGCCAAAGCCTCGCTGGGATTCATTCCCGACCGACCCTTCCTCTACGAGAAGCTGACCGCTGGCGAGTTCCTTCGGTTTCACGGCGGGCTGTATGGCCTGAACGGTACGGCGGTCAGCGGTCGCGTCTGCGAGATGCTCGGACTGTTCGAGCTCGCCCGCTGGGAAAACGAGCTGGTCGAAAGCTTCTCGCACGGGATGAAGCAGCGGCTGGTCATGTGCGCCGCGTTTCTCCACCGGCCGCAGGCGGTGCTCGTTGACGAGCCGATGGTCGGTCTCGATCCCAGGGGCGCACGGCTGATCAAGGATGTGTTCCGCCGCATGAGCGCGCAAGGCGTCGCGATTCTCATGAGCACGCACACCCTCGAGGTCGCCGAAGAAATGTGCGATCGCATCAGCATCATTCTCCAGGGAAAGATCATTGCGAGCGGAACGGTGCCAGAGGTGCGAGCGATGGCGGGAAATCCCGACGATCAGTTGACGAGCGTGTTTCTCAAGCTCACCGGCGGCAGCGGACTTCAGGAGATCGATGAGATTGTGTAAGCGGATAGTTGTTGCGATTAGCCGGCGCGAGCGAAGGAGCGAGCGCTGGCGGGCGCTGGGGGTGGGGCCCCAGCGCAAAGTAAGAAAAGCTGGCGGTTGCGCCCCGTACGGTGAGCAGTGAGCATCGCGCCGAAGCCTTACCCCTACCTCCTCCTCCCGTCCTTCTGGTCGTCGCGCAATCGCGCGCACCGCCGGGAGCGCGGTGATCTGCTGCGGGCGCTGACGTTCGGCGGAATCGGCCTGCTGGTCGGCACCGCGATCTTTGCCGCCGGGTTCTGGCTCACGTGGCAGCTCGCCGACTACGCCGAGCTCGGCGACTATCTGCTGCGCGTGGGATTGTCGTGGCTCTTCCTGACGTTCCTGTCCTTCCTGGCCTTCAGCGGCCTGGTGACGGCGCTGTCGACGTTCTTCCTGTCCGACGATCTGCGGCTGCTTCTGGCCGCGCCTGTGGCGGCGCGGCGTGTGTTTCACGCCCGATTCATCCGAACCCTTGCGCTGGCGTCCTGGATGATCGTTGTGTTCCTGGTGCCACTTCTCCTCGGCGTCGGGCTCGCCCGGTGCGCACCGTGGTCGTTTTATGGCGTCGCGGCGCTCACGATCATTCCGTTCAGCATCATCCCGGTCGCCGCCGGCACCGGCGCCACATTCATACTCGTCAACGTATTCCCTGCGCGCCGGGCCCGCGACTTCCTGATGCTGACCGGGCTGCTCTTCGCAGCCAGCCTGGTCATTCTCTTGCGATACATTCGCCCTGAACGGCTGATGCGGGTCGAGTCGCTGCCGGACGTGACGGGATTCTTCGCCACCTTGCAGTCGCCGGTCACGCCGCTCCTTCCGTCGTTCTGGGCCGGTGAAACGCTGTTTGCGACCTTGCAGGGGGGGCGCGACCTTCTCCATTTCGCCGCGCTCTGGACCACCGCGATCGCGATGATGCTGCTCCTGCGTGCCGCGCACGAGCGATGGCACTTCGCCGGATATAGCAACGCACAAGAGGCGCGCAAGGCGCGGTTTACGAAACTTCGCAGCTTTGATCGTCTCGCCGGCAGGCTGCCGCTGTCGACCGGCCGCCGGCAGCTGCTTCTCAAGGATGCGAAAGTCTTCTTTCGTGACGTCAGCCAGTGGTCGCAGCTTCTGCTGCTGCTGGCGTTGATGCTGGTCTACCTCTATAACTTCCGCGTGCTCGACCTCGATCGCCTGCCGTTCGTGAGCGGCGTGATCAAGAACGTCTACGCGTTCGTGAACCTCGGCATGGCCGGTCTCGTCATGGCGACGGTCGCCGTACGTTTCGTGTTTCCGGGTGTGTCGTCCGAAGGCGCGGCGTTCTGGATCGTGCGGACCGCGCCGGTATCGCTTCGAGATTTTCTCTGGTCGAAGTTCTGGATCGGGCTGGTGCCCGTGCTGGTGTTGACCGAAGCGCTGACGGTTGCCGGAAATCAACTGCTGGGGGTCGATCCGTTCCTCAAGGCGGTTGGAGCGGTGACCATCTTCTTTATGAGTTTTGCGCTCGTGGGTTTGGCGACCGGGCTTGGCGCGCGGTATCCACGATTCTCTGCCGACAACGCGAGCCAGGTCGCCGGGTCGTACGGCGGGATAGCCTACATGGTCATGGCCGTGCTCTTTGTGCTCGTCATCGTCGCGCTCGTCGGCTGGCCTTCATCCGTCTACCTCTTTCATGAGGTGCGTCACCTTCCACTCGGCCCAACGGAACAGCTCGAAATCGTCGGGTGTTTTGCCGCGGCGGCGGTCATCAGCGTCGTTCTCTGGTGGGCAGGGATGAAATCGGGAGTCAAGGCGCTGACGGAGATGTCCTGACGCGGCGCGCTACGGGTGTCGTCGCGGAACCCGTATAATGACTATTTCACCAGCATGGAAAGAGACATTCCAGACGCAACCATTGGAGGCGTCGAGCGCGGTTCTGCGCAGCCGACCGACTTCATCCGAACCATCGTCGCAGACGATCTGAAGGAAGGGCGGAATGAGGGGCGTGTGTCCACCCGGTTTCCTCCTGAGCCGAACGGATACCTGCACATCGGACACGCCAAGTCGATCTGCCTGAATTTCGGCATCGCCGGCGAATTTACCGGCACGTGCAATCTGCGGTTCGACGACACCAACCCGACCACGGAGGACGTCGAGTACGCCCAGTCCATCGAAGCGGACGTGCGGTGGCTCGGGTTTCAGTGGGCCGGCGAGCCGAAGTACGCCTCAGATTATTTCGAGACTCTTTATGGGTACGCCGTTCATCTCATTCGCAACGGCGACGCGTATGTCGACAGCCAGAGTGCCGAAGAGATCCGACAACGTCGGGGAACGCTGACCGAGCCGGGAACGCCGAGCCCCTTCCGCGATCGGTCGGTGGACGAGAACCTCGACCTCTTTGCCCGCATGCGGGCCGGAGAGTTCGAGGATGGCGCATATGTCCTTCGGGCGAGGATCGATATGGCCTCGCCCAACATCAACATGCGCGATCCCATCCTGTATCGGATCAGGCGCGCGCACCACTATCGGACCGGCGACGACTGGTGCATCTATCCGATGTACGACTTCGCCCATCCACCCTCCGATGCCATCGAGCGCATCACGCACTCACTGTGCACGCTCGAGTTCGAAGATCATCGTCCGCTCTACGACTGGCTCATCGACCATCTCCCCGTACCCGCTCGCCCGCGACAGATTGAATTTGCACGGCTGAACCTGACCCACACGGTCATGAGCAAGCGCAAGTTCCTCGAGCTCGTGCAGCAGGGACACGTCAACGGGTGGGATGATCCGAGAATGCCGACGATCAGCGGCATGCGCCGCCGCGGATACACTCCCGAGGCCATCCGGGCCTTCTGCGAACGGATCGGCGTCGCCAAGCGCGAGAACGTCGTCGACGTCGCGCTCCTCGAGCACGCCGTGCGTGAAGATCTCAATCGGACGGCGCCGAGGGTCATGGGTGTGCTGAACCCGCTCCGGGTCGTGATCGAGAACTACCCGGAAGGGCAGGTGGAAAACTTCGACATCATCAACAATCCCGAGGACGCGTCCGCCGGGGTGCGGAGCGTGCCGTTCTCGAGGGAGCTGTTCATCGAGCGTGACGACTTCCGCGAGGATCCGCCGAAGAAGTTCTTCCGCCTTGCGCCGGGTCGTGAAGTGCGGCTGCGCGGGGCGTACTTCGTGACCTGCACGGCGGTGATCAAGGATGCTGACGGTCACGTCACCGAACTGCGATGCAGCTACGATCCTGCGACGCGCGGGGGAGACGCCACCGATGGCCGACGCGTCAAAGCCACGCTCCATTGGGTGTCGGCGCCACACGCGCTCGAGGTGGAGGTTCGCCTCTACGATCGGCTCTTCAAGAGCGAGTTGCCCGATACCGTCGACTATCTTTCGGATCTGAACCCGGTGTCGCTCGACGTGCTGACCGGAGCGCGCGTTGAACCGAGCGTGTTGAATGCTCCGCCAGGGACGCGATATCAGTTCGAGCGCCTCGGATACTTCTGTGTCGATCCGGATTCCGCGCCCGACCGGATGGTCTTCAACAGGACGGTCACGCTGAAGGACACCTGGGCTCGAATCGAACGGCGCGGTTAATGGCGAGGCTACGCGATGGAAGACGCGAGCGAGCGCAGCGAAGCGAGCCACGCGAACGGAGCGAGCCGGCGAAGCGGCTCGCGAGAGAGCGTGTAAGGGAGTCCGAGCGGCGAAGCCCCTCGGAGTGAGGACGTGCTCGAAACGGTCTTCCTTGACGCCGGCGGCGTGCTCGTTTATCCGAACTGGACGCGCATCAGCCGTGCTCTCGCCGATCGCGGCGTCCAGGTCGATCCGGCAGCGCTTGCGGCAGCCGAGCCCTTTGCCAAAAAGCAAATCGACGATCGCACCACGATTTCATCGACCACCGATGCCGGCCGCGGGTGGCTGTACTTCAACCTGATCTTCGAACGCGCCGGAGTGCCTCTGACGCCGGAGGTCGAGCACGCGCTCGCTGAGCTGCACGCCTACCACCAGACGTCCAATCTCTGGGAGCTCGTACCGCCGTCGATCGTCCCGTCGTTGGCGGCGCTTCGGAAGCGGGGGTTGAAATTGACCGTCGTGTCGAACGCCAACGGCCGCCTGAAGGTGCTGTTTGATCGCCTCGAGCTATCGAGCTGCGTCGATTGCGTGCTCGATTCACACGACGAAGGCGTCGAGAAGCCGGATCCGCGGTATTTCGAGATCGCGCTCCAGCGAAGCGGCGCGAGGCGCGAGACGACGATTCACGTCGGCGATCTCTATCACGTGGACGTCATCGGTGCGCGCAACGCGGGATTGCGCAGCGTGCTGCTGGACGAAGCCGGTCTGTATCCCGATGCGGACTGCCCCCGGGTCAGCTCGTTTCCTGCGTTTGTCGAGCTGATTTGCATAGGAGCGTTCGACTGATCATCCGGTCGCCTGCCGGGATCCGGTACCCGTGATCCGGGATCCGAGAAGCGCTCCGCCGACCGGTTTGGATTGAACCGGATCCCGGATCCCGAACCACCGATCCCGACAAGTATCAACGCGTTGAAAGCGCAATAATCGGATCGATCCGTGCCGCGCGTCTCGCCGGCAGCGTGCACGCGGCGAACGCGACGACCGCAAGGACTCCAGCCACGACCGCCAGGACGAGAGGATCCATCGCGCTCACCGCGTAGAGCTGCGTCGCGATCGTCCGCCGCACCACAAACGCGCCAGCGACGCCGGCGACGAATCCTCCCAGCATCAGCCCCATGCCTTCCTTCGCAATCAAGCCGAAGACGCGGCGTGAGTCGCTGCCGAGCGCGAGTCGAATACCGATCTCACGGGTCCGCTGCGACACCTGATAAGCCAGCACGCCGTAGATGCCGATGGCGGCGAGGAAAAGCGCCACAACCGCAAATACGATGGCGACGACCATCGGCGTGCGTCGATCCGCCACCGACTCGTTCATCCGATCTGCCATCGTGCGGACGCTGTAGAGCGGTAACTCCGGATCGATCGCCTTCAGCTGCTGACGGATCGCCGGGACAATGGACATTGGGTCACCCGCGGTTCGAATCGCCAGCGTCATCCCTCGCGGCGCCTCCTGACGGACCGGGAAATAGTAGGTGCCGACGCGATCTTCAGTCGTGACGAGGCCTGCCATCTTGGTTTCGCCGACGACGCCGATGACGGTGAGCCACTTCGTGTTCTTGCCCGGCGCGGTGAGGTCGTCGGGCTTCTCCGGTCGGAACATCCGGCGGCCGATGGGATCGGCCCCCGGCCAGAACTTCCGAGCCAGGCGATCGTCGACGATCACAACGGGCGCAGACGATTCCGTGTCGCTGTCCTTGAACGTGCGTCCGCTCTTGAGAGGAATGCCGAGCGTTTCGATATACCCGGGCGATGCGACCACCATATAGGGCGAGATGAGCGATTCGCCGGGAGCCATGCGATAGCCCTCGGCCTGAATGACGCCGTCACTGAAATCGCCGCCGAACGGGATAGTCGAGACGAGGCCAGCCGATTCGACGCCCGGTGCGGTCCGGACCGCTCCGAGGAACCGATCGGCGAACGCGCGAAGCGCGGAGTCGTCCCGATATCGGGAAACCGGCGGGGTGACTCGCGCGGTCAGAAGGTTCGAGGGATTGAACCCGGGTGCAACGGCCAGCACACGTTCGAAGCTGGCGAGGAGGAGCCCGGCACCCGCCAGCAGCATGAACGCAAACGCAATCTGGCTGGCGACGAGCAAGCGGCCGACGACGCGAGTGCCGTGGCCGGTCGTTGCGCTGCGGCCTTCCTCGCGGAAGGCCTGACTGAGATTCAGGCGGCTGAGACGCGCGACGGGCGCGAGGCCGACGATGACGCCGACGGCCAGCGCGAGGACGAGCGCGAAGCCGACGACCTGCAGGTTGATCTGGATTTCGTTGGCGCGCGGCAGCGCGTCGAGACCGACACCTCCGAGCGCCGTCAGCGCCAGGTAGCCAAATCCCAGCCCCAGTACCCCTCCCGCCAGCGTCAAGAGGACGGTTTCGGTAACCAGGTACCGCGTCAGCCGCGGCAAGCTTGCTCCCAGCGCGTGGCGCGTCGCGAGCTCGCGCATGCGCGCGGACGAGCGAATCAGCACCAGGTTCGTGATGTTGACAACGCCGATTGCGAGGACGACGAACACGCCAGCCCACAGCATCAACAGCGTGGGCCGCACTGCGTGGACGAGATCCTGCTGGAGGGGAACCACCACCGTGTGGAATCCGGCGTTGATGAGAATCTGCTTGAAGAGAGGAAATCGTTCGAAGTTGCGCGCGTTCAACGCGTCGATCTGCTGCTGTGCGACGGCGACGGTCGCGCCGGGCTTCAAGCGGCCAACCATCGTCCAGTTGTTGCTGTGCCTCGAGTCGTCGGATTTCTCCTCAGCGGTGAACCCCGCCGGCGTCCAGAGCTTGACGTCGGGATCCATGAAGTAGAACGCCTGTGGCAACACTCCAACGACGGTATGGTTCACCCCGTTGATTCGCAGCTGCTGGCCGATCGCGGAATCCTGACCGCTGAAGACCTGCTGCCACAGCGCATAGCTCAGGATCACTTCGCGATTGCGTCCGATCTCTCCTTCGTCTTCATTGAAGACGCGCCCTCGCAGTGGCGCGACCCGAAGCATTCGAAAGAGCGATGGCCGGGCGGTCATGCCCGTGAGGCGCTGCGGGTCCGCTCCTGCCCCAACCGTCTGGCCGTTCAACCGGTACAACGCGAGCTCTTCGAAGACGTCAGTGTCGCGAAGCCGATCGTAATAGTCGGGAACGCCCGTCGACGCCCGCTCGACGCCTGCGCGTGGATAACTGTTGTAGAGGGTGACGAGATGGTCTGCCTCTGCGATCGGAAGCGGGCGAAGCAGCACGCAGTTGATGATGGCGAATATGGCCGCGTTGGCTCCGATGCAGACGGCAAGCGTCAGGATCACGGTGGCGGCGAAGCCCCGGTCCTTCGAGAGCACACGGCCGGCGAACTTCAGATCCTGAAGAAAACGGTCCATGAGAAGCTCTTACGCAACGGCGCCACGCCCCGTTCGATCGATTTTTCGCGATAATGTTTCACCGCCGTCACGGAGGTGGAATGGCCGACGCGCGTGACTCAATCAGGCTCCGATGGTTCGAGACGATCAGCCAGGACGTCCGGTATGCGATCCGGTCGCTCCGCCGAACGCCGTCGTTCACCATTGCGGCGCTGCTCACGCTTGCGCTTGGCGTCGGTGCCAACGCCGCGATTTTCAGCGTCGTCCATGCCGTTCTCCTGAAGCCTTTGCCCTATACGGAGCCCGACCGTATCGTGCAGCTCGTGCGGCGAACGCAAGGCAGCGAAAGCGGCGGACATACAGGGCTTCGATACCTGTTCTTTCGCGACAACATGCAATCGATGCAGGCCATCGCGGCGTGGCGTGGACTGACCGGGTTCAACCTGGCGACCGGCGATCACGCCGAGTACATCAAGGCGATGCCGGTCTCGAAGGAGTTCTTCCCGGTGTTCGGCGTCCGCGCAAGCTACGGAGAGACGTTCGACGAAACGCATGACCGCACGGGAGGGGCCGACGCCGTTGTCCTCAGCCACGGATTGTGGAATCGAATGTTCGGTGGCAACCCTTCGGCGGTGGGATCGACGGTGTCGCTCGGCGATCGACCGTATACGGTCATCGGCGTTCTGCCGCGCGAATTCCAGACGATCCCGCCCGCTGATGTGTACGTGCCGCTCCGTCCGAGTACGACGGGTCCGGGAGGCGGGTTTAATTACGGTGTCGCCGGTCGCCTCAAGGACGGCGTCAGCCTCGAACAGGCGAACGCCGAGGCGTCGTCGCTGTTCGTGTCGTTCCGCGATGCGCACCCGGACGCGATGATCAAGACCGAATACGCCGCCGCGTTCGTTCCATACCAGGGCAGCACGGTGCAATCCGCCCGTCCAGGACTGCTGCTGATGCTTGGCGCGGTCGGAATGCTGCTGCTGATCGCGTGCGCGAACACGGCGAACCTCCTGCTGGCGCGCGCGTCGGCGCGCGGCAGGGAAATCGCCGTTCGCACCGCTCTGGGGGCGGGCCGTGCTCGCCTCGTTCGACAACTGCTCACCGAATCGGTGCTTCTTTTCGTGGCGGGCGGGGGCCTTGGTGTTCTCTGCGCGTATTGGGCGGTTCCATCGCTGATCACCCTGACGCCGACGTCGTACACGGTCTATCAGGATGCTCGTGTCGATCTCACGGTGCTGAGCGCCATGCTGGCCGTGTGTGCGGTCACGGGGTTGATCTTCGGTCTGGCACCGGCGATCAGTCTCTCGCGGTACGACGCCGGCGACGCGTTGAAGCACGACGGAACACGCACGACGATCGGACACGGATCGGCATGGATCCGGCGGGGGCTCGTCGTCGCCGAAGTTGCGTTGTGCATGCTCCTTCTCGTCGGAGCTGGTCTTCTCATTCAAACATTCGTGCGCATGCGGGCGATCGAGCCCGGATTCGATCCACGCGGTCTCCTGACCGCGCGGATGTCACTGCAGAGTGATCGTTACACGACCACCGCGGACTTCAATCGATTCTTCGACCAGGCGCTCGAGCGAATTCGGCGTATTCCCGGAGTGCAGGCGGCGTCAATCGTCAATGGCGTGCCAATCGAGCGCGGATTGAACCTCAACGTCGACGTGCTCGATGGCCCCGAACTCGTCGAGCGAGCCGTGGTCGATTGGCGCTACGCGAGCCTGAACTACTTCGACACGATGCGGATTCCGATTGTTTCCGGACGGGCCTTCAACGAGGGCGATCGTGCCGGCGCGTCCCCCGTTGCCGTCGTCAACGAGGAGTTTGCCAGGCGCTTTTTGAAGAACACGAATCCGCTCGGTCACCACATCCGCGTCTTCCGGGACGATGGCTCGATTGAAATCGTGGGCGTCGCAAAGAACCTGCGGGAACGCCGGCTGACGGCCGGCCCAATTCCATTGATGTATGTCCCCATCACCCAGGCGAACATCGCCGGCATCAGTGCCAGCCACACGTACTTTCCAATGAGCTGGGTCGTTCGCACCCAGGCAGCGGGTCCCGAGATCATCGCCGCCATTCGAGAGGCGATGCGCACGACCGACCCGAGGCAGCCGTTCTCGGCTTTTGCGACGATGGACGACGTCAAGTCGAGCTCGATGACGTCCGAGACGTTTCAGATGAGGCTGTTGAGCGGGCTCGCGGGTCTGGGGTTGCTCCTGGCAGTTGCCGGCATCTACGGCCTGGTTGCCTATATGGTTGCGGAACGCGGGCGGGAGTTTGGTATCCGGATGGCGCTGGGGGCGACCCGCGGCAGGATTCTGCAGCACGTTTTGCGACAGGGAGCCGTGCTGGCCTCGATCGGAGTCGTGATTGGCGCAGGCGGCGCGCTGGCGCTGAATCGGACGCTGAAGGATTTTGTCTACGGCGTCAGCACCGTCGATCCGTTCACGTTCATCCTGGTTGGGCTGCTGTTGGTTGGCGCAGCCTGCGTGGCGAGCCTCGTTCCCGCGCTGCGCGCCGTCCGCCTCAATCCTGTCTCGGCATTACGCGAGTGAACGCGATGTAAACGTCCTCGATCGAAAGTGCTTCTCATCAGCAGACCAGCCTGGATCCCGAAACGTCATTAAACGTTGAGCGTCGAACCGGGGTCTAAGGAACTGGATGCGTATTCTTCGCGGTCTCTCGAGCAAGTCCCTGCCGTGCGGGTGTCTGGCTGGTGTGTACGAGACATACGACGGGCTCGTCGTTGCCATCGTTGACGCCAAAAGTACCCAGTGCCCCAACCTTTCCCACATCAACGGGAAGATCGTTCCCGCTGACGATGCGCTCCGCGCAGTAGCCGATCCAGGACTGCGATAGGCTCGAGCTTCTTCCGAGTCCCTCCTCCTCAACCGGGTCAGATCCCAGTTATCGATTTACACGGTACGATCTCCCCTGTATGAAGATCGCGACCTGGAACGTGAATGGGATTCGCAAGCGACAGACCGAACTCCAGGACTGGATGGACCGGGTACAGCCGGATGTGGTGTGCCTCCAGGAGATCAAGGCGACGATCGACCAGCTCCCCGTTTGGCTGTGCGAAATGGAAGACTACTGGTGCTATTGGCACGGTGGAAAAGGTTATTCAGGGGTTGGCCTTCACGTC
>Ga0207701_10001919_pt1 | contig 21599 bp, 18 predicted proteins | sample KBSSwiSSwithPhiX_FD_184294 | JGI IMG/M metagenome (GOLD analysis project Ga0207701, IMG submission 184294) | Switchgrass rhizosphere bulk soil microbial communities from Kellogg Biological Station, Michigan, USA, with PhiX - S5 (SPAdes) (version 2) | ecosystem: Environmental > Terrestrial >... | reverse complement strand
AAAATCTTACAAGGGCGCTCGACCTCTTTTATTTTCCTTCATCGTTCAGGAACAGAAAGAATTTCAGCCTGCTGAATTCAAGCCACATCATGCTCCGTACGGAAGCACTTACAAAGCTTACCGCCGGAGGAAATAAAAAAATAATTATAACCTACCCTGAGGCACTCTTTGAAAAAGTTGTACTGCCTAAAACACTTTCAGGAAATATCATCTATTTAAAAAATACTGATGTTATCAATGTGGATGAGATGGTAGCAAAACTGGTAGGTTTCGGATTTGAAAGATCGGATTTTGTGTATGAGCCGGGACAATTCGCTATTCGGGGAGGCATATTTGATATTTATTCATTTGGCAATGAAAAACCTTATCGCATTGAATTGTTTGGAAATGAGATAGACAGCATCAGGATCTTTGATCCGGAAACGCAGCTGAGTGAGAGAAAACTTATTCAGGTAAGCATCATTCCAAATGTAGAAACACAATTCGGGGGTGATGATAAAATATCGCTTTTGGAATTTCTTCCTGAGAACACTGTCGTTTGGATGCAGGATTGGGAACTTACAAAAGATAGGCTCCTTGTGCAGGAAGAAGATTTTCAACTCTTTCTTGATCATGGAGCGCCAAATATTTCCGAAGAAAATCCGCAAGAGAAAATAAAACTTACACAGGATGATTTTATCAGTGCCGCACAACTCGAACAGCAGCTCAGTAACCGCCATACCGTTGAATTCGGGCATCGCTCAACGTGGCACAACAGCACCGGGATCGAGTTCGATACCAAAGAACAGCCTGCTTTCAACAGGAAGTTTGATTTTCTTATCAGGGATTTAAAAGAATGGGAGAAAAAAGGATACGGCATATTTCTTTTTGCTGACAATCCACGCCAACTTGAAAGGCTGCACAGCATATTCGAAGACCTGAAAGTTGAAATTCATTTCACGCCCATTCCTGTTTCCATTCATGAGGGATTTATTGATAACGATATAAAAGTTGTTTGCTACACCGACCACCAGATATTCCAGCGATATCACAAATACAAAGTAAAACAGGCTTACAATAAAAGCAAAGCGCTTACACTACGTACACTCAGGGAACTTCAGCCAGGAGATTATGTTACCCATATAGATCATGGAGTTGGCGTATACAGCGGCTTGCAGAAGATAGAAGCGAATGGAAGAGTGCAGGAAGCAGTAAGGATCATTTATAAAGACAGCGACATCTTATACGTAAATATCAACTCGCTTCATAAAATATCCAAGTATACCGGCAAAGAGGGCACAGTACCGAAAGTAAATAAGTTGGGAAGCGATACCTGGAGCAAGCTGAAAGAAAAAACCAAAACAAAGGTCAAAGAGATCGCTTTTGACCTGATCCAGCTTTATGCGCAGCGTAAAGCTCAGACCGGTTTTGCTCATTCTCCCGATAATTATATGCAGAATGAACTTGAAGCTTCTTTTATTTACGAAGACACTCCAGACCAGGCGAAGGCCACAGATGATGTAAAGAAAGATATGCAAACCTCATCGCCAATGGACAGGCTCGTATGCGGTGACGTTGGATTCGGAAAAACTGAAATTGCCGTCCGTGCTTCATTTAAAACCTGCCTCGATGGTAAACAGGCATCTGTGCTTGTTCCCACAACTATCCTTGCATTCCAGCATTATAAAACATTCAGGGAGCGACTGAAAGATTTTCCTGTTACGGTAGACTACATCAACCGGTTCAAATCATCTAAGGAAAAAAAGGATACGCTTAAAAGATTAGAGGAAGGAAAAATTGATATCATCATAGGCACGCATGGTCTGCTGGCCAAAGATGTAAAATTCAAAGACCTTGGTTTACTTGTGATAGATGAAGAACAGAAATTCGGTGTTGCGCATAAGGAAAAAATAAAAACATTACGCACGAATGTAGATTGCCTTACACTAACGGCTACGCCTATCCCCCGAACGCTGCAGTTCAGCCTTATGGGCGCCCGCGACCTGAGCATCATCAACACTCCGCCACCCAACAGACAGCCTATACAAACTGAAGTGCAGGTGTTTAACCCCGATTTTATCAGGGATGCCATTTATTATGAAAGTGAAAGAGGAGGACAGGTTTTCTTCATTCATAACAGGGTGCTTGGCCTTGCGGAGATGGCCGGCATGATACAGGAATTATGTCCGGATCTGAGTGTGGGATATGCGCACGGACAACTCGAGGGCCACGAGCTTGAAGAAAGGATTCTTGATTTCATAGACAAAAAATATGATGTGCTCGTTTGCACAAATATTGTGGAAAGCGGAGTAGATATACCGAACGTTAATACTATAATAGTTAATAATGCACACCAGTTTGGTCTCAGTGACCTTCACCAGTTAAGGGGACGTGTGGGGAGAAGCAACAAGAAAGCGTTCTGTTACCTGCTTGCACCGCCGCTGAGCACGTTGCCGAATGATTCGAAAAAAAGATTGCAGACGTTGGAACAGCATAGTGAATTGGGCAGTGGCTTCCAGATAGCCATGCGCGACCTTGATATAAGGGGCGCAGGAAATATGCTGGGAGGCGAGCAAAGCGGGTTTATGGCGGAGATAGGATTTGAGATGTACCAGAAAATTCTTGATGAAGCGATTCGGGAACTGAAGCGTACATCTTTTAAAAATTTATTTAAGGAAGAGATCGCGATACAGGAAGACTTTGTACAGGATTGCACGATAGATACAGATCTTGAAATCCTGATTCCTGATAGTTATGTTGAAAGCATAACAGAGCGGTTGTCGTTGTACACCCGGCTCGATAATTCAGACAGCGAAGAAGAACTGCAAAGTTTTGAAAATGAGTTGCAGGACAGATTCGGTCCTGTTCCCAGACCGGTGCTGGACCTTTTTGAAACGGTACGCTGCAGACGGTTGTCTGTTGAGCTTGGATTTGAAAGATTATTGCTTAAGGATGAAACGCTTAAATGTTATTTTATCAGTAATCCTGGTTCACCATATTTTGAATCGGGAGTATTTCAATCAATACTGGATTTCATACAAAAAGGAACAAATAGGGCAAAGCTCAAACAAACCGGAAAGCTTTTTATGCTGGTAGTTGACAATGTTAGTACCATGGGGAGTATCCTAAAGTTCTTAAGGGATATGAAGACTTATGTGGACGGAAATATTTAAATTGTATCAAACTCACCTAACATGAACCAGACTAATACTTTTCTTGGAACTGAAGAACAACCACTTGTTACTCCAACAAGTGAAGAAAAAACAATGGCTATTCTGTCACATATTTTATGCATTGTGGCTGGATTTCTTGCACCGCTGATCATTTACCTGGTAAAAAAAGATTCACCCTACATTACTGCGCATGCTAAAGAGTCTTTGAATTTCCAGCTTACGCTGATCATAGCTTATATTATCAGCTTTATCCTTGTTTTTGTAATTATAGGAATATTCCTGATCTGGTTAATAGCTCTCGCCAACCTTGTACTGGTAATTATTGCGACAATAAGAGCAAGTGAGAATAAATTGTATAAATATCCTTTTTCGATCAGGTTCATTAAGTAATCAACCTTTTTTCCATAACAACGTGGGGGAGTGTCACTTCTACAAACTCTCCTCCACTTATCGTATATCCGAATTTTTCGTAAAACCCTGTAGCCGATTTTCTTGCGTGCATGGTTATTCTCCTGAAACCGCGGTCGCGGGCGATATTTTCAGCAAATTGCATCAGGGCCCGGCCGATTCCTTTACCCTGCAGGTTATTTAGCACCGCCATCTGTCTTAATCGTACCGTTCCAGGTTCAGTTTCTATAAGCATGCAGCATCCAAGCATTTTATCATCTTCGAATGCGCCTATCAGTATGTCTTCCGTCTCTTTATCCAGCTCTTCCTTTTGAAAGGTCATCCCTAAAGGTTTGCGTAGAATGTCATTCCGCAGCTGAACCATTTGCTGATATTCAGGAGAGCCATAATCAATTAGCTTTAGCGCCATGAAGTCAATTAAAAATGTGTGATGGTTTGGTTATTGCAATATAAGAATTTACCTTTTACCGGATTTATAATTAAAAGTGAGCGTTTTGTTGAGATTATCCCAAAAACTATATTTTTGCAGCCGTAACTAAACTTTACAAAAATGTCAGACATAGCAACCAGGGTAAAAAAGATTATAGTTGACAAGTTAGGAGTGGAGGAAGCAGAAGTTACCAATGAAGCTTCATTTACAAATGATTTAGGCGCTGATTCATTGGATACCGTTGAGTTAATTATGGAATTCGAAAAAGAATTCAACATATCCATTCCTGATGAGCAGGCTGAAACCATCACTACTGTTGGTCAGGCTGTAGCATACCTCGAAGAGCATGCTAAATAACTGAACCTGGTTCAGCATAATGTAAAAATGATTATCCGCTTTAGCATTCGCTAAAGCGGATTTGTTCTTACCTAAATAGGAACGGATGACTTTAAAACGCGTAGTTGTAACGGGAATCGGAGCGATTACACCTCTTGGTAATACATTGCAGGAATACTGGAACGCACTTGTCAATGGTGTTTCCGGTGCGAATATGATTACCCTCTTTGATGCAACGAAGTTCAAAACCCGTTTCGCGTGCGAATTGAAAAATTTTGATCCACTTAATTATCTCGATAAAAAAGAAGCACGAAAGCTCGACCGCTTCACTCAAACTGCTCTCGCTGCAAGTGATGAAGCAGTAAAGGATGCAGGCATCCCTTCCGCTAATCTGAATCCAGATAGAATTGGTGTTGTATTCGCCAGCGGAATCGGTGGTCTGATCACTTTCCAGGAAGAAGTAATAAACTTTGCGAAAGGCGATGGTACACCACGCTTCAACCCTTTCTTCATCCCCAAAATGATCCTTGATATTGCAGCGGGACAAATATCCATGCGGCATAACTTCAGGGGTCCCAATTTTTCTGTTGTTAGTGCCTGCGCATCATCTACAAATGCAGTGATGGAAGCATTCAACCTGATCAGGCTAGGCAAAGCAGATATCATTCTTACTGGCGGATCCGAAAGTGTGATAAGCGAAGCTGGTTTGGGAGGTTTCAATGCTATGAAAGCGCTGAGTGAAAGAAATGATGATTTTCAAACTGCGAGCCGTCCTTACGACAACGACCGTGATGGCTTTGTAATGGGTGAAGGAGCAGGTGCGTTAATTCTCGAAGAACTTGATCATGCAGTAAAGAGAGGCGCTAAGATTTATGCAGAAGTGGCAGGAACAGGAGCAACTGCAGATGCCTATCATATTACAGCCCCTCATCCTGAAGGGTTAGGTGCAAAAAATGTAATGCTCGCAGCACTCGATGATGCGGGAATGAAACCCAATGATCTCGACTACATCAATACACACGGTACCTCTACACCCTTAGGAGATGTGGCCGAAGTAAAAGCCATCATGGATGTTTTTGGTGAAGATGCCTACAAACTTAACATCAGCTCATCCAAATCTATGACCGGGCATTGTCTTGGCGCCGCTGGTGTGGTTGAAGCTATCGCCTGTATCATGTCAGTAAAAGATGACATCGTTCCTCCCACCATCAACCATTTTACCGACGATCCAAACCTCGACAGCAGGCTCAATTTCACGTTTGGCAAAGCACAGAAAAAAAACGTAAGAGCCGCGCTGAGCAATACTTTCGGCTTTGGAGGACATAATGCATGCGTTATCGTAAAAAAATACGCTGGCCAATAAATTTATACGGGCCGTTCTAATGGTTTCCCTATTTTATTTCTTAAGGAATTTATTGTAGCTTGTATTTGTGGGAATCCTGGACCGTTTTATTGGAAATCAAAGCCGCATTGCTTACAAAAAGAACTTGCGAAATGTTCTCGGCTTTGCCCCTGGCAAAGCTGCTTTGTATAAGGCCGCCCTTACCCACAGATCTGTTCGTGACAGCGCCGATGAAAATAATGAACGCCTCGAATACCTAGGCGATGCCATACTGTCCGGAATCATTGCCGACTTTCTATTTAAAAAATATCCCTACAAAGAAGAAGGCTTTCTCACTGAGATGAGAAGCAAAATGGTCAATAGAAATAAGTTGAACGAGATAGCTATTAAAATGGGCATCAAAAAGATCACCCTGTTTAATAAATTTGATAACTCATTAAAGATCAGTCAGATATTTGGGAATACGCTTGAAGCTCTCGTTGGTGCAATCTATCTGGATAAGGGTTACAGGAAAACCCAGCAATGGGTGCTTGAAAGAATGATCATTCCTCATTTATTCATGGAGGATCTTGAAAACCTCGAGATCAACCATAAGAACAAGCTTTATGGCTGGGCAAATAAGAACGGCAAAAGCCTGGAATTTGAAACGCTTAATGAAAAGATAGAAGGAGGAAGGAGGTTATTTACTATTGGTGCCGTTGTAAATGGTGAGCTGATCGCTGAAGCAAAAGCATATAATAAGAAAGACGCCAGCCAGATAGCAGCAGCTATCGCCCTCGAAAAGCTTGGTTTACAAAAGATTGTAGAAAACGGCGAATTATAATTAAACTTCTTCCGTTTGCCGCTTGCCGTCTGCCGATTCTAACTCTTGAACCAATTCAATCAACACCCCCCCGGTAGATTTTGGATGCAGGAACACTACTAATTTATTATCAGCACCTATTTTGGGCTCCTTACTCATCAAAATATATCCCTCATCCTCCAGCCTCTTTATTTCAGCTGAAATATCTTTCACTTCAAAGGCAAGGTGATGAATTCCTTCTCCTCTTTTAGCGATGAATTTTGTTATTACTCCATCGGGATCAGTGCTTTCGAGCAGTTCTATCTTGCAATCCCCCGTTTTAAAAAACGCGGTGGTTACCTTCTCTGATTCAACATTTTCTTTTTTATAACACTGACTATTCAGCAGCTTCTCAAATAAAGGAACAGATGTTGAGAGATTACTTACTGCAATACCTATGTGCTCTAACTGAAGCATAAACCGAAAATAGTGTCATTTAGATTAATTTTGTACAATGAAATTTCCAGTATACCTCGACTATAATGCAACCACTCCCTGTGACGAGCGGGTAGTAGAGGCTATGCTGCCTTTTTTCACCAAACATTTCGGGAATGCGGCAAGCAGGAGCCATCCTTATGGATGGGAGGCAGAAGAGGGCGTAGAATATGCCCGTGAACAGCTGGCAAAATTAGTTGGAGCGGAACCCAAAGAGATCATTTTCACCTCCGGAGCTACTGAGGCGGATAATCTTGCATTAAAGGGTGTTTTCCAGATGTATCCGGGTAAAGGCAACCATATCATAACCGTTAATACCGAACACAAGGCGGTGCTTGACACTTGCCGCAGATTAGAGGCGGAGGGTGGGGAAGTAACTTACCTCAATGTAAAACCTGATGGGATCATTGACCTGGAAGAGCTCGAAGCTTCTATCAGGCCCACTACCATACTGATAGCTGTGATGTATGCCAACAATGAAACAGGCACTATACAACCGGTAAAAGAAATTGGCGCTATCGCTAAAAAACATGGCGTTTTGTTTTTCACTGATGCCACACAGGCTGTTGGGAAGATCCCGGTGAATGTACTGGATGATGAAATTGACCTGATGGCATTTTCAGCGCACAAAATGTATGGGCCGAAAGGTGTTGGTGCTTTGTATGTACGCCGTAAAAATCCAAGAGTGAAGATCACTCCACAGATAGATGGAGGCGGACATGAAAAGGGTTTAAGGAGTGGTACGCTGAACGTTCCCGCAATAGTTGGTTTTGGTAAAGCAGCGGAACTTGCTTTGAATGAAATGAAGACCGAATCAAAACGCTTAGGTGCATTGCGTGATAAATTTGAAAGTGAGGTTTTAAAGTTAGATGGCACGGCAATGAATGGAAGTACCGTAAAACGCCTGCCCCATGTAAGTAATATATCATTCGGATATGTGGATGGTAATGCTTTGATGATAGGATTGAATAAAAATATTGCAGTGTCATCAGGGTCAGCATGCACCTCTGCATCGCCCGAACCTTCGCATGTATTGAAGGCTTTAGGACTGGATGATGAACCTGCACACAGTTCCCTGCGATTTTCGCTGGGACGGAATACAACCGGTGAGGAAATTGATTATGCAATAGAACAGGTGTCAAAAACTGTAAAAAAATTAAAGGAGACCATTAACATATGATATACGTTAGCGATAAAGCAAAAAACAGGATAGCAACTTTGATGAAAGAATCTCACATTGAAGGACAGCCCGATTTTTTTCTGCGTGTTTCCGTAGTGGGTGGAGGTTGCTCCGGCCTCAGCTATAAAATGGATTTCGACAACCAGTCCAAACCAACCGACCAGGTATTTGAAGATAAAGGGGTGAAAGTTGTAACAGATCTGAAAAGTTTTCTTTACCTGGTGAACACTACACTTGATTTCTCAGACGGACTAAACGGTAAAGGATTTTACTTCAGCAATCCAAATGCGAGCCGTACATGTGGATGTGGTGAGAGTTTTGCGGTGTAAACCCTTATTTTCGCATGCATGTGGCCCGTATGTAAAAAAGAATTGCGTCAGTTTTTCAGCAGCCTTACCGGTTATATCGCAATTATTTTCTTCCTCCTGCTCACGGGCGCAATCTTATTTATTCTTCCCGATAACATCTTTGACTTCGGATATGCCACACTCGAGAAATTTTTTCAGACAGCACCCTGGATATTACTGGTATTAATCCCCGCCATTACCATGCGCAGTTTTTCAGATGAATATAAAACAGGAACCTTTGAAATATTGCAGACCATGCCTGTAACCAGGTGGCAGCTAGTGTCTGGCAAATACTTTGCAGCATTAGTGGTAGTATTGATTGCATTATTACCCACCCTGGTTTATCCGTACAGCCTGCAGCAACTTTCTTCCGCCGGTGGCATCGATTCAGGCGGAACGACCGGATCATACATTGGATTGATCCTGTTATCCGCTTGTTTTGTGGCTATCGGAATTTGTTGCAGCAGCCTCACATCTAACGCGGTTGTGGCATTCATCACCAGCGCATTTTTATGCATAGTAATATATGGTGCATTTACCGCGGTGAGCAGGATACCGGCATTTGAAGGAGGGATGGATTACTATCTTGAAATGTTGGGAATCGATTTTCATTACAGAAGCCTGAGCAGGGGTGTGATCGACACAAGAGATATAATATATTTTATAAGCGTTATCGTTTTATTTCTTGTGATCACGCACAGGAATCTTATCAAACGTTAAACGCAAATTGAAAAACCGAAAAGGATGAAAACAAAATATTGGTGGGTATATCTGCTTTCAGGTGTAATAGCCATCAATTTCGTTGCATCTCTTATTCATTACCGTATAGACCTTACTGCTGAAAAAAGATACACGCTTTCATCTCCTTCAAAAAATCTTCTCCGCCACATCAACGACCAGGTAGTGATCGATGTGTTCCTTGCAGGTGATTTGCCGGCTGATTTCAGGAACCTGAGAAATAATGCAGAAGAACTGCTGCAGGAATTCAGGGAAAACAGTAAATCCATCACCTACCGTTTTCATAAACCAGGTGAAGGACTGGATGAAGCCGCTAAGGAGAGTTTCTTGCTTTATCTCGATAGTATCGGCATCAGACCTACTAATGTAAAAGTGCAGACGAAAGCCGGCGAATCGCAGGAAGAACGCCTCGTTTACCCGGCAGCGTTAGTGACATACAAAGGCCGCGTACATCCTGTTGACCTGTTGCAGGGACAGGATATGACTGGTGGCATCCAGACACTAAATATTGCCGCTGCGCTCCTTGAATACAAATTTGCAAATGCCATTCAGAAAGTAACACAGGAGCGTGCGGCAGTGATCGGTTATCTCGCAGGAAACGGCGAACCATTAAGCTATAATGTTTATGACCTGATAGAAAGAACCCTGAAGCCAAATTATGGTTTCGGATTTGTGCCAATTGACAGTGTTCCCGTGATACCTCTTGATTTTGATGCGCTGATGATTGTGAAGCCTATAGTAAAGTTCACGGACAGGCAAAAATTAAAACTAGACCAGTATGTGATGCATGGAGGAAAGATCATCTGGATGATCGATAATCTTTATGCGGAAATGGATAGCCTTATGCGTACGCAAAGCGATTTCATTGCGTACGACAGGGGACTGAATGTTGAAGACCTGCTTTTTAATTATGGTGCAAGGATCAACCTGGACCTGGTACAGGATGTTCAGTGCGACAAACTGCCGCTTGCCGTGGGTAACTATGGCGATAAGCCTCAACTGCAACTTGTGCCATGGCCATATTTCCCTTTGCTTTCATCGTACAGTGATCATCCCATTTCAAAAAACCTGAACAACGTGGTAGCCATCTTCCCTAATTCCATCGATACCGTTGAAGCGGAAGGCATCAGGAAAACAATACTGCTGGCAACTTCTGATCATTCAAGAACACTCAAAACACCCGCAATCATTTCGCTTAACAGCGTAAGATCGGAAGATGACCTCAAAACTTTTAATAAAAAAAATATCCCCGTGGCGGTATTGCTAGAGGGAAAATTTTCTTCTCTTTATTCCAACAGGTTACCCGCATCAACAGCAGACAGCTTGAAAAATATTTATAAGCAACCTTTTCTTTCTACAGGAGCGGAAAATAAAATGATCGTGATCTCGGACGCAGACATCGCAGGAAATGTAGTTACCCAAAACGAAGGTCCGCTTCCGATGGGCACGAACCAGTTTACAAAGATGCAGTACGCAAATAAGGATTTTATCGTCAACTGTATTGAATACCTTACCAATTCATCCGGGATACTTGCCGCAAGGTCGAAAACTTTTGTCCTTCGCCTGCTCGACCCGGAAAAAACTGAAGAAGAAAAAACAAAATGGCAGATCATTAATACCGGTTTGCCAGTGGCATTAATTCTCATTCTGGCATTTATTTACCAGGCAATCAGAAACAGGAAATACGCAGCATGAATTCGGATCTGGTAACATATTTATTATTCGGTGGGCTGGTGATCATCGCCCTGATCTTCGACCTCGGACTATTAAGTAAAAAAAATTCTCACATTACGATTCGTAAGGCGTTATGGCAAACCATTTTCTGGGTTGCCCTTGCCTTTGCTTTCATGGGTTTCATGTGGTACGAGTACGGACAAAAAACGGCCGTTGAGTACCTGAGTGCATATCTCACAGAATGGTCGCTGAGCATAGACAACATTTTTGTGTTCATCCTTATTTTTTCTTTTTTCGGGATGAAGGAAATATATTATGCTAGAGTACTGCTCATTGGTATTCTGATGGCGATAGTTTTCAGGGTGATCTTCATCACTGTGGGCATAGCACTGGTGGAAAGATTCGGCTGGCTGTTGTACATATTCGGCGTAGTGCTGGTTCTTACGGGCATAAAAATGTTTACATCGAAGCAAAGCGAAGAGGTTAATCTTTCCCAGAACAGAGTATACAATTTTCTACAGAGGCTGTTGCCCTTGGTGCACGACGACGGAGACGGAAAGTTTACAGTAAGACGCGACGGGAAGAAATATTATACTTCGATTTTTGTGGTAGTGGTGATGCTTGCTACTACCGACATAGTCTTTGCACTTGATTCAATACCTGCAGTATTCGGTATATCCACTCACAGGGTAGTGATCTATACTTCCAATATCTTTGCAGTTCTGGGGTTAAGATCTCTTTTCTTTTTACTGCGTGGCGCTGTGGGCAAATTTGCGCACCTGCAACAGGGTATAGCGATAGTTCTGGTGTTTATCGGTCTGAAAATGCTTGTCGAATTTTTCAACATTCATATTCCGATCGTTATATCCTTACTCGTGATCCTGGTGTGCCTCAGCACTTCAATTGTGTATTCAATGAGTGTTGCCGCTAAAGATGAAAAAGAAACCCTGAATAAAGGAGGCGACATAGACCTTCATTAAATTTGAACCCATTGACCTATCATATTTCTGAAATAGCATCGATCTTAAAAGGTAAGCTTATTGCCTTTCATGATGATGCAGTGATCAGGGAACTACTCATGGACAGCAGGAAGTCGGTATTCCCCGAATACTCTTTATTTTTTGCTTTGAAAGGTCCCCGTCGCGACGGCCATGCATTTATAAACGAAGCCCATAAAAAAGGCATTAGAAATTTTGTGGTCAGTCAACAGCCTGCTGAACAGCTTGACGATACGAATATCATTCTTGTAAAGGATGTTATTGTGGCATTGCAAAGTCTTGCATCTTATCATCGTAACCGCTTTCATATTCCGGTAATTGGTATTACGGGAAGCAATGGAAAAACAGTGGTCAAGGAATGGCTTAACCAATTACTGAACGACAGGTATAACATTGTAAGAAGTCCTAAAAGCTATAACTCCCAGATCGGTGTTCCGTTAAGTGTCTGGCAGCTGAATAATGCTGCAACACTAGGCATTTTTGAAGCTGGCATTTCGCAGAGCAATGAAATGGACAACCTGCAGAAGATCATCCAGCCCGATATCGGCATATTTACCAATATAGGTGATGCACATTCCGGTGGATTTTTGAACAACAGGCAGAAAATAAGAGAAAAGCTTCGGTTGTTCACCAAAGTAAAAACGATCATTTACTGCAGGGATTTTCCGGAATTGAATGAAGCTGTTGCTTCTATGTACAAGCAGTTGAAAACGGGGTCGGAAAAGCCTTTTGAGATCATCAGCTGGAGCACTGCATCTGATGCAGAACTGTATATTGGTAAAATAATTAAGGATGCAACTTCGTCAACGATCAAAGCTGAATATCATGGCGAACCTGTTAAGATAACCATTCCTTTCACTGATGAAGCCTCCATTCAGAATGCCATCAACTGCTGGTGTGTAATGCTGCATTTGCAGATACCAGCCGAAGAGATTGAGAAAAAGATGAAGGGCATTCATGCGATGGCTATGCGCCTCGACGTGAGAAATGGCATCAACAACACAACCGTGATCAATGACAGTTACAGCGCAGACATCAGCTCATTGAAAATTGCTCTTGATTTTCTTACTCAGCAAAACCAGCATCCGAAACGCACGGTTATACTCACCGACTTTCTTGAAACAGGTCGAAGTGAAAAAGATCTTTACGCGGATATCGCAAAGTCGTTGGACCAGCATAAGGTGGACAGGCTGATAGCTATCGGTCCGGAAATTTCAAGAAACGCTGTTGCTTTTGAAAAACAATTCACCAATACAGAACTCCGTTTCTTCAGTTCTGTGGATGATTTTAAGCATCATTTCCAGCACATGCATTTCGCTAATGAAACGATATTGATTAAGGGCGCGCGCGTATTCGCGCTCGAACAGGTGAACCAGATACTGGAACGGCAGACACATCAGACTTTGCTCGAAATCAATCTCGATGCATTACTGCATAACCTTAAAGCCTATCAGCAATTGCTGCAGCCTTCAACAAAGATGATGGCAATGGTAAAGGCATTTTCATATGGAAGTGGGAGCTATGAGATCGCCAGCGCACTACAATTCAATAAAGTAGATTATGTGGCAGTTGCATATGCTGATGAAGGCGTTGAATTGCGGAAAGGAGGCATATCCATTCCCGTGATGGTGATGAATCCCGACGAATCATCTTTCAACACACTCATCAGTTATGATCTCGAACCAGAAATATATTCAATCGGATTGCTGCGGTCTTTTGAATCATTTTTAAAAAATGAAGGACTAAGCCAGTATCCGATACATATAGAGCTAGAAACTGGAATGAACAGGCTCGGTTTTCCGGCAAATGAGCTGGATGAGCTGATCACAATTCTGCAATCGAATACTTTCAAAGTACAAAGTGTATTCAGCCATCTTGTAGCCAGTGAAAATCCGGATCTTGATTTTTTCACAAGGCAGCAGGCGAATCATTTCAGTGAAATGATCGACAGATTAAAGAGCGGACTTACTTATCCTTTTCTTCGTCATCTGTTAAATACTTCCGGCATATCACGGCATCCTTCATTACAGTTCGATATGGTAAGGATGGGCATCGGGTTATATGGGATCGACAGTGCAAATGTTCTTGAGCTTAAAGAGGTGTCAACTTTAAAGACTTCAGTAGCACAGATCAAACACCTGATGCCAGGTGAATCGGTGAGCTATGGAAGATCGGGTTATGTTACCCGAGAAACATGGGTGGCCACCGTTAGGCTTGGTTATGCAGACGGATACCCGAGAATTCTTGGAAATGGTAAAGGAAAAATGATGGTCAATGGAAAACTGGCTCCAACTATCGGTCATGTATGCATGGATATGACCATGCTTGACATCACAGGAATACTGGATATCCAGGAAGGGGACGAGGTTACCGTTTTTGGTAAGGACCTGCCTGTTTCTGATGTAGCCCGATGGGCTGAAACCATTCCTTATGAGATACTTACAGGCATCTCGCAAAGAGTAAAGAGGGTATATTTTCAGGAATAAAATCAAGCGTCATGTTCACTATCTTTGCCCATCAAAAATTTTAAGTTATCGTGAAGAGCAGATCTGTTGTATTAATTATCCTCGCTATCATTGTTGCAGACCAGGCCCTGAAATACTGGGTTAAAACCCAGATGAATTATCAGGAACAGATCCCATTGATAGGTTCGTGGTTCAGGCTTTTCTTCATCGAAAATGAAGGCATGGCATGGGGCTGGAAATTCGGTGGTGAATGGGGTAAAATGGCACTTACACTCTTCAGGCTCGTGGCTGTGGTATTTGGCGTGTTTTACATCAGAAGCATCATAAAGAAGAAGATGCATCCGGGTTTTATCGTTTGTGCAGCACTGATATTTGCCGGTGCCCTCGGGAACCTGATAGACAGTCTCTTTTACGGCCTTATTTATTCTGCCAGCGACGTTGGATTGCCTCTTGCCAAACTATTTCCCCCTGATGGCGGATATGCCGGATTTCTGCACGGCAGGGTAGTGGATATGATCTACATGCCCATCATTGAAGACAAAATACTACCGGCATGGATTCCTATATGGGGGGGAGACCGCTTTACCTTTTTTTCGCCTATCTTTAACATAGCTGATGCATCAATCTCTATAGGGGTGATTCTCTTACTTATTTTTCAGAAAAAATTCTTTAAAAAACATCCTCACGAAGAAAATCAGACAACACTAGAAACCAATAACCCTGTGAATGATACAGTCCGTGCATTGTAAACTTTTTAAAAGACCTGGGAAAATGACATTGATCAGAAGTTTATTGGGTTTCCTGGCCTTAACCTTAGTTATTTTCTCGTGCAAAAAAGATTACAGCGATGAGGATGGAAAGATCCCGGGATTGGTTGAATCAACCTGGGAATTCAAAGAAGCCGGCCAGCTTTACAATGGCGAAATGGATTCGGCTTATGTGCAGTCGGTATCCGGATTCAGCGCTCTTTCAATGATCGGTTCAGGTACCTCGAACCAGAGTGGTGAAATCATCCTCCAGATTATTGGGGAAGACATAGGAACGGGTACATACAGTTCCCCTGATATATTTTTCCAGTATTCTGAGAATGCCACTATTCTTTTCCAAACGATACCCGGCCAGGCTTCAGACTTCTCCATCACCATCACCGCTATAGATTCTGTATCAGTTACCGGAACATTTTCAGGAACTGTTCAGGATTCACAGGGTAATGCTCATACTATCACCGACGGAAAGTTCTCGGTTGCAAGAACAAGCGATTTTAATCCCGGACCTCCGCAGGATGTTCAACTTACTGTGTGGTCGAAAGAAATATGTTTCGATGGCAGCTCCATCGAAATAAAAGTAGGTACACAAACCGGTTTTATTTCTGACCCTCTTGCAGTTGAACCTGAATGCGGCGCACTAGGTAGTGCTACATTCACATTACCTCAGGGCGTTTACCGGGTGACCGCTATTTGCGGCGACGATACATTAACCTACGATGTTAATCTTTCAGGCGCCTGTAGTAAACTGCTCGTTGATTTTGCCAGTCCTCCGGTTACTGAAGATTTTCTGCCACGTACGGTTGGTTCGTATTGGGATTACGAAAACCTGGCAAGTTCAACAACTACACAGAGAATAACTGTTGTTACCGACACTGTAATCGATGGAAGATTATACTCCATGTTTACCAGCAATCTTCCTGATACATTCTATTACAGGAGGGATGAGCATATTTATTACGAATACCGCACGCTTGATTTCAATGATTTCGTACAGAATCCTCCATCATTTGAAATGGTGATCCTGCACGATGATTACCAGGTCAACCAATCATGGGAAACACCGCCTATTGATATTATACTATCGGGTATCGGTGTAAAAGTGAAATTGGTTTCAACAATAACCAGAAGAGATTTTTCTGAGAATATCGCAGGTGTGAATTACGACAACCTTATTGAAGTGCAGACAGAGATCTTCTTCTCTTCTGACGGAGGTATGTCTTACCAGAGCTCAGGCAGCTCTTATATCACCGTTTTTGCCAAAGACATAGGGATTGTTTATTATTATGACCTTGACAGGGCAATAGAATGGGGAGCTCTTGCTTCTTATATTGTTCCTTAAAATTCTCCTAAGACACTATCTGATCTTTATTATCTTTTTATTGATTGTCTCATTATTTGCATTCACTCTTAAAAAATAAGTTCCGCTATTGAACCCACTGATCTTATCAAGTATCACATGATTATAGCCCTTCAGCACATTAGCCTTCAGCGCCCTTACAATCCTCCCATAAGCATCAACAAGAATTATAGAAGCAGGTCCATCCCCGGTGGTGATCAGATCGAATGAAACCATATCACTCACAGGATTGATCAGTCTTCTTATTTCAACATTTTTTCCGCTCCTGGTGATCTCTCTTCTTAAACGTGTTGAAGAATCGAGTGCGCTAAGCACAACAGAACAGTTGTTCACCATCACCAGGATCCTCATACTTGCTGTGAATGAACAATTGGGATCACCAAGGTTTGAAAGTGAAGAAGCCACTACAAAACGATACTGGTTCAAATTGTGCGCACTGTCCCCCAGGAATGATGGGACTAACTGTGCCGTATATTCGTATCCGCCCGGAACCGGCGCTGGTGTTCCTGAACCTGTTCCCGGTATAGTCCATGTAGCGCCATTGTCTGTACTTCTTTCAAATCGGTAGTAAGTGTAGTTATTGAAAAACGAAGTAACAGTTGATGATATATCTACCTGGCTGTTATAACATACTTGTGCATTTCCATTTGGAACAAGATTGAGGTTAGGATTACAGGTTACGAGCGCGATGTCATCTATTGCCCAGTCGTTACCTCCACCTCCGGATGCGTTGTTACGTATTGAAATAGTAATAGCAGTTTGTGATGGACCGGTTTTAAATAAAAACCCCTTTTTTATCCATCCTACAGTATCAATCTGCCCCGATGAATACCTGTCGAGGTCATCAATCGCAAATGAAAGGTTTGGATACACACCCGGCTTAAATGTTTGCACATTACTTGAGTCTGCTCCGCAGTTTGTACAAACGTTTTTTACCCAAAGCGAAAATTCATAGGTGGTATTAGGACAAAGTCCGTTAATTGCCTGTCGGTAAGCTTCACTGGTTGCATAGTCGGCATTTACCACAAGCATATAACCCCCGGGTGTGCCGGGTGTAACCGGTAAATTACCTGCTGTACTGATTGTACCTGTATGGTCGCCTATAATATCCCAGTGACCACTGAACATACGGTTTGCACACGCCTGTACTGCCGGCGGTGAGCCTGCATTACTTGTTACGCAGGTATTTCTTTTTTCTGCATTTTGATAAACGCTCGCCCATGGGCTGAGGTTATTAACGATACAATAAGTTCCATCACCAATTGCCTGAACTGGTGTAAGATTGAGAAAAGTATATGCGGGTATCGGGAACGTTGGTCCATACGAACGGTTTTGAACCGTACCACTATCGAAAGTACCACCCGCTTCTGTTACAAAGTTTCTTCCAATCGCATTAGGGCAGATAGGATCGTTATTGGATATAAGAATTTTATATTGAATGGCATTTACCACAGTATCAGCAGAACTGCCGCTGTTTATTTTTTTATACCGAATCTGCCCGGCTCCAAGTATGATAGTATCGCCTATAGCACCTATTACTTTTACCCTGAAAGATGTTGTGATGAGCACATTACCACCGGCTCGTGGTTTATCTTTTGTAACACCTCCAGTAACAACCGTACCCAAACCTGTTACACTACTTGAGTTGTTGGTGGGAGAAGTTGCGTTTTTACCAAGATTTATTTTTACGTTGTATTCTCCTGCGGGTGGCGTAGCAAGATATGTTCCGGGATCATCGCCTGGGCCGAGAGTCCATCTTTTATACAGCAAACCTTCGTTAGTGATCAGTCTTAATGAATCATCTGCAAAGGCAGTGTTAGCAGGAACGTTATCTATATATCGGGCGAAATAAATGTTGTTTGAATTATATGCATTGGGAAACCAGATATTTGTTCTGATCTCCAGCGTATCACCCGGCTGCACTGTTCCTCCGATTGTTTTTTTGGAAATGTTAAGGTAACTGTTTCCGAATTTTACAGACTGACCGTTGCTCGCTTTAAAGAAAAAAATGAGAGCACATAACAGCGCAAGCATACGAAGTATCTGCACATATATGGGTACATTTTTTTTCATAGGGTTTGGATAAGCAGTAAAAATATCTCTATTACATTTGCTCGTCAATAGTATTTAAACAGTAGTTTTACTAATTGATTTTCGGGCATATACGCTTGCAAGTCTGTCTTTCGATTAAAGCTTTCCTACCATTTGTTCAGGCTTAACCCATTCATCAAATTGCTCTGGTGTTACATAGCCGAGTTTCACTGCCATCTCTTTTAAAGTGCAGCCTTCTTTATGTGCTTTTTGTGCGATCTCCGCAGCTTTATAATAACCTATCCTGGTATTAAGAGATGTTACAAGCATGAGTGAATTTTGTACATGCTTCCTGATATTTTCTTCAATGGGTTCGATGCCTGTTGCGCATTTTTCGTTGAATGAACGGCAACCATCTGCAATCAGTCTTGCACTATGTAGAAAATTATAAATGATCATGGGCTTAAAAACATTCAACTCAAAATGTCCTGTTGCTCCTCCTACATTAATGGCAACATCGTTGCCGAGCACTTGCGCCGCGATCATGGTCAGCGCCTCGCATTGCGTGGGATTAACTTTTCCGGGCATGATAGAAGATCCGGGTTCATTGTCGGGAATGGAAATTTCGCCTATCCCGGCTCTTGGTCCTGATGCAAGCATTCTCACATCATTTGCGATCTTCATTAAACTTACTGCAACAGTTTTCAGGGCACCATGTGCTTCTACAATGGCATCATGGGATGCAAGCGCTTCAAATTTATTGGGTGCAGTTATGAATGGTTTCCCGGTTAGCCTGGCAATATGGTTTGCAACATTTTCCGGATAACCTTCCGGCGTATTGATGCCTGTGCCCACGGCTGTGCCTCCCAGGGCAAGCTCCGATAGATGTGCCAGCGTATTTTTAATGGCAATAAGCCCGTGGTCTAACTGCGATACATAACCGCTGAATTCCTGGCCCAATGTCAATGGTGTGGCGTCCATAAGATGAGTACGTCCTATCTTCACCACCTTCATAAATTTCCGGCTCTTTTCCTTAAGGGTGTTCCTTAATTCTTCGATCGCCGGAATTACCGCATCAGCTATTATGGTATATGCAGCAATATGCATGGCAGTAGGGAAAGTATCATTCGAAGATTGCGATTTATTTACGTCATCGTTCGGATGCAATACTTTTTCTTTATCGGTAAGCTGCCCGCCATTGAGCACGTGACCGCGATATGCGATCACTTCATTTACGTTCATATTGCTTTGCGTGCCGCTTCCGGTTTGCCAAACTACCAGGGGAAATGAATCATCGAGCTTTCCTTCCCTGATCTCGTCACAAACTTTTCCGATCAGTTCACTTTTTTCTTTGCTAAGTACACCTGCTTCAACATTGGTAACCGCTGCTGCTTTTTTGAGAAAGGCGAATGCCCTGATAATTTCCCTGGGCATTTTATTTATGTCCTGGGCAATCTTGAAATTGTCAATACTCCTTTGCGTCTGTGCACCGTAATATGCATCAACTGGCACCTTCACTTCACCCATCGTGTCTTTTTCGATCCGGTAATCCATAATTCGTTATTTATTTTCCTTTAAATATTGCTTTTCTTTTATTCATGAAGGCTTCTTTGCCTTCTTTGAGATCTTCTGTAGCGAATAATTCACCAAACAATTTTGCCTCGATCTCATAGCCGTTCTCATTTTCAAAAACCGCGTTCGAAGCTTTAATACATCCTGCAAGCGCAAGTGGCGCTTTTGTATTGAGGATCCTTAAAATTTCAATTGTTTTCGGAAGCAGGGTATCCGGCTCCACCACATGATTAACAAGGCCATACTGTAAAGCTGTATTGGCGTCGATCATATTTGCGGAGAGCAGCATTTCAAGCGCCCTTCCTTTTCCAACTAGCTGAACCAGCCTTTGCGTTCCGCCATAGCCCGGCACCAGGCCGAGATTTACTTCGGGTTGCCCGAATTTCGCATTCGATGAAGCAATCCTGAAATGGCAACTCATAGCCAGTTCGCAACCTGCTCCCAATGCAAATCCATTCACTGCCGCAACTACAGGCTTCGGTGATCTTTCAATTCCTGAAAATATATCCTGACCTTTTTTTGATAATGCGGTGCCATCCTCTCTTACTCCATTGAATTCACTGATATCTGCACCGGCAACGAACGCTTTAGGCCCGGAGCCTGTTATGATAGCAGATCTGATGTCTGCGTTTGAATATATTTCCTGGACAACCTGACCCAGTTCACGCATCACTACTTCATTTATCGCATTCAATTTATCGGGGCGGTTAATAGTAACGGTAAGAATATTTTCTTCAAGCGAAGTAAGTAATGTCTGGTACATGGTATACTTTTCAGTGCTTAAAAATCCCTGTTCTTCCCAACCCAATCTTTAATGTAGTCAGCAATTTCGGTAGTAGTGGTACCTGGCGCAAATAATTTTCCCACGCCCATATCATTCAATTGCTTCATGTCGTCTTCAGGTATAATGCCACCACCGGTTATCAGTACATCGTCCATTCCTTTTTCTTTCATCAGTGCAATGACCCGTGGAAAAACAGTCATGTGTGCGCCGCTTAATATGCTGATGCCGATTGCATCAACATCTTCCTGCAATGCAGTACTAACTACCATTTCTGGAGTTTGCCTCAGGCCTGTGTAAATTACTTCCATGCCGGCATCGCGGAGTGAGGTAGCGATCACTTTGGCGCCACGGTCGTGACCGTCGAGGCCTATTTTGGCTACAAGAACTCTAACAGGTCTGTCTTTTTTCATTGCTACAAACGGTCAAGTGTAAATGAAATTCTTTTTAAAGTTTCTTCTTTCCCGATTATCTCAGCAATATCAAATACTCCGGGACCTATTTTTTTGCCAACGAGCATTATTCGCAATGGTAATAACACTTCGCCAGCTTTTATATTATTTGATGCAGCCAGTTCCTTGAATGCATTTTCCAGGTCATGCGATACGATGATGAGGGTCTTCAATTCATCGCTGAGTGATACCTTGTTCAACACCGCCGTCACCTGCTTAATGGATATGGCATCCAGTCCGCTGAATGGCTCGTCGAGAATCAGCACTTTGGGCCGATATGCCAGCACCGAAAC
>Ga0207701_10001918_pt1 | contig 21606 bp, 17 predicted proteins | sample KBSSwiSSwithPhiX_FD_184294 | JGI IMG/M metagenome (GOLD analysis project Ga0207701, IMG submission 184294) | Switchgrass rhizosphere bulk soil microbial communities from Kellogg Biological Station, Michigan, USA, with PhiX - S5 (SPAdes) (version 2) | ecosystem: Environmental > Terrestrial >... | reverse complement strand
CGTCGCCCGCGGGCAAGCGCGGCGAGCTCGCGGTATCGGTGCTGCTCGTGCCGGCCGCGCTGATCGAGTCGCCTGCCGTCATCACGACGGCCGAACGTGCAACCGCGGTCGCGCGGGCGATGCTGCTGGCAAAGGGCTGCGACCTCACCGCGGGCGCGGCACCGCCGGTCGTGCCAACGGCGCCGCCGGAACGAATCGCGCTCGGGCGGGTCCGGCCCCGGATGCCCCCGGCGCCGAAGTTGGGCGCGACCAACTACTGGGGTCAGTGGCGCGTGGAGCTCGGTCTCGCCAGCGTCGACGTCAACGCGATCACCGGCGCGGCGCGCGTCGCGATCTGCCAGACGGCCTGCTGCCAGGACCCCGAGCAGGCGCCAACTGCGGGCGCGATGTACTCGCCGTTTGACGCGCTGGCGGACGTCGCCGCCACGCCGCTGGAATACGTCGGCACCACGGTGTGGCCCGGCATCTTCGAGATCCCGTCGTGCGTGTACCGCAATGGGCGCGTGGTGGTGGTCGACGTGTACTGCACAACCAACGAGATGAAGAGCGCGGCGCTGCTCGTGTTCCATCCGCAGCGCGGGCGGGTGAGGATCTACGCGGAGGATCGCTCGCCGATCAGCACGATCCCGCGCGGCGGTTACCTGCACTGGAAGATGGAGTCCGAGGAGCTGCCGGCGGCAGGAAAGATTGAGCCGCCGCTCACCGTCGGAATGAACCTGGCCGAGCTGGTGACCTACGAGAAGCGCCGCTACGACCTCTCGCCGCCCGCTTGCTGGGTCTCCCGCTGGACCGGCGCACGCCCGGGTAGTCCATCCCCGCCCAGCGACGCGCAATGCCGCCGCAAGACCCCGGAGGCCGTGCGCGAGTGGACGGCGGCTACGGTCGGGTTCGGCCAGCCACCGGACGTCTGGTACGCGCTGATCGAACGGTTCCGCGCGTTGGCCAGGAAGCACGGGAAGGTGGACGCCCGCGGGTCGGACCGGGCGCGGTGAGACGACCGGCGGCAGTGCGGCGTCAGTTCAGGGCCGCCGCCCGGTCGACAGGGGGGGCCTCCAGACTCAGCTCGGCCACCGCGTCCTGGAAGTGGACCCGGGAGATCATCAGCTTCTCTTGCAGGTTCACCATCGCGATGGTCGCGCCCGAGACCTTGTCCGAGATGTCCTGCATCTTCGTCTCCAGCGCCTTCAGCAGCGCAGCCCCGGTGCGGACCTCCCGCAGGCTCAGGATCTGCGCGTGCAACTCGTCCATCCGCCGGCGGTACTCCTGCATCTGCTCGCGGGTGGTCTCGATCTGCTGCTCGATGTTGGCGGTCTCTTTCTGCAGCTTCAGCAGCTCGTTCACCTGATTCCGGAGCGCCTCGCTGCCCGCAGCCGAGGTCAGATACACCCGCACCAGGTCCATCCCGTCGGAGGCGCGCACATCGGTGGTCTTGAAGACCGGGGTCACCTCCTCGATCTCGACCTCGGTCTTCCCCTTGGGGGCCAGCTCGACTCGGAACAGATGGGCTGGCCCCATCCTCTCGCTGACCGCCGGCGCCTTGGCCAGCGCATATCCCGGCTGAACCGTATGACGGACGTAGACCACCGCCTTTTCGTCCTGGCGGTTGTGCAGCGTGAGGGTCGTGCGGCGGGTGTGCTTGGCCTCGGTGGAAAAGACCCCGCGCTGAACCGTGATGATGCGCGCGATCTCGTCGCGCTCGTTGTTCTTGCGCTCGACGACCACCTGGCGGTCCAGGGCGAACGGAACAAAGGCAATCGAGCGCGCCGGGATCGGCTCGACCAGCCCCTCGCCGATGAACCGTCCCGCGGAGAAGACCGTCACCGGGCCACTCTCCAACACCGAATCGGTCGGGTTACGCAGCCGGATCGCCCTGAACGGGAAGGATTGGTCGCCGTGCGGGCTGTCCGGATCAAAGAGGTAGACCGCCTCGCCGTCAGCTTCGGTCTTCATGATCGAGACCATCGCCGACGAGCCGCTGGAGACGGTCATCGCGCTGTCGGACTCGAAGTGAGCGGTGCCGATCGGGTCCTGAGGCATGGCGGCCGCCGGGCTCCCGTTGTGGGACGCCTGCTTGGCGCCGCCCGACGCCACCGGCGGCGGCGCCTGCACCACCCTGACCCCGCCAGCGTGCCCAGGTTGATCGCCGCGCCCGATCGCCACCACACGGTCGGGCGGCAGACCATCGCGGATCAGCTGCTCGCGTAGCCGGCTGGCCCGCGCCAGCGAGGCGGCGTTCTTGTCGCTGTCGCCGCGGTCGGCGAAGCCTTCGACAATGATCTGGTCGTGCGTCCCGAGCAGCCGGCGCGCCATCTCCGAGATCTTGGAGACCCCTGGCGCCGGCGGTGTGGGCGCGAGCGAAGGCGCCGGCGGCTCGTTCCGGTACACGTCGGCCGACCTCGCCTGTGGCGGGGCCGAGCCGGCGCGCTTGCCGAATCCCTCGGACTGCGCCTTCTGCGCGCGGACCGGTTGGGGGGCTGGGCGCCCGGCCGCCAGGCTGGCCTGGGGCGGGGCCGGTGCCGGGAGCGGGACGTTCCTGCGTTCCTCGCTGGCCGCCGTCTCGGTGGCGAGGCTGGAGTCACTCAACTCGGCCAGCACGGGCGTCGTTCCGCCGACCTGGCCGTAAGTCGCCCCGCCCAGCGGCGGCGCCTGCGCGAACAGATCATTCGAGCGGAGGGTCTCGCGTTCGACCATGCGCACGGTGTGCAAGTCGTAGCGGAAGGACATCGCCGAGCTCGAGCCGACGCCCAGCTTGACCCGGTCCCAGTTCTCGCCGGAGGTGTTGTCGACCACCGCCCAGCCCTGCACCTCGACCTTGCCCGGCTTGTCCATCACCAGCCGATAGCTGGGCTTCCAGGACGGCGACTCGGTGACATAGGAGAGCTTGAGTCGGTGCGGCACCGCGCCCGAGAGACCAATCTTCATTTCGATGAGGCCGCTGCCACCCTGGCGCGCTCCTGCCGTCGGGTACGACACGGGTGCCGGCTGTCCGGTCTCGGCGTCGACCACGGTCAGCGAGCGAAGGAAGTCGTCGACCCGCTCGGCGGGAACGGAGAGCCGCAGGTTGTCGTCATTGACGGTCGCCGATCGTTCGAAGTATGCGACCCCGTTTCGGTAGATGACCACCCGGCCCAGCACCGTCTCGGAACGAACATAGCTGGCCTGGCCCCCCCCACATCCGGCGGTCGGCAGCGCGATCACGGCGGCCACGGCGACTATCAGCGTCCTTGGTCTCATCTTCTTTGCCCTCGTGAAGTCGACATCCCGGTGCGAACGCGCGCGCCGCACAAAGGATCTCTTGGCCCGTCCAGCCAGGGCGCCGGCGCGAGCCATCACGCAGCGCATTCACCAATTCGGCCGAGATTGGCCGAATCTGAAGAGGCCCCGGCAAGGAATCGTGGTTTGGCGACCACCTCGACCGACATGGCCCACCTCGAGGCGCGATTCTCCCCCTTCCCGGCGTGCTGGCCGGGGTCCCGCTCTTCAGGCCGGTTCGCTGCGTTCCATCCCGGCGGGAACCGGGAAATAGTCGACCTTGGGTCCGATGGCGTGGCCGGCCGGGATGGGGATCCCCAGCTCATCGATGCGGAAGACGGTGGGCGGCAGGCGCAGCGATTCGCGCAGCCGGTCCATGGTCCCGGGCACGAAGGGGTAAAGCATGATCATCAGGTTCTTCAGCACATAGAACGCGCTGAAGAGAGCGTTGCGCCGCTTTTCTTCCGGGTGTCGATCATCGTGCGGCTTGTACTGCGCGAACAGGCTGTTGATGATGCGCGCGTAGTTTTCCACCTCGAAGAGCATGTTCGGGTAGTCGGCGCGGTCCATCGACCTCACATAGCGCTGGACCATCCGCACGGTGTCGCTGAGCACGTCGTCCACCAGCACGCCGTCGGGGACGCGCCCATCGAACTTCGAGTGCGCCGCCGAAATAGGGCGTTCGAAGGCAGCGTTGAGGGGACCGGCCAGGAAACGGTTGCGTTCGTCCAGCTTGCCGAAATCAAAGTCCGACGACTTCTCCGACAGCCCCAGCAGCGCCAGGTAGTAGCGAATCTGGTCGGCCGCGTAGCCTTTCTCGTCCAGCAGCTGATCGCCGCCATAGAAGTTGCCGCGGCTCTTGCTCATCTTTTCGCCCGACACCAGGAGGTGGAAGGCGCTGACGATGTCGGTCAGCTGCAGCTCGCCGGGCAGCGGCATGCGCTGCGGATCATCCTGCGTCCCCAGCCACATCGCCCCCTGCATCAGCACGTAGAAGAAGACATTGTCCTGCCCCAGGAATTGCGTGACCCGCGCTGCGGGATCGCGCCAGTACTGGGCGTAGGTCTCCGGGTCGAGGCCCTTCTTCGCCAGCGCCACCTTGGAGAACGCGATGGGGGCAATCAGCGAGTCGGGCCAGACGTAAAGGGTCTTGCCCGCCAGATCCGGATCGATGGCGGGCACCGGCACACCCCAGTCGATGTCGCGGGTGATCGATCGGTGCGCCCACTCGTCGACGACGGTCGACGGGATCCCGGCCGCCGCCAGCGCCGCGCGCCCCTTTTCCATCGCCGCCTTGTCGCCAAACTGCACCACCAGCTTCTTGCCCGGGGCGTATTTGCTCTTGTGCGCGGGCAAAGTGAGCGTGGCCTTGAGGGCCTTGTACGCCTCCTCGTGCTCGCCGTCGAAGCGCAGCGACGGCAGCACCTTCTCCAGGGTGTCGGCGATGACCGAGGGGCGCCACGCCTTCTTCTTGGCCTTGCCTTCAATCCAGGCGCGCAGCACCTCCGACACCTTCCACATGTCCAGAAACCAGTGGACGGTGTCGCGCATCTCGGGCGTGGCGTTGGACAGCACGCTCTTCGGGTTGATGAGCGCTGTCGGCTCGTGCTGGTGGCCGCAGCGATCGCACTCGTCGCTGTAGGCGCCGTCGTAGTTGCACTTCGGGTTGGGGCAAGTCCCCCGCACCAGGCGGTCGGGGAGGAAGCGACCGAGCTGGGGGTCGTACCACTGCCGGCTGGTGCGCTTTTCCAGCATGCCGTTGCCGTGCAGGCGGGTCAGGAAGAAGTCGCACAACTGCTTCTGGATCGGAAACGTCTCGGGCTGTGAGGTGCCGGTGTAGACATCGACGCCGATGGCGTAGCGCGCGAGCGTCACCTGCTGCCGCGCGTGGATGCCGTCGATGAACTGGCGAACCGGGATCCCGGCCGCCGCCGCCGACACCTCGCTGGTCGAGCCATGATCGTCGGTGCCGTTGACGAACAAGACGTTCTCGCGGCCGATGAGCATGCCCATCCAGCGACTGTAGATGTCGGCCGGCAGATGCGCCCCGGCCAGGTGGCCCAGGTGGAGCGGCCCGTTGGCGTAAGGCATCCCCGCGGTGACCAGAGCACGTCGCGGACGCTGGACAGTCTTCAAAACCGAAGGTACGTCGACGGGGACATACGGGTTCTTGCCGGCGGAATCGGGTGCTCTGGGCGTGCTTTGGTCTGCCACGGGACCGAAGAGCTTGCCTTGAGAATGGCGGCCGTACAAGGTCTCCGAACTCGGTGTCCACACGTGACGCCGTGGCGGCTGCGTCGAGGGTCGTGAATACCGCTCCTCAGCTGGCCGATGCTGGCTCGGGCTCGACGTCGCGAATCGCGCCCCCGACGAAGGTCCCGGGGGGCGCGATGAACGTGAACCGCGCCGGATGCGGTGCCGCTCTCACGGTCCAGAGATCAGGCTCGCCCCGAAAGAGCAGGTAGAATTGTAGGAGTAGTTGACGATCGCGTTGGGAGTCGGTGGGGGTTGTGGCGGCGATGTGGCGTCCTGGCACTTCACGATCTGCTTGCTCCCGGCGATCACCAGAAGCTCACCGACATACCAATCGATCGCGCAGATTCGATTGGATTGGTGCTGCATGGCAGTGCGATGGACAAAGTAATTGTCCGGGGGCCCCTCGACCGTGATGGAACACTCCGAGAGCTTGGCCGGCGGCATGCTGGTGGACGTGAAATCCATCTGGTACCAGTCATGCTCTAACGGACCGGAGTGCTCAGCGCGGCGCCAAGGAAGAGATGGGTCCGGGTCGAAAGGCTTGTAACGGACGTCTTGTGGTGTTTGGGCCCGTGTGGGTACGGCCCACAGCAAGGCCACCGCCAGGAAGGTCACTGTGTACAAAGTTTTCATCGGCGATCCCCTTGGTTGCTGTTGTTGATCTTGCCGGGAACGTCGTACCCCTCGTCTTCGGGCTGCAGGAAGTACCAGGTGGCAACGATGATCTTCTTGCCGTGCCCGTCATCCCGCCATCGGGGTGGAGTGCGGCCGTTCGACCCGGGCCAGGTGTAAAATGGCGAGGCAGCGGTGCGAGCGCCCAGCACCTTGCGGTCAAAGGCCACCACATCTTCGGCCTTCTCATAACGGACATCTTGAACGCATCCATCGCGTGGAATCGAACCCCGCAGGTCGGCCCGTTGTTTGACGCTGTTTTCCTGGTCGCTCCTGGGGTGCCGGGACAACTGCTTGAACACTTTTGCATTGCGCTTTTGTCTGCTCGCAGGATCGTCGGTGCCAAAGCACTGAATCTTCTTCAGGGGAACTGCGCCCCGAAAGTCCTCGGTGTTCAAGGTCTTCTCGAGAGCTGCGTGAGCGGATCTTTGTTTGCCAGGCCGCACGCTGCCGGCGATGGTCAGGGATTTGAGCAGAGACTTGGCGAGAGGATCATTCTCCAGCACCTGTGGCGTCGCCACGGGCGGGACATGCGGGGCCCCAAGCGGAGCGGTGGCGACCGACGCTGAACCAGGTGTTGGCGGCGCCGCCGGCGCAGTCGTTTTCAGCGCGGCGGCTGCTGGCGGCGTGACGGCCAGCGAGCGATCGCAGCCCGCAGGAGCGAGGATCAGCAGAGCGGGCAAGACTGGCCATCGATACACGGAGGACGTCGGCTTCATTGGTTACCCCTTTTTGTTTGGCTTGCACCTGACCGGTTGGCGTCAGGGCAACGGGCGCCCCTACGGTGTGGTCAGGGTGTTCCACTCGCCGTGGAAATAGGCTTCCAGGCGGGTTCGTTCGCTGTCGTCCAGGGCGGTGTTGTAGACCACCACCTCGGCGATGCTGCCGTGGTAGCGAGAGTCGATTCCGTCGGACGTCAGTTCAAAACCGCGCCCGATGAAGCCGCGGCCCAGGAAGCCGATGGGGCGCGCATCGGCGGCGCTGTCGGTCGCCACCTTGCTGAGGCCGCCCTCCAGAAAGACACCCGCACCGCTGCCCTTGCCCTGCTTGCCATTCAGAAACACCGAGATGCCGGTGCCCGGCACGTAGACCATGATGAACGTGCTGGCCTGTGCGGCCGGGGGCAGCGGCACGGCATCCCCTCCACTAGCGCAGGCGGCGCCCCAGAAGGACGCCAAGGCTCGGTTCGGCACTGGATAGCCCAGCTTGAGGCCTTTGCCTTCGTTGACATTGCCGGGGCAGCTGACCTGGTCGGGGAATGGGAGCGGTGTTCCGACGATCCAGGTCGCCGCCATGGGGACCCTTCGTTGCTCGACCACGGCGATGGTCAAGGCGCTTTCGGCCAGCGCGCTGAAGTCGACTTCGATATGTTCGGAGGCCAGGGCGACCGGGCCGGATGACCGCGGAAATGAGACCACGGCGCGGCTGTTGATCTGATTCGTCCCTTCGCCGCAGATCGGGCCCCACCCGGCCGCGGGCGGCGCGCCGTCGTTGTGGTGGGGCGATAGATCCAGCCAGCGCGCGACCCGACCGGCCACGCAGTCGACGCCGCGGTCGCCGCGCAACCAGAGCTGCAGGTGGCCGGCACCCAGGTCCGAGGGACAGGAAGGGCCCCTGCATGGCGGCGGGCCATCGGCCGGCGTAAGGTCGTCCCCGCCGTCAGCGGGCGAGGCCTCCGCGGTGATATCGACGCCCCCGTCTGGCAAAGGTCCATCATCAGCAACCGCATCGCCGGCGCCGTCGAGCGCAGCGTCGGCGGCGGCGGCGTCGTCGGCTTCGGCGTCAGCGTCAGCGCCGGCTTCGCCTTCAGCGCCGGCTTCTCCGTCGATCGCGTCTTGCGCCGGTCCTTCGCCGTCCGTCGTCACGTCGGCGGCGTCAGCGATGTCGGGAATCTGGCCCGCGTCGGCGGCGGCGGCGTCGTTGCCGACCCGGATCGGCGTGTTGTCGGACGACGAGGAACAGGCCGCCGAAAACACCAAGGCCAGGACGGCCGTCAATAGGGAACGACCATGGTTCACGATTCATCCTCCGCCACAACAACGAGCTAGACGGGCGATCTTTCGCTTTGAACCGCGATATTTCCTGGCAGGGTCCGCTACTACTGGTCAAAAGGAGACGCAGCCCAGGTCGTACGTTCCCGGGCAACTCGCTTCGCGCGAGCGCTGAATCAGGATCACCGTGCTGATGGCTCCCACCAGCGCCACCAGGCCGATCCCCACTAGCCATATGGTGCGGTGTCGCGATCCGGCTGGTGGCGGCCGGCTGTTGGACCCCGGTTGGGCGGCCAACGCCGCGGAGATCTGCAGCTTGGGTGGACTGATCGGGCCCTGAGTCGGCACTTTGGTGACGGAAGGGGTAACCGGGGACACAACGGGTGGCGGAGCGTTGGCCTGGGCCTCTAACAATTCCTGGCGAAGCGCATCGGCGCGAGCGCGGGCGTTTTCCAGGCGCCGGCGCCGCTCGTCGGACGTTGTGCCACCAGCGGACGCTTGCGCCTCGGCGCTCAACCCCGCGATGTATTTCTCGTAAGCCACCAGAGCCTCGCTCTTTTGCCCAAGCGCCTCATAGGCCTGGCCCAGGTTGTAAAAGACGTGCGGGCTGGGGAAAAGTCGCTCTGCGGCCTGGTACTCGGCGATGGCGTCGGGCACACGTCCGGCCAGGAATGCGGCATTTCCCTGGCGCAGGTGCTCCTGGGCCTCCAGGCGCGCACTCGCGACCTCTGCCAAAAGGACGACCAGAACGGCCTGTATTGCCAGTGTTGGTCCCTCCTCCCTCGGCCCGGCGGAATGATGAGCGTCGGGTAAATTTTTCGCAAGGTTGGCGCGCGCACGCCACCCCCGCGGTGGCAAGTCCCACCAGATAACGAGCTTTCCCAGGGTTCTTCCTTGGTGATACTGTCGGCACGATCTGGGGGCGTCTTGGCTTGCCTCGACGAGGACACAATCGCGGACCTCTTGGCTGGGCGGGTTCGGGCAGATGCCCCCGGCGTGGGCGACCATCTGCAGGCTTGCCCGTTCTGCGCGCGCCTGATCGGGCTGGCTGCCGACGATTTCCCCGCTGAAGCACCTCCGGTCCACGCCGATGCCGCCACCGTCGTCGGGCAGAAGATCGATCCGGAACGCCCCGGGGCGCCCGCGGTGACGCACGTCTCGCCGCCCACGGTGGTGGCATCGGCAGGCAGCTTGCCCCCGGGGACCCGGCTGAACGACACGTATGAAGTCGTGCGGTTGGTGGGCTACGGCGGCATGGGCGAGGTCTATGAAGTCCGCAACGTGCGATTGGCCGGGCGCTACGCCGTCAAAGTGTTGCGGGCGGAGATCTCGAACGATCAAGAGCTGCTTGTCCGATTCCGGCGAGAGGCCGACATCACGTCGGCCCTGGCCCATCCGAACATAGTGCAAGTCATCGATTTCAATCAGGCGCAGGACGGCCGCTGGTTTCTGGCCATGGAGCTGCTCGAGGGTGGCGATCTGTCCGAATTGCTGCGTCGGGAGCCAAAGCTGCCGCTGGCGCACGCGTTGCGTATCATCGCGCAGATCGCCTCGGCGCTGACGGCGGCGCACCGGCAGGGAATCGTGCACCGCGACCTGAAGCCCGGGAACGTCTTCGTCCTGCCCGAGGACGACGAGGGCGGCACGCGGATCAAGCTGCTGGACTTTGGTCTATCGAAACGAAACACGGACCTGGTGGGATCCCTGGTTCATTCTCACGACAACGCCCTTCTGGGAACGCCCTTGTACATGGCTCCGGAACAGGCCAGGGGCGAAAACAAAAAGGCATCGCCGGCAACCGACCAGTACGCGCTCGCGGTGCTGCTGTTCGAGATGCTGGCCGGCGCGCCGCCTTTTCAAGGGCGCAACCTGACCGACGTCTTGCACGCCATCGCCTATCAACCGCCAGCGTCGCTGGAGGAATATCGACCGGAGCTGCCGGTCGAGCTGGGGCGCGCCATCGCTCGCGCGCTGAGCAAGGCCCAGATCGACCGCTTCGGTTCGGTGAACGAATTCATGCAGGCGGTGGAGCGCGCGGTGGAGCTGGCACCGCCGAGGCTGGCACCACCGACCGGGGACGTGACGATGGACGGGCGCCGGCGCTTGCTGGTGGCGGGCGCGGCCGTGGCGGGGGCGGCGGCGATCAGCCTGGCAACCCTGGGATGGGTGGCTTTGCGCTCGGCGCCAGCGCCGGCCAGTGCGCGCCCGCTGGCCGTGGTGGGCACCGCCGACGTGGCCCCCCCGCAATCCCTTGGCGCGGAGCCCAGCCCTCCTGCGGCGACCGGCGGCGGGGCTCTTCCTCTTGGCAGCGAAACGTCGCCGACGCTGTCGGCGTCCGCCCCCCAGGCCCTACCCAAGTCGACGGCCGATCGAGCAAGCGGGCCGCTGGCGGCGCCGCCGGCCAAGCAGCTGCGCCCGCGGTTGCGGCCGCCAGCCGCGGTTCATCGGGCGGACCTCCCTGGGGCCGGCGCGGAACAATCGTTGCGGTCACCGGCCGGACCCAGCCCGGGCGCGCCACCTTCCGACGGCGGATCAGCGCCACGCAAGGCGGTCATCGGTCCACCCGATCTGGAAGATACTCTGTAGCGGCCAGAGCTGGATCGTCACTGGCCAGGAGGCGCGCCACGCTGACGTCGACCCGGCTGGCAACCAGGCGCACCACAGAGGGCAGATCAGCGGGGGCGATCCCCAGGTTCTTCCCCAGTGCCGTATTGGTGTCGGCGACGATGGCCTGGCGGGCCCGCTTTTCCCAGCGCGACACCGTCGATTCGTCGACGGCCAGCATGCCGGCGATGCGCGCCAAAGTCAGACCGCCCACCCGGTGCAGGCGCAAGATGGTGCGATCGCGTGCGCACAGCTGAGCGATGGCGGCGCTGACCGCTGCCCTGAAAGCGTCCCGGAACCTGGCCTTCAGGTACTGCAGCTCGGGGTCCAGTTCGATGCCGACGGTGTCGTCGTCGAACCCTTCGTCGAACCCATCGTCGACCCGCCGATGGCGCGCCTCGGTCTCGCGCAGCAACTCCAGGGTGGCCCGGCGGGCCGCCACGCTGATCCAGGTGGCCAGCGCCGCCCGCCCGCCGTACTGCAGGATCCTGGGCAGCTCTCCCCTGGGCGGTACCAGCAGGCGTTCGTGCAGCTGCTGGCGTACGTCGTCGACAAAGTTGATGCTGCCGGAACCCACGGTTCGGACCGCCGCCTCGATCGGCTGCAAGAAATGCCGGATGAAGCGCTCGCGCGCGTGGGGAACGCATAGACCGGACGCGCAGGCTATGTAGAGGTCGCTCAGGTGCAGCGTGGCCAACGTGCCCAGCAGATCGCCGTCGCCGGGGGCGACCGCCACGCACCGACCCAGATGCCGGGCATAGTCGACCAGATCCAGCTGGATCGGTGCCCAGGTTTGGACCGCCGCCGCATGAGCCGGGACGATGATCAGGTCCAGATCGTGAATCAGTTCGGCCGAATCGGGTAAGGGCGCGCACGCCGGACGCTCGTCGCGCACGCGAGCAAGAAGCACTTCAGCAGGGGTGGTCATCCGCGGAGCTCCTCGCTATCGATGGATGGGGCCGCCGATCTTGCAACAATCTTGGCGAAAAAGCGCCAGAACGTCCAATACGTTTCATTTGCGACAATCTGGTTGGAATAGAGGCCGACAGGGACGTTGCCAAAAGCAGGTCAGCTTGGATGGGCGTACTCTCGCCCTGCCCCCCTCACTGCGACAGCGGACAAGGTGTTGCACCCATGATCTCACCGGCAGCTCGCAACGGTATCTGGCGGGCCATCGCGACTCTGTGGCTTCTGGGGAACGGATGCTCCGCGGACAAGGTGGAGATCGGGCTGGTCCTGGAGATACCGCTCTCTATCCACTATGACGGTCTCCGCCTGATGCGGCTCCTCGGTGATGGGAAACCCTCTTTGGTCCACGCGTGGTCAGTCGAGGATCTGCAGGGGACGGACCAGCACAGCGCAGGGATCAAATTGCAGCGGGGAACGACCGAGATGATGCGCATGGACGCCATCCTGGATATGAACGTGGTGGGGCAAGCCGCCTTCGCCATCGGTGACGGGAAGGGCCCGGTGCAGGTCAAGCTGGTCGCCTGCCAGGCATTTCCCGCGACGGACCTCCGGGGACCGTGCGTGCCCCCTTCCGGGGGCCACGGTGACGGTGGCCCGCTGGCTGACGCGGGCACGGACGCGAACGGGGACGGCGGCGTCAACGCCGACGCCTCGCGCGCCGATGCAAATGATGCCGGCGCCTCCTCCACGCGATGGACGGCCCCCGCCTGCCGGGCCGTCGATCCGGACGCGGGGACACCGCCCTTGCCACCGCCGCTGGCATCCACGCCCGCCTGCGACGAGTATTGCGCGGCGATGGGCCAGAACTGCTCATTCATCTATGGCTCGGACGAGGTGTGCCATCTGGCCTGCGCTCGGGTGGATTGGCCGCTTCAGGATCCCGGGAACGACACCGTGACTTGCCGGACAGGCTGGGCCCAGTCCGCGGTTCCGGGCAACGACCGGACCATCCTCTGCGAAAGGGCCGGTCTGGTTTCCAGGGGTAGTTGCGGCACGCCCTGCGCGAACTACTGCCGGGCGGGCATCAAATTGTGTCCGACGGAGTTTCCCTCGGATCTGAACTCCTGTACGGACCTCTGTCTCGCGGCACAGGAAGCATACAAGAGCCAATACCCGGACGGCGGGACCTTCTTGGCCGAACGTCTCATTTGCAAGATCGGCTATCTGGAAATGGCGATCGCCAACCCCACGCTATGCCAGCTGGCGGGCCCGAACGATTGCGGCACCGCATGTCAGCCGGTGATTTTCCCTCCCGAATAGCGAATGCGCTCACGCCGCGCGGGCTGTCGGCACTGGGGTCAGTGCCCGGGCGCCGCCCCGAGCCCGGCGTGCCAACCGCGCCACCGGCCCGCCGGCTTGCTTTCCCAGGGGCAGTGCGGGCTGCTCTCGAAGCGTGCGCAGCACCAGCGTCTCGACCATGCGTCGCGACCGGAGCAAGCGCGTTCCCACCGTACTTGGTCGGATACCCATGCGCTCGGCGATCACGTCGTAAGACAGCCGATCGAAGTAGTGCCATTGGAACACGGTGCGGTACGGTTCGCGCAGCTGGGCTGCCGCGTGTCGCACGTCGCCGATGCCCAGATGGTCCCATGGCGCCGGCTGATAGGGCGCCGGCGCCGGCGATTCAGCCACCACCCGCTGGTCCAGAACGATCCGACCTTGCTGCCGCCACCCGTCGATCATCAAATTGGACATGATCCGCCTCATCCAGGCCAGCAGGTTGGTCTCGGCGCAGAAGCGATTCTGATGGCGCAGGCTTCTTTCGATGGTGCTCTGCACCAGGTCCTCGGCGTCGGATGCGCCGACCGACTGTCGGGCCGTTTGCAGCAGGGCCGGGCGGCAGCCGGCGATGCGCACGAACAGGTCGCTCGTGCCATTGAAAACTTGGGAAGACATGGGGGCCTCCAGCGTTCGAGATAGGCGGCGACCACCACCGCCCCACGTGGCTTCGATGGAAGCGGGGCGACTTCTTGCAGGAAAATCGTCGCCCGGAATGGTTCCCAACGTCGGTGATACTCTGGGGCGCACATGTCCGATCGGGAACAACCGCGCGAGCTCGTGCACCCGGGTGAGACGGACGTCGCCGCGCCCGGCGCGCCGCTCCCCAGACTCGGACGACAAATCGGCCGCGCCGCCGTCGCTCTTACCGGGGCGGGGTACGTGCTGATGACCTGCCGAGGGATCATCGGCACGCTCATACGGCTGGTGACCAAAGGCCACCTCGCGAGCAACACTGTCTTCGGTCTCATTGTGTTCATCGGGGCGGGGATAGGGGGCGTCTCGATGATGCGCTGGGCGTACCGCCAGGGCCGCGGACCCGCGGGCGGCGCGCGCCGGCAGCTCGGAGGCGCCCCCCCTTCGGCGGTGCCGGTGCAGCAGCTCCTGCTCGCAGTGGCGAGGGATCACGGCGGGCGCGTCACCGCAGCCGAGGTGGCCGCGGCCATGACCATGGAACCGACATACGCGCTCCGCATGCTGGACGAGGCGACGCAGGCCGGCGATGCGCGCATGTTGTTCTCGCCCGAGGGCATCGCCATCTACGAGTTCCCCGGATTGCTCGCCAGCAAGGATGACGCAAAGGAACCCTGGCAGCTCTGAGCGACGGACCACAGCGGATCGGCGCCGACGGGTGCTGCGTGGTGATATCCTCGCTCGTTCATGTCCGACCGGGAACAATCGCGCGAGCTCGTGCACCCGGGCGAGACGGATGTCGCCGCTCCCGCCGCCCCGCCGCCGCTCGGCCTCGGGCGACAGATCGGCCGGGCCGCCGTCGCTCTGACCGGGGCGGGGTTCGCGCTGATGACCGGCATGGGGATCCTCGGCGGGCTCATCGACCTGGTGACCAAAGGCCACCTCACGAGCGACGCCGTCTTCATTCTCTTCATCTATATCGGGGCCGGGATAGGCGGCGTCTCGATGATGCGCTGGGCGTTCCGCCTGGGGCATGCGCCCCCGGACGGCGCGCGCCGGCATCTGGGAGGCGCCCCCCCTTCGGCGGTGCCGGTGCAGCAGCTCCTGCTCGCGGTGGCGAGCGAGCACGGCGGGCGCGTCACCGCAGCCGAGGTGGCCGCGGCCATGGCCATCGAACCGACACACGCGCTCCGGATGCTGGACGAGGCGGCACAGACCGGCGGCGCGCGCGTGCTGTTCTCGCCCGAGGGCATCGCCGTCTATGAGTTCCGCGGATTGCTCGCCAGCAAGGCGGACGCAAAGGAACCGTGGCAACTCTGAGCGACGGGCCGCCCCGGACCCCAGCGCTTCAGCGAATCAATAACTCACGGTGCTGGTCTCGCGCGGGCGCACCGTCACGGAGCGCGGCGGGCCCTGGCGACCCTTCAGCGTGACCGCGTAGGTCCCCGGTAGAACCCGCACGGGCTCGCCCCCGACCAGGCCCTTCGCGACGACGACATGTTGCGCGTCGGTCAGCTCGAACGCGGGCGAAACGGCCCGGGTGAAGGCAGCGCTCAGGCTCTTGGCGTCGCGAGCGTCGAAGTAGTTGCCGCCGCCCGCGTGCGACCAGGCCTCGAACGTCGCCGCGATCTTGTCGTCGTCGACGGCGAAGCCGACGATGTTGACGCGAACGTCCACGCCGGACTGCGCGAGCTTCTGAATGGTGCGCGCCGGGTTCCCGCCGCAGGTCTCTTCACCGTCGGTCACCAGGATGACCACGCGGTCCCCGCGGGCCGGGCCGAGGTCGTCGGCCACCTTCTCGAGCGCGGCGCCAATCGGCGTGCGCGCCTTGTTCTTCGCTTGCAAGGCGGCGAGCTTCAAGCCGGCCGCGGCACGGTCGAGCGGAGCGAACGGGATGTCGAGCTCTGACTGGCAGCTGTCCGATCCGCGGCCGATCACCCGCAACGCAAAGGGCGTACCGACGGGGATGGTCTCTCCGGTGAGCTTGGTGAGCGTGCGCTTGGCGATGTCGATGCGCCGCTGCCCACCAATGCGCTGGAGCATGCTGCCCGAGGCGTCGAGAATGACCTCGATGGCGCCCGGTCCCGATCCAGATCCGGATCCGGACCCCGGCGACGACAGAGTCACGCGCACCAGCCCGGGCTCCGCTTTCCCCGGCGTCACCTTCAGGGGCGCTCGCGCGAGCACGCTTCCCGACGCGCCCGTCTGGTAGCGAAGCTCGTAGTCGCCCGTCGAAGCCGGCGCCCAGAACCCCAGCGGGCTGCCCTTCGAGGTGAAATCGGAGTCAACCGACTTGCGGTCAGGCGATCCCTTTGCCGAAATCACGATGCGATCGAATTCGCCCGCTGGTCCCGTCCAGGCGACCCGGAACATGGTGCCGGCCACCACCGAAGGCGGCGCGGTGAGCGAGGCGCTCGCGCCCGTCACGCTGAGCTTCGCCCGCGCGAGCGTCGCATGGCCCACCCCCGTCAGGTAGCGGACTTCGTACTCCCCCGCTTGCTCGGGAACGTTGATGGTCATCTGACTGTGCTTGTGCGTGAAGTTCGAGAGGCCGCCCACCGGCGGATCTTTGTCCGGCGCGCCGGCTTTCACGATCCCGATCTTGTCGTAAAGGTTGTTCGGACCGGTCCAGGCGACGGAGATCCTCGAGCCGGCGGTGGCCGTCGCGGGAGCCTGGACCGTCGCCGTGGGCGCCACCACCGTGATCTTTCTGCGCGCGAGGACTTTCCCCCCCATGAAGTAGCGGAGCTCGTATTCGCCGGGTTCCTCCGGCAGCGTCACGTTCGCCGGCCGCAGGTGAGCGGTTTCTGTACCGCCCGGGTAACAGGGGAGTCCCTTCCCGCCGGTGTTGTCGGGCGAGCCAGCCGGCACGACCGCAATCTGATCCAGCATGCCGCCGGGCCCGGTCCATTTCACGTCCACCCCGGCACCGGCCGTCGCTGTCGCCGGCGCATCGAGGCTCGCGGGCGGGTCCGCGGCGGCCGCGTACGCGGAGCACAGAGTCCCGACAACAACGACCAAACGCCGCACGCTCGTCTCGATCTTCATGACTATCTCCTCGGGCCTCCCTTGTGGCCTTGCGCCATTGCACGGCGCGTGCCCCTTCCGAGACGGCGCCGAATTCGCGCCCGTCCGCTGCCGAGTCGCCGTCCGGACAGGCACTGTCCTGTCGCGCGTGCGTCCGGACAGTCCCCATGGGAGCTACCGGTGCTCTCGATCATCGGCCGCCGGCTCGAAAAATATGGGCTGCCCTACCGCGAGTCGCCCGCGTCGGGTGGTGGTGCCGTAGGCACCCGCCTTGTTGTCCCTCACACGAACGATGGCCTTCAGCACCTCGGGGGCGGGGCGTGCCGAGTCGGGGTCGAAGTTCACCATCGAGCAGCGCTCGTCTCGATTGGTGATGGCTACAGCGGCGCCCTCGCTGGTGTCTCCGAACGAGAGGGTGCCTCCCACCCATTCGTCCTCCTCGAAGGGGACTGATCGGAGTGATGCCATCAGGATGTTCGGTCGGAATCTTCGGACGTCGGCGCGCTGCGCCGCGAGCCTCCCGATTTCACCGACCGTGGCGGAGGTGATCACGGAGATGCTCGCTTCGTCGAAGATGCCACGACTCAGGTGCATCATCTCGACCGGCGAACCATGGCGGCGACCGACCTCTTCCGCCAATTCCTGGCCGAAAAGCGCCAGCTCCTCTCCTTCGGGCGTGCGAACGTGCGTCGGGAGGTCTCCTGCGACCGCGGGTCCCCGCCGCCGGGGAGCAAAGAGAATCAGCTCGGGAAGCTTGGAGGCGGTGAGCCAGGGGAAACCGGCGCGATCGTTAGCCCGACGGAAGGCCAGGCGCCGGTCGCCGTCGAGACCGTGCCAGCCCAGCTCGACGGCCTCGAGAGCTTCGCCGCTCATGGACTTCACCGGGTACCGGAAGAGGGCCTCTACCTCACCAATCTTGATGGGCATGTTCGAACCAAAGGGCATTCTATCCGAGGCTACCACCCTCCTGACGGAGGATGCCGGGCGGTGCGCGGCGGCCGCCCTGTGAATTCGTGGTGAGCAGCGGGCGCCGTCGAGGATCCTGTCCAGTCAGGTGCTCCGTCGCTGGCGCGCCTGTTCTCGTCGCATGAAAAGGTAGAGGCTCTCGACCGGCTGCGAGGTCACAGGTGCTCGATGGTGATTCGACCGAGGACGCCGGCGCGAAAGTCGTTCAGCAACACGACGGCGGCCTTGTTCAGATCGAGAACGGCCCCCTTTGACAGCAGCGATCGACTGCGCGCCACCCAGGCGATGAGCCCATGGCCGTCGCAGTCGACGGGCACCGGGCCGAAGCGTTCCGCCACCAGTCTCGGGTAGTGGGTCAGAAGGTACTGCCCGAGCTCTCCCGCGACCTCCTGGTCATCGTAGCCATTGGTCCCGATGCTGTGGGTGGCGGCCAGCTTCGCCGCGCCCGCGCGCGCGATGCCCGGCCAAAGCAATCCCGGCGTGTCGATCAGCCACATCCCCTGCCCCAGCGCGTGGCCCATCTGGGTCTTCGTGATGGCTGGTTGATCGCCCACGGCGGCGACGTGCCTCTTGAGCAGCGCGTTCACGATCGTGGACTTGCCGACGTTGGGAACACCGAGGATCATCATGCGCAGGGGCTTCGCCGGTGTTCCCCGATGCGGCGCCAGCGTCCGCGCCTCCCCGGGGATGCGGGCCACGTCACTCGCGCTCTTCGCCGACAGCGCGATCGCCTTCACGTCCGGCTGGGCGTTGTAGTGGGCGAGCCACGCGGCGGTGCGCGCAGGATCGGCAAGATCGCTCTTGTTCAGCACATTCAGCGCCGGCCGCTGGTTGACCCGGCGCAGCGCCTCGATGACCGGGTTGCAGCTTGCCAGGGGCGCGCGGGCGTCCAGGACCTCGATGACGACGTCGGTGCTGCGCATGGCCAGCGCCGCGTTCTTGCGGGCGGTGACCATGTGACCGGGAAACCAGGAGCTGCGCATGACTTGGTTGCTGGCGCTTGCTCCTACCACACCCATGGCAGGGCGGACCCGAATCTCTGGAGGCATAGGGCGGCGCAAGGAGGACCGCGCCGAATGAAGATGGCGTATCTGGAGGGGTTCAAGGATCACTTCGGGCTGGGGTTCTTTCCGCGCTACCTGGACCGATGAGTCACCAGCTGGTCGAGAGGGCGAGCGTCGCGTAGAGCGGGAACATCGGCTGGCCGCCCTTCATGTCGCGCAGGATGCCGGCGCGCAGGGCCAGCTCGTAGCGACCGAACGAGGCGCCGGCCTGGCCGCCCAGGCGGTAGTTGCCGCCGGGGTTGAGGTACCAGCCATCGCGCGCGTTCTGGTACACGCTGTCGCGGTAGAGCCGCGAGTGCGCGATGCGCGTCGTCAGCATGTAGTCGAAGCCGAGCTCCCCCGCCGCGAACCAGTGCTGCGCGTAGTAGCCGCCCATCACGCCCGCGTTCGCGCCCAGGCTGGTCATGCGACCGAGGTCGTTCTTGGTGGCGCGCACCGTTGGCTCCAGCGAGCCCGCCAGCTGCCAGCCCCGCCAAGTGAGGATGGGCACCAGCGCGCCCACGCGGGCCTGGTAGTCGGAGGCGTCGGCCGCCGCCCAAGGCGCGGTCAGCTCGCCGAGCAGCACCATGCGCCGCTGCCCGACCGGGACCGTGCGCGCGTAGCCCACGCCCCCGACGAACGCCCACTCGGCGCCGGTGCGCACGTAGACACGGTTCGCCGGGCCCTGGTCCAGCCGCGCCAGGTTCACCTCCTGGGCCTGCGCGCGCCCGGAGATCAGCACGACCAACAGGGCCACCCACGCCGCGGCCGCGACCGTGGTGATCGCCATCCGCCGGATCATCGCGCCACCCCCGCGAAGCCGATGGCTTTGAAGTAGTCGCGCGTGTGCGCCAGGTAGGCCGACGGCGCCTCGTGGATCATCTCGTGGCCCGTACCCGCCATGGTGATGATGTCGGCGTCAGCGTAGTGCGCGGCCATCTGCTGCTGGCTGTCCAGCGTATGTGCCGTGTCCAGGTCGCTGCGCAGGAACAGCACCTTGTGCTGGTACGACTTGAGGTGTGTCGTGAAGTCGAACCCGTTCGTGTCGGCCAGATCGAGCAGCGCCGCGCTCACCACGGCGCCCAGGCGCCACATGGGTGGCAGGTGCGACGGGTCCTTGTGCTCGGCCGGGACCCCGCGCAGCGCCATCGTCATCAGCAGGTAATCGGCGCGCGCGTGGTCGTCGGCCGAAAGGAACTGCCCCGACCACAGCGCGTCGTTGAACTGCTCGCCCGTAAGGTCGACCGAGGCGAAGTAGCGCGTCATGAACGCGTCCAGCTCCTGCTTGTTCAGCCCGCCCGGGTCGCTGAGGACCGCGCCCAGGAGTCGGCCGCCGTCGTCGCCGTACTCGTTGATGAACCAGCTGGCGTACATCGCGCCCCACGAGTGCCCGATCAACACGTAGGGCTTCCCCGGCGCCGTCATCGTGTCGACGACCTGGCGCAGGTCCTGGAGATAGAGGGTCATCGTGTAGGTGCTGGCGTCGTGGCGCTGGGACAGGCCCGCGCCCCGGTTGTCCCAGAACACCACTCGGTACCCGTCGTCGGCCAGCGCGCGCAGGCCCAGCATGCTGCGGTAGTCGCCGCCCGGACCGCCGTGCAACGCGATCACCGTGGGCGCCGCCGGGGCCCCGAATGCCTCGGCGTGCAGGCGCGTGCCGTTGACCTGGATCTGAGGCAACATCGGGTCCTCCGTGACCGTCCTGGGGACCAGGTTCCCGGGTTCCCCCGGGTCCAGGCAGCCCGCCCCCAGCGCGAGCGCCGCCAATACCATGAGCGGTGTCTTCATTGGTCGTCTCCGTGTGTGTCCCGTTGCCAACGGCCCAGCAATGGGAACACCGCGCCGGCGCGCTGGTGTCACCGAGCCCCTGACTTTTCCTGGCGCGCCGAACGGGGATGGGACGCTGACCAGCCATGGGGGCTGGTAAGGTGAAGACAACTCTTGACCGGTAGCGGAGAGGTGACCTTGGACAACGATGTTCGGTTTCATCACGTGGTGCAGGACTTACGGATCCTGGAGGCGCGGCGGTGCGCGAAGCACTGGGTGTTGTTCCACGAGACCTACACCATCGCGCTGCTGGGGCGCGCGTGCGCCGGAAAGGCGGACTGGCGATATCGGCATCACTCGTTCGTCGTCGGGTCCGAGAACTCGGTGATGGCGATTCAGCCCGGCGAGCTGCACGCCACGCTCGAAGAAACGCCGGCCTGGGACTTCGTCGCGCTGCAGATCGGAGATGCGCTGATGCGGACGATCGCCGCGGAGCTCGGGTGGAAGTCCGCCCAGCTGAACGTCAAGCTCGCCAGCGCGGCGCTCACGCATCCGGAGATGGTTCGCGCGCTGCACGATTTCAAGGCGCGGCTGTGTCGGACGCTCTTCGCGGATCTGGACCGTCCCGGTCTGAAGGGTCTGTGCACTTGCTCGCAAGAGGCGGGACCGATAGTCGAGGCGCTTGGCACCGTGGTGCAGGTCTTCATCCGGCACTACGCGGAAGATGCGCCAGAGCCGGCACACCCACGTCGCGGCGCGGCGGTCATCCGAAAGGCCCGCGAGTACCTGCACGACCACTACCGCGATCCCTACAGCCTGGAGAACGTCGCGGCCGCCAGCGGGTGCGGCAAGTACTACCTCGCCCATCTCTTCAAGCGGGAGTTCGGAGTATCGCCGTGGCAATACCATTCGCGCGTTCTCATCAGCAAGACCTGCGAAGCGCTCATCCGATTCCCCGGGCGTCCTCTCGAAGTGGTGGCGCGCGAGGTCGGGTGGCCCAGCAAGCCATCCGCCGGCGCATCGCCGGAGCGAGCCGCGGTCATGATCCGAAACTTCCGCCGGGTGCTCGGCACCACACCGGATCGATTCCGTGCCCCGTTGCGGCGTTCAGCCGAAGCGCAAGCCAGGCCCCTGGCTTTCGGAAATCG